>Ga0070730_10000377_pt1 | contig 53659 bp, 48 predicted proteins | sample Coa_R1_3_FD_66447 | JGI IMG/M metagenome (GOLD analysis project Ga0070730, IMG submission 66447) | Surface soil microbial communities from Centralia Pennsylvania, which are recovering from an underground coalmine fire - Coalmine... | ecosystem: Environmental > Terrestrial > Soil > Unclassified ...
TCGCCTTTTCGCGCGGCCAGGGTGTCCATGGCATCGACAAAGGTTCGATTAATCGGCAAAGCTCCCTGGCTCCCGCCTGTAACAAGCAATCGAAACGGCTTCTCTGGCCGTCGAGGAGCAATCGAGAAAAACTCGGACCGCACGGGACATCCCGTAACGGTGGCCTTTTTTCCCCAGACCCGTGCAGAAATTTCATAGCCGGTGGCGATTCGCCGCGAAATTCGTGCAACCAACCGGTTGGTCAAGCCCGGTTCCGCATTGGGCTCAAAAATAATGTTTGGCACGCGGCCAAGCCACGTCGCGAGCAACATCGGCCCCGCCGCATAACCTCCGACACCAAACGCCGCGACCGGTTTATGTTTTCGCAGCACGCGCCGCGCGTCCAGCATCGCAGGCACGAGCATCGCGACGTTTTTCACGAACGTAGCGCCCCCCTTCCCTTTCAGGCCGGCCACGCGCAACGTCTCCAGAGGCAATCCTGCTTGAGGCACCAGTTTCATCTCGATTCCGCGTTCTGTCCCCACCAACACGACTTCTCTTTCTTGGCCACGTCCAAGCCACTCTTGCGCAATCGCCAGCGCGGGAAACACGTGGCCTCCCGTTCCGCCACCCGCGATGAGCAGCTTCATGGCTGTAGCCTGGGCGGGGCAGAGCGTGTCGCGCCCCTGCGGAGACAGTTAGGAGGTTGCGTCATGCTTCCGTGGCCTGCTGGCTGATATTCAGCAGAACTCCGGTCGCAAGCAACATCGCGAGCAAGCTCGAGCCACCGTAGCTTACGAACGGCAGCGGAATTCCCTTCGTGGGCACCATTCCGAGCACCACGGCAAAATTGATGAGCGCCTGGCTGAGCACCATCGCTGTGATTCCCAGCGCGAGCAATCGCCCAAATCCATCGGGCGCGGCAAACGCGGCGCGCAGGCCGCGCCATCCGTAAACGGCGAAGAGCGCAATCACTAACAATGCTCCGATGTAACCCAGCTCTTCACCGATCACCGCATAAATAAAATCCGTGTGAGCTTCGGGCAGGTAAAACAATTTTTGCTTGCTCTCCATCAAGCCGACGCCGGTGAAACCGCCGGAACCAACGGCGATCAAAGACTGTGTCAGCTGAAAGCCAGCCCCTTGCGGATCCGAGTTGGGATCAAGAAAAGCGGTCAACCTCGCCTGGCGGTAAGAAACATGAAAAATCAGAAAGTAGAGAGCGGGCAGAGAGGCTACGGCGCCGGTTGCAATCCACTTCCAGGACATGCCTGCGGCAAAGAGAATCGCGGTGGCCACAATGACAATGTCCACGGAGGTCCCTAGGTCAGGTTGCGCGAGAATCAAACACACACAAATCAGGACAGGTCCGGCAGCGGGAAGAATCGTCTCGAGAAAATCCTTCTTACAGAATTCCATGGCCGATTTGTGCCGTCGCTTTTGATCGAGAAACCAGCAGAGATAAAGGATCACCGCCAGTTTCGCCAATTCCGATGGCTGGATACCCACGGGGCCATAGCGAATCCAGCGATGCGTGGCGTGGGCCTTGTCGAGGAAAAATGTGCCGACCAGAAGGAGCAGAACCACACAAACCGATGTATAGACGACCGCGGGCTCGCGCAAACGGCGGTAGTCGGTGCGCATCAAGGCGAACATCCCGAGAAGGCCGATCCCCAGCCAGGCGGCTTGCCGCAAAAGAAAATAGTAGCCATGGCCGTACTCTTTCTCCGCCGTGAGCGCCGAAGCGCTGAAAATCATCACCGCGCCAAACAGGCATAGCGCTATGGTCACTCCAAACAGCCATCGGTCCAGTTCCAGACGTCTCGGCACTTTCGTTCACCCTTTTCCGGAAGTCGCGCCGGCAGCTTGCTTTTCAAGCTGCCTCACCAGATCCTTGAAGACCCGTCCCCGGTGTTCGTAGTTTTGAAACTGGTCGAAGCTCGCGCAGGCCGGCGCGAGAAGGACTACGTCGCCGCGTTGCGCCGCGTGCGAGGCGGTTTCCACGGCGCGCTCCAGCGTTTCCGCGCGTTCCAGCGCCACGCTTCCTGAAATCTGCTTCTCGATTTTTTCCGCAGCCGCGCCGATCAGCAGTGCGAGAATCGCTTTCTCGCGAAGGGGCTTTTGCAAAGCCGAATAGTCGCTTCCTTTGTCTTTTCCTCCGAGAATGACCAGGATGCGACCGGAAAATGAATCCAGAGCTTTGAGCGTCGCGTCCACGTTGGTTGCCTTCGAGTCGTTGTAATAGCGCACGCCACTGATTTCGGCGACGAACTCCAGACGGTGTTCCACGCCCGCGAACGAGCTGACTCCTTTCGCAATCGCCGCTGCGGATGCGCCGGCGAGCCGCGACGCGACTGCCGCGGCCAATACGTTCTCCACGTTGTGCGCGCCGGCGAGCGGAATGTCTTCCAGCTTCAGCAGGACTTCTTCTTTTCCGTCCTGCCGGAACACAATCTCTTCGTCGCGTACGTAGGCGCCCTGCGCCACCCGTTGCTTGCGGCTGAACCAGTACACACGCGGGACAGCTGGAGAATACGGCGTGGTTGCCGTGTCATCCGCGTTCAGAATCGCAGCATCCTCGCCGGTCTGCCTTTCAAAGACCCTCGCTTTCGCGGCGCCATAAGCGGCGAGGGTACGATGCCGGTCCAGGTGGTCCGGAGTCAGATTCAGGAACACGCCGATGTTTGGACGAAACGTTTCGATGAGTTCCAATTGGAAGCTGCTCAGCTCCACTACGGTCCACGTTTCGTCTTTCATCGCCTCCACGGTTCCGATGAGCGGCGTTCCTATGTTTCCGGCGAGAATGGTTTGCATCCCGGCCTTTCTTAGAATGTGCTCGACGAGCGATGTCGTTGTTGTTTTGCCATTCGAACCGGTGATGCCCACCAGCCAGCCCTTCAAGAATCGGTAAGCCAGTTCGATTTCGCTCCACACCGCGATTCCTTTTCCACGAGCAGCCTGCAAATGCTTCTCATCCGCGGGGACGCCGGGACTCGGGATGATGAGGTCCTGTTCCAAGAAAGTCCTTTCCTTGTGGCCGCCAAGTTCGAGCGAGACTCCGGCATCTCTCAGCTTCCCGATCGCGTCGCCTATCTCGCTTTCGTTGCGCGTGTCGGTCGCTGTCACGCGTGCGCCGCGCGCGGCGCAAAAGAGAGCCGTGGCAACGCCCGTCCGCGCCAGCCCCACAGCCAGCACGCGCTTCCCTCGCAAATCCGTTCCACACGACATAGTGTCTTTCCAAGACCGCTCGGCTTCGCAAGCGCTCTACCTCAACTTCAGCGTCGTCAACGCAAACAACGCGAACACCAGGGCAACAATCCAAAAGCGCACGATGACTTTCGATTCGCTCCACCCCAGCAGCTCAAAATGGTGATGAATCGGCGCCATGCGGAAGATGCGCTTCCCCCGCAACTTGAACGAGCCTACCTGCAAGATCACCGAAAGCGCTTCGATGACGAATATCCCGCCGACAAAAAACAAAAGAATCTCCTGCTTGATAACGACAGCCACCGTGCCCAGCGTTCCCCCGAGCGAAAGCGAGCCGACATCCCCCATGAAAATCTCCGCGGGGTGTGCGTTGTACCAGAGGAAGCCCAGCGATGCGCCCACCAGCGCGCCACAGAAAACGGTCAGTTCACCGACGCGCGGGATGTACTGAATCTCCAGATAGGTGGCCCAGCGCGAATTGCTGCTGACGTAGGTAAGCACGGTGAGCGCGCCTGCGGCGATGACCGTGCAGCCAATGGCCAGCCCGTCGAGGCCGTCCGTCAGATTCACCGCATTTGAAGACCCGACAATCACGATGCAGACGAAAGCCAGGAACGGCAGAAACGCCAGCGGCCAGAAGTGCGACGAGTTCATCAGCGAGTGGATGACCAGGTCCGGGTGCAAGCGCTTGAGAAACGGGATCATCAATTGGGTCGAGTAGGCATAGTGCGTCACGAGGACGAGCAGCGAAATTCCCACGACCATGCTGACCAGCACCTGAAAATAAATCTTCTTTTTTGCGGTGAGCCCGAGGTTGCGCTGATTCGACACTTTTGCGTAATCGTCGATGAAGCCGATTATGGCAAATCCGATGAGCGCAAAGAGCGAAAGCAGAATGAACGGATTGGTCAGATCGGCCCAGAGGAGCGTGGGCACGGCAGTCGACAATACGATCAGCACGCCGCCCATTGTGGGCGTCCCCGCTTTTTTCTGGTGTTCTTGCGGGCCTTCTTCGCGAATGTACTGGCCGATCTGCAACTCGCGCAGACGCTGAATGAGCCACGGGCCAAAGACAAGCCCGAGAAACATAGCCGTCAGGCTCGCGTAGACAGTGCGAACCGTGATGTAACGGAACACATTCAACGGGCTGAAGTAGCGCTGCAAGACGTGATAAAGGAGGTAGTAGAGCATCTCAGTGCCGGACCTCCTGCGAAGGCACTTCGCCCGGGGAGGCGTAGCGCGTCAAGAGCGCTTCGACGATGCGCTCCATCTTTACACCGCGCGAGCCTTTCACCAGCAGCACATCGCCGGGCCGGATGAACTCCTGCAAGAACTCCGCGGCATCCTCAGCCGATGCAAAAAATTTCGTCTGCGCCCGCGGTATTCCTGCCGAGATGGCGCCCTCAACGATTTGGCTCGCATTGCCTTCCACGCCAATGACCCAATCCACTGCACCCGTTTTCCCCGTAAAAATACCGGCCTCGCGATGCAGCGCCGGCGAGGCCGCGCCCAATTCCCTCATCTCGCCCGCGGCAAGAATCCGCCGCTGAAAATTCGGTGTGGCCGCCAGCACGGCTACCATAGCGTGCAGCGCTGCCGGACTGGAGTTGTAACTGTCGTTGATCAACGCCGCCCCATTCGAAAAGCGAAGAAGTTCGCCGCGCATCGAGGGCACTCGCAACGTTCGGAACACGCTTTGTGCTTCCGCAGCGCCTATGTTCCAGACGCTTGCTGCTGCAAGCGCGGCAAGCGCGTTGTAAATCGCGTGCCTGCCGGGAACGGGAAGTTCCAGCCGGACGCGACCCTCCGGGCTGACATAATCAAACGCAGTTCCCATCGCTCCCCGATCTTCGATCGCCTCGGCGGAGAAAAATGCCGGTTCTTCGATTCCGTAGGTCACGACTCTCCCCGGCGCAAACGCGCCAAACGCCGCAACGCGCGCATCATCCGCGTTCAGCACCGCGGTGGACGTTCGCCCGTTGAGTCCCTCGATCAACTCACGCTTCGCCAAGGCAATTTCATCCACGGACGAAAAAAATTCCAGATGCGCGGGCGCAACCCGCGTGACGACTCCCACGTCGGGGCGCGCAATCGCCGCCAGCCTGGCCAGTTCACCGCGCCGCGACATGCCCATCTCCAGCACCGCCGCCTGATGTGTTTCTTCCAGACGAAAAAGCGTCAACGGCAGGCCGTACTCGTTATTGAAATTACCTTCTGATTTCAGGACCCGTAGTTTCGCGCCCAACAATGCCGCCAGGATCTCTTTGGTTGTGGTCTTGCCCACGGAGCCCGTGACACCGGCAATTTTCCCGCCCCACTCCGTCCGCACCGCGAGGGCCAACTGTTTGAGCGCTTCGAACGTGTCGCCAACGAGGATGCACCGATCTCGCACACTCTCGCTGTAGCGGCTGGCTTGCGAGCCCGCCACCACCGCCGCGACGGCTCCGCGCTCCAGCGTGTTCTCCACGAAATCGTGTCCATCGTGACGCGGTCCGTGGACGGCGACGAACAGTTCCCCTCGACGAATCGTGCGAGAATCAATCGAGACGCCGGCCAACCGGGCCACGGGGTCGAGTCCTGCCCCCGCTTTAACACCCAGAGCATCAGCCACCTGTGTAATCGTCCACCGCATAAATGCCTCAAGGGGTTTGCTTTACGCAGGTACCCCGCACATCGGTCAGTTTTCACCGTATTTTGAGGGCTCCTCCTTTCGCGAGTTGACTTCAGGCTCGCGCGCCCTCGCCACACCTACTTGCAAGCGCGCTACGTGCCAAACCCTGAGACGTTCTTCGGCGCTTCCGTCTCATTTCCGGCTGGCGCCCCGCGATACCCTCTTTCCTGCAAGGCCCGGCGCGCCATCTCACGATCGTCGAATTCCAACGTCTGGTCCGCGAGAATCTGATAATTCTCGTGACCTTTCCCGGCGAGCAACACAATGTCCCCAGCGCGCGCTTCGTCCATTGCAACTCCAATTGCTTTCTCGCGGTCGGGTTCGATGAGATATTTTCCTGCCGTCTTTTGCAGACCCACGATAATGTCACTGATAATTTTCAGCGGATCCTCATCCCTGGGGTTGTCGCTCGAAAGGATCGTCAGGTCGCTCAACCGGCCGGTTACTTCTCCCATCACGGGCCTCTTGGTCCTGTCTTTTCCACCGCCGCATCCGAAGAGCGTGATGATTCTCCCCTTGGGATTTAGTTCTCTTGCGGTTCGAATCAGGTTTTCGAGAGCGTCGTCGGTGTGCGCGTAGTCGACGACCACAAAAAACGGCTGCCCCAGGTCGATGCGTTGAAAACGTCCGGAAACGCTTGCGAGACTGCGGATTCCGGCCTCGATAATCTCCGTTGAGAGTTCAAGCGCCTGAGCCGCCCCAATCGCGGCAAGAATGTTGTAGACGTTTATTCGGCCCACCAGCGGCGAAGCCACTTGCACTTTTCCGCCGGGTGTTTGCGCGGTGAACGCAAGGCCGTTGAAGGTCAGCTGAAACTTCTTCGTTGTGATATCCGCGCCGGAATCGAGGCCATACGTCAGTGTTTTCTTCGCCAGTCCGCTCAAACGCTTGCCGTATTCGTCATCCGTGTTGACCACCGCGAACTCAGGCGCTCCAGCTCCGGTGCCTTCGAACAATCTTTTCTTGGCCGCAAAGTAGTCTTCGAATGTCTTGTGATAATCCATGTGCTCGCGCGTGAGATTCGTGAAAACCGCGGCTGCGAAACGGCAGCCCCACAAGCGGTCCATCGCCAGCGAGTGCGAGCTCGCCTCCAGCACCGCGTACCGCCCGCCCGCGTCTCGAACTTCCGCGAGAAATCCCTGCAGATCGACGGATTCCGGTGTCGTATTCGGCGCTGGATACTCGCCCTTCGGAGTGTGGTACGCGATTGTTCCGAAAAGTCCGGTCTTGGTCCCGGAAGCTTTCACAATCGCATCGATCAGCGAAGTCGTCGTCGTTTTGCCGTTTGTGCCGGTCACCGCCACCATCTGCAAAGCTTCGGCCGGGTGCCCGTAAAAGTTCGCGGCACTGACCGCCAGCGCCTTGCGCCCATCGCGCACCTGTATCCATGCCACACTCGAAGGAATAGCCGGGGGAGCTGTTTCCTCGCTCACAATCGCCACGGCGCCTCTCCCCACCGCGTCGCGGATGAACGTATTCCCATCGGCCTTCGCACCATGCAAGGCAAAAAATAGCGCGCGCGGCTTCACCTTTCGGGAATCGCAAGCGACTTGCCGGATTTCGAGCTTTTCCGCTGCCGCGGAAACGCTGGCTTCCGTTCCCCGGAGTAAATCGCCCAGTTTCACGTTTTTGGAGGATGGCTGTCGTAGCGACGAATCTTCCCGGCGTTCATCGGCGTGCTTCGATTGTGGGTTGCCTGTTTCTTCTATCTGGCTCAATCCAACTCTCATCCTAATTCCTGTTCCCCTGGCGCGGCTTTGAATTCTTCTCGAGCGTTGTCCCGAACTGCACTGTGATTCTTGCTCCGCGCCGCACCTTGGCCCCGGCCGCTGGCGATTGCTTCGTTGCAAGACTGCTGCCAACCAGCACGGGGTCCAGCCCCAGCTTCAGGGAGATATCCGCGACCTCGCGCATCGTTTTTCCGCTGAAGTCCGGCACTTCTATCTCCCCTCCTTGCTCGACGGCGACCGTGGCGGGCGGCTTGTTGAACTCACGCCCCGGGCGACGCTCGCCCTTCGCCGGTTTTTGAGCCGGCGGCGGGGAATCGGGTTGTGCGGAAAAATCCACCGTGGAGAAATCTTCCAGCGCGCTGCGATCACCGGCCGCCTGCTTCTTGTAAGCCGCCTGGATCAACTTTGGGTTCAGCGGCACGTCACGAGGTATGTCGAGATACGTCAAAACTTGCTCGGCGATGCGCTTGAAGACCGGCGCGGCTACTTCCCCGCCCTCGTGCAGCCCCACCGGGGAATCCAGCGAGACGAGAATCGTGATCGCGGGATTGTTGATGGGGGCGAAACCGGTGAAAGACGCAATGAAATGCGTACGTGAGTAGCGTCCCGTCGCCGGATCGATTTTTTGTGCGGACCCCGTTTTCCCTGCGGATGTCCACCCATCGAGTCGGGCTTCCGGGCCCGTGCCTTCCAATACCACACCTTCCATCAATCGGCGCAGCGTAGCCGCGGTATCGGGACGAATCACTCGCCTCGGTTCCTCCGGCGTCAGTACGCCCTCAGCTGGCAGTACGCGATCGCCTCGCCGCAATTCTTCCACGACATGCGGCCGATAAAGCAGGCCACCGTTTGCAATCGCCGATACCGCCGCGATCAGTTGTATCGGTGTGACGCCGATCTCCTGTCCCATGGAAATCGAGCCGATCGAGAACGACCCCCAGTTCTCCAGCGGCCGCAGCAAGCCTTTGCTCTCTCCGGGCAGATCGACGCCGGTCGGCGCGCCGAACCCGAACGCGCGAATGTAGTCGTAAAAACGCGGCGACTGCAGTCGCAACGCGATTTTGATGGCGCCCACGTCGCTTGACTTCGCCAGAACCTGGGCCACGCTCAACATACCAAACGGCTTGTGGTCGTGAATCCGGTGCCCAGCCACGAGTACGCTTCCGTTTTCGCAATCGAACACTTCGTCCGGCCGCGTGATCCGTTCATTGAATGCGGCCGCAAGCGTCACCAGCTTGAAGGTCGAACCCGGTTCGTAGAGCGCGCTCACCGCGCGATCCATGCGCGCTTCCGCTGGCGCATCGCTGGCGCGATTCGGATTGAACTTCGGCCAGTTCGCCAGGGCCAAAATCTCTCCCGTGTTGGGATTCATGACGATCACACTTCCGGCAATCGCATGCGTTTGCGCAATCGCGACGTCCAGTTCGCGCTCGGCGACGTACTGAATCTTTTCGTCCAGTGTCAGGACGACGTCCGCGCCACTCTTCAATTTGGCTTGGGTCGCATCGAACCATCGCTTACGTGCGTCTTCCATCACCACAATCTTGCCGCTCTCGCCGCGAATCTGGTTATCCAGTTCGTATTCGATCCCTCCGAGCCCCTTTTCATCGAGATCGACGAATCCCAACACGTGGGCGGCGAGATCCCGTTTTGGATAAAACCGCTGGTTTTCCTTTTGGAGGTAGACGCCCTTGAGGTTCAGCGCCGCAATCGCTTCCGCTTTCGCCGGTGGCAGCTTCCGCGCGATCCAGACAAACGACCTCGACGATTCGAAGCGCGCCTCAAGTTCCTCCTGCGGCTTGCCGATCACTCCCGAGAGCAGTCTTGTCGCAAGTTGCTCGTCCGCAATCTCCGCGGGTACGCCGAAAGCGGAATCCACTTGAATGCTCATCGCCAGCGGACTTCGGTTGCGATCGTAAATCGTGCCGCGTTTTGGGGTTATTTCTATCGTTCGCTGCTGCTGGCGCTGCGCGCGCGCCAGGTATTCGCTGTGCCGGAAGAGTTGCAGATAGGTCAGCCGTCCGAACACCGCGCCCATCCACAAGGACGCCACACCGGCGATGATCAACAAACGGAGGTGGGCGCGGGCTTCGGGCATGGTGGTTTCAGGTCGGCAGAGACTCCGGTTGGCTGTTTGGGAGGCCGGACATTTCTTTGCTTGGGGACACAGCGCCTTCGGGCGCTATCACGGCGCCCGGTTTGGACGCACGTACCGCGCAGCGGCCACTTCCGCGCCGTCTGGCGCTTCATAATCCTGGACTTGCGTCGGCAAGGGTTGCGTCAGGCCGAGGCGCCGACGCGCGATCACGTCAATCCGCATGGGATTGCGGAGCCCGGCAATTTCCAGTCTGAGCTCTGAATTCAGCGCCGCTGCTTTCATATGCTGGGCTTTCAAGTCTTCGAGCTGGAAGCTCAAATCTATGCAGCGGAAATGTTGAAAGATGTACAGCATGAAAAACGCCGCGACCATGCTCCCCATCGCAACCGTCCGCCACAACTTCTGCAACTTCGCCGGCTCGACGTTCCGCACCAGCCGCGAATTGTCGATCCGCTTCACGGTGTGAAACTCCGCCGCTCGCGCTTTTCTCTTAATCCGCTTCATGACTACACTCTTTCTGCACACCGCAGTTTCGCGCTTCGCGAACGCGGGTTGGCCGCCTTCTCTTCTTCGGTCGGCTGGATCACGTGTCGGGTAAGCACCCGGAGCGTCCCCTGACGCTCTCCCTCTTGAAATGCGTGCTTCACCTTGCGGTCTTCGCCCGAGTGATAGCTCATCACCACCCAGCGGCCGCCGGAATTCAATGCAGCAGGGGTCCGCAAAAGAAACTGCCCGAGTTCCTCCATCTCTCGATTCACCGCAATCCGCAGCGCCAGAAACGTTTTTGTCGCGGGATGCAGTCTCTGCCTTCCCCATTGCTTACGGGCCCCTGCCACAACCGTTGCCAGGTGCGCGGTATCTCTCATCGGCCGCGCCCTTACTATCGCCCTGGCGATCCTTCGCGAATCGTGCTCATCCGCTTCACGGTAGAGCAAATCGGCCAGCTCTCTTTCCGGCCATCGATTCACAATCTCTTCGGCGGTCAATTCCCCGCCTTCCCCGTCCATGCGCATGTCCAAGGGAGCCGCTTCGCGAAACGAAAAGCCCCGCTCGGCTACATCCAGTTGCATGCTAGAAACTCCCAAGTCTGCCAAGACCCCGTCCACCTTCGGAATCCCCAACTCGTGTACGGCCTCCGCAATCCTCGAGAACGGCGATAACACGCATTTCACTTTCGAGCCGAATCTCGCGAGATTCTTCCCGGCGATTTCCAGCGCCCGTGCGTCCCGGTCCAGGCTGATCAGCGTTCCGCTGCGTAGCCGTTCCGCTATCGCCTCGGAGTGCCCGCCAGCTCCTAGTGTCGCGTCCACGTAGATTCCGTCGCCCTTGATGCTTAGCCATTCCAGCACCTCTTCCAGCATCACCGGCGTATGCGCCGCACTCACTTCGATTGCGCCCCAGCACCGCAGCCACGCCCGTTCTAAAATCTTTTTACTGCTTCAGATCCCCAGCGCCGTATCGTCCGCAGCCGTGTACGGCTCATTCTTGAGCTTGTCCAGCATGCGCGTGTGATTCATCACTTCCAGGTAATTCAGCGCGCCGTATACATCCACTTCCCCCATCGTCTGAGCGGCGTCCCGTAGCACCGCCGGTAAGAGCACTCTGCCCTGCCCATCCAATTCCGCCTGCTGGCCGAAGTAGCTCGTTCTTAGCAAGAACTTCTGTTTCGCCACATGGGTGCTCGGCAATTGCGCCAGCTTGTCCTCGATTTCCGACCAGACCTTCATCGGATAAATTCGTGCCGTTTCTCCCGTCGTACTTGTGATATAAAACTGCGTGCCATACTCCTTGAGCTCGTCCAAAAACACGGAGGGTATTTTGAGACGCCCCTTCTCGTCGACCTTCGCCGGACAGTTTCCCCGCAGCTTCATATTCCCTGCTAAAAGGCTTGTTTTGTATGCCCAGAATGCTTACGTTCACGATTGCCCTCGAGAACGCTTCAAAAGCTCCGGAGAGATTCTACTTTGGTCTACTACTAACCACTCTCTCCCACTTTTCGCCACATCATAGGCTGCTTTTAGCCTTTGTCAAGAGAAAACATGCAAGCTTTTCAAAAATTATTGGAAAAATGTGCCTTCCGTCGATTGAGGAAAGCCTGATTTTTCGCTACCACAGCTTGTGGTATTTTTCGCAACACATCCCTACCCTTCGTGGGTCTGCTTCCCCCTTAGGAATTTCTAACTTTGGCCGCTCTTGCTTCCCTACTGCCAGATACTGTGGTACACTCCAAAGAGTTTGCAACTTGCCTCTTACTAGGAGCTCTTGATCATGGAATGGACCACTCCTCAGCACGAAGAGATCGACCTGAACTGCGAAATCAGCTCGTACGCCAACGCTGAGCTGTAAATCCGTGGCCGCGCCCAGCGGTCATCTGCCGGCGTGCCGGAATGCGCGTTAAAGTCCTCGGCTCAGCAGCTGGCGGCGGCTTCCCCCAATGGAATTGTGCTTGTCCTCAATGTATGGGTGTGCGCGCAGGTACCCTGAAATCCCGTCCGAGAACTCAATCGCAGGTTGCCGCTTCCGCCGACGGGTCTCACTGGTTCCTGCTGAACGCATCCCCGGATCTTCGGCAACAGATTCTTGCCTCCCCCGACTTTGACCCTCCAGCCGGTTCGCGAAACACGCCGATACAGGCCGTAGTACTCACAAGCGCCGACGTGGACGCGGTGATGGGGCTGCTCCATCTTCGTGAATTTCAGCCTCTGCAAATCTTCTCGACGGTTGCGGTTCGACGAATCCTCATGGAAGACAACAGTCTCTTCCGTGTACTCGTGCGATCCAACCCTCCCGTCCGCTGGGAAACGCTTCTGCTCGACCGTCTGATACCTCTAAACCCGGCCTCGCCTGGGGACAAGACTACCGGCATTTTTTGCAAGGCAGTCCCCCTTGGCGGAAATTTCCCCGACTACGTCAGCGAAGCGCTGCGGCGGAGCCTGGCTCAGGAAGAGGCCGTTATTGGCCTGAGTCTAGTTTCACGCGAAAAAAGAGTTCTCTACGCGCCCAGCCTGCCAGGCGTGGGAGATCGCTGGTTGCGCAGCGTTGAGGAAAGCGATGTTGCGCTCCTCGATGGCACCTTCTGGAAAGAAGACGAACTGAGCGCCATCAGAAAAGGCAGTCCGTCTGCGCGGCAAATGGGACACTTGCCTCTTTGGGGCGAACGCGGACTTCTTCGCCAGCCGTTCCGGCCTTCAAAGACGCGGCGCATCCTAATCCACATCAACAACACGAATCCTATTTTGAATGAAGAGAGCGGCGAATCCCGCGTAGTGCGTGAAGCCGGATGGGAAATCGCCTATGATGGCATGGAACTAGCCGTATGAGCCAGATCCTCACTACCGATGCTCCGCCGCTCTCGGAAGCTGCCTTCGTTGCCGGGTTTCACGCCATTGGGGAAGAACGTTACCATCACAAGCATCCATTCCATCTTCTGATGCACGAAGGCAAACTCACTCGTGGCCAGCTTCAGGCCTGGGCTCTAAACCGCTACTACTACCAGAGCCGCATTCCTATCAAGGACGCTGCAATCCTCGCCCGCAGCGAAGATGCCGCCTTCCGTCTGGCTTGGCGCAAGCGCGTCCTAGATCACGATGGCGATGGCGTGACCCCTGGAGGTATTGAGAAGTGGCTAAGACTTGTCGAAGCCACTGGCCTCTCGCGGGAGCAGGCGATTGACGGCACCGGCATTCTGCCGGCAACACGCTACGCCGTCCAAGCGTATGTGGATTTCGTTTCCACAAGAACTCATCTCGAAGCCGTCGCTTCCTCGTTGACGGAACTTTTCTCCAGAAAGCTTATTACTCTGCGCATGGATCGTCTCCGGCACCACTATCCGTGGCTTTCCGGCGGCTTGGATTATTTCACCGGGCGCCTGACGCAAGCGCCCGAAGACGCCGAATTTGCTCTTGGGTGGGTCGTCAAGCATGCGCGCACACGCGAAGATCAGGAGAAGGCTCACGCCGCTCTTCGCGCAAAGTGCGACATTCTTTGGGCGCAACTCGACGCACTCTATTTTTCCTACGTTCACCCGGGCTGGCCCCCTCCAGGCGCCTTTAGGCCAAATCCTGAAGTCGTTCATGCCGGGTGCGCTTCGTTGCGCCCTGCGGCGCACTGAGCCCCGCCAATGGACCTCGAACTGACTGGCAAACCACGACTCGCCCCCGGCGTCCGGCTCGGCGAAAACCAGGGCCAGCGCGTGCTGCTGATGCCGGAACGGGCTCTGCGCTTGAACGGCCCGAGCCTCGAAATTGTCGAGCGCTGTGATGGGAAGCACTCCGTTCAGCAAATCGTCGCCGAATTGCAGCAGCTCTATTCGAAGGCCGAGCCTGTTAAAGTTGAGCAAGATATACTCGGCTATCTGCAACTGCTTCAAAAAGAGCGCGCCCTGGATTTTGAGTAAAGTCATTTTGTAGCCGCCCTCTTCAGAGGGCGGGCTCTTCGCGCCGTCAGGCAAACCGCGACCACCAATGCAATCGCTCTCCAATCCGCTGGCGCTGATCGCCGAACTAACCCATCGCTGCCCTCTCCATTGCGTCTACTGCTCCAATCCCCTCGAGCTCGAAGCTCGCAATCGCGAACTATCCACTGAAGACTGGTCGCGCGTATTCCGCGAAGCCGCCGCGCTCGGTGTCCTGCAAGCCGATTTCACCGGCGGAGAACCCCTCACACGGCCCGATATCCTCGAACTGATCCGCGCCGCTCGCGCCGCCGGCCTCTACGTCAATCTGATCAGTTCCGGCCTGCCGCTCGACGAATCGCGCCTCGAAGCGCTCGTTCAAGCCGGCCTCGACCACTTTCAATTGAGCTTCCAGGGTGCTCGGGAAGAGACCGCCAATGAAATCTCTGGCACCAAAGCGCACGCCCACAAACTTCGCGTTCTCGATTGGCTCAAGCGCCATCGCATCGCCGTCACCCTCAATTTTGTGATTCACCGCCGGAACATCGATCAGCTCCCCGAAATGCTGGCTCTGGCCGAATCTTCTTCGGCCACGCGCGTTGAGTTCGCGCACGTTCAGTACTACGGCTGGGCTTTCGCGAATCGTGATGCGTTGCTGCCCACTCGAGAGCAACTCACCGGTTCGATCGAATTCCTGAAGTCTGCGCAAGATCGCCTGGCGGGAAAGATCAAAGTCGAATATGTGGTTCCCGATTACTACGCGAAATACCCGAAGCCTTGCATGGGCGGCTGGGGACGCAAGCTCATGCTCATAACTCCAAACGGCGACGCGCTGCCCTGCCACGCCGCACGCGTGATTCCAGGCTTGTCCTTCGAAAACGTGAAAAACTTAAGCTTGCGCGAGATTTGGGATGCTTCCGATGCGTTCCAAAGATTCCGCGGCGAATCCTGGATGCAGGAACCCTGCAAATCCTGCGACCGCCGCACAACGGATTTCGGCGGATGCCGCTGCCAGGCGTTTCTTCTCGCTGGCGACGCCGCCGCCACCGATCCCGTTTGCTCGTTGGCACCAAAGCGTCCCAAGGTTGATGCGATCCTGGCTGAATTAAATAACCCGCGCTCTGTCGGTGCGGAGCTTGCCTCGCACGCGAGTGATCCGGCGATCGCCAAACCCGCCTGGCTCTATCGTCCCAACCCGGCTTAAGCGGCCGCCGGCGTCTCCAACTGCGAGTTCAGGCGCAGCAGCACGCGAAAGATAAACACCATGCTCCCCAAAAAGCACAGCGTTCCAAACACCGCCAGCGTATAGGGTGCCCCGATTCTTTTGGCCACTCCGCCGGCGATGAGCGCGCCGATTGGCTGCACTCCCATGAACATGGTCGCGTACACCGCCATGATTCGCCCGCGAAGTTGATCCGGCACGCGGTTTTGCAGGGTGGTGTTCGTCGCCGCCATTTGCACTGTGGCGCAGAATCCAACCACCAGCAGAGTCGCCAGCGAGAGCCAGAACACTCGCGACTGCGAAAAAATCACCAGTCCCACCGCGCAGGTTGTCGACGTCGCCGCAATCCAGCGTGCCAGCCCCGTGTAACTCGTCCGCGCGGCAAAATGCAGCGCCCCGAGCACCGCTCCCACGCCCGCTGCGCTCATTAAAAATCCGAATCCTTGCGCACCGCGATGCAATACATCGCTCGCGAAAATCGGCAGAAAAACCGAATATTGCAACCCCAGCAGGCTCAGCATGCTCAAGAGCAGCAGCGTGGACCGGATGGGCAAGTCGCTCATCGCAAACCGAAATCCCTGGATCAGGCTTTGGAATGGGGAGCCCGCCTCCTTCTTCGATTCCCTCCTCGCGATGCGCATCGCAAACAGCGCGCCGATCACCGCCAGGAAACTCACCCCGTTCAGGAAGAAACACCACGCCGGCCCTTTCCAGGCGAGCGCGAGTCCCGCAATCGCCGGCCCAACCACGCGTGCTCCGTTAAAAATCGAGGAATTCAACGCAATCGCATTTGGCAAATCCTCGGTGACCACCATCTCCACAAGAAATGCCTGGCGAATCGGGACGTCAAACGAGTTCACTACCCCTACGAGGAACGCGATGAATATCAGTTCCCAAACCTGGATGATGTTCGCAAACGTAAGCGCCGCAAGAACGAAGGCCAGCACCATCGAGGCCGTCTGCGTCCAGATCACTCCGTAATGCCGGTGGTAGCGATCGCCGATGTAGCCGCCCAGCGCGGCCAGGAACAGAATCGGAACCTGGTTTGCAAAACCGAACACTCCCAGAAGCGCGGCCGAATTCGTCCGTTTGTAGACCAGCCACAGCTGCGCGGTCGTCTGCATCCATGTTCCGATAAGCGATACGAGCTGTCCTGCGATGAAGAGCTGGAAGTTGCGGTGCTGTAAAGCGCGAAAGCGCGTCGGCAGTACGGAAATGGCTCCCTCCCACAGGTTTGATGCGCGCGAAGTGAACTAGTCACGATGCCGCGACGCTCCTGTCCTTGTCAATGCCGTCGCGGGGGCATCCGCGGCCAATTTGTCCAATGGAAAAGTTCGAAGAGAGGAGATGCTTTCTTCGAACCTTAGCGGGTAGTCGTCAATACGGCTTCCGGCTCGAGAATCACTCGCCCGGCGGATCCGGCGCCCCGCCAACATGCAAGTGGCTCAGATCTCTCAGAGTCGCTTTGTCTTCCTCGTTCATGCCTCTCGTGAATTCCGGATCGTTCAGCCGCTGATTTCGCGCGAATTCCGGCATGTTCTGCAGCACGCGCAGCCGCTGCCGGATCGCCTGCCGCCGGTCCTGCGGCATTTGTCTCCACCTCGGCAACACGTCGTTTCGAATGTGAGTCTTCTGTTCCGGCGTCAGCCTGTTCCATGTCTCCACGCGCTGCTGCATCTCCTGCCGTTGCGCCGGTGGCATGCGGTTCAGCCGGTTGTAGTTGTCGATGACCTTCTGCTTCTCCTGCGGCGACAGGTCGTTGAATTTTCTCTGTGGTTGCGGCGGAGTGTACGAGGAGGGTGGACGGTTCGGATTCGGATTCGGATTCGCATTCGGCCGGGGCACGTAAGCCGGCGGGCGGTTCGCTCCATTCTGTTGGGGATTCCCTGTCCCGCCGCTTTGCCGTCTTTCCTGTTGAGTTCCTCGCTCCGCATTTCTCGTTTGCTGCCGCGGCTGTGCTCTTTCCTGCCTCGGCTGCGCGGCTCTGGGCGGACGATGCTCCTGCTGCGCCCAGTTCGTGCGCCTGCCCTGCGCCGTCAAAGGCCCGGCCAGCAGTGCGCTGAGCCCTATCGTCAGCAAGCATCCTGCGAGTTGGAATCGTAGTCTCATGAATTACATTGTCTGATTCGAATTCGGGTCCGGTTTCTGGTTTTGCTGCTGCTGGTCTTGGTCCTGGTTCGTTCCGCCGTTATCATCCGCCTGCACTGGCTGCGGCAGGTCAGTTAGCGCACCGAAGTCCGAGAGCACATCAAGGTTTTCGAGCACCGGCAAATCCTGATTGATCTGCGCTTCGTCCGTGGCCGTCAGAGTGCGATCCGCCGGCCGCGATGCGACCCACACCGTCGCCAGTAGCAGCAACGACGCCGCAAACGCCACTCTCGGCGACGGCGTAAACCAGGCCCACCAACTCTGCCGCACCGGTTCCGCCGCCACCCGTGCCCGCACTCGCACATCAAACGCCGCCGACGGCTCGATCTGCGGCACTTCGTCCAGCAGACTTGTCACCGCGCGAAACTCGTTCACGCGCAGACGGCACGCCCCGCAGGCCTCCAAATGCTTCTCGACCTCCAGCCGCTCGCTCTCTTTCAGGCGCCCGTCCACGTATCCCAGTATCTTGTTTTCCATTCGCTTACAGCTCATCACTGCCTTCCTTCTCTATCCCCGGCTCTACTTCCCTTGCCTGGCCACGAGGGGGGCTAGTTCTACCCGCAGCGTTTCGTACGCCCGAAAGAGCAGCGATTTCAATGCGCTCTCCGAGCATTCGAGAATCTTTGCAATGTCTCCATAATCCAGCTCCTGATACTTATGCAGGAGCACCGCCGCGCGCTGCTTCTCCGGAAGCTTGTCAATCGCGTGCCGGATCATATTCTTCTGCGCCTCTTCCACCAGGTGCTGTTCAATGTTCGGGTGCTTCTCGGCGATGTCCATCACCTTCTCGTCGCCGTCTTCCGCATCGACAGTCACTGGCGCGTCCAGTGAGATTTCCATACGCTGGTGCCGGTTGTCCCGCACCGAATTCAACGCCAGATTTGTCGCAATCCGGAAAAGCCATGTCGTGAATTTGGCGCTCGGCACATAGTCTTTCCGCGCGCGATACACTCTCAAAAACACTTCTTGCGCCAAGTCTTCCGCCTCTTCCCGCGCCCGAACCATGCGGTAGAGAAAGTTGACAAGGGGTGTCCTGTAGCGCTGGAGCAGAAGTTCGAACGACCGTTCGTCGCCCGCCTTCACGTCCAGCATCAGTTGGACGTCCGACCTGGCCATGGCCGCCACATTCTATCGAACCCTTGCGGGCTCTTAAAGTTGCAAATATTTATCTGGCGTTAAGGCGAAGGAAGGGCGAATCTAAACGTGGAATAAACTCTGCATTATCAATACCGTGGCCACTCCCGTAAACACCAGCAGCGCCATTCTCCAATTCGGCTCACGGTTCACTTCCGGCAGCAAATCCGTTGCTGCGACGTACAAAGTCACTCCGCCCGAAATCGGCAGCGCGTACTTCAATTGGCTCTGCAACGCGCTCGTCAGCAGGACTCCCAAGAGCGTCGCCGCTCCTAATAACCCGGCCGCGAGAATCGCGTTGCGCCGGCCCTGTCCGCTCGCAAGCACCACCGACGCCACCGTAAATCCTTCCGGCAGCTTGTGCAGAAATACTGCCACAAAAATCATCGCTCCAAGCCATACGGAAACCAAGAAACCCGCCGCGATCGCCACGCCGTCGAAAAAAGTATGAATCACCAGGCCGAGCAACACCGTGTTGCGCGCATGGTGATGGCTCATCTCGTCGAGATGCGTCTCTTCTCCGAAATGAAAATGCGGCGCCAGCGTGTGCTCAAAAAGATGCACCAGGAAATAGCCGAGCAGCACGAAAACCAGCGCCCGTTCGCCCGCCAGCTTGATCGACTCCGGAATCACATCGACAAACGCCACCGCTAGCATGTACCCGGCGCCGAGCGCAAGAAAATATTGCAGAACCCGCCGCGGCCAGTCCCGCCGCACGACGAAATATCCGCCAATCAGGTTACCGGCGGCGGCCACAAGTCCTAGCCCCGCCGCCAACCCCGTCCGCATTGCCAGATCGTGTTCCATTGTAAGTGGCACAGGCTTCAGCCTGTGCTTGCCTTAGCCCATCGTAAGTGGCACAGGCTTCAGCCTGTGCTTGTCTTAGCCCATTCTCAGCAGCGTCCCAAAGACTGCCGCTTTGATCAAACAAGAAATTGTCATTCCGAGCGAAGCGAGGAATCTGCTGTATCTTTCTTCTCTGCGACTCTGCGACTCTGCGACTCTGCGACTCTGCGACTCTGCGACTCTGCGACTCTGTGTCTCTGCGTTTCGTCTTCTTTGTCTTCACCCCGAATGCCGAAACAGAATCACATCTCCCTCTTGCACAATATATTCTTTCCCCTCGAGCCTCACCTGCGCTTTCTCCCGCGCGGCCGCAATGCTTCCCGCCGCCAGCAAGTCGCTCCACTTCACCACTTCTGCCCGGATAAATCCCTTCTCGATATCGCTGTGAATCGCTCCCGCGGCCTTTTGCGCCGTCGCCCCCTTGCGTATCGTCCACGCTCGCACTTCCGGCTCTCCCGCGGTAAAAAACTGAATCAATCCCATCAAATCGTACGTCGCCCGAATCAAGCGGTTCAGCCCAGGCTCCTTCAATCCGTACGACGCAAGCAGCTCCGCCGCTTCTTTCTCCTCCATCTCCGCAAGTTCCGCTTCGAGCCGTCCGCAGATCGCCACCACCGCCGCGTTCGGCCTTCCTTGCAAGGAACTCAATTTATGCCGCTCCACGGCCGAATCCAGTTTGTCAGCTTCGTCGTCGCCCAGATTCAGCACGAAGAGCACCGGCCGCGCCGACAAAAATAAAAATCCCCCGATCGGCTTCTTTTCCTCCGCCGTCAGCTCCAATTCGCGCAAAGGCTTCTCCGATTCCAAATGCGCCTTGCACTTCTCGAGAACCGTTTTCTCCGCCAGCAATACGGGTTCGCTCTTCTTCTTCAAATCCTTTTCGAGCCGCTCCAAGCGCCGCAAAATCTGATCGTGATCGGCAAGGATCAGCTCCAGCTCCAAATTCGTCGCATCCCGCAAGGGATCAATGCTCCCCGCCGAATGCGGCACCGAAGGATCCTCAAATACGCGAATCACGTGCGCGATCGTATCCACTTCGCGCAACGGCGCCAGCGCGTCGCGATTCTTTTCCTTCTGCATCCCGCCCAGATCCACGTACTGCACCGTCGCGTACGTGATCTTCTTCGGGTTATACAGCTTGGCCAGCTCCAGCAGCCGCGGCTCCGGCACCTTCGCCACGCCAACGTGCGTAGCCGACCCGCCGCCTTTTCCCTCGACGTTCGCCTTCGTCAAAATCCGAAACAGCGTCGTCTTCCCAACCTGTGGAAGTCCAATAATTCCCGTCTGCAAATCTCTCACCTTTCCCTACAGCTTCATTTTCCTCATCGCAAACCCACCATCCTAGCACACACTCATCACAGCTCCTTTAGGAGCGCGATTCATCGCGTCCCGCCTAGCTTGATCTTCTGACCACGCGCCCTGCTTCTTTTTTGAAACGTTCTAGCCCTACGGACAGTCTCATCATCCAGCATACAGGCGGCGTCCGATGCTTCCTATCCAAAGGACGTCCCGTCTCAATTAGAAATGATCCGAGCCACAGAATCCCGCCGCCACGCCGCGGTCTCCCGATGACCGTTACCCTCCTCGACCTCTCCGCCTATCTGGGTCTCTTCGCGGTCGCCGCCATCACCCTCAACATCCTACTCGGCGTCATGATGGCCTTCCGCTATAGCCCCGTCCGCAACTGGCCGCATCGCCGCTTCAATTATTTCCAGCTGCACAACTGGACCGGCTATCTGGCCCTGGTCTTCGCGATTCTCCACCCCGTCATCCTTCTCTTCAACAAGTCCCCAAAGTTTCGCGTCCTCGATATCGTCTATCCCGTCCACTCGCCTCAACAACCCCTCGAAAACACAGTCGGCGCCATCGCCCTCTACGTCGTTGCGCTCATGGTCATCACCTCTTATTTTCGTATTCAGCTAGGCCGCCGCCTCTGGAAATCTTTCCACTTTACCGTCTACCTCGGCGTCATCGCCCTCTTCTGGCACTCCCTCTTCACTGACCCCGACCTCCAGCATCATCCCGTTGACTGGTTCGACGGCGGCAAAGTTTTCGTCGAAATCTGCGCCGCAATCATCCTCGTAACCATCCTCGTCCGCGCACACCACGCCCGCAAGAAATCTCTCGCCCTCAAACAACCTTCGCGCCAGGCTGCGTCCATTTCTTCCTGAGTTTTCTAGGAGTGGGCACTTACACCATGTCGTCCTCAATAGGACGAAATGATTCGAACGCGGCATTTCCGCTCCCTGTTTTCGCGGATGCCACGCAGGGAACAACAAATTAGGTCGCAGTGGATAGTGACTCTTCAGTGGCCCGCGGCATGTGCGCTGGCCAACTCGTCCAGATAATCCGGCTTGCTTTCCTCGCGCGCCAGATGCGGGTACAGTTTCCCGCCGTGGTAGTTCACGCTGCACGTTTTGTAATAGCCGTCAATCACCACCAGAAGCGTAATCGGCTCGGAGCTCTGCTTCGACGCCGCAATCGCGTCGGCCAGCAAATCATGGTCGTAAACCCGCCCGTTCACGCCAACAACCTTCATCCCCGAACTGATTCCCGCCTGAAACGCAGGGCCGCCCACAATTGAGTCGATCACCGTGCCGTCTTCGCCCAGGTGCAAGCCAATCGTATACACATCTCCCACGTTGCCATGCCGCGTCTCATGTTTGGGCGCCTCGTCATTGAACAGGAATTTCCAGCCGCCGTTTTCGATTCCGCCCAGCGGAGGATTCGGCGATGTCGAGTTCAGCCGCTCGTGCAGAAACTTCGCCCAGTCGTATGGCGCGATCGCGTTCAGCCCACGAACAATGTCTTCGAACGTGTACGGTTTGATCTCCGGTCCATTGTTCGCTCCGCCATAGAACGCGTGGCAGAAATCGTCGATGCTTTTTTGTCCTTGCATTTGCTGATGAATGATCGTCGCCGCTTCCAGCCACATCAAATCGCCTTCATCGTAATAATCCGTGCCGCGCCGCCAGTTCAGCCATCCTCGCGCAAATCCCTCGCCGGCCACGGCCACCGCCGTATCCAGCAGAGGACGCCACGTCCGCCCTGGCCGTCCCACGCCCAGCGCGGCGGAAATATTCGCCAGATTGTTGTGGTAATCCTCGGCACTCCACAAGCCGCTGCGCGCCGCTAGAAGCGGCCCCGCAAACTCCGTGAAGCCCTCGTAGTCCCACAGCAAATCATCCTTCATCGGCGTTTGATACTCCGGGGTGGCCAGGTCCGCGGGGCGGCGGAACTTTCCGCTCCAGGAATGCGCGTACTCGTGCGCCAGCAGGCCTCCAATCGCCAGTCCTGCTTCCGGCCCCAGCAAAATTCGTTCCGGCAAACGGCTGTCGTTGCATTCGTTATGTTCCAGTCCGAAGTGCGCCACGTGATCGCTGAGCGTCAGCAAAAAGTGATATTCGCGATAGTGCCGCGAACCGAAGAGTTTCCCGGCTTCCGCCACCAGGTTCGTTAGTCCCTTCTGGATCGCGGGGCTCATGTTCAGCGCCTCTTCGCTATCCGCCACCAGGTCGATCTCGTGGTGGACCGGTTCCCCCGGCGGCGTTAGATCGATCGCGCGGTAATACTGCCCCGCAATGACAGGCGAATCGACCAGCCGTTCCAGGGAAAGTGGCGCGAATGAAATGGTGTTTCCGAATTGGCTCTCGACGTGTTGTGGTGTTCCAAATTTCCACCCTTCCGGCAGCACCAGCTTGGGATGAAACACGATCTCGGTCGCGGGACGTCCCGCGGGGTAGAACACGTTCTGATTCCATTCGATTACGATCAGTTTGTCCGTTGCCGACATTGCCGAAGTCGCGAACCCTCCTCCGCTCGGCTCGAGATAATCGAACGCCACGTGCAGCTCGCTGGCGCCGGCGGGAACTTCGACATGGAATGTGAATACATCCGAAAGATCGCGTTGCCAGGGAATCGTCGCTCCGTTCGCCGTGCATTTCAGTCCCGTGACGTTGCCGATCGGCCCGTCAGGCCCGTGCTCGCCCGGAATCCACTTGGGGTAATACAGCGTCAGCGGCCCGGGCTTCACCGGTATCGTCTCCTGCGTCCGTATGACCTTCAGCGGCGTTTGCGTCGCGTCCACGGTCAGAGAAATCGCGCCACTTTGTGCCGAAGCGCCATACGCCATCGCGAAGAAGGCGGCCGCAAGGGCGAGCCCCCTTCCGCGAGCGATGGCAGCCCACGCACCTCGCGCGATGCTTGCTAGTTTCATGCGAATCTGAAAATTCATGGTCAGAATTGCCCCCATTCCTGGCGTTCATTGCAGTTGCGTGCCAAAATCCAGGCGCTTCAGAAAACCGAATTTCTCGCGCGTCATCCCATCAGCGCGAAGAGCCCGGAAGCTAGCGGGCACGAGCATATCGAATCGCCGCTTCTTTTCCTATGCCCACGCCTTGCCTCGGGGCCGAAACTTGTTAATCTATTTCCCCGTTTCCAGAATGGAGCTCAAGTGACCGCCGTACCTCCCACTCCGTGCTTTGATCTCGCAGATGCGATGAAATCGCTCGCCGAGCGCGATGAAAAACTGAAGTTCCTCATCGCTGAAACGCAACCCTTCCAGATGGACCCCGATCATCTCCAGAGTCCCTATGAAGCTCTCCTCGAAGCTATCGCCTACCAATCCATCTCCGGCAAAGCCGCCGCCACGATTTTCGGCCGCATCAAAGCTCTCAGCTCCACCGGTCGCGCCCCCGCACCGCAGGAAATGCTAAAGCTCCGCAAACAAGCTCTGCGCAAAGCCGGCCTCTCCGGCGCAAAAGTTCTGGCCATGAAAGACCTCGCCAAAAAGACAATCGAAGGCGTCGTCCCCACCCTCGATGACGCGCAAAAACTCTCCGACGAGGAACTCGTCAAACGCCTGACTTCCGTCCGCGGCATCGGCGCCTGGACCGTGGAAATGTTTTTGATCTTCCGCCTCGGTCGCCCCGACGTTCTCCCCATCCACGACCTCGGCGTGCAAAAAGGCTGGTCCATCACCTACGGCAAAAAGCACAAGCCCAAACCCAAAGAACTCCTGGCTTTCGGCGAACGCTGGCGTCCCTACCGCACCGTCGCTTCCTGGTACATGTGGCGCGCCTGCCACCGCGCCGGCAATGCCGCCATGCGCAGAATACGCCCCGCCAAGACCAAGCCCCGCCGAAAACGCGGAATCTCCCGCCTGCGTAAAAAAGCTCGTCGATGAGCTTACTTGGTGCTCGGGTAATACTTTCATTCGCCGCGTGCCCGTGTGGAATGGCTCGCGGGCGGCCCAGATTTCTGTGGACGAACCTGCCACCAATCTGGTATGATTCTCATTGGAGAATTTCAGGCTGCGGCAGTTTGCCGCGGCCATTTTTGTTTTTAGGCCGTAAGATCAAGTGAGACCTTTCCAGGCGAACCGGCTTCCAAGCTATCGGACGCACTCAATTCTAACCCCTTTAGAATCAACACCTGCAAGATCCATCGCTAAGTGTTGATTCTAAAAAACTTAAATAAACGCTAAACCCTTTAGATGCAACACTTACAAAAAACAGGGGGAGGGGGTGTAACCCGACGGCAAGAGTGAACTGCACCAGACAGTAGCCTGGTTAGCTGGTCGCGCCCGGAGCGACACTAACTCGCTGCAATCTCGCGCACTAGGAAATAGATAGCGGCAATCCCGGCCAGCAACACGCCGCTCTCCAGCGACACCGAAACGCGGTGCAGTTTGCTGAACTCCGCCAGCAAAGGGCTATTCCCAGCCGTCGCCTGAATTGATCCCATTTGCACCCGAAGCGCTGCCATCTTCGCGCTCACGGTGTACTGCGAAATCGCCGTCAGCACGATCATCAGCGCCACGCATAGCGCCGCCGGACCCACAAAGCTGGCAAATGATCGCGTGCGCATCAGCCGGACAAACAGGAACGCGAGGCCTAAAGCGATGCCGCCAAGGTGCATCCGCGTCAGCGAATACCCGACCATGGCTCCGGCCTGGTCCCGGCTGGCCAGTATCCCAAACGCTCCAGGCGCCACCACAAAGCTCAGAAACACGTCGCTTCCGAGCCAGAGGCTAACGCATAGAAACTCAATTGTACGGAGGAGAGTGGACATCGGGAATTTCCGATAGAATATCTTCAGGCGCGAATGCAAAAATGGTGGGCGACAAAGGACTTGAACCTTTGACCTCTCCCGTGTGAGGGGAGCGCTCTAACCAACTGAGCTAGTCGCCCGTCTGGTACAGCCGCAACGCTTCGCAGCGTCATCTATTTGTAGCAGGAAGGACCTGGGTTTTCAACCGATGTCCACGGCCACATCGCAGATTGTTTCGCAGCTGCAGCGCTCTATCGCCCGCGCGATCTACGGCAAGGAAGAGGCCATCCAGCTCGCGCTTATCACTCTTCTCGCGCGCGGCCATCTGCTCATCGAAGATGTCCCCGGCGTCGGCAAAACCACTCTCGCGCAGGCGCTGGCGAAATCCTTTCATTGCACTTTCCAGCGCATCCAGTTCACTTCGGATCTTCTCCCCAGCGACGTGCTTGGCGTCAGCGTCTACAATCCTGAATCGCGCGAGTTCGAGTTTCGCCCCGGACCAATTTTTGCCAACGTCGTGCTAGCCGATGAAATCAATCGCACCACTCCTCGCACGCAGTCAGCTCTGCTCGAGGCCATGAACGAAGCACAGGTCACCGTGGACGGCAAGACTCTGCAATTGCCGCATCCATTTCTGGTGATCGCCACGCAAAATCCTGTCGAGCACCATGGCACTTATCCGCTGCCGGAATCGCAGCTCGACCGTTTCTTGATGCGCATCAAGATGGGCTACCCCTCGCACGAGACCGAACGCGAAATCTTGCGCAAGCATATTCACGACGATTCGCTTGCGACTCTCGAGCCTGTCGCCGATGTCGGCGACGTTCTCGAAATGCAGGATGCTGTCTCCCGCGTCAAGGTGGACAGCAGCCTTCACGATTACGCTCTCGAAATCGTCAATCGCACGCGCAAGACCGATCTGCTGGCTCTCGGCGTAAGCCCTCGCGGCACTCTCATGCTGCAACGCGCCGCTCAGGCCCGCGCGTTCCTGGATGGCCGCGACTATTGCTTGCCGGATGACTTCAAGCAGCTTGCCGTTGCCGTCTTTTCGCACCGTGTGGTCGCCAGCGCTCGCCACGTCTCTCTACAGAAAAAATCGGAGACCACGGAATCGGTCCTCCGGGAGCTCGTCGACTCCGTTCGCGTACCTCTGTGAATTTACTTTCGACAGCCGCGCAACTTTGGGTCAAGTCCGACCGCTCCGCTGTGCGCGCCTTCTTCCTCGCCATCTCCGCGCTTGCCATTGCGCTGCTCCTCGCTCTCTATTCCGGCGCGGCGGGCGAAATGGGCCGTCTGGCGCTCGCCACCGCCTCCGGTTTGGGCGCCCTACTCGTGGCCGCCTGGGTATCCGTCACGCTCGTCCCGGTTCTCGCCAGACGCACCGCCCTTCGCTGGATCGGCTACAAAATGGAGTACAGAATTTCCCGCGAGGGCTGGATTTACATCCTGGGAATTTTCCTGGTCGCTCTCGCCGCGCTGAACACCGGAAACAATCTGCTCTTCCTCATTCTGGCGTGCCTGATCGCCATCATCCTGATGTCCGGCATCCTCTCTTCGATCACTCTCTCCGGAATCGAGTTGCGGCTCATGCTGCCGGAGCACATTTTCGCGGCGCAACCCGTGCGCGCTCTCGTCGAGCTGCACAACGAGAAGCTTACCCTCCCGTCGTTCTCCCTCCGCGTCGAAGCCGTCCGCCGCAAGGATTCTCCGGGTGCGGTCATGCTGGAGACTCCGGTTTATTTTCCCTACGTTCCGAAACACGATCGCGTCCAGCAACACGTGCCCGTGACATTTCCGCGCCGCGGCGTTTATTCCCAGGACGCCTTTCGCATCGTCACCAGATTCCCGTTTGGTTTTTTGCAAAAGGCACGCCGCATCGATTTGAAATCCGAGGCGCTCGTCTATCCTTCGGTCGAGCCCACGCGCGATTTCCTAGAAATTCTCCCAGGGATGCAAGGCGCGCTGGAGAGCCTTGCCAAAGGCCGCGGCCAGGATTTATATGCGCTGCGCGACTATCAGCCTCGCGACAGTTCCCGCCATGTGCACTGGAAAGCATCGGCCCGGCTGGGTTCCTTGATGGTTCGCGAATTCACCCGCGAAGATGATTGCCGGGTTCTTCTGGTCCTCGATCAGCACATGCCGGCGGGCCTTGTCGCGGAGGAAGCCGGTGTTCGCTTCGAGCGCGCCGTAAACTTGTGCGCCGCTCTGGCCTGGCACTTCTACGAGCGCAACGCCGTCCTGCAATTTCGTACGTCTGGATTTGAAACTCCGCTGGCCGAAGCCGATAAAATCATTTTCGACGTGCTTCGGCATCTCGCTTCCGCAAGGCCGTTTCCGCCGGATCCGCAGCGCGCTCTTCTCTCCGATTCCGCCGGCATGTTAGAAATATTCAAGGTAATTGTGACCAGCGAATCTCACGGCTCCATCCCCTCGAACGTCTGGAACCGTTCGTGGGTCATCTTTCTTGAAGATCTGGATGCGTGAGCGGACTTCTCGCGCTCACAAGCACTCTGCTTCATCAAGTGTGCGAAAATATCCGGTAACCGTGCTCGCCGGCCGCGAACTCGCCTCTTTCCGCAAGCGTTTGCTCGCGTGGTTCCGTCAATTCCAGCGTGATTTGCCGTGGCGGCGCACGAAGTATCCGTACCGCATCTGGATTTCGGAAATCATGCTGCAGCAGACGCGCGTTGCGGCCGTGATTCCTTACTACGAGAAGTTCCTGGCTCGCTTCCCCAACGTGCGTGTGCTCGCACAAACCCCCGAAGAAGAGGTGCTGAAGCTGTGGTCCGGCCTCGGCTACTACAGCCGCGCACGAAACCTGCAAAAGGCCGCGCAACAAATCATGGCGCGGCACGGCGGCGAATTCCCGCGTGAGGAGTCTGAAGTTCTCGCGCTTCCCGGAATCGGAAGTTACACAGCCGCTGCGATTCTCAGCATCGCTTTCGGCGCGGAGCACGCGGTCCTCGACGGCAACGTCGCGCGCGTGCTTGCACGGCTGGGCGCGCGGCGCGGCGACCTTCGCGAATCGCGGCGATGGCAATCGCTTCAGAAAACCGCCTCAGGACTTCTGGATCGAAAGTCTCCTGGAGACTGGAACCAAGCAATCATGGAACTCGGAGCCATGGTCTGCACGCCTCGCGCGCCACAATGTCTTCTGTGCCCCGTGAAGAATTTTTGCCGCGCGCGGCAGTCGGGCGATCCCGAGTCTTTCCCGGAGAAAAAAAAGAAACGCGACCCCGCGCAAATCGTTCTTGCCGCTGCAGTGCTATTCGCTCCGCGCGGCGAAACTCTACTTCTCCCTCCTCCTCGGAGAAGAGAGAACCACAGGCCCGCGGCCGACGATGTCGCGACGCTGTTTTCGCGGATGTGGCATTTTCCGACGATTGCGATTCGCAAAGACCCTCTTTTGGAGTTGAAGAACTATCTGGCGAATTCCGCGTTCGCCGGCAATGACGAGTTGCGCCTTGAACCGCTCGCGAAAGTTCGCCATGCCGTGACATATCGTAGCGTCACGGTCCTTCCCTTCCGAATCGCCGTTGCGAAAATCCCGCGCATTCGCGGCTCGAAGAACATTCGACTGGAAGAGTTCGCCTCCTTACCCGTTTCCAATCTGACCCGCAAGATTGCGCACGCAGCGCTTTCCCACCCGGCGTCCGCGAATTCGTAAGCGTTATCGTTTCGCCTTGCCTTCTCTCTCCTAAGCCCCACTGGTGCTAGCATGAACTGGTCCCCCAATGGCTTCCTCTTCTTCGCTAACGCGTGTCTCCGCGCTTCCCGCCGAGCGGTTCTTTCGCACCTCTCTTTTCCTACTGATCGCGACCGCTGTCGCCACATTAATCAGTACGGGAAAACTCGACGTGGTCACACTCATCGTGGCGCCCTCCGCCGTGCTCTACAAAGGGATTCGCTGGTGGCGGCGTTGTCCTGCGGAAATTCCTCAGCGGCTCGCCACCCGTTTGGTGGTTGCGTACCTCCTCGTTTTTCCGCTGGATGTTTTCTTTCTCTCGCGTGTGTTTGTAGCGGGATCCTCCAATCCTGCGCTGTACGCCGCACTTCTCGGCGCCGTTCATTTCCTGCTATTCGTGATGCTCATTCGCCTTTATAGCGCCAACACGGATCGCGACGCACTTTTCTTGACCATGCTTTCCTTTGCCGCGATTCTCGCCGCCGCGGTCCTCACCATTGACACCACGTTCCTGGGGCTCTTCTTTCTCTTTCTCCTGTTCGGCGTAGCCACTTTCGTCGGTTTGGAAATGCGCCGCGGAACGAAGGGCGCAATCACTCCCGACGTTGACGTCCATCCCCAGCAGGAACTCCGCCTGACCCGTGCGTTAATCCTCGCTGCACTCTGCGTGGCCCTCGGCGCAATGTTTATCGGCGGCGCACTTTTTTTCTTCTTCCCGCGTTTCAGCGCGGGCTATTTGGGCCGTGCCAGCTTGCAACCGACGCTGATGACCGGCTTCAGCGATGATGTCGAACTCGGCCAAATCGGCGAAATCAAAAAGAACTCCGCGGTAGTGATGCGTGTGCGCACGGGCAAACCGGTTGGCTTCCCTTTACTCCGGTGGCGTGGAATCGCGCTATCTAACTTCGACGGCAAGCGCTGGTATTCCCCGGAACACCGCGCGAGCCCGATTCCCGCCGGACTGAATGGCTGGATCACTCTTGTGGATCGGCCTCCCGAATCCGATCCCACTACGAGCCTATTGCGTTATACGGTGCTGCTCCAACCCATCGCCACCGATACGCTCTTCGCCCCCGCACGGGTCATCTCGCTGCGCGGAAATCTTTCCGGCGAAGGTGCCAATCCGGAGGCGGGCGCGCGGCGCAGTTACGTCCTGCGCGATTCGAATGGCTCGCTAAGCAATCCTTTCCATAATTTCACGACCGTGCGGTACGAAGGCTTTTCTTTGCTGCGCTCCATGAGTTTGCCCCGGTTGCGCGCAGCCCCGACCGAGTATCCACCGGACATTCAAGGCACGTTCCTGCAACTTCCGCAGCTGGATCCACGAATTCCGGAGCTAGCACAGCGGATCACAGCGCGCGCGCAGAATCCTTTTGATAAAGCCGTCGCCGTCGAGAACTATTTGCGTACACGCTTCACGTACACTCTTAACCTCACGGGCAAACCCGGGGACGATCCGCTCGCCCATTTCCTCTTCGAAACGCGCGCCGGCCACTGCGAGTATTTCGCTTCGGCCATGGCCATCATGCTTCGCACGCTGGGAATTCCCACGCGGGAAGTGAACGGCTTCCTGCCCGGCGAGTACAACGACCTCGGAGGGGACTACATCGTGCGTGCCAGTGACGCGCACAGCTGGGTCGAGGTCTATTTCCCCGGGACCGGATGGATAACTTTCGACCCGACGCCTCCAGGCGCCGATTCCGCGGGAGGATTCTTCACGCGCCTGGGACAATATATGGATTGGTTCGAGCTTTCCTGGAACGAGTGGGTCATCAATTACGATTTCATTCACCAGATTCTGCTTGCGCAGAACATGCAGCGCAGCGCGCGCTCCTGGACGGATCTCGCGCGAGCCTGGTATCAGAAGAAGCAGGAAAAGGGGCGGAGATGGATGAGGTCGTGGAATACCGGACTGGGAATGTTGATTTCCTTCGCCGTCGCGCTCTTCCTCCTGGCGATGCGTTTCGATTTGGTAGTCGCACTGATTCGGCGTCTCTGGCTTTCCTGGCAGCTTCGTTCGCCGGAGGCCGCCCGCGCGAATCCACAGCTCGCTTCGCGGCTTTACTCGGAGCTTTTGTATCTGCTGGAGCGCCGCGGCTTTGCGCGCAAGCCCACGCAGACGCCTTTTGAATTCGCCGCAGCAGTTTCTCAGCCGCGGCTTGCGCCCGCGGTATACGAATTTACGCATTACTACACGCAAGCACGATTTGGCGGCGCGCCGTGCGACACAATTCGCCTGCGCGCCCTCCTGGAACAGATCCGTTCTTCACTCACGTCGCGCTGAACTGTACGCAGATTGAACTTCGCTCATTGCAAGTTACAACGCCCTGCGAAACCAGGGACGCTTGGGCTCCCGCCATTGCTGCATGTTACAATGAAGAATTGCGAAAAGCCGCAAATTCGCTACCTATGACCAAAGTCGGATTTATCAGCCTGGGATGCCCGAAGAACCTCGTGGACAGCGAGGTGATGATGGGGATTCTCACGCGCGAAGGGTATGAGCTGACGCCGCGCGCGGATGAAGCGGAGATACTCGTCGTCAACACCTGCAGCTTTATTGAGTCGGCGCAAAAAGAGTCGGTGGATGCGATTCTGGAGATGGCCGAGCACAAGAAATTCGGCGCGGCGAAAAAACTGATCGTCGCGGGCTGTCTTGTGGAGCGGTTCCGCGATCAAATTCTGGAACAAGTGCCGGAGGTGGACGCCGTCGTGGGAACCGGCGAAGTGGAGCGAATCCTGGAAGCCGTGGACGGAGATTTGCGCGTCCTGCCTGCCGCGCCGCCCGCGTTTCTCTATCACGATCTGACGCCGCGCGTGATCACTACGCCTCGCCACGCGGCGTATATCAAGATCGCCGAAGGCTGCGATCATCCCTGCACGTTCTGCATCATCCCGCAACTGCGCGGTGCGTTTCGCAGCCGGCGTTTCGAATCCGTGGCGCGCGAAGCAGAGAATCTCGCTGCCGGGGGCGCGAGAGAGATCACGCTCATCGGACAGGACACGACTTCCTACGGCGAGGACTTGGGCTTGCGCGACGGCCTGGCGCAATTGCTTGCACGCCTGGCACAAGTTGAGGATTTACTTTGGGTCCGGTTCCTTTACGCTTATCCGAACCGCGTGACGCAGAATTTGCTGGACACGCTGGCGGCCCATCCGCGCCTGGCGAAGTATATGGACATGCCGCTGCAACATGCGAGCCGCAATGTTCTGGCGCGCATGAAGCGGGGTTCGCACGGCGACGCCTTCTTGAAACTCCTCGAACGCATCCGGAAAACGATTCCCGGCGTCTCGCTGCGGACTTCTTTCATCGCGGGGTTCCCCGGAGAAACGGAAAAGGATTTTGAAGAGCTTTGCGACTTTGTGCGCGCCGCCAATCTGGATTGGATGGGTGTTTTCGAATACTCCGACGTGGATAACGCCAACAGTTACGCGCTAGACGAAAAAGTAGACGCGGAAACGATTACCGACCGGCGCAACCGATTGATGGCCATTCAAAAAAAGATTTCGCGCGAGAAATTGCGCGCCTGGAAGGGCCGAACGGCCACGGCACTTGTGGAAGGGCCTTCGAAGGACAATCCTCTGGTGTGGGAAGCGCGGCTCGAAGGAATGGCTCCGGATATAGACGGAAAACTGTATCTGACAGACATTGAGTTGGCGACGGGAGAGACGGCGGCAGCTGGGGATGTCGCGTGCGTCGAAATTACCAGAACCGATGCGTACGACCTAATCGGCCGAGTCGTCGAGATCTTGCCCCGGCCTGAGCCGCGAGGATTCGCTCATGCCGCAACCGCCGCAAACATGCCGCCAGCCGAACAACTCACGCGCATTTCCACGGGCGCGCCGCTTCGCGTCCTCGGCTAGGCTATACTCGATTTTTGGATACATTATTCCCCGCCGTCCCGCTGAACTCTGTGTTAAAACAGGCTTTCAAGACGGAGTATGCTGAATCCACGGAGAAGTGAAAACTCGGGCTGCGTGATTTGACGAGAGGCGAGTCACGAGCCTTCCAGAGCCGTTTACGATGAAGCATCGCTGCCCCATCTGCAAAATGCCAACGGACTCCGACACGCACGCGGACTTTCCTTTTTGCAGCGAGCGTTGCCGCTTGCACGACCTGGGCAACTGGGCCAGCGAAAAATATGTCGTTTCAGATCCTGTCTTTGATATGAGCGAACTCGAAGCGGAAAGCGATTCGAGCGGCGGAAAAGAAAAGGAAGAAGACGAAGATTTCAAGGGGTTCCGCAAACCCGATGACACCATCCACTGAAACTCCGGACGCCGCGTCAGCAGCGCAAAAAAAGCCGCGACTCGCGATGGCTATCGCCACGGCCCTCGGCGTCGGCTACATTCCCAGGGCCCCGGGCACGTTTGGCTCGCTCGCTGGGATCATCGTGGCGATTCTCACGCATCCAGTGAGTATGTTTCTTTTGCTGACGCTCAGCGTCAACGGGCATTCGCTCTCAAGCGGAATTGGGATTGACCTTCCACCGCTGTACGTGCGCTGGGCATTCTTTGTGCTTCTGGTGCCCTCGATGCTCGCTTTTCTTTGCGTCAGCGCGGCGGGAGTGTGGAGCGGTTCGAGGGCGGCAGCCTACGCCGGTGTATCGGACCCGCAATTCGTGGTTATCGATGAAGTATCCGGAATGGTCTTGACGCTGGTGCTCGGAATCGCACCGCTAAGTCTTCCGACGCATCTTTTGCCGACCGAGAACGCCTCAGTTTTCGCTCTGTACTCGGGGTTTACTCTGCTCAATTGGAAATACCTGTTGCTGGGATTCCTGCTGTTTCGATTGTTCGACATTTGGAAACCCTTCCCGGTCCGGCAGCTTGAAAAACTTCCGCGCGGCTGGGGCATCATGGCGGATGACTGGATGGCGGGCATCTACGCTGCTATTCTGTTGCGGGTCGCACTACACTTTGGATTGTTTGGCTAGGTATGAAATTCGGCTTTGGGTCCTCGGCAGAGAAAAACGGCATCCCCCGCATTGATAGAGTCGCGCCTGCCGCCGCCATTCCGGGTGGCGAGATCGTGATCTACGGGAGTGGATTTGCTTCGCGCGCTCACCCGAGACCCGTGGTGCGCTTTGGCGAAGCGGAAGCAAGTCTGGCGCTCGCCAGCGAGCACCGGCTGATTGCCCGCGTGCCGGATGGCGCCAGCGGCGGAATCGTCCGCGTTTCGAGCGCCGCCAACGAAAGCCAGCCGCATCCCGTCGCCATCGGCGTGCAAATCGCCGATAATCTGCACCCCATCGCAAATCCCGCTGTGGATGCCTCTGGCAATACTTATGTCACCTTTTCGGGAAATCGGGGGCAGCGGGTTCCGGTTTCGCTTTACAAAATCACGGCGAACTACAGCGTGAAGCCGTTCGTTACTTCGCTCGTCAATCCCAGCGGCTTGGCGCTGGACCGCGCGGGGAATCTCTTCGTCTCGTGCCGCAACGACGGGACGATTCACCGGATTACGCCGGAGGGCCGCGCCGAGCAGTGGATTGAAGGCATGGGCATCGCCACGGGCATCGCATTTGATCGCGCCGATAATTTGTACGTCGGCGACCGCAGCGGAACGATTTTCAAAATCAGCACAAGCAGGGAAATTTTCGTTTTTGCAACGATCGAACCGTCGCTCGCCGCGTATCATCTCGCGTTTCATGCGAATGGCGATCTCTATGTCACCGGCCCGACGACCTCGAGCTACGATCGCGTCTACCGCATCACACAGGGCGGCGAAGTCAGCACGTTTTATCGCGGCCTTGGCCGTCCACAAGGTTTGGCGTTTGACCGGGACAGCAATCTCTATGTGGCGGCCTCCCTCGGCGGGCGGCGTGGGATCATCCGCATCACTCCGCAGGCGCATGCCGACGTCGTCCTCAGCGGCTCAGGGCTGGTCGGTCTGGCGTTGCAATCGTCGGGCCGCGCCATACTGGCCACTACAGGCGCACTTTTCACACTGGACTGGGAAGTTCGCGGCGCGCCACTGCTGGGATAATTGAAAGCATGAAAGCAGAGATCATCGCGGTTGGTTCGGAACTGCTCACTCCGGACCGCTTGGACACCAATTCGCTCTTCCTGACGGAGGAGCTGAACAAAATTGGCATCGAGGTGGTGCGAAAGACCATTGTGGGCGACAACCGCGACCTGCTCGGCGAAGCGTTTCGCGACGCATTGAATCGTGTGCCGCTGATCATCGCTTCGGGCGGCCTCGGCCCTACGGAGGACGATCTCACGCGCGAGACCGTGGCCGAACTTCTCGGCCGCAAGTTGAAACGCAACGACGCAATTCTCCGCCACATCGAGGGGCGCTTCCGCGCGCTGGGCCGCGAAATGCCCGAGGTGAACGTGCGTCAGGCAATGATTCCAGAAGGGGCTGAGATCCTCGAAAATCCGCGCGGCACGGCGCCGGGATTGTGGCTCGAAGACTCCGGGCATTCCATCGTGTTGCTCCCCGGCCCGCCCCGCGAGTTGAAGCCGCTCTTTCGCGAACAGGTTCTGCCGCGTCTCGAACGCCGTGTTTCCGGCGTGCGCATGTTCCACCGCGAAATTCGCGTGACGGGGCTGGGCGAATCGCAAGTCGAGCAACGCATCCTGGGCATTTACAAGCGCTTTCCGGAAGTAAACACGACGGTCCTTGCCGCGCCAGGAGAGACGCAGGTCCATCTCCGCATGTGGACGGATGCGGCGGAGCATGCCAAGAAAATTATGGACGAAATCGTGAAGGGCTTCGAGCTCGCGCTGACGGACCGCATTTTCAGCCAGGACGGGTCGGCTCTCGAAGAAGTGATTGCCGCGGAATTGACGATGCACAACGCAACGATCTCCGCGGCGGAAAGCTGCACGGGCGGATTGCTGGCACAGCGGCTGACGAGCATCGCGGGCAGCTCTTCCTATTTTCTTGGCGGAGTTGTCTGCTACAGCAACGAATTGAAAACGGCGTGGGTTGGGGTTCCGGCGGAACTTATTCAGGCCAAGGGCGCGGTCAGCGCGGAAGTAGCGGTCGCGCTCGCGGAGGGAATCCGCCGCCGTGTAGGCAGCACGTTTGGAGTGGGCATCACAGGGATTGCGGGGCCCGGCGGCGGCACGGAGGAAAAGCCAGTTGGGACTGTTTATGTCGCGCTTGCGCACGCGGGTGGCGTGAAAGAACGCGGGGTGCGCTTCCCTGGCGACCGCGAGTCCATTCGCTGGCAAGCGTCCCAGGCCGCGCTGGACATGGTACGCATTCATTTTCTCTACAACGGCAAACAATCCGCGAAGCGAGCCTGAATGTGCGCCTGTTCGTCGCGTTGGAGATTCCCGCCGCCGTACGAGACAATCTGGCGGCACTCCTCAAGGATCTGCGCGAATTGTCCCTGCAGCTCGGGGACAAGCGGGGCCGTTGGGTACGCCCGGAGAATCTTCACGTGACCCTGAAATTCATCGGCGAAGCGGCGGATGCAAAGCTCGCGGGAATTCGAGACGCCCTCGCGAAGATTCGCTTGGATGCGCCGGTTGACTTGAAATTTCGCGGACTCGGTTATTTCCCCAATGAAAAACATCCGCGCGTGCTCTGGGTGGGGTTGAGCGCCTCGGCGAACTTAGCTTTGCTTGCCGGTGACATCGACCGCGCGCTCGAACCGCAAGGCATCTCACCGGAAACGCGTCCTTTTTCGCCGCACGTGACGCTGGCGCGGTTCGAGCCTCCCGTCCTTCCCGAAAAGCTGGGAGCCGCGATTCAAAAAAACTCCCAGCGGGAGTTCGGCTCGTTTCAGGTGCGCGAGTTCCATCTCATCGAAAGCAAGCTAAGACGTTCCGGCGCCGAGTACACTACTCTTGCAACTTTTCCCCTAACGCGGGAGATTTGACGACTGATGGCCGAACCGAACGCGATACTCATCTCAATTCCCGCGGCGGCCTACCTGCTCGGCTCGATTCCTTTCGGACTGTTGCTGGGAAAACTGTTTGGCGCTGCTGACGTTCGCAAGGCGGGGAGCGGAAACATCGGCGCGACGAATGTTGCGCGCGTCGCCGGATTGGCCGCGGGGATTCTGACGCTCTTACTGGATGCCGGAAAGGGCGCTCTGGCTGTCTTTCTCGCTGCGCGGCTTTCTCATGAAAGCTCGACATGGATGATGATCGCCGGCCTGGCAGTTCTTGCCGGTCATTGTTTCCCGATTTGGCTGGGATTTCAGGGAGGCAAGGGAGTGGCCACGGCTGCAGGCGTTTTTCTGGTGTTGTGCCCCATCGCGTTTCTTGCCGGCGCCATCCTGTTCGTGCTGGTCGTGATTTACTGGCGATTCGTGTCGTTGGGTTCGCTCTCCGCGGCGGCTGCCATGCCTTTATTGATTTACTTTTTTTGGGCGCCGCACCACGCTCCGCCCTACACAGTCAGCTTCGGCTCGCTGGCCGCGGCGCTCCTGATTGTGTTCAAGCACGACGCGAACATCCAGCGACTGGTGCAGGGAGACGAGCCGAAGTTTTCGTTTCGCAAGAGAAAACAGGACGCGCCGTGAAACGCATCGCGATCCTCGGCGGCGGGAGCTGGGGGACCGCGCTCGCGATCGTGCTTTCGCGAGCGCGCGAGCCTCATGAGATTTCTCTGTGGATTCGCGACGCCGCTCTTGCCGAATCCATCCGCCGCGAGCGCGAGAATAAGGTCTATCTGCCGGGCCAGCGCGTGCCGGACGCAGTGCTGGTCACCCACGACGCGGCGGCAGCTCTGAAAAATGCGGAAGTCCTCATCGGGGCTGTCCCGTCAGCGCACGCTCGCAGCATTTACCGGCGCGTCCAACCCTTCATCGAGCGCGGTGCGGCCATCGTCAGCGCGACGAAAGGTCTTGAGCCCGCCACGCATGCGCGAATGAGCGAAGTGATTTCGCAAGTCCTGCCGCAGGAATTTACTCCGCGCTTCGCGGTTCTCTCGGGCCCCTCCTTCGCGATGGAAGCGGCCGCCGGCCAGCCGACCGCGGTCGTTCTGGCCTCGCACGACATGGCGCTCGCGAACAGACTTCAGGAAGAGTTCGCGGGCCCTTCGTTTCGTCTGTACACCAACGAGGACATTCTGGGCGTCGAGCTTGCCGGCGCGATGAAGAATGTTATCGCGATTGCCGCCGGCGCCTGCGAAGGACTCGGCATGGGCTCGAACCCTCTGGCCGCGCTGATTACGCGGGGCCTTGCGGAGATGACGCGGCTGGCGGCGGCCCTCGGCGCGCGGCGGGAAACTTTGAGCGGGCTCGCGGGACTTGGCGACCTGGTCCTGACCTGCACAGGCGCTTTGAGCCGCAATCGGCATGTGGGTATCGAGCTTGGTAAAGGCCGCACGCTTCGCGAGACCCTGGGAAGCATGAAAATGATCGCGGAAGGCGTGGGCACCGCCGGGGCGCTGCTTGCCATCGCCGGCCAGGCGGGCTTGGAACTGCCAATAACTCAACAAGTTAACGCCATCCTGCACGAGGGCAAATCACCGCGCGATGCTATCCGGAGCATCATGGAGCGACCGCTCAAGCGTGAATAAACAAGCGTGAAATGGCGTGGCAGTGGAGAGCCTCCACATCCTTGGAGCGCTCATGATGTCCGCCACTAGTACCAAGGTTCCAGTTGCATATGCGCGACGAAGCGGCATTCGCGGCACCCGTTCCCCCTTCCATTCCCCTAAAATAAAGAGTCGAGATGCCAGAACCCGGCTCATCCATGCTGGATCGCCTGCGTAAGGGACGTGTGCGCATTTTGTGGCTCGTCCTTGGCGCGCTGCTGCTTGTCAGCGCGTTGCCTATTGGGCTTTATCACCGCCAGGTGCTGCAGCTCAGCCAAGACAAGTTGATCGACACGGAGCGTGTTCAGCAATCCGCCCTGACCCGATCTCTGGCTCAGGAAATTCAACTCTTCGAGGCCAACCAGACTCAACAACTCTTCAGCGAACGGCAAATTCTTGCTTTGACGGGACTCATCGAGAATGTCGAAGACCCCGCCTCCGAGCCCAAGGTCACCCGGCTGCTCCAGGAGTTCGTCGAAAGCAATCGGGACACGTTTGTCTATTTGACGGCGGTTGACAAGTCCGGCAAAGGCACAAAGGCATCGCAGGGTAATTTCCAGGCGGAACAGGATCCCTTCGTGGCCAAGGCTTTGCAGCGCGCCTTTGTGACCTGCATGCAATCCGAAGAGTTGCACACCGTTAAATTTCGCAGCGATCCGCTGGCGCTCGCGCCGGACAACCAGCCGGCGTTTGTGCTTGCGGTACCGCTGGAAGATGTGAGCGGCAATTTCAGCGGCATGCTTGCCGCGGTCGTCTCGCTCGAGCCAATTTCCAAACGCTTGCGGGAAGCTAGCGTGCGAGGGCGGACCGTATTCGTGGTCGACCACTCCGGGCACATTGTCGCGCATTCCGATAGAAAAAACTTCGTGCCGGGCGCGCAGGCCAACGGAAAACTGGTGGACCAGGTGCGCGCCCTGCCGCAGGATCTACGAAATACCGAAACCATTCGCTTCACCGACGGTGATCGAAAGCACCAGGTCGAGATGATCGGGACGTACAGCACGCTCCCGGAGGTCAATTGGGCGGTCGTCGCGCAGCGCAGCCTGAATGAGGCGCAGACGGATGCCGGCGTGACGGAGCTGAACCGGCAGGCGCTGGCGTTCGTCACTGTCGTGGTTCTCGTGGCCATCCTCTTCGGTTACTTTTTTGCCGTGGGCATCAGCGGCCCCATCCGCGGGCTGGCGGCTTCCACGCGCGCCATCAGCCGCGGCGAGTTCCACCAGCGCTCGCCGGTCCGGGGCGCCTCGGAAATCAGCGAACTCGCGGAAAACTTCAACAAAATGGCCAGCGACATCGAGGAATACATCGAGCGCTTGAAGGAGGCCGCTGAAGAAAACCGCGAGCTCTTCATCGGATCGATCCGCATGCTTGCCGCGGCCATCGACGAAAAGGATCCGTACACGCGCGGTCACTCCGGGCGCGTGGCGAAATATTCGACGCTGATTGGGCGGGAGCTTGGTCTGTCGAGCGAGGAATTGGACAAGTTAAGGATTTCCGCTCTGCTCCACGACGTGGGCAAGATCGGCGTGGAGGACCGCGTCCTGAAAAAGCCGGGTGCGCTAACGCCGGAAGAGTTCGATCTCATGAAGCAGCACACAGTGAAAGGCGCGAATATCATGCGCCCCGTTTCGCAGCTGAAGGAAATGCTCCCTGGCATCGAGCTGCACCATGAGCATATCGATGGGCGCGGTTATCCGTACGGCTTGCAGGGCCAGCAGATTCCGATGATGGCCCGCATCATCGGCGTGGCCGATACGCTGGACGCCATGACGACGAACCGACCTTACCAGTCCGCGATGGACATCGAGTACGCGCTGAACCGCATCAAGTCGCTCGCCGGCTCGAAGTTCGACGCCGTGGTCGTCAACGCCCTCGAAGCCGCCATAAATTCCGGCAAGCTTCGCCTGAGCGCCGTCGAAGTCACGGTGTAACTTTCCGCGCATCCCCGCAGCCTGCCGCATGCGGACAGTAGCCAGCCTAGCGGGCCGGCGGCGAGTGCTTCTGCTACAATTCCATGTTGCGCTGCCTGCGAAGCGATCAACCGCATGATTTCTCTCTTCGGAAAACCGGAAAAAGTCGAGCCGACCCTCCTCGAGCGACTTAAAGCCTCGGTCAGCAAGACCAAAGCCGCGCTGTCCGAGTCCGTCGAAAATATTTTTCTGGGCGAGCGAAAAATCGATCCCGCGTTGCTGAAAAAGCTCGAAACCGCGCTGCTTTCCGCCGATCTGGGGGTAAAGCCGACAAAAGAAATCCTAGATGCGGTGCGTGAAAAGCTCGATCGCAACGCGCTTTCGGATGCCGGGCAGCTCAAGCGAGAGATCAAGTCTCACATCGTTCGCATCTTGACGATGAACGGCGCCGAGGCAGGCGAGGCCCCCGTAGGCGGCGTGAGCAGGGCACCCATCCAGACTACGGCAAGTTCTCCCAACGGTTCCGGACCGCGCGTGATTTTTATTGTCGGCGTGAATGGCGCCGGAAAAACGACCAGCATCGGCAAGCTGGCAAATCGCTTGCGGCAGGAAGGACTCAGCGTGGTGCTGTGCGCCGCGGATACTTTCCGCGCGGCGGCCGTCGAGCAGCTGGAAATCTGGGCAAAGCGCAACGGCATCGACGTCATAAAACAAAAGTCCGGAGCCGATCCCGCGGCCGTCGTTTTCGACGCCATGACCGCGGCCAAAGCGCGGCACGCGGATGCGGTGATCGTGGACACGGCCGGCCGCCTTCACACCAAGTCCAATCTCATGGCCGAGCTGGACAAGATGAAGCGCACAGCCGCGAAGGTCATTCCCGGCGCGCCGCATGACGTTCTTCTTGTTCTCGATGCAACTACGGGACAGAACGGACTGGCGCAAGCGCGCGAATTTACTTCCACTGTGGCCGTAACGGGGATCATCCTGACGAAACTCGATGGCACCGCCAAGGGCGGCATTGTCGTGGCCATCGCGCGCGAGCTAGGCTTGCCCATTCGTTTCGTCGGCACCGGCGAGCAGATTAACGACATGGTGCCCTTTGACGCGGAAATCTACGCGAATTCTCTTTTCGACTGAGCTCTCGGCAGAAGAATGGACGCGCACGCCACTCGCTTCATGCAACACGCCCTGGCTTTGGCCCGCAAAGGCACCGGCCTCGCCAGCCCCAATCCCCTGGTCGGCTGCATTCTCGTCCGAGAGGGTGCAATCGTCGGCGAAGGTTTTCATCAATATGAATGGCGCGAGCACGCGGAAGTCGTCGCGCTGAAATCCGCCGGAGAAAAAGCGCGAGGCTCGACGATGTATGTCACGCTCGAGCCCTGCAATCACACAGGGCGCACGGGTCCCTGCACGGAAGCGATCATTGCCGCGGGCGTTCAACGGGTCGTTGCCGCGATGGAAGATCCCAATCCCGTCAACTCAGGGCGAGGTTTCGGACGGCTGAGGGACGCAGGGATTGAAGTCTTCACCGGCGCCGACGAAGAAGAAGCCCGTCGTCTCAATGAACCCTTTGCTTGCTGGATCCGCACGAAGAAACCTTTCGTCACTCTGAAATCGGCGCTGACACTGGATGGCCAGCTGGCACTTCCCGGCGACCGGATCAAATTTCACAAGAAATCGCCCAAGACGAAACGAACGAACTGGATCAGCTCGGAAGAATCCCGTGCTGAAGTTCACCGTATGCGGCACGCTACCGACGCGCTTCTGACGGGCATTGGCACGATTCAAGTCGATGACCCGCTGCTCACAGATCGCAGCGGGCTGGCGCGGCGCAAGCCGCTCTTGCGCGTGATTCTCGACGCCGGGCTATCGCTTTCTCCACACGCCCGCATAGTGCAGACGGCGGATGACGACCTAGTGGTGTTTACGCGAAAGCATGCAGACGGGCGACGGATTCGCGCACTGGAAAAAGCCGGCGTCGAAATCCTCAGCGCCGATTCGTTCATGGGACAGCTCAATTTGGAATCCGTTCTCGCCGAACTCGGCCGCCGCGAAGTGCTTAGCGTACTGCTCGAAGCCGGGCCCACTTTGAATGGAGCCGCACTCGTCGCCGGAATCGTCCACAAACTCTTTCTGTTCTACGCGCCAAAAATCTCGGGCGAAACTCGCGTGCCGTTCGCCATCGCGCCAAATCTCAAGCTGCCGCCGCTGCAAAGAGTTCGCACGCAAGAGTTCGGGGCCGACATCGCGCTGGAAGCGTATCTGCGCGACGTCTACCGCTAACTTCTTGAGTACGAGGACAGCGCGCTGCGGCCAGTCGGCTAGTCAGCCACGCGCAACACCGCGGCTCCCTCAATCGCGTCATTTTTCAGCGCATTCAGGGCACGGTTGGCGTCGCTGAGCGGAAGAATTCGGGTATGTATCTGAACAGGAATCTCCGCCGCGACGCGAAGGAAATCCTCGCCATCGCGCCGCGTGTTATTCGCGACGCTGCGAATCATGCGCTCCTGATAGAGCAGGGCATAGCTGAACGAGGGAATCGGGCTCATGTGAATCCCGCCGAGCACGAGCACGCCGCCCTTGCGGAGCGCTGCGAGCGCCGCGGGAACTATTTCTCCAGCCGGGGCAAAGACAATCGCGGCATCGAGCTTCTCCGGCGGTGCATCGAACGTTCCTCCGGCCCACGTCGCGCCCAACTCAAGCGCGAGCTTCTGGTGGCGCGCATCGCGCGTAGATGCGTAGACCGTCACGTTCCAATGCCGCGCCACCTGAATGGCGACGTGCGCCGCCGCACCGAATCCATAGAATCCCAGCCGCCCGCCTTCCTTGATTCCCGAAAGCCGCAAGCATCGAAATCCAATGATTCCGGCGCAAAGCAAAGGCGCGGCCTGCTCATCGGCAAATCTCTCCGGGATCGCGTAAACAAAATCCTCCGGCGCGACGACGTACTCCGCGTAACCGCCGTCGACGCTGTATCCGGTGAACGTGGGATGGTCGCATAGATTTTCTTCGCTCCGGCGGCAGTATTCGCAAACGCCATCCGTATTGTGCAGCCAGGCAACACCAACTCGCGCCCCGAGCGCGTAGCGGCGCGAACCTTCTCCGAAATTCTCAACGGTGCCGACAACCTGATGCCCCGGAATGACCGGCGATTTGCGCGGAGGCAATTCGCCTTCGATGACGTGCAAATCCGTCCGGCACACGCCGCAAGCCCGTACACGGACCAGGACTTCGCCGGCGCCAGGCTTGGGCACGGGCAAATCGACGAACTGGAGTGGATTTGTTTCGATTCGCGCGGGCGCGTTGAGCAGGCAGGCTTTCATCTGGCAACCTCAATCGGATTTCGTGATGCACTCCACTTCAGTCTAGTGCTTTCTGCCCGCGCGATGAAATGCTGTACACTCGACTTGCATGGCAAGCGAGCAATAAACAGTGTTTACCGGCATCATCGAACATCTCGGGACCATTGAAGCGCTCAAAGTGAAGCCGGATGGCGGGCGCGTCACGATTCATGCGCCCAGCGTCGCCCCTTCGCTCGCCGTATCAAACAGCATCGCGGTGAATGGATGTTGCCTCACCGTTGTGAGTCTCGGTAAGGAGAGTTTTTCCGCCGACTTGTCCGGCGAGACGGTCAAAAAAACTTCGTTCGGAGCGGAGACTGGCGGGCTGAGAAAGGATTCACGTGTCAATCTCGAGCCGCCTCTCACCGCCGGAAAGGAATTTGGCGGCCACTTCGTGCAAGGACACGTGGACGGGACGGGCCGAGTGACGCGCCTCGATCCAGAAAGCGCTGAGGGCGGCAGTTGGTGGCTCGGCGTGGAAGTTCCCGAAGATTTTGCGCGCTACGTCGTTCCGAAGGGGTCCATCACGATCGACGGCATCAGCCTTACGATCGCGCGGTGGAGGAGCCAAGGGCGCCTCGCGGAAATTGCCGTAATTCCGTTCACCTACGAACGCACGAATCTACGCGACCGCAAGCCCGGCGACGCGGTCAATCTCGAAGGCGACGTTCTGGGGAAATATGTCGAGCGCTATTTCGAAGCGCGGAATCCTGCGTCCGCATCCGCACTCACGATGGCCCGCTTGCTGGAAGAAGGCTTTTAGCCATATCGGAGGCAATCATGCCGGCCTTCACCGGAATAGTTGAGACAGCGGTTTACGTCGAGGATGTCGAGCGCGCCTCGAAATTCTATGAAGAGGTACTTGGGCTGGGCAAAATTGCAGGGGACGACCGGTTTCGCGCGTACAGCGTTGCCGATCGCGACGTCTTGCTGCTTTTCAAGCGAGGAGCGACAGCCCAACCCGTTCCTACGCCCGCTGGCGTCATTCCGCCGCACGACGGCGCCGGACAAAATCACTTCGCGTTCGCCATTCCCGCAGCGGAGTTGCGTGCTTGGGAAAAGCAGCTAGCCGAGCATCACGTCGCTATTGAAAGCCGGCTGAAGTGGCCGCGCGGCGGCACGAGCCTTTATTTCCGCGACCTCGACGACAATCTTGTGGAGTTTGCTACGCCCGGAATGTGGGCAGTTTATTGATTTGAAGTCTTCGGCCGGTTCATCTCCGCGACTCTCTGGCCTTTGCGCGCGCGCCACGCCAGTACAGAATAAGTCCGAGGAGGATTGTGGTTACGGTCCCGCCGACAAGCTTCATCTCAAAACCTAGTTTGTTCGCCGATTCACCTGGCGGAACCAACGAAACGAAGATGCCAACCAGAACAACCAGAAATCCGACACCAGAAACGGCCCAGACCCCGGTCCGGCCGCCGGGTATCAGAATCGCCTCCGAATTCTCCCGGCGATCCTTTCGGGAATACAGCCGGATGGCCGCGGCGAACATATAAAGAAACGGGATGAAATAAAGAATATTGGTCGCGCTCACAAGGAAATCATATGCCCCGCGAGTGGACTCGTTGATCTGGCTGATCAAGAGAATGGCACACGAAAGACCAGCTTGCACCAGAATCGAAATATACGGCGTCTTCCAGCGCGGATGAATTTTCCCAAACGCCTGTGGCATGTAGCGATCGATTCCAACGACAAAGGGAACGCGTGCAATTCCAGCAACCGTGCTTCCAACCCCGCCAGCATTTCCTAGCGTCACGACGATCGCTGCCACAATCCCCAGAAATCCAATTCGCAAGGCGATCGATCCCACGGTGATGGCGTGAAACACGCCACTGGTGTTGGACACATCCGCCGAGGGCACGAGCACCAGGACTGCGACAGTCGCAAGAATATACATCGCGGCAATCAGCCCGGCCGCGGCATAAAGCGCGCGAGGCAGGGTGCGGCGCGGGTTGCGCACTTCCTGGCTCATCGCGGAAACCAGTTCGAGCCCGCTGAAGGCGAACGCAATCTGCGACCAGAAATTCACCGTGTCCCAATTCCACGTGGGCAAGATGTTGTGCCAGGTAAAATGCGTCACCGCGCCGTGGCGGATCGCGATGATGGCCGCCACTCCTACCAGGACCATCAGCGGAAGGTATGTCGAAACGCCGCCGACGTTTTGCAGCCACTTGCCGATGTTCAGACCGATGATGTTCAGACCGACGGCCACGACCAGATACCCAACGGAAAGCAGCAATAGAAATGTGCGGTTATGCTCAAGGGTTGCGCCGCGTTCGCCCATGATGTAAGCGCTCATTGCCGCGCTGGCGAGCAGCAGGGCTGGGAAATAGAAAACCGTGTAGGCCCAGTAGTTCCAGCCGGCCACAAAGCCATGGAAGTCCCCAAACGCCTCCTTCGTCCACACATAAAGCCCACCCTCTTCCGGAAAGCGGGACGAAAGCTCGTTGATTACAAGGGCGGAAGGAACGAAAAAAAGCGCCGCCGCAATTACCCAGAGACTGATGGAAGACGTTCCGTTATGCGCGGCGGCCGCGACCCAGCGCGGGCCAAGCACGGTGGCAATGTTGAAGAGCAAAACGTCCCAAAACCCCATGGTCTTGGGTAACTCTTTGATTGGATCGATCGCGCGGCCGGCGGGCTCGCTCACAGGGTGACGTCCATCGCGGGGATCAGAGCGTCTTGCGCGCGGAAGTTGTGGATAAACGGATCTTTGGAGTTTTCGAAGTCGTCCCACGGCCCGAAGAACGCCACGCGTCCTTCCTGCAGGAAAACCACGGTGTCCGCCAGCTTCTTCGCAAGATGCGTGTCGTGGGTCACGACAATGGAGGTCCGGTGAAACGCATCCTTGAGCCGGAGAATCAAGTCTCCCATGTGCCCAGCCATGATGGGATCAACCATGGTGGTCGGCTCGTCAAATAAAATCGCGTCAGGATTCTGCGCGAAGGCACGCGCCATGGCCACGGCGCGCCGCATGCCGGTGGACAATTCGCCCGGTAGTTTATCGAGGACTTCTTCCACTTCCAACATTTTCGCGAGCTTGTCCACATAAGCGTCGATATCTTCGTTTTCCAGTCCGGCCTGTTTTTCCAGGGGAAAGGCGATGTTTTCCGCGACTGTCAGAGAATCGAAGAGCGCGCCGGACTGAAAGACCATGGTCACCTTGCGCCTCACGGATTCGAATTGCAGCTCGTTGAAATCCGTGACGTCTTCGCCATCGACAAAAATTCGCCCCGAATCCGCCTTCAGAAAACCCATGATGTGCTTGAGCGAAACGGATTTGCCAACACCGCTGCGTCCCATGATCACGCAGGTCTCTCCGCGTTTCACGGTAAAGCTGACATTCTTCAGCACCTCGTTCTCGTCGAAGGATTTGCACACATCGCGAAACTCAAAAAAGTTTTCGGCGTGCGCTCCGGGACCGAGTTTGGAGGAGCCAGGATCCTCCGTCGGGGACAGCCCTCGCGCGCCGTAAGTTCCCACCGCTTCGAACCCGCGACCGGTATCTTTTAAGTCCGTCATCCAGGTCCTGTCTCCAGAATTCGGCGGGCTTCCTCGTAATCCGCAAGAGTGTTCATGTTCCAGAAGAGCCGCCCTGCGTTATCAAATCGTTTCCAGTCCCGCTCGTCAAGGACTTCCGCGCGCAGCAGGGCCACGCCTTCCATCACCTTGCGAACACCTCTCTCGAAAGCGGGTTGCAGCGTCGTCACAGAGTTCGTTCTCCAACAAGCGCACAGCGGCTCCGGCCCCGTTGTGGAGTGCGGAAGAAGCACCTGAGCTGTGCTGCGCTCCGCGCGTTCCGCGAGGAACGCCATCCATTCCGATGTCAGAAACGGCATGTCACAGCTCACAACGAAGTTCCAGTTGCAATTCGGATCATTTTTTTGCGTGTGAAGCAAGGCGGTCACGATTCCGCCAAGCGGGCCTTCGCCGGGCCAGCGGTCTTCCAGTATCTCGGCGCCGAAATTCGAATACTTTCCGTTCGATGAGACGACACTGACTTTTTCAGTGATGCCCCGCATCAGCTCGATCATTCGCTGGATCATGGGTTTCCCAGCGAATGCAACGAACGCCTTGTCGCGCCCGAAGCGGGTGCTTCCGCCGCCTGCGAGCACGTACGCGGCTACTCCCGCCGGGCGTGCATTACTTGTTTCGCGAGTCACAGGTCACCAGTCACGAGTCGCTCTCTTCGACCGGCCCCCGGCCCGGCCGGCGGATTCCCAACTCGCGTAGCTTTTCCTGCAAGCTTTGGCGGTGCAAGCCAATCGTTGCCGCGGTCCGCGAGACATTCCAGCGATGGTCCATCAACTGTTTCGTCAGATACGCCACCTCAAATTTGCGTTTGGCTTCGCGAAAATCTTTTTCTCCGAATCCATTTTCGCTTCCGCCGGCGGAGTCCCTATGCGGGGCGGCTTCCTGGTTGACAACCTCATCCGGCAAATCCTGCACGCCGATTTCGTCTCCGCGGCATAGCACCAGGCTTCGCTCCAGCGCGTTTTTCAGCTCGCGCACATTTCCCGGCCAGTCATATCGCTCGATCGCGGCAATCGCTTCGCGCGTGAGTTTTTTCGGCGAGGCGGGGGCTGCTCCAGCCGTTCCCCCCGCACCCCGCAATCTCGCGGTGTGCATCTGTAAGAAGGCCTCAGCCAACAGAGGGATATCGGCTTTATGCGCGCGCAACGGCGGAAGCTCGATCGTCACTACACGAAGCCGGTAGAACAGATCCTCCCGGAATTTCCCAGCGCGAATCTCGGCGGCCAAATTTCGGTGGGTAGCGCTGATCACGCGTACGTCCACAGGAATCGGCTGCGTCCCTCCCAAACGCTCGATCGTGCGATTTTCCAACGCACGCAGAACTTTCGCTTGCGTCACCGGATTCATGTCCCCGATTTCGTCCAAAAACAAGGTCCCGCCTGACGCCAATTCGAATTTGCCCTTCTTCTGCTGGGCTGCGCCAGTAAACGCGCCGCGCTCATATCCGAACAATTCCGATTCGATCAGCGTTTCCGGAAGAGCCGCGCAGTTCACGGCCACGTATGCCTGCCCCGCGCGCGGCGACCGGGCATGAATTTCCTGCGCCATTAAATCTTTTCCTGTCCCGCTTTCTCCGAGAATGAGCACGGTCGAATCCGCCCGCGCCACGCGGTCCGCCATCTCAAATGCGCGGCGCATTTCCGCCGTGCGCCCAATCATCTGTCCAAACTGGCCCTCCGCGGCCATGCGCCTGCGCAACGAGTCATTCTCTTTTTCGAGTGTCGCTAGCTTCAGAAGATTGGCCACGCGCTGCCGTAGCTCTTCCAATTCGAATCCCTTCACGAGGTAGTCCGCTGCGCCAAGCCGCAACGCTTCGACTGCTGTTTTCGCCGTATCGAGCGCCGAGACGATCAGTGCCGGCGTGTCGCTACCCTGCTCGCGCAGCCAGCCCAAAAATTCCAAGCCGCTCTGTCCCGGCAGCACGACATCCAGCAAAATAAGATCCGGACGTTCAGTGGGCAGCGCCTGCTTCGCCGCTTCGGCGGAGTCCGCCTCCGCGATCCTGTAATTAGACTCGAGCGCTCTCCGCAGCCCGTAACGCGCCGCCGGTTCGTCATCCACAATCAAGATCGTCTTCATATTCTCCTTTGCCCGTATTCTTACTTCGTTTCATCTTTCAGTGGCAGCGTGACTTCAAACCGCGTGCCCTTTCCGTCCTTGACCGGGCTTTGCCAGTCCAGCTTCCCGCCAAACTCCGCAACCCGCCTGGCAACAATGGCCAGGCCGAGACCCGTTCCCTGTGTTTTCGTTGTAAAAAACGGCTGCAGGATTCGCTCGCGGGCGCTTTCCGGTACTCCCGGCCCTTCGTCTTCAACGGCAAACAAGAATCCGTTGCCATTCCCGTGGCCGCTTACCTTCACATGTCCTCCTCGAGGAGACGCCTCGAGCGCATTCACCAGCAGATTCGACAAAATTTCACCCAGCGCCTCGGAAGTTGCGGCCACTTTGGTCCTCTGTCCCTCCAGTTCGAGTTCGAGCGCCACGCCGCGCCTGTCCGCTTCGTGACGCAAGACTCCGCCGACTTCTTCCGCTACTGCCCCGGCGTCGCAAGCCGGCGCAATCTCGCCCCCGCGCAGCGCCGGCCGGCTGAATTGCAGCAATTGATTCAGCTTCGACGACAAGCGCCCAATCTCGTCGAGCACCATTTTTGTTTCGCCGCGAATCGATTCCGGAACTTCCGGATTCTCCATCTGGACCTGCAAAATCGTCTTGATCGACCCGAGGGGATTCTTCAAATTATGGGAAATGCTGGCGGCCATCTGCCCCAGCACGGCGAGGCGCTCACGCTCCGCCAATTCCCTTTCCAACTGGAGTTTCTCTTCAATCAGACGGCATACGTCCAGCGCTCCGGGCAATTGCTCGCACACAAACTCCAGCGCCGCCCGTGTTTCTCCGGAAATCGCCGCCCCATGGGGTTCCGCGCGCAACATACCAACCAGGCCATGTTTTTGGCGAATGGGAAAATACTGATTCGAAGTGTCCGCCGCGGCGCGATGGACCCGTTCGCCAGGTTCCGAAACGTGAGGGCGTAGTATGGCCTTGGCCGGATCAAGAAGGGTCAACGATGCCGTGGCGAGTTCGAATTGTTCCCGGACTCGTCGCTCAATGAATCTCACTAGTTCTCTGAGATTCCCTTGTCGGGCTTCGTGTTGAATCTCGGCTGTCAGCCGCTGCACACGGTCCATTTCCCGGTGCGCTGTCTCCTGCAAACTCCTTCCAAGCAGGCGTTGCAAAGGCTCGATGAAAATCACCAGAACGAAGAGCAGTATCGAAGCGGAAGCTTCCGGCGGCAGCACAGGCTCCAGCCAGACGCTGAGTCTGCGGACCAGGCTCAGATACAGCAAGGCAAGAAACGTCGCGGATACCGCGTACACCAAATTCTTTTGCCTGCCGATCTGCAGGAAGTTATAGCGCTGCACCAGATAGATCAATATCGCCGAGGGCGGAATCGCCAGCCAGGCGAGCGCCGTGCTCAAGACCGCGGAACGGTTCGCGGAAAGCGGCCCGCCCAAAACATGCAGGTAAGCCGCCAGGAGCGCTCCCGCTATGAAAAGACCTGCGAGTGCGGCGTGAAATCGCCGCTGCGGCTGGTCTGCCGCGACCCGCAGAAATCGCGCCTCCCAGCCCGCGCTGACCAATAACGCTAGGCAGAGCCAAACGCCGTAGCCCCGTCCCAGCCCGTTTCCCGGAATAAGGAAGTCAAATCCGGCGGTCGTCACAATGTGGGGGTAGACGCGCAAAGCAAAATAGAGGATCGGCGCGTACGCGGCGAAGAGCAGGACGCGTTTCCAGGCACGATTGCTTAGCAGCTCCCGCGTCTCCGCAAACTCCAAGTGAAGTTGGACCAGCAGGGGCGGCAGCATGCATAGCCCCACGCAGAGCAGCGTGATCGCGGAAGTCTCAAGGAGCGCTGGCGGGGTTGCGTAATAAATTTGCGCGTTCAGCGCGAGAAGCGAGCCGCTGTAGAAGAGGAACAACGCAAGGCACAGGAAAAAGAAAACGCGTTCGAAATTACGCTGCCGGCGATAACCGAGAATCACCACCATCCAGAAGAGCTGCAGCAGCGTCCCTGCCGTGAAGCCAATCAGCCGAAGATAGAGAAGAGACCCCATGAACCTTCCAGTTCGCCGAATTCTACGCCGAGTAGAAGAGCACTACAATCGCCAAGTGTCGTCTTTTTCTTGCACCATACAAAATATTGATAACACTAGTTTTATATCGAGATAGAACCAGGACGAATACCGGCTGCCGTGTCATGGAAATGCTTGACATGCAAGAAGTTTCTGCTATATTAGCAGTCGGCTGTGAGGAGTGCTAATGTTCCTTCCGTGCTCCCCGCCTCATTTCAAACCGTAAGATCACCAATGGAGGTTCTTCCAAGATGGCAGTGAATCTAACCCCGCTACACGACCGTGTCATCGTGAAGCGCATTGAAGAGAAAGAAAGCGTCAAGGGAGGCATCATCATCCCTGACTCCGCAAAAGAAAAGCCCATGGAGGGTGAAGTGATCGCCGTCGGCGCCGGCAAGCGCGAGAAGGGCGAGTTGATCCCTCTCGATGTGAAAGCAGGCGACCGCGTCCTGTTCGGCAAGTACAGCGGCACGGAAATCAAACTCGAGGACGAAGAGTACCTCATTCTTCGCGAAGAAGAGATTCTTGCCAAACTGAGCGGCGCAGCCAAAGCCGCCAGGAAGTAGCCGTAATTTCGATCTGTAGGGGTACGGCATGCCGTGCCCGAGGATGTAACGAGGTAGCTGGCTCAAAATTTCGCATTTAGCAGAAAGCTGATCAGGAGGAAATACCAGTATGGCGAAGCAGATTGTAACAGGTGAGAATTCCCGCCAGTCGATTCTACGTGGCGTGAACGTCCTCGCCGACGCAGTGAAGATCACGCTCGGCCCCAAGGGCCGCAACGCAGTGATCGAGAAGAAGTTCGGTGCGCCGATCATCACCAAGGACGGCGTTACCGTAGCCAAGGAAATCGAGCTGCCGGATCCGCTCGAGAACATGGGCGCGCAGATGGTTCGTGAAGTCGCCTCGAAGACGTCTGACGTCGCCGGCGATGGCACCACCACCGCAACCGTGCTCGCGCAGGCTATCTTCCGCGAGGGCGTCAAGACTGTCGCCGCAGGCGCCAGCCCGACCGCTCTCAAGCGCGGCATCGAAAAGGCCGTGGAAGTGGCTGTCGAAGAGATCAAGAAGCTCCACAAGGACGTCAAGGGCGACATGATCGCCCAGGTTGGCACGATTTCGGCCAACAACGACAAACAGATCGGCGGCATCATCGCCGAAGCGATGAAGAAGGTCGGCAAGGATGGGGTCATCACCGTCGAAGAATCCAAGACGATGGAGACCACGCTCGAAGTAGTCGAAGGCATGCAGTTTGACCGCGGCTACCTCTCACCCTACTTCATCACCGACCCCGAGCGCATGGAATGCGTGCTCGAGGACGTTCGCATCCTCATCCACGAAAAGAAAATCAGCTCGATGAAGGACCTGCTCCCGTTGCTCGAGCAGACCGCCAAGATGGGCAAGCCCCTCTTGATCATCGCTGAGGACATCGAAGGCGAAGCGCTGGCGACGTTGGTCGTCAACAAGCTGCGCGGCACGCTGCAGTGCGCTGCCGTCAAGGCCCCTGGCTTTGGCGACCGCCGCAAAGCGATGCTCGAAGACATCGCAACTCTGACCGGCGGCAAGGCCATCACCGAAGACCTCGGCATCAAGCTGGAGAACGTGAAGCTCGAGGACCTTGGCCGCGCCAAGAAAATCACCATCGACAAGGACAACTCCACGATCATCGAAGGCGCCGGCAAGTCCGCGGACATCGAAGGCCGTGTGAAGCAGATCCGTTCCCAGGTCGAAAACACCACCAGCGACTATGACAAGGAAAAGCTCCAGGAACGCCTTGCCAAGCTCGTCGGCGGCGTTGCCGTCATCAAGGTCGGTGCGGCTACGGAAACCGAACTGAAGGAAAAGAAGGCGCGTGTCGAAGACGCTATGCACGCCACCCGCGCGGCTGTCGAGGAAGGCATCGTCCCCGGCGGCGGTTCGGCACTGCTGCGCTGCATCGCGGCCATCGAGAAGCTCAAGCTCCACGATGACGAAGCCGTTGGTGCAGGCATCGTGCGGCGCGCTCTCGAAGAGCCTTCCCGCCAGATCGCTCTCAACGCCGGCCATGAAGGCGCCGTTGTGATCGGCAAAATCCG
>Ga0070730_10000381_pt1 | contig 53059 bp, 51 predicted proteins | sample Coa_R1_3_FD_66447 | JGI IMG/M metagenome (GOLD analysis project Ga0070730, IMG submission 66447) | Surface soil microbial communities from Centralia Pennsylvania, which are recovering from an underground coalmine fire - Coalmine... | ecosystem: Environmental > Terrestrial > Soil > Unclassified ...
CGGCCTTGAAGGGGGGAACGGTCTGCGGGGATTGGTTCGGCAACCATCAGGCGTTTCTCTCCCCGCCCTACACTAATTTCGAGACTTCGATTGTCTCACCTTAGGTTGGCAGAGAGGGATGCGCGCTGCGTCGCTGCAGCACAAGCGGGTTGTAGGTGACCTGGATAGTCGCTACCTCAGCACCCGTGCCAGCATCGGTCAGGCTCACGACAGCGGCATTCGGATCTAAAGTGACAATGAAGTTGCCGTCCCGATAGGCCGGTGAAACCGTGACATGCCAGCCATCACCACCCTGTGCGGCAGCTACACCCTCGGGGGCAAGACGCGTTCTGCCGCTGTGCCCGCCTGACCGACTGCTGGTTTGCCAAAGCAGCAGCCCCACGAGGCCAAGCCCCGCGCCGAGCAGCATCACCATGAGTGCGGCGAGGACTAGCGGGCGTCGTCCATCCCATCTCCGACCACGTCGCGCGGCTACGCCTATCGATGACATTGGGTACCCCCTTACCGCCAGACCGCTGTCAGTATGCCTCAAAGGAACGCTAAACCCGCCAGTCCACCGACACGCAACCGCTCATCGATGGCCTGGAGCCGGAGCATCAACACCCTCGGCTCCCATGCGTGAGCACGGGCAATGAGGATCAGTTGCAGGCCTCGTGTTAGCCCGTAAACGCCGCCGAGTACACAACCAGCGAAAGGGTCAGCCAGCCAGATCAGTATCGCGACCATCGCCCACAGTGCCCACGTGTTCACTCGCGTCAGCACCCCGACACCCAATTGCACGCCCCAGATGATGGCTGTCTTTGGCAATGAATTGCAGAGCATCGTTCCCGGGGCAACTTGTCGCTTCAGCCCCGCATAGCACCTGCGATCCGACACCAAGGCTTCCCGCGCCACGAGAGCCAACAGCATCCCCAAGACTATTTCTACCACTCGGGTGGTAGCTGACCAATCACCCACCACCACACAAATACAGGCGGCGCATAGGCCCATCGTTGCACCACCGGCCGCCGTCGCACCAGCAAATAGCCAAAGCACCCCGGTTGACTCCGTCTTGCGCACGGCAAGACACATGGTTCCCACCATGGACCATCCTCAGGCTGTCCACCAACTCTTGACTCCAGCCTCAACAGCGATGATTAGCGCCGCAATATACGCGATCCAACGGTTCAACACGATCCTCCCGTCACAACGTACGTGCAGTCATAATTACCGCTACACCAAGTATCTTGTGGACAGTTGTTCTTACACTGGTTTGTCGAGTTGGCGCATGGCGTGTATATCGTACAGCAATCGTAGTAGTAGTACCAAACTCGCAGTCCTGTGATATAGTATGCCCAATACGATGAGCCAGTAGAATCACCCGAAGGGCAGCTCGTGACGGTTCCGTCATAACAATGATCACAGGGCAAACCACACATACCTAGTTCGGCTGTTCCACTGCAGTATGTCTGTGCTAATGCCGACTTTGGTGTTACTTCCGCCAGCGAACGTGCCACCAGACCGATACCAACTGCACCGAAAACTACCTTACCGGTGCGCCTGATAAAGCTTCGGCGGATAGAGCGATTTGCTAGTCGCTGCAGGAGGTATTCGCCGCTCATTTCCAGCCTCCTACTGCCTGGCTATGCATGCTGCGAAGACAATTCTGAGTCCGATAGAATGAGCTCGCGTCGCATATCAACGTGTGACTCTACGGTCACTAAGCTTTCGAGATGTTCGAGACTATTAACAATGCCTATTGATCGTATTGTGTTAGCATTATCCAGTAATATCGCGTACGGTGTCATAGTCACACCTAGACGTTCGTGCAGCTCTTGAGAGACTGTGAATACCATACCGTGGCGTTTGAATCGGTTGATATAGTCTGCAACGTCGTTGTCATCGCTTGTTCTCTTAATGCCAACTACTGTTGTATTAATTACGCCTTTGTAGGCTTTTGCGAACACAACGAGTGACGGGAGTAGTGATTGGCAGATAGGGCATGTGGGCGAAGTGAACAGCAGAAGGTTACTGGTGGACTTCGAAGGTCGCGCATGGCGCTGTGTACCATCTATACCAACAACTGAAAAGGCGTCGATTACTGTACCAACCTCCGGACCATGTGCAGATGCCTTGGCATGAGGTGGTCCAGATCGCGCTAGCAATACACCGAGTTCTCTCGCTAGACCGAGAACTGCCGCTAAGAGAAGGATGTTAGCGAGCAATGATGTGATCACACCGGCTACGAGAAGAGCACTCACTACTTTGCCTCACAATAGTAACGATCAAGTCGGCTGATGTCCTGATGCACCAAGCGAAGAGAGCGTCCGATAGCTGTACCAATGAGGAGTTGAAGTGGTATAAACAAGGTAAAGAGCTGCTCTGGCAGCGATACCTCGCGAGGCGCAAGGGCTGGCCAGAACGAAGCACCGACCACCGCGATGCAGCCGGCGAGTAAAGCGAGCGACGCGACGCTGATGACATGCGGCCAGCTAACACGCTGGGTCGGCAACAGGCCGCCACAGCCGCAAGCGTCTGAAAGGCCGACCTTAGCCCATACAGCCAGCACGACGGCGAAACTTGCCAAGAGTCCACAGGCGGCGATCGCAGGGACGGGCGAGTCGATCGGCAAGAACAAGCCGATTCCGATGAGGAACTCGCTCAGGATTACCAGCCAGACGATGCGTCTAGCCACGCGCGCGGTAAAGGGAAGGCGACTGGTAAGCAGAGTGGCTAGCTGCGCTGGCTGCCAAGCTTTCTCCAGCCCTGCACTGATGAGTATCCACGCAAGACTGCCGCGGCCGAGGAGAATGACCAGAATCCCTATCATGGTTGGCCTCCCAGAGGCCGGGCAGGGCGGGGGCGCTGACGGCTACAGTCTGCAGGCAACCAGCAGCCCTGTCTGTAGTGAATGCCGTATGGCGATGTAGGTAATCCACCACAGAACCTGTGCGGAATTCCTGACAGCACCGCTGGAATACCATCCGCTCAGCCACCAAGGAGACATCGCCGCCAAGCAGCATCCACCAAATGCGGGCGGTTTCGAGAGTGCAGTTTCTCGCACAATCGCCCGACGTAGCTATCCACGGTGCTGGGTTGGATCTGAAGCGTGGTGGCGATGGCTTTGTCTGTTTCGCCGGCGGCCACCAGCGCGAGCACTTGCTGCTCGCGCGGCGTCAACGTCACTGACGGCTCCATGTCCTGCGGCCGCTCGAGGAGGGTCCGTGCCGCGAGTTGCACACGGACGCAGTTGGTAATGGCGCCGGCGCAGACGAAGATCCCGGTGCGCCGGGTGAACGCCAGCGCCTCGCACAAAAGCGGGATCGGTCGGTTCAGCTTGACCAGGTAGCCGCCCACGCCCAGCGCAGTCACCGCGGCCATGGTTTCCAAGCTGAAATACGCGCTGCGTAGGACGACTCGCGCGAGCGGAACGGATCCCACCACCTCGCCGGCCAAGCGCAGGTCCAAGCCCGTCTCGTCACTCGGATCGAGCAGCACCACGTCCGATCGCAGGGCGGCGGCTACGGCGGGCGGGCAGTCCTCGGGTGCGAAGACGCCGACGACGGCAAAGCGGCCATCCGCCTCCAGAAGGCGCCGGACCATCGCTTGTTGCGTCGGATCGGGGTCGAGCACCAACGCACGCATGCGACCGTCTTCGTCCATGCGGGCCATGGCACACTCCTCCTCTCTCCCTGCACCGCGGTTCTGACAGCAGCCGGCCCCTCGTCGCGGACAAACCGATGCTGGAAATACAATGCGTATAGAGATGAAGCCGTGATACAGTGGCCCGATTATGCGGCGTGCAGCGACGGTTGCCTAGCTGGAACAAGACGCCAGCGGTTGGCGCGTTTGGACACCGGTGCACGATCGTTGCCAGACCCAATGCCGCGATGCCTCAGGCGATGCCGCGCCGCACTGCCTCGGCACAGAGCTGCCCCACCGTCTGCGCGCCGAAGCGTTGCTGCAGCCGCTCACTGATACGCTGGACGTTGCGGGCGCTGATCTTCCTGCCTTCAGCAGTGAGCGCCGCGGCGATCGCCTTCACGCTCTGGCCGCCGACGAGTCCGCGCAGCAATTGCTGCTCCAGCGGGTTGAGGTCCGGCGTGGGGAGCTGCGGGCCGAGCAGCCGCGTGGCGACGAACTCAGTCCGCAGGGCCTCGACAATCGGCACGGCGACGACCACGACCTCTCCCGCGCCGGCCAGCGCCAGCATATCGCCCAGATCCGATGAGCCGATGGCTGCCTTCGGCAGGACATCACGCACCCCGAGCAGCAGCAGATCGCCGAAGGCAGTCGCCTCCCAGGACGCGGTGCAAACAACCACGCACGCCTGCGGAGCCATGCTTAGCAGCTGGCGCAGGTAGCGCAGATCGAGGCGTCCATCGCTCAGCGGGTCGACCACGATCAGATCAGGCCGTAGCGTATCCAGGGCAAAGCCGACACGCAGCTTGGCCTCGCCAACGATGGCAAAGCGCCCGTCGGCCTCCAGCAGGGTTCGCAGGAGCTGGCGCTGCCTCGCGTCGTCATCGAGGATCAGCGTCCTGAAGGGAGGGTCGCGGTGCGCAGCGGTCATGAGGGCGGCGATTCTGTTCGCGGCAGCGGCAAGTCAGCAGCGGTGCCGGGCAGCACAACGGCGTCACGCTAGAAAGAACGCGGTGCGCGCACGCATTGGCACGCGCTGAAGGACGGTACACAATCGGACAGGACGGGGGGAGATCCGACCGTCTGTCAGCGGACCCTGCGTGCCGTCCTGCGGTAGCCTCCGAATGCGTCGAAAACCAGCGTTAGTTTTACACCGACTACGATATCGCGCTCAGTGCGTGACTCCAGGAGCACAGCCGCTACGCTGGGCGGCATGCGCGACCATTCCCCGGTTGGCTCCGGCTATTGCGGCGTCGGAGTGGCCCCACACCTTGTGCCCGTGTGCCCGTTTCACCAAGAACCGCTGTGCGAGGCCTGCCACGCCGAGGTGCTGCGGTTCGTGACTGAGATGCAGGTACGCGGCCGTGGCCGCACCCGCGCCGGCGTGGGCAGCGTCAGAACTCAGCACCCCGACCACTCGTGTGGCCGTCGCCGTTACGCCAGCTAGCGCTGACGAAGCCGGGCCACGTACCGGCGAACGTGACGTTCGTGCATGCGTATGAGCCCCGCGGCGACCCATGGCGCAGAGTTGTTCGTGATTGCACGCGGTACATAGATGCCCTCTGCACTCGTTTGCAGTGCGCGCACCCACGCCCGCGCCTCGTAAGAGCTGCGGCAAAGGTTCGGCACGTTCTCATCGGTCAGATACTTCACGCACGGCCCTCGCTGCGCCGCGTAGCCGGTGGCCAGCGCCTGCTGCGAGTGGCCGTCGCGGGGGCAATCCGGCGGCGCCGGACGTGCTGTATCCTGAAGGCAGGCGGCGCGGGGCCGGGGATCAGCGGTACGAACAGGGCGATAGGGATCGGGCGATTCGCGGGATGATGGTGCAGCGAGGCCGGCATGAAGAGGTGCGGCGACGTACGCAGGCCGAGCGGCGGGCTGCATCACGGCAGCGAGTGATCGACGCCGCGATCGCGGTCATCGGCAGGATGGGGTACAACGGTACGACGCTGGCCGAGATCGGCCAGGTCGCCGGCTGCAGTCGCGGGCTGCCGCACCACTACTTCGGCTCCAAGCTGGAGCTGATGGGAGCCGTCGTCGCAGAGCTCAGCCGTCGATTCCAGGAGCGGGTGTTGCAGCCGCCGCCCGCCAGCCAACCGGGGCTGGACGCGGTGCTCGGCTTCGCTCAGGACTATCTCGGGTCGATTGCGGCGGCCGGACCCGAGCGGATGCGCACCGTCCACGTGCTGATGCTCGAGTCGCTCTCGGTGGCGCCGGAGCTGCGGCCGTTGGTGGCCGCAATGTCAGAAGCGCTTCGGGCCCAGATCCGCTCGCTTATCGACGCTGGCATCGCCGACGGCACGATCCGGCGGGACGCCGAGCCGGGGACGCAAGCGGTGCTGATCCTAGGTCTGCTGCGCGGCGCCGCGCTGCAGTGGATGGTTGATCCTGCCGGTATCGACCTCGATACAACACGCGGCGAGATCGCCGCCACGATCCGCGGCCGGCTCGCGCCCGACCGAATTCCAAGTGTGCTGTAGACCGGACGGCACGCTCGGCTCAGCTTCTGACGCCGACCCTGCAGTTCGCCCGCAAAGATACTTGCAGGGCGTTCAACAAACGGCCTACAATCGCGGCGCGTTGCCGTCGACCGGGTGCGGCGCGGCGCTGCGCGGCTCGAAGGGCACAGCCCGGCCTCATCCGGGGTCGTGGAGGTGACCGGGGACGGAGGAGCGAGACGATGTTGAGTGCGCAGGACAACGAGCTGCTCACGCAAACGGGCAAAGGCACGCCGATGGGCGAGCTGTTTCGCCGCTTCTGGCTGCCCGCGCTGCTGCCCGAGGAGCTGCCTGCGCCGGATTGCACGCCGGTGCGCTTCCGCATCCTGGGCGAAGACCTGGTCGCCTTCCGCGATACGAACGGCCGCATCGCGTTTGTGCAGGAGGCCTGTCCGCACCGCCGGGCGAGCCTGTTCTTCGCACGTAACGAAGAGTGCGGCCTGCGCTGCGTCTACCACGGCTGGAAGTTTGACGTGGCGGGCAACTGCGTCGAGATGCCCACCGAGCGGGCAGGCAGTGGCTTCAAAGAGAAGATCCACATCACCGCCTACCCCGGCGCCGACTGGGGCGGCATGATCTGGATCTACATGGGTCCGGCCGAGCGCCAGCCGCCGCTGCCGCTGTACGACTGGTGCGTGCGGCCAAACAACCCGCACCTGCGCGTGTGGAAGTGGATGCAGGAGGCCAACTACGCGCAGGGGCTGGAAGGCAACATCGACTCCGCGCACGTCACCTACCTGCACCGCTGGTTCGACCGGCCGATCCCCGGCGCGCGGCAGCAGATCCTGGACGGCGCTCCCGAGATCGAGGTGCAGGAGACGGACTTCGGCTTCGTCTACGGCGCGCGGCGCGACGTGGCCGACGGCCGCTACTACTGGCGTCTGACGCCGTTCGTGCTGCCGGTCTTCACCACGATCCCCGGACCGGCCGGCGGCCCCGGCGCCGGCTTCTTCGTGCTGCCGATGGACGACGAGCATAGCTGGTGGTGGACGATCACCAGCACGCCGCGCCCGCCGAGCACCACAAACGAGCCGCCATACATCGATCTGATTCCGGGCAGCTGGCGGCTGACGCGCAACAAGGATAACAACTACCTGATCGATCGAGAGATGCAGCGCTCCGTCAACTACACGGGACTGCCTACCAACCGCGTGCAGGACGCGGCGATGACCGACTCGATGGGTCCGATTGTGGACCGCAGCGACGAGCACCTGGGCAGCACGGACGTCGCCATCATCTTCATGCGCAAGCAGTTACTGCGCCTGGCGCAACGCCTCGACGACGGGGTCGAGCCAGAGCTGCCGCTGCATCCCGAACGGCACCGCGTCTGGCCGCTGGATACGATTAGCGACGAGCCGCGCATGGGGCCGATGTGGGACGCGCACTACGCGGAGTTCCAGGCGCAGTTCGCCGCCGAGCCGGCCACGGTGTAGGCGTTGCGCCGGCGCACGGACGGAGCGGAGCGTGCCGCGGCCCGCCCGTGCCGTTGAGCCACAGACGGCGCGCGTGCGCCATGGCAAGTCATCCGCGCAGGGAGCCGGTGGCCGGGAGTCGGGTGCGCTCGCCGCCACCCGGGCGAACGGCCGTCTAGTGGCCGGGCGGTGGGCCGAGCAGCTCAACGCGATACGCAGTGGCCAGCGCGGCTAACCGCGCGAAGTCAGGCGGACCGGCCTCCGCGGCGTCGATCGGTGCGCCCGCCTCGACGAAGAAGCGCTCAAGCCCGGCAGGCAGATTGAGCTGCAGCAGCCGTGCGGGCCGCTCACCGCCGACGGCGAAGTGGTGCGCCACACCTCGGGGCAAGAAGACGAAGCTGCCGGCGGTCGCAGCCCAATCCTGGTCGCCGCAGGTGAAGGTGGCCTCGCCTTCGAGCACGTAGAAGGCCTCGTCTTCGGCGTGGTGGATGTGGGGCGGGGCGGCGAAGCCCGGCGGCGCCACCTGTTCGATCAGGCCAAAGCCGCTGCCGGCGCCCGATGCCTTCAGCGTCATTTGCGTGCCGAGGAAGGCGAACGTTTCGCCTTCCTCACGCCGGAACGCGTACCCTGTTGCCCTGGGCGTAGAGTTCGAGGTATTCGAGATATTCGACGCGCTCATCGCCGCGTCCTTTCGCGCGTTCGGCTGCCGTGGCTCGGGTCGTGGCGAGCCAATTAGGAAGTAGTACTGACTATATAGCCAGTATACTTTACTATCTGTCAAGGGGGGAGATGGGCGTGCAGCAAACCCGGCGCGAGCGGCTACGCGACCTGGAGCGTCAGAACCTGTCGCAGTTGCTGCGCATGCCGTACCAGGCGTTCATCGCGGAGCTGCACGCCCGCCTGGCCGACGCCGGCTATCCCGATATCCGGCCCGCGCACGGCATCGTCTTTCAGCACCTGCGCGCCGAGGGGGTTCGGGTCACGGAGCTGGCCGAACGCGCCCAGCTCACCAAGCAGTACATCGGGACCCTGGTCGCAGATCTGCTTGCACGCGGCTATCTCGAACGGGTGCCCGACCCCGCCGACGGCCGGGCCAAGCTCGTGCGCATGACGGAGCGCGGCTGGGAGCTGACCCGTGTGGCGGAAGCGATCATCGCGGAGCTGGAAGCCGGCTGGGTCGAGCGCGTGGGGCCACAGCGCCTGAAACAGCTCCGCCATCGCCTCGAACATCTGATCCTCGCCCTCGACCACCGATTGCCCTGACTTGCCGGCGGCCGTGGCACCAGAGCGTACGCAGCGTCCCTAAGTTGAGCAGGCCCCACATGGCCACGCTTCACTCTTCGCCTTCCCTGGAGCGAATCGGGCACGGTGTATGCTGAAGACAGGCCGCGGTGAGCGGAGGGCAGACTATGGCGACCGAAATTGTGGACGAAGCCGAGCGCATGCGGCGCGTGCCGGGGATCATGTTCACCGGCGCACCGGGGCATCGCAAGGCGCGCATCATCGGGCACCGCATCGACGTCTGGTATATCATCCAGTGCTGCCGCGACGCCGGCGGCGACCGCGCGCGTTTGCCCGAATATCTGGAAACGCTGACGCCGGAGGAGATCGACGCCGGCCTGCGCTACTACGAGCTGTATCCCGAGGAGATCGACAAGCGGTTGGAAATCAACGCGAAGATCGCCGCCTATGCTGAAGCGCATCCGGGGCCGTTCTTTCCGCCGTTCCCTCAGGAATTGAATGACCTTCTTGATATGTAGTGGACGTAGTACGAGGGCACACCATCCGGGAGCTGTCGCTCAAACGCCAGGATTTGCGTCACCACATATGGCGCATCGTGCGTGCGCATCGACCACGTCGCGCAGATGACGCCAGCGTGACCGAGCACCTGCCGCTCGAATGCTCGCGTCAATTCTGGATAGTCTTTGACGTCCGACGTAAGCACGCAGCGCCCCTCGCGCCCGGCGTACGCCAACACCTCTTCATCTGGCCTACCCTGCAAGCCACACTCGTTGGCGGTGCGCACATCTACGCCGGCGCGGCGAAGCAACTCGGGCACAAGGTTCGGGACGTTCTCGTCGGTCAGCTATTTCACGCACCATCCCTGGCGGGTGGGAGTGGCGTTGTCTAGAGTGGGCGGAGCATGCGCTACGGCCGCGCCAGCACCGAGCGGCGGATCAGCAGCAGCGCGTTGGTGACGGCGCGTCGGCGGGCGGCGTCGCGGCCCTGCGCGAACTGGTAGCTGAGCACCGACGGCTCGCCGGCGCCGTCCGCGAAGCCGACGTGCATCGTGCCCACCGGCTTCCCTTCCTGCTCGTCCGGACCGGCCACGCCGGTGACGCTCACACCAAGGTCCGCGTGCAGCGCCTCGCGTACGGCGCTCGCCATCGCCTTCGCGCACTCGGGGCTGATTACGCCGAATTGGTCGATGATCTCGCGCGGCACGCCGAACTGCTCCTTCACCGCCGTCGCATAGCTGACGATGCCGCCCCTGAAGTAGGCCGATGAGCCGGGCGTGTTCGTGATCGTGGCGCTGAGCAGGCCGCCCGTGGCGGACTCCATCGCCGCCAGCGTCAGCCCGCGCTCTTTGAGGATTTTGCCGACGGCCGACTCGAACGACTCGTCGTCCACGCCCCAGACGGCGTTGCCGAGGATCGTGCGCAGATCGTGCTCGACCGGCTCGATCAGCGCCTCGGCCTGGCGCGGCGTCGGCGCCTTCGCCGTGACGCGCACGTGGATGCCGTCCACGCGCGAGTAGACGCCGATGCTGGGGTTCGTGTTTTGCAGCAGCGGGCTGATCATCTCATCCACGCTGCCTTCGCCGATCCCCGAGGTCTTGATCGTGCGCGAGACGATCACGGCGTTGGACGAACGGCCGCGCAGTTGCGGCTCGACCTCCTTCTCCCACATGCGCGTCATCTCGGCCGGCGGGCCGGGCATGGCAAGGATGATGCGGCCGTCCTTCTCCGCCCACCAGCCCGGCGCCGTACCGCGCGGGTTGGGGAGCACACGCGTAGAAGCCGTGAGCCAGGCCTGCTTCAGGTTGCGCTCGGGCATCGCGACGCCCCGCCCGGCGAACCACCTGCGCAGGTGGTCCTCCTGCTGGGCGTCGAGGTACGGTTCCTCGCCCAGCGTCTCGGCGATCGACTCGCGGGTCACGTCGTCTTCCGTCGGGCCGAGGCCGCCGGTGCAGACGATCAGCTCGGAGCGGCCCCACGCCTGCGTGAGCAGCTCCACCAGCCGGCCGCGGTTGTCGCCGACCTTCGACATCCAGTACAGATCGATGCCCAGCGCCGGCAGCCGCGAGGCGATGAACTGCGCGTTGGTGTCCAGGATCTCGCCGAGCAGGATCTCCGTGCCGATCGAGATGACCTCGGCCTTCATCGCCGCACCTCCTGCATCGTGTCGAGCCGAGCATAGGGACGCCCAATTGAGGCGGTCAACCGCGGCAAGCAGCGGAGGTGCCCAGCGCAGCCCGCCCAAACCACACCGAAGCTTCCCCTTGCCATTCCATAGCTTCCCCCTCCCTATTCCATGGAGAGGGGGGCGCGCGGGCAGCGTGGCGGTGCCGTAGTCGTATTCCATAGCTTCCCCCTCTCCATGGAATGGAGAGGGGGCCAGGGGGTGAGGCCACTCCTGCTATACTCCCTGAGCAGCGAGGCTACGTCGCCGCGGCTGATGCCGCGAACTCACACGCGGCTGGAGGTTGGATGAGCGAGCCGAGCGCGGCCACGGAACAGACGGCGGATTGGTCGCGCGGCGCTCCCACGCGGGCCGTGCCGCGCGATCTCGATCTGGCGGGCGTGGCCGCGCTGGCCGAGCGGCTGCGACAGAACATCGGCCGCGTGATCGTCGGCAAGGACGGCGTGATCGAGCTGGTGCTGGTGGCGCTGCTGAGCGAGGGGCACATCCTGCTCGAGGACGTGCCCGGCCTCGGCAAGACGATGCTGGCCAAGTCGGTCGCCCGCTCGCTCGGCTGTTCGTTCAAGCGCATCCAGTTCACGCCGGACCTGATCCCCACCGACATCACCGGCATCAATTTCTACAACCAGCGCAGCGGCGAGTTCGAGTTCCGCCCCGGCCCGATCACGGCACAGATCGTGCTGGCCGACGAGGTCAACCGCGCCACGCCGCGCACGCAGAGCGCCCTGCTCGAAGCGATGGAGGAGCGCCAGCTCACGGTCGAAGGCGTGACGCTGCGGCTGCCGGCGCCATTTTTGGTGATCGCCACGCAAAACCCGATCGAGCTGGAAGGCACCTTTCCGCTGCCCGAGGCGCAGCTCGACCGCTTTCTCCTGCGGCTCAAGCTCGGCTATCCCAGCGAGCGCGAGGAGCGCGCGATTCTGGATCGCTTCGAAGAGGAGAGCCCGCTGGGCGAGCTGCCCGTGGTGGCCACGGCGGAGGAGTTGATCGCCGGCGCCCACGCCGTCACGCGCGTGCACTGCGAGGGTATCGTGCGTGACTACATCGTGCACGTGGTGCAGGCCACGCGGGCGCACGCCGGCCTCGAGCTCGGCGCCAGCCCGCGCGCCAGCCTGGCGCTGTTCCGCGCGGCGCGCGCGCTGGCGGCGGTGCGCGGCCGCGCCTACGTGATTCCGGACGACGTGAAGGCGCTGACGCGGGCCGTGCTGCCGCACCGGCTGATCCTCTCCTCGTCGGCGCGGCTGCGCGGCCGCGACGCCGCCGGCATCGTCGCCGAGGTGCTGGATTCCGTGCCCGCGCCCGTGCTCGAATAGCGAACGAAGAGCCGACCGATGATGGTGCAGCGCCAGGCGCCGCCGCTGGCCGTGGCCACGGCCAACAACCGCGACGACTTCCGCCGCCTGGTGCGCAACGTCTGGGTGCTGACGGCGGTCGTGCTGCTGCTCGCCGGCATGGCCCTGCAGCGGCCGGTGCCGGCGGCGGTGGGCATGCTCGTGCTGCTTGCCGGCGCCGTGGCGATCGTCTGGAGCCGCCTTTCGCTGGAGCGGTTGACCTACGAGCGGCGCTGGTCGGCGACGCGGGCCTTCGTCGGCGAGGAGATCGAGGCGGTCTTCAGCGTGCGCAACGCCAAGGCGCTGCCGGTGCCCTGGTTTGAGGCGCGCGAGCTGGTGCCCGACCAGTTGCCGCCCGCTGGGGCGCACATCCTGCCCGCGGCCTGGCCCGGCGCCTTCTACTACACGCACACGACCTCGCTCGCCTGGTACGAGCGCGTGAGCTGGCGGCAGCGTTTCCTCTGCTCCGCGCGCGGCTACTATGAGGTCGGCCCCACGCGGCTGCGCGCCGGCGATATCTTCGGCTTCTTCCCGCGCGAGGCGCGGCTGGAGCTGCCCGAGCGCATCACCGTGCTGCCGCGGCTGGTGGAGCTGGGCGAGGTCGATCTGCCGGCGCGGCGGCCGTTCGGCGAGGCGAAGGGCGGCAACCGCATCTTCGAGGACCAGAGCCGCCTCGCCGGCGTGCGCGACTACCGCCCCGGCGACCCGCTCAAACGCATCGACTGGAAGGCGACGGCGCGGCGCGGCAGCTTGCAGTCACGCCTCTACGACCCCTCGGCCACGCTTACGCTGCTGATCACGCTGAGCGTCGATACCTTCGCCCACCCCTGGGAGGGCTACGACCCGCTCCTGCTGGAACGGGCGATCTCCACGGCGGCGAGCATCGCGGCGAGGGGCGAGGAGGAGCGCTTCGCCGTCGGCCTGATCGCCAATGCCAGCTTTCCCGGCGCCGACCGGCCGATCCGCGTCGCCGCCGGGAGAGACGAGGGCCAGCTCACGCGCCTGCTCGAAGCGCTGGCCATGGTCACGCCCTTCACGATCGTGCCGCCCGAGGAGCTGCTGGCGCGCGAACGGCGGCGGCTGCCCTTCGGCGCCAGCGTCGCGCTGGTCGCCGGCTACCTGACGCCCGCGCTGGCGCAGCAGCTCGACCGGCTGCGGCGCGACGGCCTGGCGGTGGCGATCTACTGGGTAGGAGACGAGCCGCCGCGCCAGGCGCCCCGCGGCGTCGCCGTATACGACCTTTCGGCGCGGCTGCGCGCCTTCGAGCGCGAAGACCCGCTGGTCTACGGCGGCGAGACTGCCGGCGCCCGCCGCCTCGTACGCCGGGCGATATAACATATAACAACATATAGCCATTAACCATGAGGATGGGGGGCCAATGAGCCGGCGGCTGGTGCTCGTCCTCTCGTTCCTGCTTATGGAGTCGCTGGCGCTGTTCGTCGTGGGCGCCGTGCTCAGCGGCGCCTCCGGCGGCGAGGGCATGCTCTTTCCCGCCTACTTCGCGGCGGAGGCGGGCGGCTTCTTCCTGGTGCGTGGCCTGCTGCGCTTCGACCTGTCGCATCGCGCGCTCGTGATCGCCGGCGGCGTGCTCTCGATCGTCTGCCTGGTCACGATCGGCGGGTTGGCCTTCGATCCCACCGCCTTTCCGCCCGGCTGGGCCGGCGTCTTCCGCTTCCTGGGCAACCCCGGCGACACGGCCAACGCGGCCGGCCCCACCGCCGTTTACGGCAGCGCCTTCCTGTTGATCGCCTGGGGGCGCGGCGTCATGCTCTCGCAGGAGCGGCTGGAGCGGGCGCAGGCGTTGCGCTCGTTTTCGCTCGGTCTGGGCGCTCTCGTACTCGGCCTGCTCGCCGGCCAGGACTCGCGGGCGCGCGGCGCCGTGAACGCCGCCTCGATCCCGCTGGTGGCCTTCGGCCTGCTGACGCTGGCGCTGCTGCACCTGCGCGAGGCGCGCCCGGACGGCGTCGATGCGTTGCGCGGCCCCTGGCTGCTGATCACGGCCGGCACGATTGCGGTCCTGGCGCTCGCGGGCGCGGCGATCGGCGTGCTGCCGCTCGGCCCGGCCGGCTGGCTCTACGACCACGCGATCGAGCCGGTGCTGGCCCTGGGTCTGCTGCTCGTCTCCTGGGCGCTGATCGTGATCGCCTATCCCTTCGCCTGGTTGATCGCGCAGTTCCTCTATCGCATCTTCGGCAACATCAAGTTCACGCCGCCCAAGCCCGCAGACGTGAACACGGACGACAGCTCGCAACTGCTGAAGAACGGCGCACAGCACGGCACCTCGGCGCTCCTCCTGGTGCTGTTCAAGCTCGTCTTCGTGCTGCTGCTGGTGGCGCTGCTCAGCTACCTGGCCTATCGCCTGTTCTACCGCCTGCACCGCGCCCCGGCGGACGACGAAGAGCGAGAGGCGCTGGCGCACGAAGGCAGCCTGCGCGGCGATCTGGCCGCCCTCTTCCGCCGCCTGCTGCCACGACGCGAGCATCCCGCGGCGCCGCCCGAGCCGCCCTTGCCCGCGAACCTGCTACGCGTGCGCCGGCTCTATCTCCGCATGCTCGAACGGGCGAGCCACCGCGGTCACCCGCGCCCGCCGCCGGCGACACCGGACGAGTTCGAGCCGGAACTGTCGCAGACGCTCGCCTCATCCGCGTCGGCCGCGCTCACCCACGCTTTCGTCGAGGCCCGCTACGGCCGTACCGCGCCGGACGAGGCCGGCCTGCACGAGCTGGAGCGCGAGGCGGAGCGGCTGGGTTGAGCGCGGTCGGAGGCCCTCAACCTGTCCGGACGCTCTCGGCGGAAGCTCCGCGGCGGGCGCGAACCCGTGGCCAGGCGCCGGCCTCTGCCGCCTGCGGATGGTCCTGCATTTGACCGTACCGGCCAGAACCGGTGTGATCCCCATGCCGCGCCCGCGCCTGGCGGCTGTCGCGGCTGGGCTGCGGCTCAATGGGAAACGATCAGCGTGAGACGCGTATTCATGGGGCGGACAAGGCTCGCACTCCTGGCGATCGCGGCGCTGGCGATCTTCGCGGCCGCGCAGACGCGGGCGCAGCACGCGCTGGCGGTGACGTACGCGCCGGGTTGGAACCTCGTCTCCGGTCCGGAAGGGTCGCACCTGGTCGGCGCCGAAGGCGACATTTTCACCATGCAGCCCGGCGACGCCGACTACGAGGCGTTTCCCGCCGACACCCCGTTGAGCGGCGGCTTCGGCTACTGGGCCTACTTTCCGCAGGGCGGCTCCCTCGAGGCGACGATCGGCGTCGCGGAGTACTCGGTTACGCTCGTGCCCGGCCAGTGGACGCTGGTCGGCAACCCGAACTCGAAGGCGAGCGTCACGCTCTCCGGCGACTTCACGGCGCTGATCTTCGTGCCGGAGGACGGCTACGTGAGCGTGAGCTCGATCCCGGTGGGCGCCGGCGCCTGGGTGCTCGGCGCCGGCCAGCTCACACTCAGCGCGCCGGCCGGCGCCGTGCCGGTGGTGAAACCGCTCTCCGTCACCGCCTTCGTCGATCCGGTCGAGACGACGACGAGCTACCTCGCGCCCGGCACGCTGGTGCTGCAGATCGACGTGCAGCGCAACGGCCTGCCCGTGCAGGGCGCCACGGTTTCCGGCTCGGTGGCCGTGGGCGGCGATGCGTCCAGCATGTCGTTCGGGCCGGACGTGCTGCGCGGCCAGACGGGCGAGAGGCTGCGCTTTCCCACGCCGGCGCTGCCGATCGGCACGCAAGTGCTGATCCACGTCGACGCGACGTTGGACGGCGTCAGCGCCTCCACCGACACGTTCTTCGCCGTCACCAGTACGGGGCGCTGAGCGCGATGCGCCGGATTCGCGCGGGCTGGAGTTGAGCGGCGGAAAACGATGCTGTACGTCGGGCTGTTTCGGGTCGATCGGGCCAAGGACCTGGAGTTTTGGGCGGTGCTCTGGCAGGGGCAACCGCCGCCGGCCGATTTCGATCTGGTGGCTGCCTACAACCTGCTTACCGATCTGCGCGTGATCGTCTTCCGCGCGGAATCGCTCGCCACGCTTCGCTGGCTCGACCGGCTCAACCTCGTCGGCCACTTCGAGGCGCACCCGACGCTGGACCAGACCGAGGGCTACCGCGCCGCCTTCGCCCGCGATCTGGCGCAGTTCGATGGCTTTCTCAGCGCCCGGAATGCGCCGCGCCCCGCGATCGACGGCGCCGTCGATTTCCGCCGCCGGGCGATGGCCGCGCCGTCGCTCTGGGCGGCGCTGCGTCTCGGCCGCGCCGAGCTGGAGCGGGAACCCGGCGCCGCCGGCTCGGCATAGCACCCGGCTTCCGGCCGGCTCGGCGGCGTGCCGCGCCTGCGGAATTGGAGTACGCTGTCCGCATCGTTGGCGGTGCTTGTGCGGCCGGAGCTGCGAGATGGCGGCGATTGCCCGGCGGTCGGCGCTGCCGCGCGCCGCGCGGCATGGCCCATGCGGTCTGCTGCTGCTCGCTGCCGCGCTCGGCCTGCTGGGCGCCGCCCGGCTGCCCGCCGCGCAGGCCGCCGCTCCCGACGATCCGGCCGCCGTCTATCAGCGCTACGTGGCCGCGATCAACACCGGCGACGGCGCCGCGGCGCTGGCGTTGCTCAGCGATGATGTGTTCATCTCCGGCACCGTCCTCTGCCCCGAGTATCAGCCGTGCACAGGCATGGAGGCCGCCCGCCGCGAGGTGCAGTTCGCGATCACCCTGCACGCGCGGGCGACGGCGGGCGAGCAGCGCACCAGCGGCACGTTGCTGCACGCGCGCCTGGAACTGCGCGACGACGAAAGCCGCAGCTACTACCTGGTGAGCGTGGTGGCGCACGGCGGCCAGATCGCCGCCTACGTACAGCAACCCGATCCCGATCCGCCGATGGACAGCTACATCGCGTTCGTGCGCCGCGGCTCGCACGCGCCCTCCGCGCGGCCGGAGCTGGCCGGCGGCCCGCGACGCCAGACGGATGTGGCCGCGTCGTTGCTGGCGCTGCTCGGCGTGGCGCTGGGCGGCCTGATCGTTGCCGGCGCGTGGCTGGGGAAGCGGACGCTGTGAGACGCCTCCGCTGGCCGGCGCTGCTGCTGGCGCTGCTGTCGCTGAGCTGCGCCCCCAGCGTACCGCGAGCGGCGAAGCGCAGTGCCGCGCGGCCGGCCGGACGGGATGCGGCCGTCACGCCGACTCCCGCCGGGCACATCGTGCATCCGCCCGCACGCAACCGCGCCGCCATGGCCTACGACGCGGCGCGCGACAAGGTCGTGCTGTTCGGCGGTCTCGATGCCACCGGGATCTTCCTGGACGACACCTGGACCTGGGATAACGGCTGGGTGCAGCGGCGCAGCGCCGAAAGCCCGTCGTACCGTTACGACGCGGCGATGGCCTACGACGAAGCGCGCCAGGTGGTGGTGCTCTTCGGCGGCTGCTGCGACGGCCTCGACAACAACGGTCTGAGCGATACCTGGATCTGGGACGGCGCCCAGTGGACGGAGGCGCATCCGCCGGCCAGTCCGCCGGCGCGCAGCCAGGCGGCGATGGCCTACGACCCCCGCTCGCGCCTGGTGCTGCTCTTCGGCGGCGAAGTCCTGCCCGGCAACGATTCCAGCGACGATCTCTGGGGATGGGATGGCGCAACCTGGCGCCGGCTCACGCCGGAGAGCGGTCCATCGCCGCGCGTCTATGCCGGCCTCGTCCGCAATGTGCACGGCGACGGGTTGCTGCTGTTCGGCGGCTACCGCGCCCCGGCGCCGCCGAACGATACCTGGTTCTGGGATGGCGCCGGCACGGTTTGGAAGCAGCTCAGCCCCGCGGCCAGCCCGCCGGCGCGCTACAATCCCGTGCTGGCCGAGGATGCCGCCCGCGGTGAAGTTGTGCTGTTCGGCGGCGAGTATCTCGGCCGGCCGCTCGCCGACACGTGGATCTGGAACGGCGTCGATTGGAACCAGCGCCTGCTGGTGCGCGGTCCACCGCCGCGACAGGACGCCTCGATCGCCTACGCCGCCGCACAACGGCAGGTGCTGCTCTTCGGCGGCTTCGGCGCCACGCGCCGGCTCGATGACACGTGGCTGTGGGATGGCGCCTCCTGGACGGAATGGTGAGCCGCGCCTACCCTCGCCGCGGCCGGCCCTCTTTTCTCATCTCGCTTGCCCTCGCCCACTCCTGGGTGAGGGGCTATCCAGCAGACCTTGATGGAGAGGAGGCCGGTTAACCGTTCGTCGATCGGACGGCTCGGCGCTGGATCGCCCTTCCCCCAGGATTGGGGGAAGGGAAGGGGATGAGGGCCGACGGGCAGCTCAGTCGCCCACGCGCGTGATGCGCAACTCGCGGTCGAAGGCGCGGCGGCAGGCGCGGGCCAGCCCTTCCTCCCACTCGTCGGCGATCAGCGGCACGTCGGGCGGCAGCACCACCAGCAGCGCGCCCGGCGGCGCCAGCACGCTGAGCGGTGTCTCCGCATCCACGCCAAAGCGGCGCAGCCAGCGCGCCAGGCCCAGCGCCAGCGCCATCGACTCGAAGGCGGCGCCCTCGGCCGGCGGTCCGAAGCCGCGGGCCGGCTCGATGCGGCTGCCCGCCTGCGCGGCGATCAGCTGGCCGATCTGCACCGCCTCGCGCTGGGTGTAGCCGTTCAAATCGCCGTTGGTGAGCAGGTAGAAGGCGTGCTCGGGCCAGCGGTAGAGGGAGATCGCGCGGCCCGCGTCGCACAGCGCCGCCGCGGCGGACAGCAAGTCGCGTTCTGCCGCGGAGACGGACGCCACCGGCGCCAGCTTCTCCAGCAAGCGCAGCGCCAGCGGCTCGACGCCGTCGCTGGGATGCGGGCCGCGCAGCCCGGCGTAGAGCGGCGCCGCGCGGCCCGCCTCGTCGAGTGGGTCGAGGCTCTCATGCGTGAAGTCGCGCAGGGCGCCGGTGACGTAGCGCTCGCGGAAGGCCTCGATGCCGGCGCGGCGCACGTCGCGGATCACCGGCGAGCGGTGGTGCACGCGGAACGCCTCGTAGGCCAGCCCCTCGCGCAGCCCTTGCCCACAGACCAGCAGCGAGCGCGCCCCCGTGGCCTGCAGCACGCCCTGCACGATCAGCGCCCCGGCGGCGACGATCTCGGCCCGCTCGGGGGCGAGGCCGGCCACACGCCGCCGCTGTTGGGCCGTCTGGCCGGCGAGCAGCCGCGCCAGGTCGCGCTGGCGCGAGGCATCGATCGCGTAGCCGTGCAGGCGCAGCGACGGCGCGCCGGAAGCCTTGCGCACGAGCTTGGCCAGGGCGCGGATCGTGCCGCCCGCGCCGGCGAGCGTCTCGCCCGTGGCCAGCTTGCGTACGCCGGCCTCGCGCAGCGCCGACTCCACATGCTGCCGCAGCGCCGCCGCCTCGCCCGGCGCAGGTGGGTCGCCGCGCAGGAAGCGCTCGTGCAGCCGCAGGGCGCCCAGCGGCAGCGAAACGGCGCGCTCCAGGGCGTGGCCACGCACGAAGGACAGTTCCAGGCTGCCGCCGCCGAGATCGAAGACCAGGCCGTCGTACACGGGCAGGCTGTTCGCCGCCGCGAGGTAGCCGTAGAACGCCTCTTGCTCGCCGCTGAGCACGGCGATCGGCACGCCGCTCTCGCGTTGCAGCTCGGCCGCCACCTCGGCCCCGTTGGCCGCGTCGCGCAGGGCGCTGGTGCCCACGGCCAGCAGCCGCTCGACGCCGAAGCGCTCGGCCGCCACGCGAAAGGCGCGCAGCGCCACCAGCGCCCGATCGATCGCCGGCCGGCCGATGGCGCCGCTCTGCTGCAGGCCCTCGGCCAGCCGCAGCGAGACCTGCGCCTCGTCCACGATCAGGGGAATGCCGTGCACCTGGCGCAGGCAGAGGATCAGGCGGCCGGTGTTGGAGCCGAGGTCGATCACGCCCAGGCGCGTCAGCCGCGCGGGAGGATGCTCCGTCACGCGGTCAGTGTAGCATCGGGCGCGCGCCGGCACCGTGACCCGCAGGCGGGCACGGTGCCGGGCTGAACCTGGCGGAACACGCCGCTGTTAGTTGCCGTCGATCCAGAAGGACGACACCGCCGATAGCCCGCTCGACTCGCCGGTGATCGTCACCGTCCACAGGCCCGAGCTCAGGCTGTCCAGCCAGTCGCTGGGGCGGAAGAAGAAGGCGCCGGTGCCGTCATCCTGGGCGGAGGTAAGCCAGGTCGAGTAGCCGGAGACGGTGACCGCCTGGCCGCTGGGATCGGTGAAGGCCATGTAGACCGCTTCGTCGGACTGGAAGCCGCTGAACTCCACCAGCCGTTGGTCGCTCGCCTGGCCGTGGAACGGGCTGAAGCTGACAATGCCGACGACCTGGGCATGAACCGCGGCCGGCGCATGGCTGGTGACGGCCGGCAGAGCGCCAAGCGCCAGCAGGGGAGCGATCGCCAGGGGCAGCAGGCGGGAGAAACGGGACATCTCGATACCTCGCTCTTCACGGGCCGACGTCTGTCGGCGTTTTGCGGTGCGGCGCCGGGCAGCGCCGGTTCCTGCCACAAGTAACGAACGGATCGGCGCCCTGTTGCTGGCGCCAGCGGCAATAACAGTCACGATTCGGCAACAACCGTGACACAGCGATGTCACAGCCCGCCTCAGGCCGGGGCCTGCGCCCGCCTGCCCGCTGCCTGGCCAGGATGGCAGGCGCCCCGCTTCGGTGTGCAACCCGTGTGCATGGTTGGTCCCTGGATTGCCGATCTGCCAATCGCCGATCGATCGCGATCTGGCCCGGCGCCTGGGTGCGCCGGCAGCGCTGCAGGCGGCGGCGACGTGTGCCTATTTGTGCCTATTAATGGAACGTGGCGTCCGCGGCAGATCGGCGCGGCTACGCCGTCGCCGCCGTCTGCGCGTGAGCCGGAGCGGCGGTTGGCCGAGGAACGATTTGGATACAACGCCGCGGCCGTTCCCACAGCGGCGTAACTTCCCGCGCCGGAAGGCGATTCTTAAGGTGACGGCCTGCACGGCGCAGGCGAGCAACCCGCGGCCGGAGGATTCCGGCTGGTGAGGTCAATATGCACGCATTGCGATGGCTTCGAGGCAAAGAACCTTGCAACCGCGGCGGGCGCGACGGCGAACGCGGTCAGTCGCTGGTGCTGTGGGCACTGGCCCTGGTCGCGATCGTGGGCATGGCGGGCCTGACGCTCGACGGCAGCAACACGGTGGAGAACCGCCGCAAGCTGCAGAACGCCGCCGACGCCGCCGCCTTCGCCGGCGCCTACGACCTGCCGGTGAGCAACACCCAGGCGACGACGGATTCGGTGCAGTGGCTGACGAAGAACAACTTCGGCAGCGCGAGCGACAGCGTCGTGACCAACGCGGTCAGCTCGACGAACTTCACCAATGACACGATCACCGTCTCGCTCAAGCGCAACGTGCCCTTCTCGCTGGCGAGGGTGCTGGGGATCACCAGCGCCAACGTGACGGCCACGGCCAAAGTCGTGATCGGCGGCGCCAGCGAGTTCACCTACTGTCCCGGCAGCGGCAATAGCTGCAGCGGCAGCTTTTTCCCGTACACGGTCTGGAACAATAGAGTCGATACCAATTTGCCGCATCAGGTGAACGATATCGTCACCTATCGTTCCACGAGCTGGATCGCCGAGAACGTCTACCAATACCGCACCAACCCGGCCTGGAATACGAACGCGAACGACTTCAAAGGCTTCCTTTGCTTCATCCCGCCGGGCTGCGACTACACCGTTGTTCTCGGCGAAAACCGGACAAAAGGTGGCAACCGCTGCGGCCAGGAGCCGGTAAGCCAGCTTCAGGCGATTCAGAAGAGCGGATCGCCGTACATCGTCTTGCCGATCACCGACGCCTCCTCCGGCAGCGGCGACAACCAGGTGCTGCACGTCATCGGCTTCGTCACGCTGGACATCAGCGTCGACACCACCGGGCTGCCAAACGGCTGTCCCAACGACTTCACCGGCAAGATCATCAAGTTCACCAGCACAGAAGGCACCTTCCAGTCGGGCGACCCGCAGCCGCCCACGTACGCGCAGTGCGGCACCGGCATCGGCACCTGCACTCCGCACCTGGTGCAGTAGCGGCCAGAAGTGCAGCAGCCGGCCGCTGGGGCTAAAGCGAACGGGTGGAACGGTCGATGCTTAGCGGTAGTCCCGGCAGCGCCCATGAGTCGCAGAGCGAGCACAAGGATAACGTCGATGCTCTGGCCCACTGCCCGCTGGCGTCCGCCCAGCCGCCGCGCCGGCCGCGCCCTGCGGGAGGGCGGCCAGGCGATGGTCGAGTTCTCGCTGGTGATCACGCTGATGCTGGTGCTGATCTTCGGCCTGATCGACTTTGGCCGCGCCTATATCTGCTACGTCGAGGTCAGCAACGCCGCGCGCGAGGGTGCCCGGCTGGGCGTCACCCACGCGACGACTTCCGCGATCCAGGCGCAGGCCAAGAGCACGGCCGGCCCCTTCGGCGATGCGAACTTCAGCGCGAACGTCAGCTACGTGACCTCGCCGGGCCTCGATTCGCAGGTGCAGGTGGACACCTCCTACAACCTCTCCTTCATCACGCCGCTGGGCGGTCTGGTCAAGCTGCTGACCGGCGGCACGATCGCCACCGGCCCCTGGGTCATCTCATCCACGTCCCGGATGCACATGGAGTGATGTGGCGATGACCGTGCATCGGACGGGAAGCGAGAGGCGTTGGACGGCGCGCAGGCTGCCGGCAGCCGTGCGCCGCCTGCAAGCGCAGCGCGGGCAGGCGTTCGTCGAGTTCGCGCTGGTGCTCACGATCACCTGTGTGCTGCTGTTCGGCGCCGTGGACTTCGGCCGCGCCTACACCTGCTGGGTCGACGGCACCAACGGCGCCCGTGAGGGCGCGCGCCTGGCGATCGGCGGCGCCAACCAATCTACGTCGGAGGATCGCGCGGTCGCCTCGGCCGGCACCTGCTTCGGCGTGACGCCGACGGCCACTTCCAGCAACGTGGGCGGCAGCAGCGGCTCCGATGTGGCGATGACGGTCCAGTATTCGCTGCCCTTCGCCACGCCGGTGAACTCGCTGGTCAAGCTGTTGCCCGGCGCCCCGAACTGGGGCAGCAGCATGACGATCACGGCCACTGCGCATATGCGCATCGAGTAGCAGCGCGGGTATGGCAGCGGCCAGCACCCGGCACAAGAGGGGGGAACTTCATGGCGACCACGTGGCCCGCACAGCGCGCAAAGGCATCGGGCAGCCGCCGGGTACTGATCATCTCGGTGGTCTTCGGCTTGCTCAGCGCCTTCCTCGTCTGGCGCTTGCTGAGCAGCGCCGGCGCCAGCAGCACCGGCGGCACACTGGTGCCCGTCATCGTCGCGCGGCAGGATATTCCGGCGCGTACGGTTGTGACCGACGGTATGGTCACCGTGAAGCAGGTGCCGTCCAGCCTGCGCCTCGCCACCGCCTACACCGACAGCAAGCCGCTGGTGGGCAAGGCGACGAAGGCCGCGATCGGCGCCGGCGAGCAGGTGCTCACGGCGCGCATCGCCGCCGATCCGAAGGAACTCGGCTTCACCGGCACCGTGCCGCCCGGCCTGCGCGCCGCCTCGATCCAGGTGACGGAAGTCGCGAGCGTCGGCGGCCTGGTGCAGCCGGGCGATCTCGTGGATGTGATCGGCGTGTTCCAGGTCAATGACAACGGCACGAGCGGGGCGCCGCTGGGCAAATCCGACGCCAGCAAGCCCACGCATATGATCGCCGCCACGATCCTGCAGAGCGCCACGGTACTGGCGGTCGCACAGGCGAGCGAGAACGGCTCCACGCAGCCGTCGAGCGGCAAAGTCGCGGCCGGCAAGACGCAGGCCGAGGCGAAGACCGTGACGCTGGCCGTTTCGCCGCAGGACGCCGAGCGCCTGGCCCTGGCCGACACGATCGGCTCGCTGCGCCTCTCCGCGCACCGCTTCGACGAGTCGGACGGCCAGTCGATCAACTGCATCGAGAACTCGGGCCAGTCGCTGATCCAGGCGCTGGGCCTCGCCTGCGGCGTGCCGCTGCCGGTGCCGGTGGCCTCGCCGAAGCCGGCCGCTGGGCCGCAGCCGGCCGCCTCCCCGGCTCCTTCGCCGGCCGCTTCGCACTAGCGCACGGGTTCGAGCAGCACCGCAGCCCGCGAGCCGCCCAGCATAGGGCGGCTCGCGGGTTTTGTCCTGCCGGCGGCGCCCGGTGTGGCCCACGCGGCAGAGGCGATGCGGCTCGCACCCGGTCCGCGCGAGGGCGGCCGGCGCGGTCGCTCGTTTCCTGCCGCTGTTATATGGTTACCGCAGTTCTGCTGCGGGAGCGCCCGGATGGCTCGTCGCGTCGCCCTCTTCTTCGGCAGCCGCTCCGTCGAGCACGGTGTCTCCGTGGTTACGGCGCGCACGATCTGGGAGGCGCTGCGCGCCGCGAGCTGCGAGACGCTGCCGCTCTACATCGCGCAGGACGGCGCCTGGTGGCTGGGCCATGACTTTCTGGAGACGCAGAGCTTCGGCCAGGAGCTGTTCAACAACGTCGATCGCTGGGCGCGGGCCTTCACCGGCCAGGCCGCGGAAGTCACCCTTTTGCCGCGTCCGCAGGCCGGCGGGCCACGCCTGCTGACCGCGCCCGGCAGCCGCCACGCCGAGACGCCGTTCGACGTCGCCTTCCTCGCCACGCACGGCACCAACGGCGAGGACGGCACGCTGCAGGGGCTGTTCGAGCTGGCTGGCGTGCCCTACACCGGCTCCGACGTGGCCGCCTCGGCCGCCGGCATGGACAAGACGCTGATGAAGCGCGTCTTCGCCGGCGCCGGCTTCCGCCAGCAGCGCGCGATCACGGTCACGCGCGAGCAGTGGGAGGAAGACTCGCCCGCGGTGATCGCGCGGATCGAGGCCGAGCTGCGCTATCCGCTGTTCGTCAAGCCGAACGGCCTCGGCTCCAGCAAGGGCGTGAACCCGGCGCCGGACGAGGACCAGCTCTTCCTGGCGATGGGCGTGGCCGCCGAGGTAGACGAGCGCATTATCGTCGAGGAGGCCGTGGAGGCGGCGACCGAGATCAACGTGGCCGTGCTGGGCTACCGCGAGCAGGTGCAGGCTTCGCTCTGCGAGCAGCCCGCTGGCGGCGACTGGCAGGACTATGGCAAGAAGTACCTTTCGGGCGGCGCCAAGCTGTTCGGCTCGGTGGCCGGCGTCGGGCGCAAAGTGCCCGCCGAGATCCCCGACGCGCTGGCCGAGGAGATCCGCGCCCAGGCGAAGCGGGCCTTCGTCGCGCTTGGCTGCGCCGGCGCCGCGCGGGTCGATTTCCTGCTCGACGGCGAGGGGAACGTCATCCTCAACGAGGTCAATACGATTCCCGGCGCCCTCTCGCTGGAGCTGTGGCGGCTCTCCGGGCTCGATCCGGCCAGCGTGGTGACGCACTGCCTCGAGATCGCCGAGCGCCGCCACGCCGAGCGCGGCCGCAACAACCGCCATATGAGCGCGATCTGAGCGCCGTTGCCGCCCCCGTGGGATGATAGGGCCGGCGTCGCGGCGCAGCATGCGTTCACGATCGCGCTGCGCGTGAACGCAGATCGGTGGAGAAGCCGTGTCCGAGTTTCAGCCGGTCCTCTTCCAGATCATCAACACGCCCGAGCAGCTCAAGGCGCTCGCCGACCCGCTGCGCAACCGCGTGCTCAGCATTCTCTGCGAGCGCGAGGCGACCAACCAGCAGGTGGCGACGGCGCTGGGCGAGCCGCACGCCAAGGTGCTGCACCACGTGCGCTATTTGCTGGACGCCGGGCTGATCGTGCTGGTGGACCAGCGCATCAAGGGCGGCAACGTCGAGAAGTATTACCGCGGCGTCGCGCGCTGGTTCGGCGTACGCGCCGGGCCGGACCTGCTGCCCGCCGTCACCGCCGGCGAGTTCGAGGCGCTGAGCCAGGAGGTGATCGCCAGCGTGGCGCGTTTCACCGAGGCGGGCGAGCGGCCGAACTGGGAGGGGCGGCACGCGCGCCTGCCGCGCGAGCGGGTCGACGAGTTCCACCGGCGGCTGCTGGCGCTGATCGCGGAGTACTGGGGCGGTCCGCGCGCCGCCGACCCGGACAACGACGCCGTGCCGCCCCAGGAAGACCCCGACGCGCCAATGTGGGCCTTCGCCAGCGTGATCTACCGTGACCCAACGGACCCGGCGCTGCACGAGGAGCCGGGTCCGCCGGACCTGGCTTCGGCCGGCGTCGACGCGGCGCCTTCGCCGCGGAGGGAGCGCATAGTCAGGGGCGAACGACGGTCCGGCGGGCGATCCGGCTCCGCCAGGGAGCTGGAACAGATGGCGGCCGCGCCGGGAGATGAACGCTTGGCCGCTCACCCCGGTTCGGGCGCAAAGCGCTCCCTGCGCGGTGGCAGCGGGAAGCCGCGCCGCCGGCAACGTCGCCCCGGTGCGGCGAGGCCGGAGTGAAGGCCGGGGCAGGTGTGGCATGGGCTGGCACGTGACGCCCGATGCCGGTACAGACGCCGCGCGGGCGCTGCTCAACCGCGACCGCGCCTGGAACGGCTACGCGCTCGCCGACCTGGAGCAGCCCTTCCGGCAGTACAGCCGCTTCGCCCTGGCCGCGCGTGAGGGCGAGACGCCTTCCGCCGGCTGCCTGGCGCTGCAACACCCGGCGATCACGGTGATCGTCCCGCAAGGCGAAGGCGAGGGCGTGGCCGCCATCTTTGCCACGATCGCCGGCGATCTGCCGCGCGGCGCCGAGCTGTCCGTTCGAGCCGGGCATCGGCAGATCGTCGAGCGCTATTACGCGCCGCGACCCGGCCTGCACGAGATGCTGCGCATGCACACGGACGCCGCCGCCTTCCACCCGCCGGTTGCCAGCCCGCCACGGCCGCGTGCGCTCGGCCGGGCCGATGCGGCGGCGCTGTTCGACCTCTACGCCGGCTACGACGAAAACGTCTTCCGCGAAGAGCTGCTGGACGGCGGTTGCTTCTTCGGCGTGGAAGCGGATGGGCGGCTGCTGGCGGCCGGCGGCACGCACGTCGTCTGTCCAGGAGAGGGCGCGGGCGCCGTGGGCAACATCTTCACCCGGCCGGAGGCGCGCGGCCGCGGCCTCGCCCGCGCCGTGACGGCCGCGGTGACGGCGGCGCTGCTGGCGAAGGGGTGTCGCGACGTGGTGCTGAACGTGCGCGCCGACAACGCACCCGCCATCCATGTCTACGCCGCGCTCGGCTACCGCGAGCACTGCCGCTTCTGGGAAGGCTGGGCGGAGCGGCGGCCGCTGGGCTGAGCGCGCTCAGGCGGGCGGCGCGCCGAGGCCGAGGCGCGCCGCGAAGGCCGCGGCCTCGCTGCGCCGGTTCATGCCCAGCTTTTCGAGGATGTGGCTGACGTGGTTGCGCGCCGTGACTTCGGAGAGCACGAGCTGCTCCGCGATCTCGCGGTTGGTGCGGCCCTGCGCCACGAGCGCCAGCACCTCGCGCTCGCGCGGCGAAAGCTGCGCCAGCTCGGCGTTCTCCTCCTGCCTGGCGAGCTGCACCAGCCGCTCCGTGACCTTGCGCGTGACGGCCGGGTCAAGCAGCGACTGCCCCGCCGCCACGGCGCGCACGGCGCGCAGCACCTCGGCGCGGCCGGTGTTCTTCAACAAGAAGCCGGAGGCGCCGGCCATCAGCGCCGCCAGCACCGACTCCTCCGTGCCGAACGAGGTCAGCATCAGCACCGCCGCGCTCGGCAGCCGCTCCTTCAGCTCGCGGCAGGCTGCGATGCCGTCCATCGCGCCCATCCGGATGTCCATCAGCACCACGTCGGGCTGCAGCGAGGGCGCCAGCGCGACTGCCGTCTGCCCGTCGGCTGCCTCGCCGGCGACGCGGATGTCCGGCTCCAGCTCCAGCATCGCCCGCAGGCCGATGCGCACGACCTCGTGGTCGTCAACCAGCAGCACGCGGATCGGCGGCATCGCTACGCTCCTGGGGGATCGGTGGTATGTTCGATCCGTACGGTACGGTGACGGTGAGCGTGGTGCCGGCGCCGGGGCGCGAGGCGAGCAGGATACCGCCGCCCACGCGCGCCGCCCGCGCCTGCATGTTCTTCAAGCCGTAGCCGCGCGCTGCCGGCTCCCCGGCGTCGAAGCCGGCGCCGCTGTCGGCGATCTGCAGGTCGAGCGCCCTGGCGCCGTAGCGGAGGCGCAACGTGACGGCGCCGGCCCGCGCGTGCTTGAACACGTTCGCCAGCCCCTCCTGCAGCACGCGGTAGACCTCGCCGACCGTGGCCGGCGGGAGGGTACGCTCCTCGCCCTCGACCGTGACCTGCGCCGGAATGCCGGTGATGGCGGTGAATTCACGCGCCTGGTTCTGCACCAACGCGGTCAGGCTCTGCTCGCCGGCCATCACGCCGGCCAGGTCGAAGAGCAGGTTGCGCGTTTCCAGCAGCGTGCCTTTGGCGAGGCGCACCAGCGCCTCTAGCCGCTCAGCCAGCGCGGCATCGTGCGTCTCGCGCTCGATCAGCGCCGCCGTCTCCAGCCCCAGCGAGAGCATGTAGACGTTCTGCGAGATGCCGTCGTGCACCTCGCGCGAGAGCCGGGCGCGTTCCTCCTGCGCGACGCGCTCCAGCTCCAGCGCCCGCTTCTCCAGCGCCAGCACTTGCTCGCGGCGCTCGGTCTCGGCGGCCACGGCGCGCTCGCGCCGCTCGCGTTCGAGGCGCACGATCAGGTTGGCGATCAGCACCGAGGCGGCCATTGTCGCCAGGCGCAGCTCCATCGTCTTCTGGTCGGTCACGCTGCCCGGGTGGAAGGTGCCGCGCGCCAGGCAGGAGACGACGAAGTAGGCCGCCGCCGTGGTTGCGCCGTAGAGCACGCCCCAGCGGCCGGGAAAGACCAGGGCGAAGGCGAGCAGCGCCGGGTAGTACAGGATGTAGGCCGAGCTGGTGAAGCCGTCGGCCAGAACGATCGCCGCCGTGATCGCGGCCGCGTCGTAGACGCTGACCAGCACGGCGAGGCCGAGGCCCACCGGCCGGCCGCGCTTCAGCGCCAGGTGCAGCCAGGCGTTGAGCGCGATCGAGCCCGCGATCAGCAGGTTGATCCCCGTCTGCGCGATCGGGCCGCTGCCGGGGTGGTAGTCCTGCGCGACCAGCGCGGCGAGCAGGAGGAACCAGCGCGCCGTCACCAGGATGGCGAGGCTGGCGCGGCGTTCGCTGTCCAGGGGGCGGCGCAGCGCGGCGATCACGTGTTTGATAGTACCGCAGCGCGCCATGCAGCGGCGTCGGGCCGGCTGCCGTTTGCGCCGATCGAGTATGGCGGCCTACCGCGCCGGAGGGGTTGGCGCGAGCCCAAATGCGCGTACGCTCGATGCAGCGACGGCCCCGCCGGCGAGAGGAGCAGGACATGGGTACGAAGAGCGATCTGCGGATCGGCAGCGAGGTGTACGGCGCCGACGGCAAGCTGGGCGAGGTGCACCGCGTGATCGTGGATGCGCAAAGCGGGCACGTCACGGATCTGGTCGTGAAGCACGGCTTCCTCTTCGGCAATGAGCGCATCGTGCCGCTGAGCTGTGTGACGAAGGTCGAGGAAGGCGCCGTCTATCTCGACGCGGACAAGCAGGCGTTTGAGCGCTTCAACGGCTTCACCGACGACCGCTACCGCGCCCCCGATCCGGATTACGTCGGCCCGCCCGGCTTCAACAACACCGAGTTTCTGCTGGATGCGATCACGGCGATCGGCGTGGCGTCTTACGGCCAGGTCGAACCGCCGTTGGGCTACCCCGGCGGCGAGCAGATCTCGCCGGACGACCTGCAGCGCGCGGCGATCCGCGCGGGCAGCGATGTGCTGGACGCCGACGGCGAGAAGATCGGCGAGGTCGGTGAGCTGAGCCTCGACCAGGACGGCGGCGCGCCGCATCACCTCACGCTGAAGCGCGGCCTGTTGTTCAAGAACGAGGTGGATCTGCCGGTCGCCTGGGTGCAGGAGATCGGGGACAAGGGCGTGCTGCTGAACGTGACGAAGGCGGAGCTTGAACAGCGGCTGGCGCGCCAGGCGTAGCGGGCGGCGGCCGTAGCGGCGGACCCTCGTTCCCCCCATCCCCTTTCCCCCAATCTCTGACATCGCGCGGAGCGCGATTTGGGATGAGGGAAAGGGGCGATCCGGCGGAGCGGGCAGCGGACGGCGTCGGGTTAACCGATCACGAAACGGATCGCCCGACGCTCGATCGCCCCTCGCCCAGGATTGGGAGAGGGGGACGGGGGTGAGGGCCGAAGGGCTGCGCTTGACAGCCCGCCGCAGCCGTTGTATTCTACCGATGAGTTAATTAACCAGATGGTTGATTCGGCATGCCGGTGGACCCCCTCGATACCACCTTCGCGGCGCTCGCCGATCCGACGCGGCGCGCGATCCTGGCACAGCTCGCCGGCGGCGAGGCGTCGGTGACCGCGCTGGCCGCGCCCTTCGCCATGAGCCTGCCCGCCGTCTCCAAGCACCTGAAGGTGCTGGAGCGCGCCGGCCTGATCACGCGCGGGCGCGCGGCGCAGTGGCGGCCCTGCCGGCTGGAGGCAGCGCCGCTCAAGGACGTGGCCGACTGGGTGGAGCAGTACCGCCGTTACTGGGAAGCGAGCTTCGACCGTTTGCACGACTATCTGCGCAGCGTGCAGAGCGACCAGACCAGGGAGCAACCCGATGACCGAACGCACGAGCAGCACTGACGCGGCCGCGCCCGAGCTGACGATCACCCGTGTCTTCGCCGCGCCGCGCGAACTGGTCTTCAAAGCGTGGACGGAGCTTGAGCGCCTGCGGCAGTGGTGGGGACCGCAAGGCTTCACCTGGGTGACCGGCACGCTCGATCTGCGGCCGGGCGGCGTCTTCCACTACGGCATGCGCGCCCCGGACGGCGCCGATCTGTGGGGCAAGTTTGTCTACCGCGAAGTCACGCCGCCGGAGCGGCTCGCCTTCGTCAGCGCCTTCTCTGATGCGGCGGGCAACACGGTGCGCGCGCCGTTCAGCGCCACCTGGCCGCTGGAGATCTTGAATGTGCTGAGCTTCGCCGAGCAGGAGGGCCGCACCACGCTCACCATGCAGGGCTACACCGTCAACGCCACGGAGGCGGAGCGCAAGACGTTTGCGGAGTGGCGCGACTCGGTGCAGCAGGGCTTTGCCGGCACGTTCGCCCAGCTCGACGCCCACCTGGCGGCGGCGTGAACCTCGCCTCAACATCAGTTATCTATGTCGTGAGAACGTTCGCAACCGCGAGATCCGCGGCGCATCGGCGGACACTGCCGCCCCGCCGCACAGCGAGACACGGGCCGCCGCGGCCCGGCCGCAGGAGGGAAATCATGGGCAAGCTGGTCGTAACCGAGTTCGTGACCCTGGACGGCGTGATGGAAGATCCGGGCGGGGCCGAAAAGAGCCGGTATGGGGGCTGGAGCCTCCGCTTCTTCAGCGATGAGGCGGCGAAGTTCAAGTTCGATGAGCTGTCTGCCAGCGACGCGCAGCTGCTGGGGCGCAAGACCTACGAGGGCTTCGCCGCGGCCTGGCCGTCGATGCAGGACGAGTTCGCCGACCGCATGAACGGCATGCCCAAGTACGTCGTCTCGACCACGCTGCAGAAGGCCGAGTGGAACAACTCGCAGATCATCCGGGACAACGTCGTCGAACAGATCACGCGGCTGAAGCGGCAACCGGGCAGGGATCTGCTCGTGGCCGGCAGCCGCACGCTGGTGCAGACGCTGATGCAGCACGGCCTCGTGGATGAGTTCCGGCTGCTGGTGCATCCGATCGTGCTGGGCGACGGCCTGCGTCTCTTCGGCGATACCGGCGGGGCGAAGACGATGAACCTGGTCGAGTGCAAGCCGTTCAGCTCGGGCGTCGTTGCCCTCACCTACGCGGCCGGCGCAGGGTCTGCCGAATAAGCGCGCCGTGCCCGCCCGGCCCGGTTAGAGCTTCGCCGGGCGGGCACGGCGACCGCCGCTTCTGCCGCTGCTGATCGGAGGCGGAAAACGATGTGTCGCAACATCAGGACGCTGTTCAACTTCGAGCCGCCGGCGAGCGACGACGAGCTTCACGCCGCGGCGCTGCAATTCGTGCGCAAGATCACCGGCTTCAACAAGCCGTCGCAGGCGAACGCCGCCGCCTTCGACACGGCGGTCGAGCAGATCGCGCGGATCTCCGGGGAACTGCTGGGCGCCCTCGCTTCCACGGCCGCGCCGAAAGACCGGCAGGCGGAAGCGGCCAGGGCAAAGGCCCGCTCCGCCCAGCGCTTCGGCCGCTGAAGCGGTGTTATCCGCTCTCGTGCGCGGCGAGGGCGGGTGAGCGCGGCAGCCGGGCACGGCCGCCGCGCCAGATCAGCAGGCGCAGGATCGCGGAGAGCACGATGGCCCCCCAGAGATAGCCGCCGAGCACGTCGCTCGGCCAGTGGGCGCCGACGTCGATGCGGGCGAAGCCCATCAGCAGCACGATGCCAAGGCAGCACGCCCGCACAGAGAGGCGCAACCAGCGCGGCAGCGGCAGCACGGCGACGAGCGCCGCCAGCGCCCCGTACAACATCAGCGATGTGAACACGTGGCCGCTGGGGAAGCTGTAGCCGGTCGCGCGTTCGTGCACCGCGACGAGGGCAGGTGCCGGCCGCGGCCGCTGCGCCACCTCCTTCAGCACCGTGACCAGCGACCACATGGCGGTGCTGAACTGCAGCGCCAGGCAGGCGACGAAGCGGCGCGTGAGCAGGAAGACCATCGTTGCCAGCAGCATGATCGCCGCCGGCGCCAGGCCGTTGCCCAGGAGGTTTTCCAGGCGCACGAGCGCGTCTTCGCCCGGCCACTCCAGCGCCTGCAGCGCCACGGCCAGGCGCACATCGCCGGGAAAGTGCGCGGTCGCGCGCGCCGCAAGCGTGAGTGCAATCGCCACGCCGCAGGCGCCGAGCCACAACGGCCAGAACCAGCGCTCTGCCTTGCGCGCCACCACTACGCTCTGAACTGCCACGCCAGTCTGCCCCGGTGGAGCGAGGAGACCATCTCCCGTAGCGTAACGATCCCGGCCGTCGCAGATGTTAACCCGCCACTTCGCCCTACGCCCTACGCACCCCGTCACTGGTACTGGTCCGGCAGGTCGTTTTCGAAGAGCACGGCATCGCCGGGGCGCGCGTGGCCGCGCAGCCAGCCCTGCGCCTCGCCCAGGTGCGCACAGGCGATCGCACACGCCGCGGCCATGCCGGTGGTCAGCGCCCCCTCGCGCACCCAGCGGCCCGGCGCCTGCCCGACGACGAGGATGACGTCGCAGACCTTCGCCGCGTGGGCGCCGAACTCGCGGTTGCGCTCCGCCTCCACCGGCCCCAGCTCCACAATGCCCGGCGTCACCAGGAAGCGCCGCTCCGCCGGCAGCTCGGCCAGCAGCTCCAGTGCCGCGTGCGCGCCGTTCACGTTCGCGCTGTAGGCATCGTCGATCACGGTGAGGCCATCGCTCTCCTTGACCACGAGCCGGTGCTCGACCGGCTGCGCCGTGGCCAGGCGAGCGGCAGCGCTCTTCAGCTCGACGCCGAAGGCGCGACCGATGGCGAGCGCGATCAGCAGGTTGGGGATCAGGTGCCGGCCCAGCAGGCGCGTGCGCACCGTGACGCTCTGCTCGCCGTCCGTCACGTCGAAGCGCATCAGCTTCGGCGTCAGCGCGACGTTCGAGACACGCAGATCGGAAGGTGGCTGGTGCGTTTCAGCGCCGGCGCGGACGACGGTGACGTGCACGGTCTTGTTGGCCAGCGCCGCGCAGTAGGCGTTGTCGATGTTGAACACGGCCGTGCCGCCGGGCCGCGTCTCCTCCACGATCTCGTACTTGGTCTTGATCGTGTTCTCGATCGAGCCCATCCGCTCTAAATGCTGCTCGTTAATGCCGGTGATCGCGCTGACCTCGGGCGGCCCGACGAAGCGGCAGAGGTCGCGGATGTTGCCCGGCTCGTAAGCGCCCATCTCCACGACGAAGACCTCGTGGTCGTCGCGCAGATCGTCGTTGATCGTGCGCGTGATGCCGAGCGGCGTGTTGAAGCTGCGCGGCGTCTTCAGCACGCGGTAGCGCGACTCCAGCACCGTGGCGACCAGTTCCTTGGTCGTCGTCTTGCCGTAGCTGCCGGTGATCGCGACGATGCGCGGATTCACGGCGCGCAGCCGCGCCCGCGCCTCCTCGCGGTAACGGCGGCGGTTCGCCGCTTCCACGGGCCAGGCGAGCAGGTTTGCGCTCACGGCCACGAGCGGCCCCGCGGCCACGCACAGCCAGACGAGCACCGGCACGATCAGCAGCGCCATGCGTCCCGGCACGCCCAGCGCCCAGCCGAGCAGCATCGCCAGCGCCGCCAGCAGCAGGGCCGCGACGCCGGCCGCGCCGAACAGTCGCCGCACACGCATCGTGAAGGCGAGCGGCTTCTTCGCCGGCGGCTCGGTGGCGATCAGCGGCGCGATCGGGCCCGAAGCCCCCGCCAGCACGGCGAGCACGACGGCGCCGCCCACGGCGTTCGCCGCCAGGGCCACGGCGAAGGCGGCCAGCATCAGCGTGGCGACGGCGAGCGAACCCGGCGCGTACTCACGCCACCAGCTCCGCGCCGCCCAGCGCAGTGTGCGGCCGTTTTCGTATTCTTCGAGCTGCAGGATCTGCACGGCGCGCCGCAGCCGCCGCCAGGCCCACCAGCCCCACGGCGCGGCCACGAGCACGCCCAGTGCGAGCGCCAGCCAGCCGTTCATGCCGCGCCCTCGCCGGCCTGCTGCAGGAAGGCGCGCATTTCGCTCGCCACGCGCTCCGGCTGGTCGATGAAGGGATGGTGCCCGGCGCCCGGCAGCACGACGAGGCGCGCGTGCGGAATCAACCGCGCCGAACGCCGTCCCAGCTCCAGCGGCGTCTCGCGGTCGCGGTCGCCCCAGATCAGCAGCGTCGGCGCCTGGATGCGCGGCAAGAGCGGCTGCAGGTCCTCGGCCAGCACGCGTGCGAGCGTGGGCCGCATCGCCCCGGCCGCCCGATAGTCGGGCGAGGCGTATTTCTCCGAGAGGGCGCGGGCGCGTTCCGGGCCGCTTTCGCCCAGGAGGCCGGTGCGGGCCGCGCGATGCGCCGTGCGCAGCAGCAGGCGGGTGCGCCAGCGCCGCAGCTTCACCGGGAGCGGCAGCCGTTCGCGCAGGCCGGCGCTGGCGCAGAGCACGAGGCGGTCGACGCGCTGCGGCCGCGTGGCGGCGAGATACGAGGCGATGCGCCCGCCGTGCGAGTGGCCGAAGAGATCCATCCGCTCCAGCTTGAGCTTGTCCATAAGCTGCGCCAGCCATTCGGCATGGCGGGCCACGTCCCAGCCTTCGGCTTCCTTCGGCGTCTCGCTGCGGCCGAAGCCGGGCAGGTCGGGCACGATGCAGTCGTGCGTGTCGCCGAGCGCCCGCGCCAGACCGTCAAGCGTACCTGAGCTGTTGCCCCAGCCGTGCAGCAGCACGAGCGGGCTGCCCGTGCCCGCGCGGCTATAATTGACCCGCAGCCCGGCGGCCAGCGCTAGCGGCATGAGCGGCTCCCGCGCCGGCAGCCGGGAGCCGGCAGTCGGCAGTCGGGGTCTGTGCGAAGCGGCCTGCGCGTGCGGGACGCCGCACCAAGACCGTAGGAGCGCACGGCGTGCGCCCTTCGCGCCACGGGCGCGACAAGCATGGTCCGCCAACCGATCGGCGTCGGGCACGGCGAAGTCACAGAGTCACATGCCGGCGGCTGGCCCCGCCGAGAGCGCACACCGTGCGCCCCTTCACGAATTGAACTCGCGGGAGCGTACTGACCCATGATCGACCTCGACGATCTGCTGCGGGCCACGGCGGCGCAGGGCGGCGCGCTGGCCGGCCGCGCCTTCGCCCGCGAATTCGCCGCCTTCGCCCACGACAGCCGCACCATCTCGCCCGGCGAGCTGTTCGTGGCGCTGCGCAGCCCCACCGGCGACGGTCATCAGTTCATCGACGACGCGGTGGCCCGCGGCGCCGCCGGCGTGCTCTGCGAGCGGCTGCCGGAGCGACGTGACGGCTGGGCCGCCGCCGGGGTCACGGTCGTGCGCGTCGCGGACACGCGCGCCGCGCTACGCGACTTCGCCGCCGATCGCCTGCGCTCGCTGCGCCCTTACAGGATCGCCGTCGTCGGGGCGGTGGGCAAGAGCAGCACCCGTGCCGCGCTGCTGCGGGCGCTCGGCGCGCCCGCAGGCGGGCCGGAACTCTTCAGCAACGGCAACCGCAACGACGAGCTGGGCCTGCCGCTGGCGCTGGGCGAGCTGGCGCCGGGTCAGCGCACGGCGGTGCTGGAGCTGGCCGCGGCCTCCGGCGCCGAGCTGATCCGCCTGGGCGACCTGGTGCAGCCGGACGCGATCGTGCTCACCAGCGGCGCCCCGCCCGCGGCCGAAGATGCGCCCAGTATCGCCCTGCGCGACGGTCTCGCCGGCCTGCTCGACGCGCTGCCGCCCGGCGGTCTGCTGGCGCTCAACGACGACGACCCGTACCTCGCGCGGCTCGTGGCTGAGGCGGGTGACGCCGCGCCGCGCCGGCTGCTGCGCTACGGCCTCGGCGCCGGCGCCGACCTGGCCGGAACCGTGATCGAGGAATCGTCGGCTGGCACCACGCTGGCGCTGCGGCACGGCGAGCAGACGGCTCGCCTGCGCTTGCAGGCGCCCGGCCGTGGTGCGGTCTCCGCGGTGCTGGCGGCGGCGGCGCTGGCGATCGGCTCCGGCCACGGGCTGGCCGAGATCGCCGCCCGCCTCAATGGGCTGCCGCCGGAGCCGGGCCGCCTCGCCCCACTGGCCGGCCGCGGCGGTCTGACCGTGCTGGACGATACGTTCTCCGCGAGTGCCGCCTCGCTGGCGCTGGCGCTGGAGACGCTGGCGCTCTTCCCGCGGCCGCACCGCGCGGTGCTCGGCCAGATCGCCGGCGTGCGCCACGCCGCGGACCTCGACGCGGAAACGCTGCAACGCTTGCTCGTCCTCGACCGCCTTGTGCTGCAGGGCCGCGAGCTGGCGGCGCTGGGCCGCGAGCTGCGCGCCCGCGCGGCCGCGCCGGAGCGTGTCGTGCTGACCTACGGTGCGCGGGACAGCGCGGACGCGGCGGGGCCTCACCCCCCGGCCCCCTCTCCAGGTCATTCCATCGCGCTCCGCGCGATCTCAGATGGAGAGAGGGAGGCCGCGGTTGGAGACTGGGTGCGGGGGGCCGCTCCGGCAACGGTGCTGGTGAAGGGGACAGACGCGGCGCGGATGGAGCGGGTGGTCGAGCTGCTCGTGCCGGAGGGCGGCGCACGGCTGGTGCGCCAGGACGAGGGCTGGCAGCGGCGCACGTACGTGCCCGGCGAGCGGCCGACCTGGGTGGAGGTCGACCTCGACGCGATCCGGCAGAATTTGCTGGCGATCCGCGCGGCGGCGGCGCCGGCCGAGGTGATGGCCGTGCTCAAGGCCGACGCCTACGGCCACGGCGCCCGCTGGGTGGCGCGCACGGCAGTGCTCAACGGCGCGGCCATGCTCGGCGTCGCCAGCCTGAACGAGGCGCTGGAGCTGCGCGCCGACGGCATCGGCGCCCCGATCCTGATCCTCGGCTACGCGCCGCCCTGGCAAGCGCGCGACCTCGCCTTCTCCGACATCCGCGCAACGGTCTTCTCGTTGCCGGTGGCCGAGCATTTCTCGCGCGTGGCACGCGACCTGGGCCGCGAGATCGCCGTGCACATCAAGGTCGATACGGGCATGACGCGGCTCGGCGTGCTGCCGGCCGACGTGCCCGCCTTCGTGGACACGGTGGCCGCGCTGCCGGGGCTGCGGCTCGAAGGCATCTTCAGCCACCTGGCAACCTCCGACACGGACCTACCCTTCGCCATGGAGCAGGGCGAGCGCTTCGAGGCCGTGCTGCGCGGGCTGGAGCGGCGCGGCCACGCCTTCCGCTACGTCCACATGGAGAACAGCGCCGCCGTGCTGCGCGGCTTGCCCTTTGCCGGCAACCTGGTGCGGGCGGGAATGGCCCTCTACGGCCTCTATCCCTTGCCGCGCGAAGAGACCTCGGTAGAGCTGCAGCCGGCGCTGCAGTTCAAGACGCGCGTGGCACAGGTGAAGGAGGTGCCGCCTGGCACGGCGATCAGCTACGGCCGCAGCTACGTGACCGATCGCACCTCGCGCATCGCCATCCTGCCGGTGGGTTACGGCGACGGCTTCCGCCGCTCGCCGCACAACTGGGGCCACGTGCTCATTCGGGGCCGGCGGGCGCCGATCCGCGGCGTGGTGGCGATGGACATGACGATGGTGGACGTGACCGAGATCCCCGGCGTGCAGGAAGGCGACGAAGTCGTGCTGATCGGCCGCCAGGGCGAGGAGGCGATCACCGCCGAAGACGCCGCCACCGCGCTCGGCACGATCTCCTACGAAGTCGTGACGCAGATCCTCGCCCGCGTGCCGCGCCAGACACGGTGAACCGCGCAATCCCGGCCGCGATTGCGTTCGAATTTCCGATATACTGATCGCAGTGCATATGGAGGCAGGCAATGAGCGGCAACGTGAGCGAGGCGCCGCATGCCGTCACGACGCAGATCGGCAAGCGCGGGGTGTTGGTGATCCCAGCCGCCTTTCGCCGCTGGCTCGGCATGGAGGAGTCTGCCTCGGTCCGCGTCGAGGTTCGCGACGGTGGCCTGCTCATCAAGCCCGTGCGCGAGGAGATCTCCCGCGAGGAGCGCGAGGCGTTTCTTGAGGCGGTCGGCAAAGCGTATGACGAACTGCGCGCGGATCCGAAGAGATGGGCCGCGTTCCAGGACGAGTTTGCGGAATGGGATCTCTTGACCGGCGATCCGCTCCCTCCCGAGGAGTGGCCGGAGTTGTCAGAGACGTAGCATGCGAATTGACGCGCCCAGACGGGGAGAGGTCTGGTTTCTGGATCTGGATGCGGCGCCGCCGGCGCGAGGCCATGAACAGGCGTTCCCACGCCCGGCGCTGGTCTTTTCGGCAGACACCTTTAATCGACGAGCTGGGTACCTTGCCGTGGTGCTTCCTCTCACGCGCACTGATCTGCGGAATCCAGCACACATCCTCGTCCAGCCACCGGAGGGTGGTGTCACCGCGCCCAGCTTTATCCTTTGTGACCAGATTCGGTCCGTATCACACTTGCGACTGCGGCGTCTTCTCGGCCAAGTCTCACCGACTACACTGCACACCGTCGAGCATGCCGTACGCATGATTATTGACCTCTGAGTCCTGCCGCGCTCGGCACGATCGCCTACGAGGTCGTTACCCAGATCCTCGCGCGTGCCGCGCCAAACACGCTGAGCGATCACCGCGCATCGATCGCGGGGGGCGGGAGCAGCGAACGGCGGCGAGATGGCTCCGTCGAACCCGTCGAACTCCGCCGGTCAGCTTCGATACGCTGTCAGCCTCGTCGCCTCCGCAGGCGCGTGGCTGAGCCGGGCCAACCGCGGCGATACTCACTGCTTGCGTCCGAAGCAGGAGAATCACGCCGCGATCGAGCCCGGCCGCACTGCGAGTGAGCAGACGCGCACAAGCACCCGGGTCGGAGGCTACGCCTTGCGACAGAGGTAATAGTTATTCAACAGGTCGCCCGCAACCTGCGCAACGCCCTCGACTACCAGCCCGGCTTCGGCGAACAGTTCACGGGCCTTCTGCTCGCCCCACATCGCGCCCAGCCCTTCCCCGTCCTGCGCCAGCGACACCGTCATGCAGTGCATGGTACTGATTGTGTACAGGGACGGCGCCAGCGGATGATCGAGATTCTCCTCCAGCCTGCTCGATGCGCGGATATCGACGGCCAGCAGCGTCCCGGCCGGCCGCAGTGCCCGCGCCACGTTCTTGAGCATCGCACGCGGCTGCGCCTGGTCGTGGATCGCGTCGAAGATTGTGATGAAGTCGAAGGCATCTTCGACATCCAACGAGACGACGTCCTGCTCGACGAAGCGTGTATTGCTCAGGCCGAGCTGCGCAGACTCCGCGCTACCGGCGGCGATGCCCTCTTGCGAGAAGTCGTAGCCGCTGAAGCGGCTGCGGGGGAAGGTCTGCGCCATCAGGTTGAGCGCATGTCCGGAGCCGCAGCAGATATCCGCGACATCGATCCCCGCCGTGAGCCGCTCGATGAGGCCCGGTACCAGCGGCAGCGTCGCAGCGAGCAAGGAGGCATCGAACGTCATGCCGGAGACTTCAGCCATCATCTTCTGGAAGCCGGGGAAACCCGCATAGGGCACGCCGCCGCCCGAGCGGAAGCTCGCGATGATGCCCTCCTGCACCTGCGCCAGCAAGGGAATCCCGGCCGCGAGCACCGCGAGATTGCCTGGTCCTGCTGCGCGGGTGATCACCGCCGCATGCTCCGGCGGCAGTGCGTAGGTCTGCCCAGCCGGATCGTAGGTCACGATGCGGCCGCTCACCATCGCGCCGAGCCACTCCCGCACGTAGCGCTCATCGAGTGCTGCCGCCGTGGCGATCTGCGCGCTGGTGGACGGCGCGAGGCCGGCGAGCGTGTCCAGCAGACCGGTGTGGTGGCCAATGCTCGTCATCAGCGTCAGCGCTGCCCCGTTCAAGACGCCGATCATCTGTCCTGCGAACGCCTCGACTCCGGCCATGTCCAGTTCTTGCGCGGTCATCTCGTCGCATCCTTTTTCATTGGTCCGTGGTTCTGCGGTGCTGTCCGTACCTGAACCGCCGGCGCCGCCTATGCGGGGGCAGCGCCGGCCAATGCCTGTGCGCGTGGTCGCGTCCGGCTGAACATGGCGACGCTCGCGGCCAGCGTTCAGAGCAGCAGGGCCACACCGGCGATCGGCCCTGCGGCGCCGCCCGACGGCATGAAGGCTCCGCTCGTGGCGAAGGTCGCTGCACCCAGCAACTGGAGGGCTGCCGCCGGCAGAGCGGCCCAACCGAGCCAGCGCGGCAGCACGCCGGTTTGCAGGATGACCAACCCCGCCGCGATGAAGAATGCGGCGAGCGGAATATTCGACAGATTGAAGGCAAGGTTGGTGATGTCGAAGATGGCGCGCGTCAGGTTTTGATCCCCTGCGCGGCGACGCGATAGGCCAGCGCCGCTTCGCCTACGGTGCCCACCACCACCACGGCGCTGGCCAGCACCGTGGCCCCAATCGCGATCAGGGCGAGCACGCCTTCGCTGCCCTCGGCCCGGCGCAGCAGCAGCCACAGCCCGCCCCAGAAGAAGAGGGCAGGAATGATCGTGAACGCGCCGATGAACGCAAAGGCCAGCAGGCGCGCTCGGTTATCGGTGAAAAACGTGCTGATCTTCTCGGTGCTGGCGTCGGACGAGGGTGAATCGCCGAGAACGATGATGCTGGCGACGATCAGTGCGGCAAAGATGAGGCCGCAGACCGAAAAGGCTCGATCAAGTGTACGCTCACCCACAGTAATTGCTCTTTTTTGCGAGATAGAATGCTATGTGTCACAGACGCTCGTGGTATGCGGTTGCTCACCAAAACCGGAGGCGCCTCGCAACACGCTGTGCCACTGGTGGCCGAAAGGGTCTGGTCAGTGCTGCTGGGCTTCGGTGGCCGGCGGCTTCGCAAACTCCGCGTTGGCGGGCGACCAATCGATGCTGCGCACGGGCTCATCGCCGACGACCCAGGCATCGTGCCCGGCAGGAATGATGTAGACATCGCCCGCTTCGAGGTCGTGTGCGCTGCCGTCGTTCATCTCGACGTGCAGGCGCCCGGCGAGCAGTATGCCGGTGTGCGGGAATTCACAGCTTGTCGTGCCAACGATTGGCCGCAGATCGTTGGACCAGCGCCAGCCGGGTTGCAGTTCCCCGCGCACCACAATCATGTCGCCGACGGTGACCAGCGCCCCTTCACCGGTACCGTTCGGCATCTTCCTGAGCTCGTCCGGCCGCTCGATGTTCTTCACCGTGACCGTCATGGCTTCCTCCTTCTGCCGTCTCACCGTCTCAGACGAGTGATTCGCTCTGAGATTGAGGCTAAGGCCAGCCATGCATAAGGGAATGAGGAGTTCGCCCTACGGTTGTGGGGTTTCCCAGCTCGGCAGCAGGCCGTGCTGCATCGCAAACATCGCCGCCTCTGCACGCGAGGAGACGCCGATCTTGCTGTAGATACGCTCGATGTGGTTGCCGGCGGTCTTCGGGGCGATGCCGAGCGTGGTGGCCACGGCCCGTGTGGTGCCGCCGCGCGCCGCGAGCACGAGCACTTCGACCTCGCGCGGCGTCAACCCGGCCGGGGCGGTTGGCTTCCGGCGCGCCGGATGGCCCGCCGCCGCCAACACCGCGTCCACCGCCGCGCCGTCGAATTCACCCGCCCGCGCCGCGCGCCGCAATTCGGCGCCGGCCGCCTCGCGGGTGAGCGCCGGCCGGTGCGGGCGATCTTCAAGCATGGCATGATAGGCGTCGGCCGCCTCGAGGAAGCGTCCGAGCAGCGGGATCGTGCCGCCGGCGATGCCGCGTGGGTAGCCCGTCCCGCCGGCGCGCTCGTGCGCCGCGGAAGCTACGCTGCCGAGCAGCGCCAGCCGGCTGGCTCGGTGCAGCACGCGGTCGGTGTAGTAGGCGTGCAGGCGCACGCGCTCCGTCTCGCCCGTGGTCAGCGACCCCATCTTGTCCCAGATCGTGTTCGGCACACCGTTGCGGCCCAGATCGTGCACGAGCGCGGCGCGGCGCAAGACGGTCAGGTCGGCATCCGGCAGCCCTGCCAGCCGGGCAGCCGCGACGGCCAGCGACGCCACACCGCGTGAGTGGCCGGTGAACCACGGCGATTTCAGATCGGCATAATCGGCCAGCAACTCCAGCGCGGCATCGAGCTCCGTTTCGCTAAGCGGACCGCGCCCGGCTGGCTGCCCGGCGACCACGGTCTCCCAGACGGCGTCCGTGTCCACGCCGGCGAGCAGTTCGGCTGCGCCGGAGCACCACGCCTCCACCAGCGCCGGATCGAAGATGCTGCCACTGAATTCGCGAGCGCAGGCGATGGCCGCCGCGGCCCCGTGCTCCCGGTGCCGAGTCTCCACAAGGCTGGCGAGATTGGCGATGCGGATCGGCAGCAAGATTTCGTCGCCGCCCAGCCGGCGCGGCAGCCCCTTGCCATCCCAGCGCGCGAAGGTCTGCAAAAGCGATGTGGCAACCACATCGCCCAGACCAAGCCGCTCGGCCAGCAGGGCGCTGACGGCGCAGTGCGCGAGCGAGGACTGCTCGACCACGCTCAGTCGGGTGCGAAGCAGCCCGGCGATCACGCTGGCGCGGCCCAGCACGCCGCGGTTGCTGCCGGCGTGCGCGAGCAGGAAGCGTGCCTGGCTCAGGGTGGATGGACCGACGGAAAGCGCGCCCGCGCGGAAGGCGAGGTCGTCGCCGAACACCTGCGACAGCTCGAAGGACACGCCCGTGCAGCCGGCTGCCAGGAACAACGTAACCCAGTACGTCGCATCGCGGTCCTCGCCGGAGGCGCTGAGCCGCTCGGCGAACCGGGTGGCGATCACGCAGGAACGCAGCACGTGCTCCAGGGGCAGGCCGAGCCCGAGGTCGGCGCCAAGCGCGATCGCCGCCACGACTTCGGCGAGTTGCACCCCGGAGCTGGTCTCGCGGCGATCGGCGGATGTGGCGGTCATCTCTGCGCCTTGTTGCCTGCGGATCCGCGCGTTCGGCCCAGTATACAGGGCGACGTTCGCGGCCGCGCAGCAGGTGCCGCCGGGCTCGACGTGGATATGAACCTCCGAGCGACGGCCGGACTATCCAGCAGCGCTTTGGCCAGATCCGTCGCGCGGCAGCGTGATGCCCAGCAGCCGCTCCAGCTCGTCGATCGCGCTCTGCGATTCGTCCACCTTCACCGTGCCCATGCCCAGCTCGCGCGCCGCCTTGAGATTGACGCCGAAGTCATCCAAAAAGATCGCCTGCGGCGGCGGCACGCCCAGCAACTCGCAGCAGTGCCGGTAGATGCGCGGGTCCGGCTTGCGCATGCCGACTTTGGACGACTCGACCACCACCTCGAACAGGTCATCGAACAGCGGGTTGCGGGCGCGGCCCACGGCCTGCACGTTGTTGGTGATGCAGCCGAGCTTGTAGCGCTCGTGCAGGGTGCGGGCCACGGCGACCATGTCCTGGCGTAGCGCCATGCCGGAGAAGAAGTCGTTCAGAAACGCCGCGCCGTCTACCTTCAGGCCCGCGGCGGCGGCCTCGGCCTCGAAGGCGCGGATGAACTCGTCCTGCGAGAGCGCGTTCGTCTCGAACCTGGCCCAGGCGCCGTCCGGCGGGGCGAAAAGCTGGCGGAAGGCGTCCCAGGAGATGCCGGCGCCCTCGCAGTAGGCGCGCATGCCGTTGCCCGGCGGCTCCGTCAGCACGCCGCCGAAGTCGAAGATCACCGCTTTGTACTGGGCCATGCCGCCTCCCACGCTCGGTTACTCCTCTCAACCTTAATCGCTGCCGGCCAGCACGTCAGCCCAATCGGTGCGCAGCGGCGCCACGCCGAAGTCGCGCACGGCGAGCGCGATCACGTCACGCAGCTGCACGTGGCCCGTGGGCAGGTGCGCCGCGCTCAATTCTGGCCGGCCGGGCGCCGCGCCGGGACCGAGATGCAGGTGCGGGAACGGAATCTGCGCGATGTGCTGGTGCCAATGGTAGGCGAGGATCTCGCGCTCTTCGGGATCCTCGAACGCAAGGTGATAGCTCGTGATCGCCGTCTCCCACGATCGCGCAGTCAGCGCGACAAAGCGGAAGCCGATCTTGACCACAAGCAACAAGGGAATGCCGCCTCGTACCGGCACATCCCGCTCTCGAAAGGCCAGAGCATGTTCGCCGTCTGTCGTGCGGTAGGCTGCCGGTGAAGGGAGCAATACCGAGCGGCTGACACACGAAACGGCGCGCTGAAGCCGGGTTTCCATGGCCGCGAGGGCGAGCCTCGCAGTTCGCTCAGGCAAAGCCGTACAGGATTGCGAGCGCTACAACCCCGCTACTATCGATCCCTTCGTACTCGCCCGCGTGCCAGCGCCGTAGCCACTCTTCGGCGCTGATGCCGAAGTAGTGCTGCGCCTCTGCCTCGCGCAGCGCCTGCATCTCTGCCTCGGTCATTTCGTCTGGATGGCGGCGGCGGGAGACGCGGCCGCGTGGCTTCGCCAGCATGATGAGCATCCTCGGTTGTTCTGGTTCCATTGTCGCACGGCCTGGGCCAGTTGACGCGCCATGGCCGTGGGGCTACGTTCGCCCTCGAACGAACGCCCCGTCGTGCCGCCGCCGGCGATCTTCTGCACGGCGGGGGGAGGCTGCGCCATGGCATCTGCTGCACCACGTTTCGGACTGACACTGCCCAACCGGGGCGTGATCATCGGCGCCACGACGGTGCCCGAGATGCTGAAGCTGGCCCAACGGGCCGAGGCGACCGGCTGGGACTCGGTCTGGGTGGGCGACTCGATCTTCGCCAAGCCGCGGCTCGACGCGATCGCCCTGCTCGGCGCGCTCGCCGCCTGCACGCAGCGGGTGCGGCTCGGCCCGGCCTGCTTTGCCAGCACGCCGCTGCGCGATGCGTTGGTCCTGGCCTACCAGTGGTGCTCATTGGACTTCATGAGCAACGGCCGCACCATTTTCGTCGCCTGCCAGGGGCAGCCCGCGGCGGGCGGCGGTGACTTCACCGAGGAGTTCCGCGCCTTTCGCATCGACCCCGCCTCGCGCATGCGGCGCATGGAGGAGTTCGTCGAGATCCTGCGCCTCGTCTCCTCGCGGGAGCATGCCAGCTACCACGGCGCCCACTACGAGTTCGATGACCTGACCGTGCTGCCGCGGCCGGCGCAGCAGCCGCTGCCGATCTGGCTCGTCTCCAACCCCGACCTGAAGAAGCGCCGTAACGTCGAAGCGGGCTTCGGCCGCGTGGCGCGCCTGGGAGACGGCTGGATGGTGACGGCGAAGACGCCGGAGGAGGTGAAGCAGTCGCTGGCGTTGATCCGCGGCTTCGCCAAAGAGCAGGGCCGCGAGCTGGGGCCGGACTTCGAGGTCTGCGTCTACTACAACTTCAACGTCAACGAGGACCGCGACGCCGCGCTGGACGAGTCAAAGCGCTTTCTCGACAGCTACTACAGCGTCGACTACCATCCCGCCTTCCTCGAGCGCTGGGTGGCGGCCGGCTCGCCGCAGCGCTGCATCGAGGAGATCCGCGCCTTCGTCGATGCCGGCGCCACCACGATCACGCTGCGCCCCACCGGCTACGACCAGGAGCGCCAGTTCCAGCGCGTCAGCGAAGAGGTGTTGCCGGCGTTCGCCTAGCCGCCCGGCCGCGGGAGAGAGAAATGATTACGCGCTTCGACCACGCCGTGATCGCGGTGAACGATTTGCCACGGGCGCTCGCGCGCTTCCCCGCTGAGCTCGGGCTTGATGCGCAGCCGGGCGGACGGCACACGGGCCGCGGCACCGAGAACGGCATCGTGCGCTTCGGGCTCGACTACCTGGAGCTGATGGCCGTTTACAACGCCGACGAAGTGGCCAAGGGCCGCGCCGGCGGCGAGGTGCTGCTCAGCCTGCTGGCGCGCCAGCCCGGCGGCTTGCTCGGCTACGCGCTCGCCACCGACGACATCGACGAGTTGGCCGGCCGCGTGCGCGCCGCCGAACTGAACCCGCTTGGCCCCTTCGCCATGCAGCGGGAGCGCCCCGACGGCCGCGTGCTCAAGTGGCGCCTGCTGATTCCGGGCGGCGTCTCCTGGCGCCGGCCCTGGCCGTTCTTCATCCAGTGGGATGCGCCAGACGCCGAGCGGCTCGCCTGGGAGCAGCCGGGGCAGCATGCGCTCGGCGTGCGGGGCGTAGCCGGCGTCAGCGTGCTGGTGCGCGACCTGGCGAAGACGCGGGAGCTGTACCGCCGAGCGCTGGGACTTGAGCTGGTGGCGGAGGATGACGTGCCGCAGCTGGCGGCGCGGCGCGCCCGCTTCGCGCTCGGCCCGCTGACAATCGATCTGCTTGCAGCCGACGGCGCCGGCGCCGCCGACACCGAGCTGCAGGCCCAGGGCGAGGGGCTCTTCCAGGTGACGCTGCGCGGCCCGCTGGCGCAGGCGAGTGCCTGGCTGGCGCAGGTTGGCGAGGTGCCGAGGCCAGCACCCGGCACCTTCGACGGCATGCTCCTGCCATCCGCGGCAGCCTTCGGCGCCAGGTTGGCCGTGGCCGAGGGCTGAAGTCGAGGAGACCGGCCTCAGCGGTCGAGGTTGGCCAGCGCCGTCTTCAGCTCGCGCGGCGTCAGGCCCAGACGCGGGAAGCTCCACCAGGCGTACATGATGCTCTCGGCGGCGCGGGCCGGCTCACGCTCGTCCGTGTGGCCGAGGCCGAGCGTATGGCCCAGCTCGTGCGCCAGCGCCCCAGTCTGCGCCAGGCGGCTGTTCCAGGGCAGGCCCGGGTCGTAGCCGGGGAAGTGATCGTCGGCGAACATCACCAGGCTGGTGCTGGACTGGACGACGAGGTAGTCGCCGTTGGCGCCGATCACATTGCCGTGCGCCTGGTACGGCCCTTCGCCCCAGAGGCCGTAGCAGACGTACGTCTTGCCGTCGCGCCCCAGCGGGTAGAGCTTGCCCAGCTCGGCCGCCGCCTTGTCCTGCGTGCCTTGAAAGTAGTACTCGGCCGGCCTGGCGCCGACGAACTCCACGATCGGCAGCGTCTGGAAGACGTCGCGTTCGAGGCAGGCGCGCCACCAGCGCATCGCCTCGCCCAGCGCCCGCCAAAGCGCGGGAGCGAACTCCGGCCGCAAGGCCGCGGCCTGGTCGTTGGGGACGAAGAGCACGGGCTGCAGCGTGCGCGTCACCGGGCGGCCGCCGCTCATAGTTCGCCGCGCAGCGCCGGGCTGCCCGAGCGGTTCGCCACATCCACGCCGAGCCGCGCCAGGGCCGGCACGCGCTCGCCCAGCCGCTCAAAGCCTTCGCCGCGCGTCTCGCCGGCCAGGAAGCGGGCGTGGATGCCCTCGACGATCACGGCCAGCTTGAAGAAGGCAAAGGCCAGGTAGAAGTCGACATTGGCGAGCGAGCGGCCGCTGCGGCGCTCGTACTCGGCCACCAGCTCGTCGCGCGTCAGAAAACCGGGCACGGCGGTCGAGATGCCGCTCGACATGGCGAAGCGGCGCAGCTCCGAGTCGCCCTCCTGCACCCAGTAGACCAGCGCGTAACCCAGGTCGGCCAGCGGATCGCCCAGCGTGGACATCTCCCAGTCGAGGATGGCGGCGATCGAATCGGGCTTGCCGTCGGCGAAGATCATGTTCTCGATGCGGTAGTCGCCGTGCACGATCGTGGGCGCCGGCGACTCCGGCACGGCACGCGCCAGGCGGCGGCGCAGAGCTTCGAGGTCGGGCAGCTCGCGCGTCTTCGAGCGCTCCCACTGCTCGCCCCAGCGCCGCACCTGCCGTTCCATGAAGCCCTGCGGCCGGCCGAAGCTCTTCAGCCCCACGGCCTGGACATCGACGGCGTGCAGCCGCACCAGCGCCTCGACGAACGCCTCGCTCATGCAGCGGCGGCTCGCGGGATCCGGCGCCAGGCCCGGCGGCAGCTCCTCGTGCACGATCACGCCGTGCACCCGCTCCATCACGTAGAACGGTGCGCCGATGATCGCCGGGTCTTCGCAAAGGTGCAGCGTTTTGGGCACGGGCACGTCGGTCGGGCCGAGGGCGCTGATTACGCGATACTCGCGCGCCATATCGTGCGCCGTGGGCAGCACGTGGCCCAGCGGCGGCCGGCGCAGCACCCATTCGCCGTGCTTTGAGCGGATGTAGTAGGTGAGGTTCGAGCGGCCGCCGCCGATCAGCTCGGCCGAAAGCGGCGCTTCGGCGGCGGGAATGAAGCGCGGCAGATAGGCGGCCAGCGCCGCGAGATCGAGGCCGTCGGGGCCGGAGGTTTGTTGATCCCGCGCCGCCGCATCAGCCGTCATCGCTCCACGTCTCCCCATGCGGCCGTGTGCGCCAGACCGCGACGCCAGCGTACCACTTGACGGCATCACACCGACTCCCGGTATTTCCAGCCGATGCATGCGGCAGCGTTATCGAAGGCTGTCGCCATTCCTTTACTGTTCGCACGTTTCATCCGTGTGCGGATGTTGTAATAATGCACGCGGTTGGGCGCCCGCTATCGAACACATCGTTGCGCCAGCATCATCTTCAGCTTCCAGTCACGCCTGCTCACCGTCGGTCGTGGACGACCGAGAACCGCTCGCCGCGTGTCCCCCAGATGTTCCGTGAATCCTCCATCACCAGCTCGATGATGAGGTGTCGCCATGCATCGCATGCCTGTCCGCATACTCCTCGCCGGGCGTCGCCAGTCGTTCATTAGCCTCGTCCTGCTGCTGGCCGCGGCTCTGCCAGCGGTTGCCGTTGGTCAGGTTGCATCTGCTCCACCGTCCCCTACACCAGCTCGCACACCACAAGCAGCCGGAACCCCACCGGCCGCCTTGCCGCTCGGTCAGCCAGGACAATCGGTCACTCTGTCCGGCAGGGTGTCGGTGCTGTACGGGGATCCCGTTCCCGGGCGTACCGCTGCGGCAGCCAACCAGCGGGGCACCACGCGGTACTACCTTACCCTGCCAGGACGACCCATTCAGTTGGTGTAGCTGGCCACCGACGCGCAGTTGGCACTGCCGAAGGGAGGCCTCCTCTCGCTCGCTAGCCGTAACGTTAGCCTTCGTGGCATCACCCTCAGTCCGCGCACCTCACGCGGTACACCGCGTGTGACGGTTCGAACCATCACGGCAGCCGCCAACTCGCCCAACCCATCCACTTCCTCGACCTATGCTTCAGCCGATGTCGCGGACGACGCGCCAGTTACGAAGCTATGGCTCGTGGTCGGCTGCAAGTTTCAGGATGTCTCCACGGAAACGGATACCCCGTCTTATTTCTCTGAGCTCGTAGGCGAGGCGTATCCCTTCCTGGGAGACTACTGGGAACGTGTCTCCTACAATCAGATCAAGCTGACTGGCAGCACTGGCGCCGACGGCTGGTACACGATGCCCGGCAATCGCAGCGTCTACTATGACTCCAGCGGCACCGCTGAAACAGGGAAGCTGTACACCGACTGCGCGACCGGTGGTACAACCAGCACCGATCCTAACAACCGGATCACCGCTGGTGGCGTTCAAGTCGATGTTTCAAGCTATTACGGCGTCATCATGCTTTTCAACACCGGAATCGATAACTGCTCTCCACCACCGATGGTTGGGCCGTGTCAAAACTATGGTCAACAACTTGACGCAAACCATGCAGCGGCGTGGATAACTCCTGGTATTGATAGTGCACACAGTCAACATGAAGTCGGCCACGAGATGGGCCATGGCTTTGCCTTGCCGCACTCACACGCGAGCGCATGGGACATCATGTCATACGGCAATCATGCTACTTATGTGGGAGATATTACTGACATTGATGTACACACTATCGCCGATAACAAGATGCGCCTGGCGCAGAGCTTCAACTCATCGATCATGCCATCAGAGCTCGTCTACGACACGAGTTCCAGACCGGATTGCTCCTCCGTGACGATCGACTACCTCGGTGGTTCACAGCCGCAACCTGGAACCTGTCACTTTCTGATGGCCAAGATCCCGCTGCCGAACGGTGATTACTATACGGTAGAATCACGGCACCGGACGGCCGATGGTTATGAGGCATCGGCTCCTACTGACGGCGTGGTGGTGCACTATGTGTTCGCTCAGTCACCAAACCCGGACAACGGCGATGAGTTTGCCTTCGTCTGCCAGGCCGGCGCCGATTTGCCATCCAAGCTGTGCCCGCAAGCGTTCCCGGCAGCGGGGCAGCCAGGATACTCGTTTAGCCTCGCGCCAGGCGGGTCAGCTGCGTTCTCGGACATGTTGAACCATGTGTCGATCACCGCGGTCCAGGATACGGGGACGGGCTACGTCGTCTCCATCCCTCCGCCGCCGACGGTGACGTCGATCGATCCAATGCACGGACAGGACGTGGGCCCGGGCGGCGCTCAACCGTACCAGGTGCACATCTATGGAGCCCATTTCACCGGCGCCACCGCAGTCTACTTTGGCGAGTTCCAGGCGATGGACAACAACGGAGACATCGGCCCTGGCCAGGGCTTCACCGTCGATTCCGATTCAGAGATCACGGCCTGGAATCCAGGGAGCGATGGAGGCGATCCGGCGCACCTCCAGGTCATCACCGCCAGCGGGTATTCCACTATCTCATCGGCGGACGTATTCACCTTCGACGATCCGCCCCTCACGCTGCAGCCGGGCCTCACGATCACGAGCATCACACCATCCTCCGGGTCCGTTGCCGGCGGGCAGACTGTCACAGTGAAAGGCTCCGGCTTCATGCCACAGGGCGGCTCGTACACGTTCAGCGGCTTCACTATGCTCGACCTGTTTGGCTTTGGTGGCGTGCGGGGAGGGAGCGTGCAGGTGATCGACGACAGTACTGCGACCTTCGTCACAGGCGCCGTGACCTATGGACAGACGGTTCATGTCGCCGCTGTCGCGCGCACGGCCTCCGGTACGGCCTATTCGCAGCCCACGAGCGGGGATCTCTACACCTTCACTGGCCCATCGCGCCCGGACACGCCGACGATCACGAGCGTGCAACCGAACGTCGGACCCGCGGACGGCGGCAGTAGCACCAACATAGTAATTACCGGGACGAACTTGGCCACGGCCGGGGATGTCCAGTTTGGCGACCTGAACTCCGCCTACGACTTCGATCCGCACGCGGGTCAGATCACGGTTGGGAGTGCAGACGTGCCGCCGGCGCCGTGGGGGTATCCTGGCCCGCCGACGCCCGCCGACGTGGTGGTCGTGACGGACGCCGTGTACACCTCACCACTGGCCCTCGCCGATCAGTACATCTACACGAGTTCCGGATCTTCGCTGGACCTGCCGGATGCACGCGACTACGCCGGCATGCTCGATGCAAGAAACGGATCGGTCACCAGCTCGAGGGCAGCGCCACCGGTGATCACCGCGCTGTCCAGCAACGTGGCAGGTATCGCTGGTGGCGAACGGCTCGTCATCCAGGGCTCTGGCTTCACGGGGGCAACCGGCGTGCGCTTCGGCCGCCTCAAGACCACGCAGTTCACCGTGGACTCAGATCGACAGCTGACGGTCGTGGTGCCGCCGGATCGGCCAGGCAGCGTCCAGATCTCGATCGTTACGCCGCATGGGCGCTCGGCTGCTCACCGCAACACGCGCTTCGGCTATCATTTCTGACCTCCGCGTTGGTCAGGGATGCTGCCCTGGGGCGAGGTGGGAGTGATCGGCAAAGGCTGGGGGGTTGGGGATATAGGTGCGGCGCTCGCGCACAATGGGAGAGTTTACATGGCCCGGTGCCACATCCTCCTGATGGCGGCGGTTCTGGCGGTCTCGACCGGTCTTCTCGCCTGCACCGTTCCGCCATCCGGTGAATCGGTGGCCCCAGGTGACGACGGGAGCGCGCCCACCGCGCCCCCTGCCGCTGCTGTACAGCAAGGCGTAGTCTCGGCGCCTACCCGATCAACCATCGCGGTAGCTCCGACACCGTTCATCGGTCAGCCTGGCGATGAGGTGTCTGTCAGCGGCACTCTCCATGTGCTGTTCGGTGACCCAGTGCCGGACCCCGCGACAGGCCGCTCCGGTCCGGGGTTCACCCGCTTCTACCTCGCCCCAGACGATCCGCGCTTTCCCCAGCTATTGCTTATCGTTGATGGCCCAGAGCCGCTGCTTTCTCAGGCCCTCACGTCCTCAACACCGGTGCGAGTTCGCGTAACGGGGACGCTGCTCGACCCAATCCCCCCACCGGCAGGGCTACAGACGGTACGCGTCCACGTAACGTCGCTCACCCCAGCGTAACTCCCAGCCCGTTGAGCATCCTCTCGCCTGAAAGCACCGGTGTACTGCCGGCAACATTGGCAGCACGGACCACTGCCAGCTCGGCCTTTAACATGCGTTGGTAATTGAATAGCGGCGCTACGGCGGGAGCGGTGCGGGCACGCGGCCGGTGCGGAAGGTGGTCAGCAGGTCGTCGAGCAGCGCACCGCCACGTTGGCGAATGGTGCGCGTCACGCTGGC
>Ga0070730_10000382_pt1 | contig 52985 bp, 46 predicted proteins | sample Coa_R1_3_FD_66447 | JGI IMG/M metagenome (GOLD analysis project Ga0070730, IMG submission 66447) | Surface soil microbial communities from Centralia Pennsylvania, which are recovering from an underground coalmine fire - Coalmine... | ecosystem: Environmental > Terrestrial > Soil > Unclassified ...
AAAATAAGAGAGTTCCGAGGTGGTGTAGGATCCATTCGTCTCGGCCAGTAGCTCGCGTTTGACCCTCGCTCGACCTGCTCTCGTCGCCTCCCTTGCGGGGCGCAACGCGCGATCGTAAGCTTGGGCTCCGGGCTCACCGCCAACCGGATAAATCTACCCTACGCCTCGGAACTCTATCCTGCCTTCAACATTTCTTCTCCGTTCTCCTCGACCAGCGCTTTGCTATAGACCCTTGCTGGCCCTCCAACCTAATCTTTCGATCAAGCCGGTGACTTCGCTCGAGCCCCGGACGCCGCACCAACCGGAAAAACTTAAGAAGCTGTCAAAGAACGATCTTGTTGCACTCCTTCTATTTTTTCAGTCAATGAAAAATCGCGCGTTGTAACTACATGCATTTTCAATCGAGTGCAGCCCGTCCACAAGCGCCTGCCCCAATTTTGTGCAGGCAACAAAAGCATTGCTCGCAAAACCCGCTCTGGACGCTGGTTTCCGCTGAATTCATCCAGCGCAATCGCTCTTCAAGCGAGCGCACAGCTGTGCACTGGGACTGTGAAAATCCTGCAATTCCCGCGCCAGAAAAGGAGTTCGACAGACGCCGCCGATCTCGGATCATGGATTGCGCAGCGCCTCCATCGGATTAACCAAGGAAGCGCGACGTGCCGGGATGTACCCCGAAGCGGCTGCAACGATCAGCAACACGCACGCCATTCCGAAATAACTGAGCAGATCCCAGGGAGAAGTTGCGAACAGCAGCGAAGCAATAGCCTTCGCCACCACGATCGCGATCGCCGCCCCCAGTCCGATACCGGCGAAGGTCAAACGCAGCGTGTTAGCCAGCACCTGGCGCTGCACCCGGCCGGCTGTAGCGCCCAGCGCCATGCGGACGCCAATCTCCGGTCTTTGCCGCGTCACCGAATATGAGATGACACCGTAGATGCCAAGAGTGGCGAGTAGCAAGCCGAGCCCGGCAAACGCGGAGACAAGCACCATGAAGAAGCGGCGAGGTGACACCGCACGGTCGACAATTGTCCGGATCGGCCGGAACTCTGCTGCGGACTGGCCGGGATTCAGTTCGCGCAACGCGCGCAGCACGCTTGGGCCAAGGACCGCGGGCGGAACTCTGCTGCGAACCACCAACTGCGCCCGGGAGGGCAATTGCTGAATCGCCGGATAGTAAATCTGAGCGCCGGCATTGCCTTCAATGCTCTCCTCGTGCACATCATCCACCACGCCAACCACGCGGTCTTCCTCCTTGTCCCGCATCAGGATCTTGCCGATTGCGTCCTCGCCCGGCCAATAGAAGCGAGCCATGGACCGATTTATAAGAACGACTCTCTCGCTGTTCGGGCCATCGGCCCACGTGAAGTCGCGCCCGCGCAGGGGTATCCCCATGGCCCGAATAAATCCCGGCGTGATGACATACACCAGCGGCTCCGGCAATTCGCCGGGAGCGAAGACTTTTCCCTTAGGCACGGGAGCATCCCACGAGCGGTTCGGCCCCAAGGGAAGGTAGTCGGTGATGCCAACCGCTTCCACTCCGGGGATCGCACCCACACGGGCGAGCATCGCCTGAAACACAGCGCTGCGCTTGAGCACATCGTTCTTCGGAGGCTGAGCGCTGGCGTCGTACTCAACATTCATCGACGCAGCATGATCTGGCTCGAAGCCGAGATCCACCTCAAGCACCTTGACGAAACTGCGCAACAGCAATCCCGCGCTCACCAGCAGCACGCAGGCAAGGGCAATTTCCGAGATCACGAGCGAAGCGCGGAACCGCTCGTGTTTGCGGCCGAGCCCCGCTCCCGCACCGGAATCCTTGAGCACCGTCTGAAGATTGCCGCTGGCCATTCGCAGGCCAGGCAGCAAGCCGAAGATCATTGCCGTGACCACAGCGACGAGAACGGTCCAACCCAATACTTGATCGTCGATTCGCAGAGAACTCAATAGCGGCAGCGCCAGAGAGCCCTGGTGCGCGAGCCATCGAACCAAGGCCAGCGCCAGTCCAAGACCGAACACCGCTCCCGTCCCGGAGAGCACTACACTTTCCATGAGGAGTTGGCGCACGATGCGCCCACGCCCCGCGCCCAGAGCGCCGCGCACCGCAAACTCCTTCGCCCGCGCGGCGGCTCGCGCCAGCATCAGGTTCGAGAGGTTCACCCCCGCGATCAGCAAAATCGTGCCCACGGCCAACCAGAGTGCAATCAGCGAGCGCCGCAACTTGCCGGTGACGTAATCCTTCAGCGGCACAGGGATCAGGTCGCCCTTATAGCGGCCAAGGGTGTCTGGATATTTCACATTAAAGTAAATGTCTGGCGCGACGCGGTTGGCGTCATCGAGCGCCTGGGCGACGGTCACGCCCGGCTTGAGGCGGCCGATTAGCGTCACGATGTTGCCCCACATACGCTCTTTGTCGAGGCTGACTGGGACAAAAAGATCGGCCTTCGCACCGGGAGAAAAGACCGCTCCATAGTCGAAGCTCTCGGGCAACACTCCCACGATGGTCACTGGCGTTCCGCTCAGTTCAATTGCTTTTCCGACGATGGCAGGATCGGAATGGAATTGCCGTCTCCAATAAGCGTTCGCGAGCAGGGCAACCGATTCGCCTGTCGAACTGGCCACAACCGGCCCGCTACGAGCTTCCTCGGCAGTAAACAGGCGTCCCAAGACTGGCTGAACTCCGAGAACCTGAAAGAAATTTCCGATGACTTCGATTCCCGTCACCGGCACGGGTTCGCCTTGACCCGTCAGCCGGAAATTCTCGGGAGTGGTGAAAGCTTCGTATCCCGTGACATCCTGATACACGCGACTCTGGCTGCGGAATTCCTCATAGGCATCTGCAGAGTAGGTGGCGCACGACAAGGCACAGGCCGATGGCGGCGGCGCGATCCAAACCAGTTCGTTGGCATGAGGAAACGGCAGCGGCCGCAGGAGCAGCGTATTCACCACGTTGAAAACCGCGATGTTGGCGCCGATGGCCAGAGCCAGTATCAGAATCGAGACAGCGGCAAATCCCGGATCGCGGCTCAGAGTACGGAACGTATAACGAACGTCGTGGACTAAGTCAGTCCAGTAATCTCCAATTCGTCTCCGCCGTTCCGCCTTCTTGCCGATCTGTTGCCCTATGCGCTGGACGGCACGAAGGTCTCCGAACTGCCGCTCCGCTTCTTTACGCGCCGCTGCGGGCGTCAAGCCCTGCCGGATCAGATCCTCGGTCTTGGCTTCGAGATGGAAACCGAGTTCGTCCTTCACGTCGGCCATCGCATCCGGGCCGAAGAAACGCGCATACCGCCGCCAGAAAGGAGTATTCGTCATTGGACCTCCTCGGGCTCGGCCAGCTGCGTTGCAGCCAGCACCTTTGCCACTGCCGCCGCGTATGCCTGCCAGATTTTGACTTCCTGACGCAGGTGCCGTCGGCCTTCGGATGTGAGCCGATAAAACTTCGCTTTGCGATTGTTTTCCGACAAGCCCCACTCGGCGGCGAGCAGTCCCCGGCTCTCCAGCCGCCACAGGGCGGGATACAGCGTGCCCTCTTCGAGCAGCAAAGCATCGTCGCTCTGCCGGCGAATAAAGCTGGTGATGGCATAGCCATGAAGCGGTCCCCACACCAGCGCTTTCAGAATGAGAACATCGAGCGTGCCGCGCACGAATTCGAGTTTGGACGAGTCTATCCCGTTCCCCTTGGATTCCATGGGAAGCGTGTCACATTTCCCCTGTGAACACAAGGGAAACTCGCCCCGGAATGCAAATTTCCCGCATAAACAGCAGACAAAAGTTATAGTTGAGGCAATCTTTCCGCAAAGAGTTTATCTTTGCAGGCATTCTGAATTTCTATTCCGGGGGGACATCCGTGCTCAACCGCAGAAATTTTCTGAAAGTCGCAGGCTCCGCCACCGCTGGCACAATTCTCGGCACAAAAGTTTATGCACTTGCCGCGGAGCAATCCCAGCCCTCCGCCGCAGTAGCGGCCAACGATCACATTCAGATCGCACTCATTGGCGCTGGCGGTCAGGGACAGTACGACACAAGAGTCGCCGTCCAGGTTCCCGGGGTGAAACTTGTCGCCGTCTCCGACTGCTACGACGGACGCCTCGAGCATAGCAAGGAACTCTGGGGGAACGACGTCTTCACTACCCGCGACTACAAGGAGGTCCTTGCGCGCAAGGACATTGACGCCGTCATCATCGGCACCCCCGATCACTGGCACAAGCAGGTCGCAGTCGACGCGATGAAGGCCGGCAAGGACGTTTACTGCGAGAAGCCCATGATCCACGTCTACACCGACGGCCCGGAGATGATCGAGGCCGCCCGCTCCAACAACCGCATCCTGCAGATTGGAAGCCAGCGCGTCAGCTCGATCATTTATGCCAAGGCCAAAGAACTACTCGCGTCCGGCGCAATTGGCCAGCTCAACATGGTGAATGCGCATTGGGACCGCAACAGCTCCGTCGGCGCCTGGAACTATACCGTCCCCCCCGACGCTTCAACCGAGACCTGCGATTGGCCGCAATTCCTCGGTAGCGCGCCCAAAATTCCCTTCAACGGAGAGCACTTCTTTCAGTGGCGCAAGTGGAAAGCGTACGGCACTGGCGTTGCCGGAGACCTATTCGTCCACCTGTTCAGCGGCACGCATTTCATTACCGGCAGTACCGGGCCGACGCGCGCCATGGCGACCGGCGGCCTGCGCTTCTGGAAAGATGGCCGCGACGCCAACGATGTCATGCTCGGCCTGTTTGACTATCCCGAAGGATTCAACCTCAGCCTGCGCGTGAACTTCGTCGATGGCGGCGAGGAAAGCGAAGGCCTGGTCTTCACCGGCTCCGAAGGCACGCTGGAGATTGCCTTCAACACGCTGACCATCAGCCGCACCCCGCGCGAGAAGCAGCCCGGCTTCTTCATCAACAGCTTCACCGAGGCCATGCAAAAGCGCATCCTCGACGACTATCACAAGAAGTATCCGGCGATCCATTCGTCAGATCCTCCTTCCGTCGCCTACGAAAAATACGTCGCTCCCGAGGGCTACCGCGACAGCTATGATCACTTCAAGAATTTCTTTGCCGCGGTTCGCTCGCGTCAGCCTGTGGTGGAAGACGCCGTATTCGGCTACCGCGCCGCAGGCGCTGCCCTGCTCAGCAATCTCAGTGTGGAGCGCGGATCCGTCGTGAAGTGGGATCCCAACACCATGAAATTGCTCAGCTAGAAAACGCGTTTCGCGCAAATCCTTGGAGAGCATGGCTCACGCCAGAGTGGGCCTGCCATCCTCTCAGACAGCTCGAGCGGGTGGGCTCACCTTTGCCGTCGGAATACCCCGTCCCTCCTGAATTCCGCGGCAACATTTTTCCCGCTTTCTCCGTCTGATTTTTCTGGGCCTTCGGGCCCTGCCATGTCACTAACAGAAAAGTTTGTTCGTACAACCCAACCCATACGCCTGCTATGGGCATTGAGCACGGTCGCGGGATTGATGTCGTCCGGTTGCGGCTCGGGCCACGCCAGCCTTGAACTCAAGGCTCCCGCTAACGTCGTCGCAGGCGTTCCCTTCACCGCGACAGTCACCGCGATGTATGACGGGAAAATTGACAGCACGATCGACGGCCCAATCCACTTCACCACCACCGATACGGCCGCCGCTCTGCCGACGCTCTACGTGTTTACCGCCGCGGACGCGGGCTCGCACACTTTTGATCTCACGTTGGTAACGCCCGGGATGCAGAGCATAACCGTCAGCGACTACGTTGCTCCGGTCATCACAGGAGGCGCAAACGTGATGGTTTCTGCCGCGAGCTCTGCCAACCGCCTCCAGGAGAACGGAGGGAAATGAAGCACTGTGCTCTGAAGCTCAGTAGCAGGAATTTCTTCCTTTCGTTTTCTTTCCTGTGTGCAAGTCTGGCAATTCCCGCTTCTCTCGCCGCCGCACAACAATGCGACTACATTCCGGCCAGCCTCATGTTCGATTCCTTCGACGGAGGCCCATGCCGGCAGCAATTTCTAACCCTCGCCGCTGATAAGCCTGCCGACTATTCGCGGGTTGAACACTCGATCGAAATCTTGCGGCCCGCTAAACGCCCGGACCTTAACCAGGATGTTTTCTTCCGCAACAAGATGGAACTTTCCCTCGAAGGAGGTTGGCTCCCCTTCAACATCCCGTTCCCCTTCGATATCTTCACCGGCGACGCGTACAACTTGTATCCCTTGCGGTACACGCTGGTCCCGATGATCGCGTCGGTTCGCTGGCATACTGGCGACGCAAAGGGCCCCTTGATCTTGCGCGGCAATTGGGACGTTACCTTCAGCTTGGCCGCGGTCGCCATTCCGCGCGGCGCGGAGACTCGCTATTTCGCTTACATGATGGGCCTGCGCAGAAATTTCGTCCCGCGCAATTGGAGAGTCACTCCTTACTTCGACGAAAGAGCGGGCCTCGGCCTGATCGACGCCAAAGGGCCGTTAGGCGTCTACTACGCACAAGGCCAGAACTTCACCTTCACCCTCAACCTGGGCGCGGGATTGCGCTACAACCTGAACTCCCGCTATGCGTTTTCGGCAGGCTTAAACTGGATGCACATCTCCAATGCAAATTTGTCGGCGCCGAGTGTTTCCAATTACGGCATCAATGTGTATGGTCCGGTATTTGGGTTGGATATTTTGTTGCGCAGGCACTCGCGACAATCCCAGTAACTTGCCTGTTGAAGTGTCCGAGTAGCGTTCTATCTTTGTTCCTGATGCCTACCAGCAGCAACTGACATTAAGCCCCTAGACAGTACAACCTGCGCCGGATAGCGTTGCATCGCACCATCTATCCTTCGAGAACCCTGACCTTTAAGGAGGAAGCGTGACTCGTCTCTCTTTAGCAGTTCTCGCTGTCCTTTCCCTGGGTACTTTCGCGATGGCTCAATCCTCAGATCAGATTTCAGATAGGTTTGAGGTCTTTGGTGGATACTCGTATATGCGCCCCGACTTCAGCCTGGTCTCTCCCAATAGCGCGAATGGCTGGAACGCATCCGCCAACTTCAAAGCGAGTCCCTGGGTCGGATTCGTCACCGATTTTTCCGCTTTCTATCCCAGCTTCAGCTACGGGCCCGGCTCTTCCGTAAGTGGAAAGACATATAACTTACTTTTCGGACCGCAAGTCTCGGTGCCACTCGGGCACTTCAGTCCTTTCGGACGGTTCCTCATCGGTTTCACTCATGTAACTCCCCAAGACGGCAACGAGAATTTCAAATCCAATAATGCCTTGAGCCTGGGAGCGGGAGGCGGAGTTGATTACTATGTGAAGCCGCGCATTGCGATCCGAGGCCAGGTGGACTGGCTCTATGCCAGGCTCACGCCGATTGGTGGAGGAGATCCGGGCGTTAACTACGTAAGGAATCGAAGTGTGGCTCGTATTTCTACCGGAGTTGTTTTTCGCTTTTGACAGTAGCCACGGCCGGAGGAACTTATGCGTCCAGGACAGCTTTTCGCTTGCTCTCCAGCGGTTTCATAACTTTCTCGGCATTTTCAGGCTTGACCCCTGCTTCTTCCAGCGCTGCGCGAAAGTGCTTGAGGAAGAGGTCAAAATGGGCGTCGGTAAGGCCGTGATCTCTGGCCGCGGCGTGCGCGCCATTTATATCTTTGCCGGTATAGACTCGCCCCCCGAGGAGCATCGAGACGAACATCACCTTTCGAGAGCGCAGGTGCAACATGTCGGCTCTTTCAAAGAAGGGCCGCAGGCTCTCATCCTCGAGTATTTTTTCGTAGAAGCGTTCGGTGGCGACTTTGATCGTCTCATGTCCGCCGATCAGGTCATACAAGTTCTCGATCATGATGTCCTCTTGCCGAATGCAAAAGACGAGATAAGATCGCACTCAACCGTAACGATCGCCCCTACTGCGCTCTAGAGATGTTTCGTCTTTTTCGCAGCTGCAGTCCCGGCCTTACTCGACGCGCCCTTTTTTCCCTTGCTGCCGGCGACCAGATCGGCCACGCTCGTGTTCTCCAGAATTTTAGCCGCCGCATCCCGCACAGCCAGAAATACTTCGTACAGCGCGCGATGATCTTCGTCTTTGTCGATCAGCCCCCGCAACTGCTCGGCGTCACCCATCGGCGCCAAGGGACCGTCGACCAGCCGGATAATGTCGCTCAATGGAATCTCGGAAGGATCGCGCCGCAACTGGTACCCGCCGCGTGCCCCGCGCACGCTGTCCACAATGCGCGCATTCTTCAGTTCCAGCAGGATCAATTCCAGGAATTTTTCCGGCAGATCGCTGTCGGCAGCAATGTCGCGGATCTTGATCGCCCCCTGCTCATGCCGCCGCGCCAGCGTCATCATGGCCTGCAGCGCGTACAGTCCCTTTTGCGAAATCTTCAAGTTCTACTCCGCCGCCCCGCATGATTGTGCCCCATTTCCGCCCTTCTGCATAGACATACTGCGGTACGGCAGGGTTCAAGTCAGCCGGGACCTTAACGTTCAGGCGTCAGCCCAAGCAGATTGTAGTCGGTGACAAGTGATCAGTGACCAGAGGTCCTGCCGTCAGAACCGGAGCCTGAGCCCCGAGCAATGGAGGGTGGGTGAATAAAACGTGGTGGACGGGCATGGACGGAGCACTGACAACGGATCAGTGAGAACTGATCACTGACAACTGCCCACTGCTTTTTGGTGCCATCGAAGGGACTCGAACCCCCACACCGTTGCCGGTACATGGACCTGAACCATGCGCGTCTGCCAATTCCGCCACGATGGCAAGTGGACTTACTCATCCCGGCAGCCAGAAAGCCGCCGCATCAAGAAGACCTGCGTGTCTATTCTACAGGCACGAAATCTCATGTCAAACCAGCCACGTTTTGTCGGTAGTCGCTGAATTTCACGTTTTGTCGGTAGTCGCTGAATTTCACTCGGATGCGAGATCAGATTCAGCTACGCCCCGCTCTCCCTTCGTGAACCTTCGTGCCCTTCGTGGTAAATGGGTTTGCGCTACCCCAGCTTCGCGGTCATTGTGATCTTCGCGTTCAGCACTACAGGCACGAAATCTCATGTCAAACCAGCCACGTTCGTCGGTAGTGGCTGAATTCACTCGGATGCGAGATCAGATTCAGCTACGAGCCGCTCTTCCTTCGTCAACCTTCGTGCCCTTCGTGGTAAATGGGTTTGCGCTACCCAAGCTTCGCGGTCATCGTGATTTTCGCGTTGAGCACCTTCGAGACCGGACATCCCTTCTCGGCAGCCTCTGCGTATTTTTGAAAAGTCGCCGCGTCCGCACCCGGCACTTTTCCCACCACATCAATGTGACTCTCGGTGATCGTCCAGCCGGAATCCAGCTTTTCAAAGGACAGCGTCACCGTCGTTGAAATGCTTTCCGGCGTCAGATTCGCGCCGCCCAGCTGCGCTGAAAGCGCCATCGAGAAACACCCGGCATGGGCCGCCGCGATCAGTTCCTCAGGGTTGGTTCCCGGAGCATTTTCAAACCGGGTCGTAAATGAATATTGCGTGTTGTTCAACACCCCGCCCGGAGCCGACATCGTCCCCTTGCCATCCTTCAACCCGCCTTTCCAAACCGCACTAGCCTTGCGTTGCATGATCGTTCTCCTCGCTATGATTTCGACAAAACGCAAATCCATTGTAGACGGAGCGCGCTGATCGCGCAGGGCGACATTTCGGATTCTGGATTTCGGAAGGCAGAAGGCAGAAATGCAGAATGAGATTTCAGATTGTAGATTGTAGATTTCAGATTGAAGATTGAAGCTTGAAGTGAATGAGCGAGCAGTAGGTATTCCAAAAGATTCAGCGCAATTCCAATTTGAGATCTAAAATCTGCAATCTGAAATCTTCATTCTGCAATCTGCCTTCTTCCTTCTGCCCTCAGTAAAAGTCCGAGCAGCTCAAATAAAACCCGCACTGCGGACATTTCAGCTTGCAGCGGCTCTCGCGCAACCTGGCCGAGCAATTGGGACAATACTGCGCCGGATCGGCCTTCGCTACCTGAGCTTGCTCACGGGCAGGCCTGGTTTGCTCTGGCGCTCCATCCTTTGCGACCTCAGGCCGCACAGTCACTTTTTGCCTCCGCGGTCCAACTCCTACAGTCGGCCACAATTAGCCACGCTCCGAGGCGCCTCCACACTCGTACGTACTTGCCCCGCTGCACCACTGCTCTCTCATTCTGTTTCGGCATCGACACGGAGAAGCGTCCCAATTCCATCGCCATATCACCGGAATGATCCACCCGCATGGTTTCCATCCGCAGATTGCTATAACCTCCCTCGCCCATCTCGCGCAGCAGGTGCTCGATGGCTCTCTGCCCATAAGCACCTTCAAACAACGGGGCCATCAGCGCGCCATCGCTGGCGAAAAGACTCGCTGCCTGATCGTAATTTCCTGTATTGAAAGAAGTGGCGAAATCTTGAGTCAGATCCCGCACCTGGGACTCTGCATCCCGCAACGGACGAAAGTCCGCTGGGGAGAACGAATAGGGCCGATACATCTACTACCTCCTGGGGGAAGGCAAACATCAGAACCCGCAGACGCCCTTCGGCGCCCGCACACAGAACTTGAGCGTCATTTTACCGCAAATAAATTTCTGCAAGAGGAAAAGTTTAGTCCGAAGGAATGCAAACGTTCGCTGGCAGAATGGAAATCGTTCTCGCTATCTTTCGAACGGCACCGAACGGCTGGGCAGCCGCAAATACCCAGAATCACTGTCCGACACCTTCATCGGACTTTTTGGACCTTCCAGGTTCAAGCCCGGATTTTCCCGCTCTGCAATCTGCCGCTTCACCCGGTCCATTAAAACCACCAACTTCTTCGCTTCATGATCTCTCTCGGCCTGCTTGCACATCTTCTGGAAGTCTTGCGGAGCATAACTGACACGATTAGTCATGGGGGATTCCTTCTGAGGTTCTTATAAAGAAGCCATAGCCTATCGTATCCCGCAAGGGTTGCCAATCCCCTCGACACCTGAATTACACCCCGGTTTTCCACACCGCTTTTGGTCACGATCCACCGCTTTGGGAACCCATTAGTACCAAAGGTACATGACCTAAGTGACCGTTGAGCCCTCGTCCCATTTCCACGAAAATCGCTCCATCGACTTTTTCGTCTCGTAGGAGCGCGCGTGTACTACCGTCGAATGTTAACGTTATGGTTGTTTTTAGCTCTGGCCGCTTCTCTGGCTGCGGCGCGCGACCTGGCGATCGTCTCCAACAAGGCGAATGCGGTTTCAAGTATCACATTGCCTGACCTGGTCAAAGTCTGCAAAGGTCAGACCAACCATTGGCCCGACGGCAAGTCGGTCACCTTCATTATGCGTGCTCCTTCCGCTCCTGAAATGAAGGTGGTTCTCGAGAAGCTTTATGAATTGCCGGAAGCGCAAGTGAAGGATCTGGTCACCTCCGCCAATCACGGGCGGATTGGGCATCCCGCCATTATCATTGCCGACTCCGACGAAGAACTAGTCAACAAGGTGGCATCCATTCCCGGGGCCGTGGGAGTCGTCGACGTCTATGCCATCAACAGCAGCGTCGCTGTGGTCAAGATCGCCGGCAAGTTGCCGCTGGAACCAGGATACCTGCTGCATGGCAACTAGCCTCAGAGGAAAGCATTTCGTTGAATTGCCATGAGTACTGACAAGAAAGCCCAAGCCGCTGCCGCCAGTGCAGGATCAGGAGCCGAGCACCAGGTCGGTCAGCTGCGCGCCACGGGCAGGGTCCAATTCACGCGCCGCTTTCCCCGTTTTGTTATCGACGTCCGACTGCAGGTCAAAATGTTTCAGGCAGGAGAATTCCGCACCTGCTGGGGACGGTCCACCGAAATGGGCCAGGACGGCATCGGCGCCACTCTCACCGGCAGCCTCGAACCCGGCGAGATTGTGACTCTGGAAATTCCCTTGCCCCTCACGCCCTACCCCATCAAAGTGCGCGCCATCGTGCGCTACCGCCAAGGCCTGCGTTACGGATTCGAATTCCTCACCCTCAACGACCACCAGCGCGACACCATCCGCCGCGTCTGCGACTACCTCGCCACCAAAGCGTAACCTCCTATAGCGTATTCCGCTCTCTCGCTATCGCGAGTTGCGTTTGACCCGCCACTTCGTCCAACATAGGTGCCCATGCCCAGCATCAAGACGTGGCAAATAGTTCTAAGTGCAATCGTCCTCACCGGTATAGCCTGGGCGCAAACCCGCGACACGGATTGGCCGAATTATGGCAACGATCCCGGCGGCATGCGCTACTCAACTCTCTCGCAGATCAATCGAGAGAACGTTTCCAAGCTGAAAGTTACCTGGATCTTCCACACCGGCGATATCTCCGATGGCACTCACGACCGGCGGCGGAGCGGATTCGAAGCCACTCCGATTTTCGTCGATGGAACTCTTTACATCTCCACCGGTTTTAACCGCGTCATCGCACTCGACCCCGAAACCGGGCGCCAACTCTGGGCCTACGATCCCCATGTCGACCTCACACTCGAATACGGCGATGGCCTGATCAATCGTGGTGTCTCCACCTGGGTCGACCCGCTTACTGCACCATCGAAACTTTGCCATCGCCGACTCTTCGAAGCCACTCTTGACGCCCGGCTCATTTCGCTCGACGCCGCCACCGGCAAGCCGTGCATGGATTTCGGCGATTACGGCCAGGTCAACCTGCGCGATGTGCCCGGCTATCGTGCCGGCTGGTACCACATGACCTCGCCGTCTGCAGTCATCGACGATCTCGTGATCGTCGGCTCCGCCATTGACGACAACGCCCGCGCCGCCATGCCCGCAGGTGTAGTCCGCGCCTTCGACGCCCGCACCGGCAAGCTCCGCTGGAGTTGGGATCCTATTCCACTCATTGCGACGACATCGAATGGCAAACTTGCCGAGACCAAAGTCGGCGCCGCCAACGCCTGGTCCATCATGACCATCGATCCCGCTCGCGATCTGGTGTTCATCCCGACCGGAAGCGCCAGTCCCGATTACTACGGTGGGCTTCGGCCCGGCGACAATAAGTGGGCCAACTCCGTCGTCGCTCTCCATGCCAAAACCGGCGAACTCGCCTGGGGATTCCAGCTGGTCCACCATGACCTTTGGGATTACGACTCGGCGGCGCCTCCCTTGCTCGCCACCCTGCAACGCAGAGGAGAAAAACTCCCGGTTGTGATTCAAGGAAATAAGACGGGCAATCTCTTCGTGCTCAATCGCGACACCGGCAATCCGGTATTCCCAGTCGAAGAACGCCCCGTTCTCAAGAGCGACATACCCGGGGAAGATGCTTCCCCAACTCAGCCCTTTCCAGTCAACCCGCCTGCTCTTGCCCTCCAGAAAATCTCCGCCGACGACGCATGGGGACCGACTCCCGCCGATCTGGAATACTGCCGCAAGCAGATCGCTGGATTACGCCATGATGGCATCTTCACTCCTCCCAGCCTGCAAGGCACGATCGAGACTCCGGGCGTCCTGGGCGGGATGACGTGGAGCGGTTACGCCTTCGATCCGCAGCATAGCCTTCTGGTCACGAACATCAATAATCTGCCGACGAAGGTAAAGCTGATCCCGCGGGCAGACTTCTGGAAAGACGAAGTTCGGACCGAAGACGGCGATTACTCTCCACAAACCGGCGCGCCTTATGGGCTGTTTCGCCGCTTCATCCAATCACCGTCCGACCTGCCGTGCGTCGCCCCGCCATGGGGTTCGCTCATCGCCCTGGATATGAACGAAGGAAAAATCCTTTGGAAAGTGCCGCTAGGCTCCATGCAGGATTTCGGCCACAAGCAGCCGCCGATTCCACCTGGATCGCTCAGCCTCGGCGGCCCGATCGTGACCGCCGGCGGTCTCGTTTTCATTGGCGGTACCTTCGATCCCTACTTCCGCGCCTTCGATATCGAAACCGGCAACGAATTGTGGAAGGCTCAGCTTCCCGACAGCGGCCACGCCACACCCATGACCTTCTCTAGCCACGGCAAACAGTACGTAGTAATCGCCGCCGGAGGCCACGACAAAATCACGGAAGAAACTCCAGGCGACGCCCTAGTCGCCTTCACCCTTCCCTGACCGTAGCGCCGGCGTCCCGCCGGCTGTCGCGCGGGCGTCTCGCCCGCGCCCCCCATCCACGATCAACACTCCGCACCTTTGATGGAAGAACACCCCTCACCCGCCCCGCAGAAGCCGTGGAAGAGCGGCGCTTTAGCGCCGCGTTAAGCGAAGAGATGTTCGGGCTTTAGCCCCCGTGTTCAACTTCGGCGACCCGGCCGACTCACACTTACGGAATCACCACCGCTCGCCGCCCATGCCGCTCCCGCCCCCACTCCGACTCGATCTCCGCCAGCGCCACCCGCACCGTCTCAACTCTTAACGCCCCGCGCGCCACATTCCCCAACAACCACTGAATCGCCTCAGCCCACATCTCGCGCGAAGCCGGCGCGCTCCCGCTCCCCGCTCCCATGATCTCCAATCGCGAACTGCGCAGCACCGCCGCCGGCAATGAAATCGTCGCTCCCGCGCTTTCCCCAACCTGCACCAGGCGAACCCGCGACAATGCCGAATTGAAATCTCTTCGTGTGACGGACGCCAGCAGCGCTTCGGTCGGAGTTCCCCACAAATAATCAATGACGACGTCGAATCCTTTCCCTCCTGCCTCCCGGGCAAGAAGTTCGGCAAGCTCTGCCCCCGTCGTATCCAGCCGAATGGTTGCGTCCGCCCCCAGTTCGTGAAGCGTGCTCAACACTTGCTTGTTCCGGCCAGCCGCGACCACGCGCCCCGCCCCCAACAGCTTGGCCGTTTGAATCGCAAGCTTTCCCGTCACCCCCGTCGCGCCGAGAATCAGCACTGTCTCGCCAGCCGCAAGTTGCGCGCGCCACTTCAGCGCACCGAAAGCCGACAATCCCGGATTGAACACCGCAGCCGCCGTAACATCGTCGACATTGTCGGGAAGCGGCACGCACCGGATTCGAGCCACCACGGTCCGCTCCGCCATAGCCCCATACGGCGATCGTGCGCCTCCGAAAAAAACTCTCGTTCCGTCGGCGAGTAAGCCCACACCATCCGTGCCGCACACCGCAGGAAGTTGGACCTCAGAGGCGTAGTGCGCCCCGGCTGCCATCTGCCGGTCAATCGGCTTCAGAGCCGCCGCCCGCACACGAACAATGACTTCGCCGTCCTTCGGCTCCGGTTCCGCAAAATCCTGGCACCGCGGAGCCTTACCGATGGCATTGAGCACTGCTGCATTCACGACGCACTCCCGAGAAAACGTAGCGCCGGCGTCCCGCCGGCTGTCGCGGGGGCGTCTCGCCGCCGCACCCGACCCCGATGGGTAATCAAAAGTGTGGAAGAAGGACGGTTATCAACCGTGGAAGAGCGGCCCTTCAGGGCCGCGATCAGCTCTAGATAAAACTCCGGACTTAGCGCCTGTGTTCGTATGGAAACTTACTCCGTCAACTCTGCTTGCCGGCGTGAACTCGCACGAGCGCGATACATTATATCCCCAGGAGTCAGACTGGCTCGCTGGTTTCCTATGCGCCAGCCTTCCTGCTTCGAATCCGGTAGATCAAATACGCGACCGTCGCGATGTTAACCACTAGCACCGCAACCTTTATTCCGCTGGAATGCCGGTGGATCTCATAAATCTCCACCGGAACCAGCGACCCCGTGATAATCACTGTCACCCATTCGCCCCAAGGCTTCAGCAGCCACAGCCCGATTCCCTCGGTCAGGAATAGTCCCGCGTAGAGCACTCCTCCCAGCCCTAATTTCTTGATCTGCCCCGGACTCAGATTGGAAATTCTGCTCAGCGCGGCGTCCACGAAACGGTTTCCCGGATTGAGGTGAAACGCTCCCACCCAGCGCTCTGCTATCTCCCCGATGTCCTTGTGCACAGCTTTGAATACACCGACACTGATGGCGATCAGGGCAGCCGCCTTAAGGAATTTAAAGATTGCGATCAGACGTAACAGCCGGTCCTGAGACGATTTCATCCCCAGAGATGATGCCGCCGTTCAAATTGCGGATGGCGGGAATTCGACTCGGGAACTGAATGGGGGATTTTTAACGCGGCAATTCGATAGCAGTAGTACTAGGCTTCCTTAGTGGTTCCAGCTCTTCTCAGGCCACGCGAACGCCGCCCACGGTAAAAGCTCGCAATTGGACACAAGAATTTGACAGCAGCCGTACTCGGTTTCCTTCGTGTACCTTCGCGTCCTTCGTGGTTCCAGCTTTTCTCAGGCGACTGCGAACGCCGCCCGCCGGAAAAGCTCGCCAAACGCCGGCCGTACTTCTTCACTCTTGGCGATGACGTGGGCCCTCAAGAATGCAACCCGGCTGGCCCTTTCGCAAATGCTGGCGCGGCTCTGAAGATCACTATTCGCCTCCCGCATACGCTCGGCGGTAAACGCAAAATTGGCGGTGAGGTCTAACGCTTGGTGGAAGGTCAACTGCGACATCGGAAGAATCCTTGCCCAAATTCTACGCCCCCATGCCCAGTTTGTGAATAGGGACGATTCTCGTAAAATCCCGCGCCGACCCTGTATGTTGCGCATCCAACAAACCGTCGCCGGCACAGAGTCAACAACCCCATTTTCGTCGTGAAAAACCCGGCGCTCCCACCCCGCATCCGACCGTAAAATAATCCGCATATAACCATGCCGGCTCGATTCACACAACGGCGAGTTCTATGACCAGAAGAATTCTCCGTGACTCTGTGTCTCCCTGGTGGATGCTCTTCGCCCTACTCTGTGCCGCCGCGGCCCAAACCCCTCCGGCACCCACCATCACCGTCCTCGATGAAAACGGAGTCGCTGTCCCCTCTGCCCGCCTCACTCTTCAGGCGCCGCCCCAAGGCGCATGGCATTGTCAAACCGATTACGCCGGTCGCTGCCGCTTCCCCGGCCTCGCCGCTGGATCTTACGAGCTCCGCGTCGAAAAAGAAGGCTTCTACGCCCTAGTCCAGCCCAGCCTGCAAGTTTCTCCAGCTTCCAACATCGAAGTCGCCATCTCGCACCAGCAGGAAGTTCGCGAAGTCGTCAACGTGCAGGAGTCCGCGCCTGCGATCGATCCCTCTCAGGTCGCCTCGCAGGAATCGCTCTCTGGCCTCGACGTCATCAACATGGTGTTTCCCACGACTCACGACTACCGCAATGCGCTCAACTTCATCCCCGGAGTCGTTCAGGACCAAGTCGGCCAACCCCATGTTGCCGGCGCCGAGACGTATCAGACCGTCACCGAACTCGATGGCTTCAACGTCACCCAACCCGCCAACGGCCTGCTCTTAATCCGCGTCAGCACCGACGCGTTTCGCTCCATTCAGGTCGAGCCCTCCCGCGAGCCCGCCGAATTCGGCAAGGGATCGGGCGGCGTTCTTGCCCTCAACACCGGCATCGGCGACGACCATTACCGCTTTTTCGCCACCAACTTCCTTCCCTCTCTGCAGAACAAGCACGGCTGGCGCTTCGACCAATTCCTCCCGCGCTTCACCTTCTCCGGTCCCATCGAGAAAGGAAAAATCTGGTTCTACAACGCCTTCGAAGGCGAATACGACAACCTCGTCTACACCGAACTCCCCGCAGGCCAGGACAACGACCACGTCCTTCGCTTCGGCAATCTCATCAAGCTCCAGGCCAACGTCACCAGCCGCGACATTCTCACCGCCAGTTTCCTCGTGAACCACGTTCACGACCAGTACGCCCTCCTCTCTCCCCTGAGCCCACAACTCACCAATCCCAAGAACATTGCCTCCGCTTACGTGCCCAGCATCAAAGAGCAGCATTACTTCTCCGGAGGCCAGCTTCTCGAAGTCGGATTCGCCTTCGACCAATACAACGCGCATTTGATCCCTTACGGCACCGCGGCTTACGAAATCACTCCCAACACCGCCTTCGGCAACTACTACCTGAATTCGCAAACGCAAGCCGAACGCTTCCAGGGAATTTTCAATCTCTATCTGCCGTCGCACCAATGGCACGGCCGTCACGACCTTAAACTCGGCGTCGATCTCGACCGACTGTCTTACAACGCCGAATTTTTTCGCCAGCCGATCCTCTTCTTCACCGCGGGCGTAACCTCCGTCCAACCTCCGGACATTTGTTTCACCGCCACACCCGACAAGAATTTCCCCTGCACCCGCTACTCCACCTTCACTCCCGCGCCGCTGCACTACCAATACAACTCCGAAATTTCCGCCTACCTCGAAGATCGCTGGAGCGTCAACAATCGCCTTCTCATCGCACCCGGCGTGCGCCTCGATTGGGATGAGATCGTGCGCCACGCCGAGATTGCTCCCCGCTTGGCCGGAACCTACGTCCTCGACAACTCCGGAGAGACCAAACTCTCCGCCGGCATCGGCCTCATTTACGAATCCACTCCCATCTTCCTCATCGCACGCCCCTACGCCGGCACCCGCCTGGACACTTTCTTCAACACCGATCCAACCTGTACCACCACTTCCTGCGTGACCACTTCCGGAGCCCTCACCACCTTCACGGCCAACACCAGCACGCTCCAGGTTCCTCGCTTCATCAATTGGAGCCTCGCCATAGAACGAAAACTCCCGGCCGCAATCTACCTCAAAGCCGAATATCTCGACCGCCGCGGCTCTCGAGGATTTGTCTACAACACCAACTCACCCGCAAGCGGCGATTTTTCGCTCGCCAACACTCGCGACGACCGCTATCGTGCCTTGCAACTCACTCTCCGCCACACCTTCCGCGAATCTTATTCCGTTTCCGGTGCCTACACCCGCTCCAGCGCCCACTCCAACCAGGTTCTCGATTTCAACGTTGACGGCCCCATCCTCACCCCGCAGCAGCCCGGACCTTATCCTTGGGATAGCCCCAACCGCTTTCTCTCCTGGGGATACGTTCCTTTCTTCAAGCTCCCAATCATTCATCAACTCGAAATGGCCTACTCCATGGAGGCCCGCACCGGATTCCCTTTCAGCCTTTTCAACCCGCAGCAGCAACTGGTCAGCATTCCCGGCGCCGAGCGTTTCCCCGAATATTTCTCGCTCAACCTGCAACTGGAAAAGCGCTTCCACTTCCTCGGCTACTATCTCGCTCTTCGCGGTGGATTCGACAACATCACCGGGCGCTGCAATCCCTTCGTGGTCGACAGCGTCATCGATCCCACGCACGGTCACCCCGCCCCCACCTTCGCCGCCTGCGAAGGCCGCGCCTTTACCTCAAGAATCCGCTTCCTCGGCCGCAAATAGACGTAGGGGCGGACGCATTTCGTCCGCCCCGCGACGGCGAAGCCGAGCGTCGCCGCACCCGTACTGGTAGCGCCGGCGTCCCGCCGGCTGTCGCCGGGGCGTCTCGCCCCCGCACCCCGAGCTATAATCATCCTCAACACTTGCATCGAAACTCAGTCTCCCATCATCAGAAAAACCTGGAGGAAACAATGGCTCACGAACTACCCCCCCTACCTTATGGTTACGACGCTCTCGAACCGACTATCGATAAGCAGACCATGACTCTGCACCACGATATGCACCACGGCGCCTATGTGAAGAATCTCAACGCCGCCATCGAGAAGCACCCCAATCTTGCCAACAAATCCGCTGACGAACTCATCCGCGACCTCAATGCCATTCCCGACGACATCCGCGCCGCCGTCCGCAACAATGGCGGAGGCCACGTCAACCACAGCATGTTCTGGAAAATCATGAAACCCAAAGGCGGAGGCGATCCCAGCGGTGAAATCGCCCAGGTCATTCAAAAAACCTTTGGCAACTTCAACGATTTCAAAACCAAGTTCAACGATGCGGGCGCCAAACAATTCGGCAGCGGATGGGTCTGGCTCGCAGGCAAATCGAACGGCGAAGTCCAGATCATCACCACGCCCAATCAGGACAATCCCATTTCGCAGGGACTCTATCCCATCTTCGGCAATGACGTCTGGGAGCACGCCTATTATCTGAAGTACAATAACCGGCGTCCCGAATATCTAGCGGCCTGGTGGAATGTCCTCAACTGGGACGAGATCAACAAACGCTACGCCGCCTTCAAATCCGGCAAAGCCGCAGCCCACGAACCGGCACTAGCGCATCATTAAACCTTCCGTAGGGGCGGACGCATTCGTCCGCCCCGCGAAGCGAAGCGAGCACCCGAAGAACCACAAGAAGTTTTCCTCAGTAATCCTCCGTGCCCTTAGTGGTTATCGCCTTGTCTTTCCTTCGTGTCCTTAGTGGTTAACGCCTTGTTTTTCTTGCTGAACAGAAAAAGGCCCCTGCCGCAGCAGAGGCCTTTTTTGTCACTTAAGTGCTTTAAGCAGCCGACCGCGCGTACTGTTCCGGCTGCTGCTCGAACTTCTTCTTGCAATCCGCCGAGCAGAAGTTGTACTGCTTCCCACCATATTGGGCTTTATATTGAGAATTATTCTCGTCAACTTGCATTCCACAAACAGGATCTTTGCTCATTGCGCTTCCTCTCCTGTATAAATTTTCATCCTCCCAGGATTCTGCGCCTCCCCTGCCCCACTTCCGCTCAGGTAATTCCTGTAAATCTCAAACAGCCGGGATAAAGCAAGCAAATAGTTCAATCGCGATTCCCAATTCAACAATCAAAAATCAACAATCAACAATTTCCTTACTCCGTGCCTCGGTGTCTCCGTGGTGAAAAGCAGCCTACGGCCTCCTCTCCACCACTCCGCCCTTCATCACAAAATCCACCTTCTCCATAATCGTGACGTCGCTGAGTGGATCCCCCGACACCGCCACAAGATCCGCCACTTTCCCGGCCTCAATCGACCCCAACGAATCCTTCACCCCCAGCAACTCCGCCGCCGTCACCGTCGCCGATCGAATGGCCTGCGCCGGAGTCATTCCAAACTTCACCATCGACGAAAATTCCTTCGCCGGATTCACCTTCCAATCAAATCCTCCCGCATCCGTCCCAAACGCGATCTTCACCCCGGCCTTCATTGCCCGCTTAAACGTGTCTTCATGAATCTGGATCATTTTCACCCACACCGGCGCTCCCTCCGCCGCGCGTCCCTGCGCCACATACTCGCCCACAAAAATCGTCGGCACATAGAAGATTCCTCGCGCCGCCATCGTCTTCAAATCTTCATCGGCGATGTAGTTCCCGTGCTCGATGGAATCCACGCCCGCTTCCACCGAATTGTGCACTCCATTCAATGCCATCGCGTGCGACGCCACTTTATGCCGCTCGCGATGCGCCTCATCCACAATAGCCCGCAGCTCATCTATCGTGAATGTCGGAATGTCATCCAACACGCCATCTTCCCGCACGCGGTATGACCGGTCGCTATACACCTTGATCCAGTCCGCCCCATGGCTGATCTGCTCCCGCACTGCTTGCCGCGCGTTGTCCGCGCCGTCCACTAGCTGCACTCCATGCGGCACCATCACATCTGGCGCATATCCCTGCAACGGATAAGCTCCCGTGACGTCCAAAGCCCGCGTCGCCACCTGCATCCGCGGCCCGGGAATCACTCCGTTGTTGATCGCTTTCTTCACATCCGCATCGGCATATCCCGCGCCCTCGGTCTCCAGATCGCGAATCGATGTGAACCCGTACTCCAGTGCCCGCCGCGCATTCACCGTAGCCACAATTGTCCGGTACTCCGGCGATTGCTTCAGCAGTTGCTCGTCGTAGTCCGCTGCCGTGATGTCTCCCTGCAGCAAAACGTGCGTATGCGTATCGATCAACCCGGGTAAACAAGTCTCATGCGAAAGGTCAATCACCTCAGCCCCTCCGGGCGCGGCCGTGGCAACCTCTTTAATCTTCTCGCCCTCGATCACCACGACCACATTCTTCCGCACCGCATCCCCGCGCCCGTCAAACAAAGCTCCACACCGCAGCGCGACAGTTTTTGAATTCGCAATCTGCCCAAAACTGTACCCGCTCAAAACGCAAATCACCACCGCAGCAAACCGTCTCCGCATCGCGTCCTCCTGAACGAAATCTTTGAACGTAGCCCCGCCCCGTAGCGCCGGCGTCTCGCCGGCTGTCGCGGGGGCGTCCTCGCCCCCGCACCTACCCCCGGCACGGCCTCCGACTCTCTCACGCCCACGCTTTCTGCATTTCCTGTGCACGTTCTGTGGACAATCCGGCGCCTCACTTTACCAAATTCCATTCCGTTCCATCGCCCACAGCAAAAACTGCCGCAATCCAGAGCACAATTACCCCTTTTCAACCTCCAGCTTCATCCGTGTCGAACCCCGAAAATCCGTGTCCCCGTTTTCCGCATTTGCACCAAAAAGCGGAATTGACCCGCGCCCATTTCCTTCGTACATTCTCTTTCGCCCTCACGCACAAAAGCTGCTTGTCCTGGCCCTCGTAAGTTAGGGTTAGCAGCGAATTCGGTTACACAACACACGAACGCATTACTGGGACTGACGCGCCATGAAATCTGTGGAATGGAAGACCTACCGCACGCGCTTCTTGGTCAAAGCCAAACAACTCAAATATGCTCTCAGCTTCACCGATCATCTCGGCCGGCAGCACTGCGGGCGCAGGGGCGATTACCTGGTCGAATCGACCGAGGGCGTTCTCAGCATTGCGCCTCGCCAGATCTTTGAGGACATCTACGTTCCCATGCCTCAGCGCAGGAAGCGAACTCCAGACTTCGCGCGGGATCAATCCCTGGCAGGTCTCGCATCAAGCCTGCAGTTCGCTCCGCTCAATATGGAACACGTCGACATCGTGACCACCGACGACGGGGCACTCCCCTATCCGGTCGCCCATGCGAGCCGCGTGCAGCGAGATCTGCCGTCTCGTTCTCGCCGCAAGTCGCCTCAGCCGGTCCGCGCCGCAAACCCGCGCCTCGGATTGATGTGATCGTTTGCCCAGGGAGTCCTGACTACACCATGCCGGAGCCACACCAAAGCCGCTCTCCCGACCACAATCCCGCAGCGAGCGAGAAATCTCAGGCCTCGGTCTCAGCTCCGGTGTGGAAAATCCGTCCCTCATCCCGCATCAAGCCCGTCATTGCTAGGGATACAACCTATTGTGTTTCCCTCTTGACAGCCACCATATCCGGGAGTAACTTGACATTCCCAAGCACGAAATTCCGGCTCCACGGGAATGGCGCCGGAACTCATTGAAGGGACCTGTGATCGGTGCCGGGGCTAGAGGTGACACGGCGCACGAACCAGGATGAAAAGGTCAGGCGCCCGGGCTTCTTGATCCGTAAGCCCGGCCCCGCTGGCTCAAAAGCAGTCATAGCCTTCCGGATGCCGTTCAGCGGAACCCGGAAGCCGAAGGAAGTGCGGTGACCGTCCCCGACCTCCCCCCGGGGCACGACAAGCAGGTCGTTGTAACCCGTCAGTCAGAGAACAAGGCAACCTCCTTTTTCTTTCACCGGCGGCAGAACCCAGCAGGAGCCCGAAATGGAAGGTCTTACTCGCCTAGTTGCCGATTCATTAGCCCGCCACGGCTTTGATCGCCCCTTGGACTATCGCCGCCTGCACTGGTCGCGCTGGTTCCGCTGCGAGTCCCTCCACAGTCTGCTTTTTGTTCCCAGTAAACCCGGCGTTTTCGCTGTAGCCGAAGAAATCATGGACCTTGATCGGCCATCCATGAAGCCGGAGGCCGAAAGCCGGAAGCCGGAAGACGAACCCCGCCGCATGCTCGCCGTAGCCCAATTCTTCGAAGCCGACGACATGGCCTTCGTCCTCGACCGCATGCTTTCTCGCACGAATCCCATGCAAGCTCGCCTGGCTTCCGGTCGCTATTTTGTCCGCTTCGTCGTGATCGAAGACTCATCCCAGCGCCGCAGCATCTGCAGCGCCCTGAATCAGTGGATGGTCTCCGCCGCCGAGAAAGCCACCGGCATTGGCTCCCACTTCGCCAGTTCCCTGGAGCTTACGCCCGCGACCGAATACGTCCCGCAGGCCTGTGACGCGCAAGCCAGCCTGTTCGATGCGAACAAGGCTCAACCGGCACCATCGCCGATAACGGCCCCGCAGCTCGATTCCGGCGCCGCCACCAACATTCACTGTCCGTCCCCCTTCCCCTCCGGTTTCTAACCGGAAGGAGAAAATCGGCGCCGGCTGATCGCGCCGCGACAAGAGCCGTTGAAGAGCGGCGCTCGACCGCCGCAGAAAAGAAGTCGTGGAAGAGCGGCGCTTTAGCGCCGCGTTAGGCGAAAAGATGATTCGGGCTTTAGCCCCTGTTCTTTAACAATTCCCAATTCCGCACCACCCCGATCGCCCGCCCGCTGGCCGGACGCCCGAATCGGCAGCTACACCCATAGAATCTAATAGGAGAGCCTTTAATGCCTGAAATCAAAACCGTTAACGATACCGCCACTGCCTCGCCGAACGCCTCCATCTCCAAGAAGAAGGCCCCCGGCCTCTCCTTCCGCCGTTTCTTCACTAAGCCCGGAGTCTCTCCGTACGACGAGGTCGAATGGGATCTCCGCCTCGCCCAGATCACCGACGCGCACGGCAATGTGATCTTTGAGCAGAAAAACGTCGAAGTCCCCAAAGACTGGTCCATGACCGCTACCAACATCGTGGCCAGCAAATATCTGCACGGCAAGATCGGCACTCCCGAGCGCGAGACCGGAGTCCGCCAGCTCGTCTCCCGCGTCGCCGAAACCATCCGCGATTGGGGAATGGCTCAAGGCTACTTCCGCACTCCCGAAGACGGCGCTACCTTCCACGATGAACTCGTTCACATCCTCGTTCGCCAGTACGCCGCCTTCAACTCGCCCGTCTGGTTCAACGTCGGATGCGACCGCATTGAGCCCAACTCCGACGGCCGCAGCTGGCACTGGAATCCGCAAACGCAGCAAGTCGAATTCGGTGTCACCGGATACTCCAAGCCCCAGTGCTCCGCCTGCTTCATCAACTCGGTCAAAGACTCTCTCGACTCCATCCTCACCCTCGCCAAGACCGAAGGCATGCTCTTCAAGTGGGGCAGCGGCACCGGCACGAACCTCTCTCCTTTGCGCGGATCGACCGAAACTCTCTCCGGCGGAGGCACCGCCAGCGGCCCGCTCAGCTTCATGAAGGGATTCGACGCCTTCGCCGGCGTCATCAAGTCCGGCGGCAAGACGCGCCGCGCCGCCAAGATGGTCATCCTCAACGTCGACCATCCCGACATCATCGAGTTCATCGAGTGCAAGCAGAAAGAAGAAGCCAAGGCCCACGCCCTCGTCGCCATGGGATACGACGGTTCCCATCCCGACTCCGACGCCTACTCTTCGATCTTCTTCCAGAACGCGAACAATTCCGTCCGCGTCACCGACGACTTCATGTACGCCGTCGTCCGCGACACCGACTTCTCCACCCGCACCGTTCAGGACGGCACCGTGGTCCACACCTACAAAGCCAAAGATCTCCTGCACAAGATTTCCGAAGCCACCTGGCACTGCGGCGATCCCGGCATGCAATACGACACCACCGTCAACCGCTGGCACACGAGTAAGAACACCGCCCGCATCAACGCCAGCAATCCCTGCAGCGAATACATGTTTCTCGACGATTCCGCCTGCAACCTGGCCAGCCTGAATCTTCTGAAGTTCGCGCCCAATGGAACCTTCGATGTCGAGGCCTACCGCCACGCCGTGGACGTGCTGATCACCGCGCAGGAAATCCTGGTCGACAACGCCGGATATCCCACCGAAGCCATCATGCGCAACTCGCACGACTACCGACCGCTAGGCCTCGGTTACGCGAATCTCGGCGCCTTGCTCATGGCCGCAGGCCATCCCTATGACAGCGATGGAGGCCGCGACTACGCCGCCTGTGTCACCGCCATCATGTGCGGCGAAGCCTACCTGCAATCGAGCCGCATCGCCGAACAATGCCAGCCGCTAGTCCCCGCCACCGAAGCGACAAAAAAGAATCTCTCGGAAACCAATCTAGGAGCCGGCATCACCACGACTCATGTGGGGACAGCCGCCTCGGCTGTCCAGCGAACCCTGAGCGAAGCGCAGGGGAGCGCCGCCTCTACCATGCCCGGCGGAGCCTGCCCCGGCTGGTACATCAACCGCGAGCCGTTCCTGGACGTAATTCGCATGCACCGCGCGTCTGTCAACGGCATCAACAAGAACAATGTCCCGGCCTCCATCTACGAAGCCAGCAAGCAATGCTGGGACGAAGCCCTCGCCCACGGCGAAAAACACGGCTACCGCAACTCCCAGGTCACAGTCCTGGCCCCCACCGGCACCATCGGCTTCATGATGGACTGCGACACCACGGGTATCGAGCCTGATCTAGCTCTGATCAAATATAAAAAGCTGGTCGGCGGCGGCATGATCAAGATCGTCAATAACACCGTGCCCACCGCCCTGTTCAAGCTGGGATACACCCACGAGCAGACCGACGCCATCGTCAGCTACATCGACGCCACCGGCACCATCGAAGGCGCGCCGCATATCAAAGACGATCACCTCGCCGTCTTCGATTGCTCCTTCAAGCCCGCCAAAGGCACGCGCTCCATCCACTACATGGGACATCTCCGCATGATGGCCGCCGCTCAGCCCTTCATCTCCGGCGCGATCTCGAAGACCGTCAATCTCCCCGAGAACGCCACCGTTGAAGACATCGTGGAAGCCTACCTCCAGGCCTGGAAGCTGGGCCTGAAGGCAGTAGCGATCTACCGCGACGGCTGCAAGAAGAGTCAGCCGCTGAGCGCCGCAGGCACCAAGACAGCGTTGTCGGAGAAGTCCTCTGTGTCCTCTGTGGTGGAAGAAGAAGACCTGAACGCTCCTCCCAGAGCCGTGCGTCACAAGCTGCAGGAAGAGCGCGCCTCCATCACCCACAAATTCAAAGTGGGAGACCACGAGGGCTACATCACCGTCGGCCTCTACCCCAACGGAGAGCCCGGAGAACTCTTCATCACCATGGCCAAAGAAGGCAGCACGGTCAGCGGCCTGATGGACAGCTTCGCGCTGGCGGTCTCGATCGCTCTGCAGCACGGCGTGCCTTTGAAATTGTTCTGCGAAAAGTTCGCCCACACCCGCTTCGAACCCAGCGGCTGGTCCGGCAACCCCGACATCGGCTACGCCAAGAGCATCATGGACTACATCTTCCGCTGGCTCCAGCTGCGCTTCCTGACCGGCCAGCAGCAAATGCTGTTCGAGAACTTGAGGCCTAAGTTGTCAGTGCTCAGTGGCCAGTTGCCAGAGGGGAGCGAGCGGACTGAGCCCGCATCGGGATCACTGACCACTGATCACCGGCCACTGAACACTGGTTCCGTCCACGCCGCCGACGCCCTCTCCAGCATAGTCGATCTCGGCGACGCCCCCACCTGCAGCTTCTGTGGCAGCATCATGACCAGAAACGGCAGCTGCTACCGCTGCATGAGCTGCGGCAGCACCAGCGGCTGCAGCTAAACATGCTCGTGTAGGGGCGGACGCATTCGTCCGCCCCGCGAGCGAAGCGAGCGTGTAGTCGTTGAGCTTTAATAATCTGTCATCCCGAGCGAGCGCGTTTTTTGCGCGACTCGAGGGACCTTGTGTTCAGCTTTTGAGAAGGGCCCGTAAACGGACAACAATTCTCACCGGCTTTAGTGGCGAGCGCAATCGTTCGCTCGATGTTAAGTCCCCAAGGTCTGTCATCCTGAGGCGGACGCCTTTTGTTCGCCGAAGGATTATGCATTCTGATGAGAGCTAAACGGCAGTTCGTGGTTTGCGTAGCAAACAAGGGCTATCCGGCTTCAATGGAACTGCGCAAGATGTATCAAGTCATTCCCGAAAAGAACACCTCCAGGCTCCATCAGCTTCGGATGATCGATGAATCTGGTGAGGATTACTTGTACCCGGAGGATGTTTTCGTATCCGTGCGGTTACCACAGGCGGTCGAGCGTGCCGTGCGTCGTGCGACTGCATGGGACAGGGCGTTGACCACCCGCCACGCTGCAGCTTGTGCGGCAGTATTATGACCAGAAACGGCAGCTGCTACAGAGCATGAGCTGCGGCAGCACCAGCGCTGCAGCTAGAGTTGCTTTGGGTCGGGGGAATTCCTCCTCCCTTTAACGGCGCTTTGGGTATATCGTTTTGAGATCCTCTCATTCCGGATCTCGGATAATCTGGGAATGTGACAGGAGGTACGATATGAGCTCCCCGCCTGTGCCACCTACACCGCCAAACAATCCGCTGACTCAGGCTGAGGACACGGTAGAGCAGCTGACGAGGAGTTTCTTACCCCGTTTGCATTTTTGGACCAGGGCTGAGACTTGGGCGGCCTTTTTTAGGGCAATTGAAGATGTCGTAGACCAATTCGTCGATAAGTCCATTCACGGCGCAGTCACCAACGCGACATCTGGTGCATTGGACCCAGATAGGCTGAAGTCGTATATGGAAATCGCGAGATACAGGCGTGAGAAGGTCCCGCTTAAAACAGACATTACCGACCAGATTATTTCTATTTGCCAACAGATCCTGGGATTCGGTGCGGCTGGACTGGCGCTTGCCGTCGGATTTCTCGACAAAGTAAAGGCGTTTTCGGTGCCGCTCCAAAAGGCGATTGCTGTGGCTGGCATTTTCTACTTCGAATTAATCGGCCTTTCCCTTACGGTGCTGGTTTGGTACATGTTGCAAGCGCATTTCCGATACCCATTTCTCTATTTCAAGAAGATCGGCAATGCACCGCCATATTTTTACTATGCGTCGATCACTCCTGTGCCGAGGAGTCCGATCCAGTTCGCAAAGTCACGCTTTCTCGCAGCATCTTCTTACGCGAAGGATTTTCTTAAGTTCACGCAAGTTGCATTTACCGAAACTGATGAGCAGCGACTTCGCGACGAATTTCAGCAATACTTTCTGCTGATGGCCTACTCAGGTTATGTGCAGCAATTTTCTCAGAGACTAACTAACGTCTTTTTTTATGGTCTGTTTGGTGCAATAACATCTGCTCTTGCGTTCGCCATCGCGATAGCAGCCACGGTGTGAAAGGAGATCTCTCATGCCCGGGAGATTGAGTACCCGCATCGGGGAGTTTAAGCCTTTAGGCTTCATCATTGGTTTAGCGATCTGTTTCGTGACCTTCTGGTTTATATTCCACCGACTCCCATTCGGAACTGTTCCCGCTGAACCCGCTCCCCAAATCATATCAGCACGTGAACTAGATGGCTTAAACGCGCGGTTGAAATCTGACGAGCAGTCGATTGCGGACTTGCAGCGGAAGGTAAAGTGCCTTGAGTCGGTACTGCAGAAAAAACAGAAGCGAGGCGTCGGAGTACTCCCAAATTGCGAATAAAGGTGTGACATGACGGGGCCTTCCGCGCCGCAACGCCGCTTCACAAACCCAGTTTCTATCACGAGCCAGTTTCCGTTTTGCGGGCTTCCTCTACGATTGGACACGTATGCTGGTTGCGCGTTTCGATGTTCTTACTGCTTTGCAAGATACCGGACAGAAGCCACATTCGGTAGTGACTCCATCCGCCCAGCAGATCCGGCTACTATAAAGAGGATTTTTCGTTTCTCAATCGAGTTGGAGAGATTTCCAGAGGGTGTCGTTGCGCAATGCCTCCGACGGAGAATGCCTATTCACCTGGGCGGCATGAGCGACGGGTTTCAACCTGCTGAGCGAAAGTTCCGAGTTACCGAATCGACGCTATCTGTTTTGGCTCGGTATGGATATCCAACGGTGATAAGTACGCGTGGGTCAATGATCGCTGAACCGAACTATCTCGCACTCTTGAAGTTAATTGGCCCGGTAGTCGTTCAATTCTCGTTCTCAACAACCAGGGACTCAACTGCTCTGAAGGTTGAGCCGTTCGCAACCTCTCCGTCTGTGCTCCTGCGGACCATGGAAACGCTGTCTAGTCAAGGAATCACCGTGACCTGTCGCTGGCAGCCCTACATTCCAGGAGTGAGCGAAGAGCCGGCAGAGTTTGTTCCGAGGGTACTGTCCGCAGGAGCTCGACATCTGGCATTGGAACATTTGAAGCTTGCTGTTGAGCAGAACCACCCTCTCGCAAAGCAACTGTCGCGCGCCGCAGGCACGGACCTATTTATTGAGTATGGGAAACGAGGAATGCGAAAGGATGGCCGAGAATATGTACTGGCAGCAAATACTAAGTTGTCTGTTATTCAAGAAACTGCCACGCTTGTCCGAGCACAAGGAGTGACCTTCGGCGCGGCAGATAACGAGTTCCAGTATCTATCGGATTGCGGGTGCTGCTGCAGCGGTGTAGATCAGTTCCCCGGATTTGAGAATTGGTTCAAGCACCAGGTCGGATATGCAATGCGATTGTGCAAAGGAAAACCGATCACCTACGGTTCAATTGCGCGTGAATGGATTCCCGATGGATCGGTAGACTGGTATGTGAATGCAAGGAGCCGGCTGAGTCGCAAGCTGGGCCGAAAGGCTACAATGCGTGATCATATAAAGGCGAAGTGGAATTCGTTGGTCGCTCCGGGAAGCCCGCAAAGCTTTTATGGGGTAGAGTTCAGCCATCGTCCCAGAAACCAGCAGAGCGTTTATTGCTGGGCGGCTACCTCCAACGGAAAATAAATTAGCACCCTGTGGAAAACTTCCCGGTTTTCGACGTCCCAACCCCCCATTTCGTGCTCCGCAACCCATTGCAATCATGCGGTTTATCGTATTTACATACGATTTAGTATGTACAATATCGTACTAAAAGTGTTCCTGCAGGAACACTTTGTAAAATCCCAGCGCCACGGGAACAGTGGGGGCCGACGCCCCTAAGTCCTTCATTTCTAACACGCAAAAAAGAGCAGCCCCATTGGGACTGCTCAACCGTAAAACTGCGCCAGCTGCTAGTGAGCCTGCGCGGTCTCTTTCGCGTTCTGCACGGCGTTCACGAAATCGCGCGCTTCTGCTGTCGGAGGCTGCACGGTTCCCTTCAGAATGTCTGCGAAGGGAATGTCTTTGCCATACCAGGCCTTCGTTGTCTTGGTGTCCTGCTGCAGTTCTGCGCCGTTCAGCGACGCGCCGATGAATGCGCCTTTGCTGCTGGAGTAAGTCAGGATGCCTGCCTTCAATCCGGCCTCGGCTGAGGCTGTTCGCCCAACCGGACCAGCCGCCGCGGATACGTCCGCGCCCAGCTTGATGTGGCCATGCATCAGACCGGTCATGCCTTCGTCATTCATGATGAACATCATCAGGTCGCTGCTCTTGCCGCCGATCTGTGGTCCCCAACTGATGCCCGACACTGAGAACGGAGCGGGAGCGCTCCATGCATTCGTGCTGGTCTTGCAGGTGGCGACGCCCACGCCATGTTCGCCGCCGACGATGAACGCTCCTTTAATCAGCTTGGGAATTACCGCGACGCACTTGGCGCCTTCGAGAACTGTTTTGGGTACGCCTCGGTCGGGAGCTGCCGAGCTGATGTTCTGCACCGTCTCGGTCGCGCGCTGCAATTCAGAATTTCCTGCCGTGCTCTTGTCGTTTGACGTCGATTCCTGTGCCCACGCAAATGCGCAGAAGCAACAGACTAGTAAGGCTATAGCGAATTTTCGATTCCTGGTCATCGTTCCCTCCTCAAGGTTCGATTCAGGAGAAACTTCTAAGGTTTACGAGGAATACTTCGGGCAGAGGGACCACCCTAGTGGTTAATCAGTAGCAGTTCTTTTCGAAGTAGTAGATCACCGCGATGGATTTAAGCAGAAGCTTTCAACGCGCCCTGCGCTTCTTCTTCGCAGGAGCAGTTTGTTTGTGCCGGATTGAAGGCGCTGCTTTTCCATTGAAGACGCGCGCGAAGATCTTGTCCACGTTCTTGAGTTGACGCTTGAGGTCGAACGCGTATTCGATCTGCTGGCGCGGAACCTTGCCGGTAATTTCTTTGTCCGCCAGCACCAGATCGTGAAAATTCAGACCTTCTTTCCAGGCGCGCATGGCGTGCGCTTGCACCAGGCGATACGCATCCTCGCGCGACATGCCGTGCTCGACAAGGTCGAGCAGAAGCTGTCCGCTGAAGATCAGGCCGCGCGTGCTTTCGAGATTTGCCCTCATGCGTTCGGGATAAACAAACATCGTCTCGATAATGTTCGCGGTCTTGGTCAGCAGGTAATCCGTCAGGGTTGTCGAGTCAGGAAGGATGACGCGCTCAACCGACGAGTGCGAGATGTCGCGCTCGTGCCAGAGGGCCACGTTTTCGAATCCCGCTTGCGCGTTGCTGCGGACGACGCGCGCCAGGCCGCTGATCTGTTCCAGGGTGACGGGATTGCGCTTGTGCGGCATGGCGGAGGATCCCTTTTGCTTCTCGCTAAAAAACTCCTCGGCCTCGCGGACTTCGGTGCGCTGCAGGTGGCGGATTTCGGTTGCGAACTTGTCAAGCGTCGACGCGATCACCGCGAGCGTCGCCAGATAATGCGCGTGTCGGTCGCGCTGGATCACTTGCGAACTGACTGCTGCAGCTTTTAATCCCAATCGGGCGCAGATTTTTTCTTCGAGCTCAGGCGTGAGGTGGGCAAAGATTCCTACTGCGCCGGAAAACTTTCCGACGCGCATGTCTTCGGCGGCGGCGATGAAGCGTGCGATATTGCGCTGGGTTTCGGAATACCAGTTGGCGAGTTTGAATCCGAAGGTGATCGGCTCGGCGTGAATGCCATGGGTGCGCCCGACCATCGGTGTGTCTTTGAATTCCCACGCGCGCCGCTCCAGAACTTCGGCGAGGCGCTGGAGATCTTGCGCGATCACTTCGGACGCCTGGCGGATGAGCAAGGCTTGCGCGGTGTCGACAACGTCGTTGGAGGTGAGTCCGTAGTGGAACCAGCGGGCGTGCGGGCCGACGATTTCGGCGACGGCGGTTGTGAAGGCGATGACGTCGTGGCGGACCTCGGCTTCGATCTCATGGATGCGCTCGACGCGGAAGTCGGCGCGCTCGCGGATAGCTTTGGCGGCGTCTTTCGGGACCAGTCCGGCTTCGGCGAGGGTTTCAGTGGCGGCTACTTCGACGGCGAGCCAGGTGCGGAAGCGGTTTTCGTCGCTCCAGATGCGGGCCATCTCCGGGCGGGTGTAGCGCGGGATCAAGGGTCCTCCTGTATGGGACTAAGGATTCTAAATGCTTGGTGCGGAAATCGGCTAGCGGGGGGATGCTTTGACCGATCAGAAAGCGATAACCACAAAGGACACTAAGGTACACGAAGGGAAGCGGCAACCACAGAGGACACTAAGGTTCACGAAGGAAGACTGCGGGTACTTTAGCTTTTATATCGCTGCACGATATAATATATATGCATTACCGGGGGTGATGGTGCGCGTGAAGAAACTTACCCTGACGGATTTCCAGGCCTTAGCGGAGTTGCGGTATCAGATCCGCAAGTTTTTACACTTCAGCGACGAGGCGGTGCACGAGTCAGGATTGGAGCGCGGACAGTACCAGATGATGCTGGCCATCAAGGGGCTACCGGAGGGCATGCGCCCACGGATTCGCGACGTGGCCAACCGCATGCGGATCCAGCATCATAGCGCCGTGGAGTTGATCAACCGGCTCGAGGCCGGAGGGTATGTCCGGCGGGAACGCGGGCAGGATGACCGCCGCGAGGTGCTGCTGGGGCTGACGCCAAAGGGCGAGCGGGTACTGGAAGAATTGGCCTCGCATCATCATGAGCAGTTGCAGAGCGCGGCTCCCGATCTCGTGGCAGCGTTGCGGCGGGTGATGGCGGGCAAGAAAAAAGGAGCGACGGAAAGCGGACGAGATCGGAAAAACGGGCACCGTGGTTGAGAACTCGGTGTCCAGGCCCACGGCCGTGTCCGCGTGCTCTGCGAGATTCTCGGCGAACTCTGCGGTTTAAGCTCTTAACCGCAGAGTTCGCTCAGAACTTCCGCAGAGAACGCAGAGCAAACTTAAAAGCAGCGTGACACTGCTCTTCCGGCAAGATTCGCACGAAATTATGAATGACAATTCACATGGAACACAGAGCATCGAGAATGTGCCGGCAGCGGCTTCTGCCCTGTCGCCGTTAGCGCCTCCTCCTCCGGCACAGTTTCGGATTGTGCTGATGTCGTTTCTGGCGGCCGCGATTGGCTTGATTGCGGGCTTAGTCGCCTACGTTCTCTACAAGCTCATCGGACTATTCACGAACCTCTTCTTCTTCCATGAGTGGTCCACAACGTTCCGCAGTGTGGGCGGGCACCACCTGGGAGCATGGGTCATTTTGATTCCGGTGATCGGAGGCCTGATCGTCGGGGTGATGGCGAAATACGGATCGGAGAAGATCAAAGGTCACGGGATCCCCGAGGCCATGGAAGCGGTGTTGATCAACCGCAGCAAGATCGAACCCAAAGTGGCGTTGCTGAAGCCCATTTCCGCGGCGATTGCGATCGGGACGGGCGGTCCATTTGGCGCGGAAGGCCCCATCATTCAGACCGGCGGTGCTCTGGGATCGCTGGTGGGGCAGGTTTTGCACACGACGGCGGTCGAGCGCAAAGTGCTGCTGGCATGCGGCGCGGCCGCGGGAATGTCCGCGACATTCAATACGCCGATCGCGGGCGTGATATTGGCCATCGAGCTGTTGCTGTTTGAGTTCAAGTCACGATCTTTTATTCCGCTGGTGATTGCCAGCACGCTGGCGACAACCGTGCACATGCAACTGCTGGGCGCGGGAGCGATGTTTCAGGTCGGCGCCATGGACTTCGGGGTTCCGCATGCGCTGCTGTACTACATTGCGCTGGCTCCCTTGTGCGGATTGGCCGCTGTGGCGCTGAGCAAGGCGCTGTATTGGGTGGAAGACACTTTTGAGAAGCTTCCGGTGGACCAATTGTGGTGGCCGGCGATTGGAGCGTTGGGGCTGGGTATTATTGGCTACTTTGTGCCGCGCGTGTTCGGCGTGGGATACGACACGATTGGAGCCATCCTCAACGGGCAACTGGCGTGGAAGCTGCTGCTGATCATCATGTTCGCGAAGTTTGTGGCGCTGGTGCTGTCGCTGGGATCAGGAACTTCGGGCGGATTGCTGGCGCCGACATTTATGTGGAGCGCGGCCATGGGCGGGCTGTTTGCCATGGTTGCGAACCACGTATTTCCGAGCGCGCACCTGTCGCCGGGAGCGTTTGCGCTGGTCTCGATGGGAGCGGTGTTTGGGGCGGCCTCGCGAGCGACGTTCTCGTTCATCATTTTCGCGTTTGAGATTACGCGCGATTACAACTCGGTGCTGCCGCTGATGCTGGTGGCCGTCATCGCCGATGGGGTTGCCATGCTGTTCATGCCGAAGAGTTCCATCATGACGGAAAAATTGGCGCGGCGCGGACTGCAGGTGCATCAGGATTACGAGGCCGACGTATTGTCGCAGGCCACCATCGGCGAAACGATGGAGAAAAATGCGCCGGTGATTGCGGCCGGAACAAGAGTCAAAGATATTGGGGAACGCATTGCGCGGCACGATCCGGGCGTGGCGCACCACGCGGCGATGCTCATCCTGGACGATGCGGGGAAATTGGCGGGCATCATTACACGCGGGGACGTGTTGCGCGCGTTAGAGAAAGATCAATCGGGCACGATGACGGTGGAACAGGCCGGCAGCACCAACCTGGTGGTGACGTACGCGGACGAATCGGTTTCGGACGCGGCCGCGAAGCTACTTCACTTTGATATCGGGCGGTTGCCGGTAGTGGATCGTGCGGATCAGAGGACGTTGCTGGGGTATGTAGGGCGGGCGGAGATCCTGGCGGCACGCATGCGGCGCCTGCACGACGAGCATTTTCTTGAGCCGGGCTGGCTGAAAGTATCGAAGCGAGTTCTTCGTCAGCAGAAGTAAGAACGCAGGTGCTAGCCTGATCGTGGAAAGTCGCTAAGTACTTGCGTTCTACCGGTTATTGCAACTACATTGACATTGGCTCCAGGCGACGCCCATAATCTCGACGAATACCAAATGCCTCTTCGCGGAGACGTGTGCCATGGCGACAGCACCTAAAACCCCCGACAACAATGAGTCCTTTAGGATCGTCTACGAGCAAGAAGACGATGGTAGGTGGCTGGCCGAAGTCCCAGAACTTCCCGGTGTTATGACATATGGCAAAACGAAATCTGAGGCAGAAGTAGCCGTTACTGCTTTAGCTTTGCGCGTCATCGCGGATAGAACCGAGGAAGCCAAGAAACCTCCAAAATCAATTCGCTTCGTGTGAGCAAGTTTCCGAGCACCAAAGCAAAACGAGTATATGCAGCCTTACTGCGGATCGGCTGGAAACCCAAACCCAGTAAGTCAGGTTCGCACGTCCAAATGCAGAGGGATGGTTGGCCGGAATTTACCTGGGCATGGCACGATTCTGTGGAGCTCGGGAACAAGGCACTAAGAAAACTCTCAAAGATTAGCGGACTCCAGCCTCACGATCTCTGAATCCAACTCCCAGTGTGTCGGCTAGCAATGCACCGGTCAAACCCTGCATCGATACAACGGTGCAATCAGCAGCCGAACAGCTTCGCCATAGGAAACAAAAGACCGGGTTTGAATAGCGCCGGAGTCCATGTTAGTGCATGGACTTAAGGAACCAGGTACGCAGCGGCAAATCTGGGTATTCACGATTATTTTCAGCATATAATTGTGGAGGCCCATGGATCTTAGCCGTATCGTTAGCGCGCTGGCAGTCATCGCGGCAGTTTGCGTGTTGACGATTTTCTTTTTTCCAGCGATGCAGGGGCCGTATTCGGTGGTCCACGGTCCGGTAACGGCGCTGCTGGCGGCTCGTGCTGCCGCAGGATTGCGCACCGCCATTGCAGGCGTCAGGGTGGTGCGAGACCGTTTGACGGCGGCGCGCACGGCAGTCGCCCGCTCCCTGTGGGTGGCTTTTCCCTCGGTTGAATTTCCGGTGAACAGTTTGGCAGCAACGGGCAGCGCAGTTTTGCGCTGCTGATTCCCTTCCTTTTCTCCAGCTGACAATCCAGTGTCGCAGTTCGGGACCCCTCCGCTCGGGCGGGCGCTTGGGCGCACCTTCCCGGCTGCGACCGTCGAGTACACATCTTTCCGCCATTTCAGAAGTGAACTCTACAAGGAGATTCCAGTGACACAGACTACATGTAAGGCATGGACAATAGCGATTCTCGCGGGAGCATTAACCTTCAGCGGCTGCAGCAAGAAGGCGGCAAAGGCCGAACCGCCGTCACCGCCACCGCCGCCAGCCGCTCCATCAGCAACCCTCGCGGCCAATCCGGCTGTCATTCAGCAGGGACAGAGCACGACGCTGACGTGGCAAACCGACAACGCCAGCGACATCACGATTGACGGGCTGGGCACGGTTCCGGCTTCGGGATCGAGATCGGTAACGCCGAATGCTTCCACGACATACACCCTGACGGCCAAAGGCGCGGGCGGCTCGAAGGACGCGTCAGCGCGCGTGACGGTAAACGAAAAAATAGCGCAGGCGGCTCCATCCCCGAGCGACGAAGACTTGTTCGCCAGGAATGTGAAGGACGTGTTGTTCGACTACGACAAGGCGGATATTCGTCCGGATCAAGGCTCCACCGCGCAGGGGGATGCGGCATTTCTCCTGCAGCATCCAGCCATCAAAGTAGTGGTGGAAGGACACTGCGATGACCGCGGGTCGGAGGAATACAACCTGGCGCTGGGAACGAGCCGGGCGGAATCGTTGAAGCGTTCGTTGCTGGCGCAGGGAGTGCCGGCCGATCGCGTGAAAACGATCAGCTATGGCAAAGAGAAGCCTTTTTGCTCGGAAGACAACGATCAGTGTTGGCAGCAGAATCGAGTCGACCATTTTTCGATGGCCCGCTAGGCAATCACGGGCGGCCCGGCGACGGGCCGCCCAAATTCCTAAAGGCCGGGTTCGTGGTAGTCAGGCCGCCTGCGAGGGCATTCTCTGCATCCGAGTTGAGGCGAATTCGGATGAGGTCAGATCTGCTCCATCCGCGCTGGATTGGAATTCCCTTTTAGCTCTACGCATAGTATCAATGGAGAGTTGAAGTGTTCGAAGAGCAGGAAGATGCGGTGAAAACGGAAGGGCTAGTCAACTACCGTTTCTATCTGCGGCAACGGCCGGTGATGCTGGGAGTATTCACGGCGCTGGCGGTGATCTTTTTTCTCTTCACCAGCGGGCTGGCGCGACTGTATCGAGCGCAGAGGGAATCGCTGGGGACGCGCTGGTTCAGCCGCGGAGTCGCAGAGCTGAACGCAAAAAACTACAGCGGGGCGGTGAATGATTTTCGCGCAGCCCTGCTCTATTCCAGAGACAACTACACTTACCAGCTGAACCTGGCCGAAGCGCTGCTTGGCCTGAAACGAACCGGGCAAGCATCGGCATATCTGCTTAATTTGTGGGACCGGGAGCCGGAAGATGGCTTGGTGAACCTGGAACTGGCGCGCATTGCCAGCGGCCAGGGACAAGTGCAGCAGGCGATTCGCTTTTACCACGACGCGATCTATGCGGCGTGGGCCAGCGATGAGGAGTGGAAGCGGCGGGACGCGCGGCTGGAGCTGATCGAACTGCTGCTGGGAGCTAAACAACAGGAACAGGCCGAAGCGGAGTTGATTGCACTGTCGGCGAATGTGGGGGACGATCCGCAGCAGCAAGAGCAAATCGGCACTTTATTTCTGCGGGCGCAGGACTACGAGCATGCGCTGCGCGCATTTCGCATCACGCTGAAATCGGAGCGGCGTAATCCAGCTGCGCTGGCCGGGGCTGGGGAAGCTGCGTTCGAACTGGGCCGCTATTCCCTGGCAGAGCATTATCTGCAGTCCGCGGTTGCAGCGAATCCGAACGACCAGCAGAGCGCGGATCGCCTGAAGACTACAGAGCTGGTTCTGCAGATGGACCCTTTTCGCAGGCAGATCACTACGGCCGAGCGGAACCGGATCGTGGTGCAAGCTTTTCAGCTGGCAGGACAGCGTCTATCGAACTGCGCTCTTCCGAAGAGCGTGACACCCGGCCCAGCGAGCACCCAACCGAGCTTGAGCGATCAGTGGACGAGTCTGAAGCCACAGGTCACAGAGGCAAACCTGAGGCGCGATCCGGATCTGGTGGAATCGACTATGGATCTGGTGCTCCAGATTGAACGGCAGACCAGCGTCGTGTGCGGCACCCCGAGCGGGACGGATTTGGCGCTCCTGTTGATCGCGAAATTACACGAAGGGAACCAGTAGGTGGATCCGCAGGCAAAGTCCGATACCGTAGTGATCCCCGAGAGCAGCCGGATTCCGCATGCCAGCGTGTGGATGCGCGAGCATTCTCCGCTCGATCTGTGGCGGGCGATGTTTCGGGAGGATCGATTCTTCTTAGTCCTCTCCGTATTTATCGGGGTGTTCTCAGGGCTGGCGGTGGTGTGTTTCCGCTTCGCCATTGACTGGTCGCGGCTCTACCTGCTGGGAACCGGTGTGGAGTTGACGCGGGCACGATTGCTGCTGGCTCCGACGCTGGCGGGATTGGTGATCGCGGTACTGGTGATACGGTTCTTCCCCGCCACCCGCGGAAGCGGCGTCAATCAGACGAAGGCGGCGCTGTATATCTACAACGGACACATTCCGTTCCGCACGGCGATCGGGAAATTCATCACGGCTGCGCTGGCCATCGGGTCGGGACATTCACTCGGTCCGGAAGACCCGTCGTTGCAGATCGGAGCGGCGCTGGCGTCGGTAATCGGGCGAAAGATGCGGCTGTCGCGGGACCGGATGCGCCTGATCGCGCCGGTGGGAGCGGCGGCGGGGTTGGCGGCTGCGTTCAACGCTCCGATTTCAGCAGTGCTGTTCGTCATCGAGGAAGTGATTGGCCGATGGACGGCGGGAATTCTGGGATCGGTCGTGCTGTCTGCGGTGTCGAGCGTAGTGGTAATGCGCTGGTTTCTGGGATCGGAGTCGCTGTTTCGCATTCCGGCGGTGGAACTGCGACGGCCCTCCGAGTTGATCGCCTACGCCGCGCTGGGAGTGGTGGGCGGGTTGGCGTCGGTGACATTCTCCAGCGGGATTGCGACGCTGCGTCCACGCTGCAAGGCGCTGCCGCGCTGGACGCAATACTTTCAGCCGGCGATTGCGGGACTGCTGATCGGGATCATCGCGGCCCTGGGCGCGCCGCAGGTCATGGGCGCCGGCTATGAATACATCGACCAGGCGATGCACGGGCAGTTCACGTGGGAGTTTCTGGCGATTCTTGCGGGCCTGAAGATTCTTGCGACCTTGCTTTCGTTCGTCAGCGGAACGCCGGGCGGGATGTTCGCGCCAACGTTGTTTATTGGAGCGATGCTAGGCGCGGCGGTGGGCGGAGCGGAACACTATTTTCTGCCGCATTTGACCATTTCTCCCGGAACCTACGCGCTGGTCGGCATGGGCGTGCTGTTTGCGGGATTCCTGCGGGCTCCCATGACGTCGGTATTCATGGTGCTGGAGGTGAGCGGGAATTATTCGATCATTGTGCCGGTCATTATTGCCAATACGTTCGCGTACGTCATTTCTCGAGGACTGCAACCCATAGCGATCTTCGACATGTTGACCCGGCAAGATGGCCTGGAACTTCCTTCCATGGAAGAGCAGCGGGAGGAAGGAATTCTGCACGTGGAAGACGCCATGCAGCGGGTAAGAGGGCCGGTGCTGGATGCGGAACGCACGCTGGATGAGGCGCTGCGCGAGGCGGATCATACCGAGTTGCGCCATCTGCTGGTGCGAATGAGTCCGAGCGGGTGGAGCACCGTCTCGAAAGACGAACTGTTTTCGATGTCGGCGAAGGGGAAGGGCGGGGCAACGCTCGGCTCGCTGCTGGACGAAGAGCAGGTTCCGTATTTGCATCCTGACCACCCGCTGGAGACTGCGTTGCGTTATGTGGACCGGTGGCCGATCATCCCGGTGGTAAGCCGGGCGAATTTCCAACAGTTGGAGGGGGTCATCTCGGAGCGGGATGTGCTGGAGAGATATCGGGAATTCGGCGAGGGTTAAGATTAGAGCCGGTGATTGTGGAAACTGGTTGATTACGTTGGCGTGAGTTCCACCTTGAAAACTTCCTACCTGATTCGGTAAGCTTTGCGAAACTCCACGAAAGCGAAGCGTAGCGCTGGGCCCATACGATATGGCGAGGGTAAAGCTTTTCTTTTTCAGCGATAAGGGGCGGGCGTGTGGATTTTCGACAATCCGCGACGCCGGGCGATGCTGTCCGTTCGCGATTCCTCGATAAAAAATAATTTCCGGCATCTTCTGAAAAAATGGGGAGAACGATCATGGCGAGTAGTGCTATCAGGTTCACGGTTGTCAGCGTGATCACATTGACGCTGGCAGTGGCGGCTTTCGGGCAGGGCGGGGCCACGGGAGCGATCACGGGAACAGTGCAGGATCCGAGCGGGGCGTTGGTGGCGAACGCGGAGGTTCGCATCACCAACCAGGAAACGGGCGTGCTGGAGCGCGCGCTGAAGACCGGGCCGGATGGGAGCTTCACGGCTCCGCTGCTGCCGGTGGGAACGTACAACGTCAGCGTGCAGGCGCCGGGGTTTTCGCAGGCGCAGTTCCACGACATCGCGGTGCGGGTCACGGAGACGACGCGCATGACGGCCAAGCTGGCGACGCAATCGGTGCAGCAGCAGATCGAAGTGCAGGCGCAAGTGCAGACCGTCAATACCAGCGATGCGACCACCGGCCAGGCGATCGAGAGCAATACGATTCGCGCGTTGCCGCTGGCCACACAGAACTTTCAACAGTTGTTGACGCTGTCGACCGGGGCGCAGGGAGAACTGAATAAAGCGACGGGACTGGGGCGAGGCGATGTGCGCATCCAGGTGAACGGGCAGCGCGAAGACAACAACAATTACCTGATCGAGGGAATCAGCACCACGGATTACAACGTGGCGGAATTGACGAACACGCCTCTGCCCAATCCGGATGTAGTGCAGGAGTTCAAAGTCCAGACGTCGCTTTACGACGCGAGCCAGGGACGCAACGGCGGCGGGAACATCAATGCGATTCTGAAGAGCGGCACCAACACGTTTCACGGCGACGTGTATGAATTTTTCCGCAATACCGTGCTGGACTCGAATGAATACTTTTTGAAGCAGACGGGGTCGCCGCGTCCGGTGATCCAGCAGAACATTTTTGGCGGAAGTTTGGGTGGACCGGTGAGTCCGGGCGGCAAGCTGGGATTTTTCTTCGTGAACTACCAGGGGACGCGGCAAAGAAGCGGAGATTCTCCGGGGACGCTGATCAGCACGTTTATTCCGTATGTGCCGGCGTCGGACCGCGGCGCGGCCAATGCTGGGGCACTGGCGGCGGATTTTGGCGTGCCCAGCGCGGATCCGGTGGCGGTGAACTTGCTGGCGTTTCAGAGCAATCAGTTTGGCGCGCCGGCGAATGGATATTTGTTTCCACTACCCAACGTTCCGGCGGGGACGGCGCCGGGATCGCTGGTGCAATTTACTGTAAGCAAGCCGGGGAAATTTACGGATGATCAGCTGACGGCGAATTGGGATCATGAGTTCCGGGATTCGAGGGATTCGGTGGCAGCGCGATTTTTCTATTCCAATTCGGAGCAGGACATTCCGTTTGGCGCGGGCGGATTGCAGGCTTCGCTGGGCGCGGCGGCAAGCGGAACCGATTTGAATTTCCCTTACCAGTTGCCCATTCACGACCGCGTTTTCGTGCTGTCGGAGACGCACGTATTTTCACCGACGCTGGTGAATGACTTCCGGTTTGGGCTGGTGCACATCAACAACACGGCGAACAACGTAAATCCGGTGACCGTGAGTGATGCGGGGATTGACCGGCCGACCAACAATCTGACGAGCAGCATCTACAAGTTTACGTTCCTGACCTCTGGATTTCAGTTTGGGCCAACGCCGCAGGCGAACCAGGCGCAGACCCAGAACAATTACAACTTCGTCGAGAACCTGAGCTGGGTACACGGGTCGCAGACGTTTACGGTGGGTGGACAGTATGTGCGGGTAAGGCTCAACAAGCTGTTTCCACAGGTATTCAACGGGCAGCTTTTCTTTACGAACACGTCCGCGACCGAGACGGACTTCGGAAATTTTGTCGCCGGCACGCCGGAGTTCAGCTTTGGCGGCGGGGGTGTGTACAACCACGCTTATAAGCAGAGCAACTCCGCAATTTTTGCGCAGGATGACTGGAAGGCAACTTCGAACCTGACGCTGAATTTCGGGCTGCGCACGGAGTTCCTGGGCGCTTGGACGGACGGCGACTGCCACATCGGCAACATCGAATCGGATCTGACGAAATCGAACACCTATCCGTTTATCTATCCGAGTTGCGTCAACAAACTGGGGGTTCCCGGCTTGACGGGCAAAGGATCAGGGTCGACATTCAAGAATAACGTCTCGACCGGATGGGGACCGCGGTTCGGGTTCGCGTGGGACGTGATGGGCCGTCACACCACGACGGTGCGCGGCGGCTATGGCATTTACTACGTGCGCGAGGATGTGGGAGCGGTGGACCAGTTGAGCTTCCAGTCGCCGTTCATTCCCATCGTGTTCTTTGGAACGACTCCGGGGTATAACCTGACGAACTTCTTCACCGGAATGCCGACAGGGCCGAATGCCAACGCCAATGCTGTGCCGGCGGCGGGATCGCTGAATGCGGCTTGGTTGCCGTGCCTGGCGCAATTGACAAGTTTTCCCGACACAAACGGAGCGGCAACCTACGGCGGATGCACTGGGCCGGGCGTCAATTCGACACAAAACTTGTTTGTACTGGAGGTGCCGCGGCACTTCGTGGTGCCGAACACGCAGCAATGGAACCTGACCGTGCAGCGGGAACTGGGCAAGAACTGGGTGCTGGAACTGGGATATGTAGGCACCAGAGGGATTCACCTGCGCGAGACGCGTGACGCGATCCAGTCGGTGGATGCGATGAAGCATCCGTTCACCGTCAGCGATGCCAGCGGCAACACGTACACAATCACGACCGACACGTTTGCCAATGCGATTGCGCGGACGCCGACGCCGGGGTTGAATGGGTACAGCGGATATCAGATTTTCGCCAACGACGCGTATTCGATTTATCACGCCCTACAGGCAACCGTGTCGCGGCGATGGAACCGGAGCTACTTCCAGGCGGCGTACACGTTCTCGAAAAACATTGACGCGACGTCGACGGGGAACACAGCGTTCAATACGGCGTACAACGATCAGAGCAACATCAATGCGTCGCGGGGAATCTCGGATTTCAACCGCCCGCACCGGTTGTCGGTCAGCTACGCGTATGAATTGCCGTTCTTCGAGCATGCGACCGGCATGAAGCGGACGGCGCTTGGCGGATGGCAGGTAAGCGGCGTTTCGATTTTCCAAAGCGGCACGCCGTTCTCGATTTTCGATTCGAGCGCGGGGACCGCGTTCCTGGGGCAAGGCAGTACGCCCCTGCTGGGCGCGAGCCTTGCACCGGGCGCATCGATTGCCAGCGGCTTGACGAGAGGCGATCTGCATTCGCGCCTGACTAACGGATACCTGAATGCGGCCGCATTCGTCCCGGCTCCGCTGGTCGATCCGGCGGGCTGCGCTTCGGACCCGAATTTCTGCGGGACCGGTTTCGGAGACCTGGCACGCAACCTTTACCACGGGCCGTTCCAGCAGAACTGGGATGTATCGTTTCTGAAGCATTTCAAGATTGGGGAGCGGCAGGAGGTGCGATTCGCGGCCGACTTCTTCAACATCTGGAACCATACGAACTTTGCCAATCCGACGGTGACGGATATCGAGACTGCTAGCCTGCCCGCCAGCCCGTTTGGGAAGATTGTGCAGACCGTGGGGAATCCCCGGCTGATTCAGTTCTCGCTGCGCTGGGCGTTTTAGCAGCAGGGGTCAGGGGTCAGTTGTTAGTGGTTAGTGGTTAGTGGTCAGTGATCGTGATCAGCGATTCGTGATCAGTCGTCTTCTCACTGGCACTGCTTTTTTGGGCCGGGATGCGAAACGCTTTCCGGCTCTTTTATTTGTGTTTGGGATCTCGAAGCAGGCTTGTTGAATTAGCGAGTGCTTTGGGCTTGCTGCAGTAGCGGACGGAGAGAATTGACCGAGACGCCTAGGGTGCCGCCGGTGAAACCATCCATGTAGGCGGAGTTGACGCCGATGACTTCTCCTTTGGAGTTAAAGACCGGGCCTCCGCTGCCGCCGTGGGCGGTGGGCGCGTCGTAAATAAGCTTGTCGCCGACTACGTCGCCGAGATGTCCACAGGTCGTCGAGGGACGGATGAGGGAGAGCGCGGCTAATTCGCTGGCAGCGCTGATATCGTTGTGACGATAGGCGAGGCGCTCGTAAATTCCGGCCGGAGATTTGGCGACCATGCCCGCAATGCCCATCGGATATCCAATGACGGTAACTCGCTCGCCAGGAGAGCCTGCTGCCTGGGCGAGAGGAAGAACCGCGAGGCCGCGGACCGCGTCGTAATCCTCGATGCGCAGGACCGCCAGGTCAGAACTTTTCGACACAGAGCCGGGAGAAAGCGCAACCGGAGTTGGAGAGCCCGGGAAAAAAATCACGAGGTTCTCGAGCATTCCCGTAGCGCCCTGGCTGATCAAGTTCTCGGCCTCGGTATCTCCGAACCAGGGCTCCGCCACGTGGCGATTGGTCGCGAGCAGGCCGGGGCCCACCAGAAAACCGGTACCAGAGACGCGCGCGCGAATCGCAGGGCGGCGGTTGGGAAATCCAACCTGGTAGATGCCGTAAATATATCCGATGGAGTTGCGATAGCGGCCGAGCACCGAGGCGGGCATCGCCTGCTCTTCTTTAAGCTGCTCGACTGCCGCCGTGAGTTCGTGAACTTGCTTCTGCAGGTCCTTTTGCACATCATCGGGAGGCGCGCTCTGCACCGTTTTAGGCCGATACAGATGGACCATCATCAGAGCGACGGCGAGGAGCACGACTCCCAAAACACCTTGGATCACCTGCTGCCAGCTTTCGGTGACGCGGTGATCGGTGCTCTGAGCGTGATCCTGGGGGACCACCAGAGGATCGGGGTCGGAGTCGGAAACCGCTGAATCGTGTATCTGAGTCTCGGCCATGAATTCGAAAGCCACTCCAAGTCTCGCGTTTTCAGCTATTTGGATTCGTCCACCGGGATCCTGAAATCTTGCAGGGGATATCTTCTCTTGTCCGGCGCGGGCGCGCTACGGTACTGAAGGGGCTGTCCGGGGGTTATGTTTGGCAAGGATAAACAACGTTGTGCCCAGGGATGGTGATGGTTGGCCCACCCGGCGCGATCAGTGGATCTTCGCTACTCCGGGAGTCGGATTAGGAAACCTAGAGAAAACCCCGGGATCGTGGCCGGGAATGATGAAATCCGGACGGGCCGCGATCTGCCTCATGCGCACTTGGGCCCGCAGGTTGGATGCGGTGTCAACGGTGGCGGCGATCGGTAGTTGCTTCTCGAGATTCTCGTATAAATACAGATTGTCGCTCGCCAGCACATAGGTTCCGGTGGCCGTCTCGACGCCCACGTACTGAGACTGATAGGTGTGCTTTCCGCCGGTGTAGCAGGTGATCCCGGGAAGGATCTGCTGGGCATCTCCATTCACCAAGCCGACTTTTCCCTGCGTGTTCAGTTTCACGAGGGTGAGTAGATCTTCGGGATCAATGCCGTCCGAGGTGTCCTTGGATTGCCAGGCCTCTCCGGCGTGATATTCGAGTTCATCTTTCTGGATCCAGATGCGCGCGTTGGGGAACAGATCGACCCCATCGGCGTGGTCCCAGTGCATGTGGGTGATGATGATGTCGGTGATGTCTTCGGGCTTAAGGCCGACGCGCGACAGGGTCTCGGAGGGTTTGACGAAATCCGTGACCTGGTAGTCCTTGAAAAAACGATCGTGATAGAAACCGGAGTCGACGAGGATGTTGTGGCCGTTTCCGCGCACCAGCCAGATCATCATCGCGATATCGAGTTTGCGGGCGGGGTCGGCGCCGGCCACCAGTTCTGCCACGGGAAAGTGCGGCAGGGTGGCATAGCGCACCGCGTAAATTTCGTAGTCCGGTTTCGATTGGGCGGCGCCCACGACGGCTGCCGCAAGGATAAGGATGAGGAGTAGGGAGAGAGCTTTCATCATTGAGATAGTGGATTTAACCACAGAGGGCACGGAGGATCACAGAGAATTCCCCTAGACCCGCTCCAAATCGTGGATGGTGCGATCATTGACCACGTTGCCGGTGTTGAGAGTCGAGGCGGGCTCGAACAGGAGAATCCAGCATTCGTCGTCAGCCACAGGCTTATGCTCGACGCCGCGGGGGACGACAATGAATTCGCCTTCTTCGATCCACTCGTGGTGGTCGCGGAATTCCATGCGGAAGCGGCCCTTCACCACCAGGAACAATTCGTCTTCGTGCTCATGGTGATGGAAGACAAATTCTCCTTTGAGCTTGTCGAGCTTGACGTGCTGGCCATTGAGTTCGGCGGCGATGTAGGGCTTCCAGTATTCGGAGATTTTGGAGAATTTTTCGGCGAGGTTGACTTTGGGCATGGAATGGACCTCCGGCGAACGGTATTGAGATGACGAGGTGGCGGGGGAAGTCGCAGGAATGTGAAGGGTCTGAAGTATTGATGGGAAGCTTTCGGGATCTTGATTGATCGCAGAAGTGGGGGCGAGGACGCCCCCACGACAGCCGCCGAGACGGCGGCGCTACAAGAGCACAAAAGCCGCCGGCTTGGGCCGACGGCTTCTGGTTTTCTTTAGTCACGAGCGGGCCGGCTAGAGACCGGGAGTGCCGGAGTTCGGATGGCCGCTGTGCAGGGTCAAGTGAACGCCGCGCTTGTTGTTGACTTTTGTGGTGGTGCTCCAGTCGATGTCGTCGGTGCTGATGACGCCGGAGCCTCCGCCTACTAACGAATACGAGATCCGGCTGTCTTGATATCCATAGCCGCTAACTGCCAGCACCGTACCGCTGTTCAGGACGAACACCGGCATTCCGGGAGCCGCGGTGACATTGCCGAGATTTGAACTGACATCGCGAGTTACGTAGTTGGCGTAGGAGACCTGCCCATCGGCGGCAGGCCGCGCCGTCAGTTGCGGACGAGTGATGGCGGACTTAGCGTCCTGGAACGTCTCGCTCATGCGATTGAAGAAGTGCCATCCGGGGCCGAAGGTTTGCGCCATTTGCGGAATGGCGACGTCGTCCATGAGGCGGAGGCTCAGAACGGTTTCGCCTTTCAGCTTGGGTCTCGGGCCGCGGGCCGGAAGCATGATCACTTTCCACGGCCACAGTGGCGGGAGCATCCATTCGACCACGTCGCGGCGAGGGTGTCCCTTGCCGTCGATCTTGCCCTGTTTATCGACTTTGTAGCCGCGAGTGGCAATGACCTTGGCTTGCAGCGGAAGGTCTCCGCTGGGCACGCCAATGCGGTCAAACGTAATCTTCAGGTATCCCTTGCCCCAGAAGTGGCCGGGATCTTTGGCGGCTTCCAGGTGACCGACGAGATAGCTTCCGCGGGGAAAGGCCTGCTGGCCGAACTCGGTGACTCCGCGCAGATGGCAGAGAACGGGATCGCCGACGTCAACGGTCGACGTGGAGAAATTGGGTTCATCCATGGTGCATTGCAGGAGGGTACCGGCGGGCAGGACGACATCACGTGCGCTGGCTGTTAAGGTCAAGGAGAAGAGACTGAGCAGAGCTACCGCTAGAGACACCTGGAGCAAAGTGGACTTCATACTTCACCTCTGGTCGCGAAGGACTAAATTGGCGGTCCTTCTTCCGGGACCGCTCTAGTGTTTCGCGAATCTAATCACGGTTTGGGTGCCGGGGTCAATAAGGAATTGTCTTAGGATGGGTTCGTTGCCAAACGGTGGGTCACAGATCATGTGGCCCCGGACGCATTCGTCGGGGCGCTGGACCCGCATTTTGGTGTTGCGGCGGCCTCTCGTGGGGGCCGCTCGCTTCACATTGCGGGGGCGGACGAAATGAGTCCGCCCCTACGTGGCTTAGTGCGCTGGTGCGGGCTGAGGAGTCGCTTGCGGCGCGGTTGAGGTTGGGCTGGAGAAGTTCACCTTTGGCGCCTCGCGCGATCCTTCGGATGCAGCAAAGTACGCATTGTTGACCTTGAAGCCTGCCCATCCTGCAAAGATGTTGTTGGGGAACTGCTGGACGTAGGTGTTGTAATCCTGCAGGGTGTCGTTATAGCGCTTGCGCTCGACGGCAATGCGATTTTCGGTGCCGGCCAGTTCATCCTGCAGGCGCAGGAAATTTTCGTTCGACTTCAGCTGCGGATAGTTTTCCACGATCAGCAGCAGGCGTCCGAGAGCGCCATCCAGTTGATTGTTGGCGGCGATTTTATCCTGAGGCGTGCCGGCGGAGAGCAAGGAAGAACGAGCCTTGGCGATGTCGCCAAAGACTGTCTGTTCCTGCTTGGCATAGCCCTTGACCGTCTCCACCAGATTGGGGATCAGGTCGGCGCGCCGCTGCAGCACGATGTCAACCTGCGACCACGCAGACTTGACCGCTTCATTCTTACTTACCAGGTTATTGCGCACGCTGACATACTGTCCGAAAAACAAGAGCGCAACGAATCCAATAATCACAATCACGACGATTACAGCGATGAGTCCTTTGCCCACAAATGCCTCCTTGATGTTCAACTCTCTGCTATTTAGGGCCGGATACCTTTGAATCTAGCGCCCGATCCGTAGCCGCCGCGACCTTCTCGATGGCATCGAGGTAGCGGGCGCAAACGTCCTTGACATCCAATTTTTTCGAGTCCGCTTTGCGCTCGCGCACGTCGAGCACCTGCTGCATCGCGGACGGATCGAATTGTACCTGCTGCGCCAATACTTGGATCGAGTCGCGGCGACGAACTGAAGGATCACCGCCGAGTGCGATCAGCGCGTGCCGAAACAGCGTGGCGAAGGATGGAGCTGAGTGCAACAGGACGTCCCACAGTCGCGCATTGCTGTCGGCCGCCGCGAGAACGTGCTGCCGAAGCAGGATGAGCTTTTCGCGCAATTCGTACTCGACCTGGACGCGGTGCAGGTGCATGTCGACCTGCAGACCCTGCAGCACGTCTTGCCCAAACAGGACCCGGTGGTGCTGGGCCATATCGAGCAATTCGATGGTGAAGACGTCGGTGGAGCGATCTAGTTCGTGATGCGTCATGCACAGCGGAGGAGGCTGATTCTGGCCGGTCCACCACTTGACGGCGGGAGCCAGGGCTTGCAAGGCGGCAAAAGAAGTCTCGCGCAGAACGCAGAAGATGTTCAGATCGGACAGCCCGGGATGGAAGTCACCGGAGACGGCCGAGCCGAACAGAATGATGGATTCGATGTTCGGTCCACCGGCTTCGCGGAGCCTCTTGACGAATTCCTGGATCTTATCTTCGGGAACCATTGGCATCCTCAGTTCTACCAGCTGCTGCTGGCACCACCCCCGCCGGAGCTTCCACCGCCGAAACCGCCAAAGCCGCCGCCGCCCCCACCGCCGCCGCCGAAACCTCCAAAACCTCCGCCGCCACCGAAACCGCCTCGCCCTCCGAAGACATTAGAAAAAAGCATCCAGAAAAGAAGAGTGCGTAAAGGAGTGAAAAGGACGATCAGTATGACGATGATGATCAGGACGATGCCGCCGAGCGATAGGCCACCTTGCGGCTGACGGTCGTTGTCGGGAGCAGGAGCGCGCGGCTGAGAGCCCGTGAGCTGAATTCCGGCGTCGGTGGCGATTACGTCGGCGACGCGGCTGGTGACCAGCAAGAGCGCCTGGCTGTAATTTTCGCTACGCATCAGCGGAATGGCTTCGCGCTGAAAGCCTCCTACTTTGCCGTCAGGCAGAATCGGTTCCAAGCCATAGCCCACTTCAATGCGGGCGCGATGATCCTTGATGGCGTAAAGAATCAGGACTCCGCGATTGGTCGATTTGCTGCCGATACCCCATTGATGGAAAAGATCGACGGCGTAACTTTCGATGTCGGAGCCATCGAGGGTATCGATCGTCACGAGAGCGATTTGGGCGTGGGCTTTCTCGTCGATCTGATGGCAGAGGTCCTCAATCTGGGCCGTTGTGTTGGCATCGAGGACGTGGGCGAAATCGTTGACGTAGCCGGTGGGCTTGAGATCTTTGACCGGCTCGGCGTGCGCGGCCACGCTGAACAAGAGAACGAGAAACGTCAGCAGACGAAGTTGCGCGCGCACGTGCACAGGAAATTGTACAGGAGAGTATTGCAGAACTGTGTGCTTCGCGAAGCGATTAGCGATAACAAAATCGCAATGTGCTATTCGTGGGATTGAGTCGGAGATCGAGCGCTTGTTGGTCGATGACGTTCGCTTTTCTCGGCTACTTTATAAAATTACCCAAGCGTGCTTAGGTTATAATCATTTCCATGGTCTCCTTGAGGTTTGGCGGAATACGTTTCGTCATCTACTCGAACGACCATCCGCCACGACATGTTCACGGCTTCTGCGGCGGCACGGAAGCAATCGTGGACCTCCGGGCGGACCGAACGGTTGCATTGGCGAAACGTCGTGATTCGGTGCGACCGCCGAACACGGCGATCGGATGTTAAGAAGATTTTGAACGCTGCTGCGGAGCGGTTTGACGACCTCGCAGCCTTATGGGAGTCCCGGCATGGCAAAACAAAATCTGGCAGATAAGCTGACCCGAGCGAGAGTCATGACCACCGACACTGAGATTGACCGCGCGATAAAACGTGCCCAGCAGCTCCGAACGGAGCCGCTTGTCAGAGGAGTGGAGTACAGGCCAGGGCCCGGCTTGGACTTGCTCATTCTGAACTTGAGTGATGGGCGCCGGCACATGATCCCCCGTGAGGATTTGGAGGGGCTGCAATCGGGCACGAAGGAGCAACTCTCGCGCATCCAAATTCTCGGCGGCGGCACCGGCTTGCACTGGCCCGATCTGGATGTTGATCTTTATGTTCCAAGCCTATTGCGTGGCATTTATGGCAACAAACAGTGGATGGCAAAAATTGGACAGCGAGGTGGGCTGGCCACAACGCCGGCGAAGAAAAGAGCGTCTCGCGCGAATGGCAGGCTGGGGGGAAGACCCAAGAGAAGCGAGGCAGCGGGAGACTAGCTGGGCTCTGAACGCAAGAATCAAAAGCCGCCAGCATTTCGCTGACGGCTGATGGCTGAAAGCTGACGGCTCCTAATTCTCGTACAACAGCACGCCTTCCGCCTTTTCCGCATCCACCGGGCGGTAGAACAGCTTGTTGTCTTCCAGGAAGACCTCGATGAAGGCGGGACGCGTGGTGATCGTGCCCTGGATCAGCGCTTCGGACAACGGGTCTTCGATGTACTTCTGCAGGGCGCGACGGAGCGGTCTTGCGCCGTAGCTCCGGTCCGTAAGCGTCTGGTTGAGGATCCAGCGCTTGGCCTCGTCCGCAACCGTGACCGTGATCGACTTCTGCGCCAGGTTCGTGTTGAGCTGGGTGACCATGAGCTCGAGAATCTGGATGAGATCGGTCTCGCCCAGGGCGCTGAAGATGATGATTTCGTCGAGACGGTTCAGGAACTCGGGGTTGAAGGTGCGCTTCACCTCGTTCTTGACCAGCTCTTCGACTTTGTCGGCGATCGCGTCCTCTTTTGTCGACTGGAAGCCCAGGCCCTCGCGCTTTTGCAGGTGCCGGGCGCCGATGTTCGACGTCATGATGATGATCGTGTTTTTGAAGTCAACCGTGTTCCCGAGTCCGTCGGTCAACTGGCCGTCCTCAAAAACCTGCAGCAGGATGTTGAATACATCCGGATGCGCCTTCTCGATTTCGTCGAGCAGGACGACGGAGTACGGGGCGCGTTTCACGCGCTCCGTGAGCTGGCCGCCCTCTTCGTAGCCAACGTATCCCGGAGGCGAACCGATCAGCTTCGAGACCGAGTGCTTTTCCATGAACTCGGACATGTCGAAGCGTACCAGGGCCTTTTCAGTGCCGAACATGAACTGCGCCAGGGTGCGGGCGACTTCAGTTTTGCCGACGCCGGTGGGTCCGAGGAACAGGAACGATCCGATGGGACGGTTCGGGTTTTTCAGTCCGGCACGCGAGCGGCGGATGGCGCGAGCCAGCGCGCTGATCGATTTGTCCTGCGAGATGATGCGCTTGTGCAGCTCTTCCTCGATGCGGAGCAGCTTCTGCGTCTCCTCTTCCTTGATCGAGGTAATCGGCACGCCGGTCCAGCGGGAGACAACGTCCTCGATGTCTTCGCGGTTGACCACGCCGGTCGAGGACTCGTCCAGGTGATATTTCTCGCGAAGAGCGCGCAGGTTCTCGCGCTCTTTGCGTTCCTCGTCCGAATAGAAACGCGCTTTCTCGAACTCGTGGTTCGCGATGGCG
>Ga0070730_10000383_pt1 | contig 52957 bp, 51 predicted proteins | sample Coa_R1_3_FD_66447 | JGI IMG/M metagenome (GOLD analysis project Ga0070730, IMG submission 66447) | Surface soil microbial communities from Centralia Pennsylvania, which are recovering from an underground coalmine fire - Coalmine... | ecosystem: Environmental > Terrestrial > Soil > Unclassified ...
ACGCCGAAGAGCGGTTCAACGGCCTCAACAGCTTCATCTTCGTCGACGGTTCCGGGGCCGAGCACGCGGTACGCTGGTCGCTGGTGCCCGCAGCGCAGCCGGTCGACGTGCCCCCCGATGATCTGGCGAAGCGCGCGCCCGACTTCCTCGAACAGGAGATCGTGCAGCGCGTCGGCAGCGGGCCGCAACGCTGGACCATGACGGTGACCGTCGCCAATCCAGGCGACCCGACCGCGGACCCCAGCAAGGCCTGGCCGGAGGATCGCCGCACCATCGAGGTCGGCACGCTGACGGTGCAGCAGGTCCAGGCCGAGCGGGACGGCCCCTGCCGCGATATCAACTTCGATCCGACCATCCTGCCGTCCGGCATCCGGACCTCGGACGACCCGTTCCCCGCCGCCCGCTCGGCCGCCTATGCGAAGTCGTTCGACCGTCGCACGGCGGAGGCCGCGGACTATCCTCGCACCACGACGGGAGCCAAGCCATGATCGGGGTCCGCCGGCACTTCACCCCGCTGCAGCGCCTGGTGCACTGGCTCATGGCGATCTGCATCCTGGCCATGCTGTTCATCGGCGTGGGCATGGTGTCCACGATCATGCCGAAACATCTGACGCTGGTTTCGATCCACAAGCCGCTCGGCATCGCCATTCTGGTGCTGGCGCTGATTCGCCTGGTCCTGCGCCTGCGCTATGGCGCGCCGTCACTGCCGGCCGACATGCCCGAGCCGATGAAGCTCGCGGCCTACCTGTCGCACTACGCCTTCTATGCCCTGATGATCGGCATGCCGCTGATCGGCTGGGGCATGCTGTCGGCCGCCGCCTACCCGATCGTGCTGTGCGGAAGCTTCCATCTTCCGGCGATCCTGCCGCAGAGCGACAGCCTGCACTCCCTGCTGTGGAGTGCGCATTTCTACCTGGCTTTCGCTTTCTTCGCGCTGATCCTGCTGCATGTCGCCGCGGCGCTGTTTCATGCGCTCGTCCGCCGCGACGGCGTGTTCGAGGCGATGGCGTCCGTATCGACCGATGACGAGGTCGCGCCCGCCGAGTGACGGGCCGCCCGCAAAGGCAATCGACGCGGCGGGGCCCTCCCCGCCGCGTCGTCGTCGACCCGACCGCGATCGTTACGGCTCGAGATGCTGGCGCAGGCCTTCGCTCGCCTGCTCGATTGCCGCCTCGGTGGACGGCACATGCCGCAGGGCGTTCAGCAGCACGAAGTCATGGATCGTGCCGTTGTAGCGAACGGCCGCGACGGTCACGCCCGCCGCTTTCAGCTTCCGGGCATAGGCCTCGCCCTCGTCGCGCAGCGGATCGTTCTCCGCGGTGATGACGAGCGCCGGCGGCAGGCCCTTGAGCTGTTCGGTGCTCGCCCGGAGCGGCGACACATAGGGATTGTTGCGCAGCTTCGCGTCCGGCGCGTAGAGGTCCCAGCCGTATTTCATGAAGGCACGCGCCAGGAAGCGGTCGGTCCCGTAGGCATGGTAGGATTCCGTGTCGACGCTGGCGTCGGTCGCCGGAATCAACAGCACCTGATAGGCGATCTTGGGCCCGGTCCGGTCCTTGGTCATCAGCGTCAGCGCCGCGGCCATGTTGCCGCCGACCGAGTTGCCGGCGACCGCAATACGGCTGCCGTCCGCACCGAACTCGCCCGCATGCTCGGAGACCCACTTCAGCGCAGCGTAGGATTCCTCCAACTGGGTCGGAAAGCGCGCCGCCGGCAGCGAGGTATATTCGACGAACACGCCGACCTGTCCCGAGCCGACGACGAGATCGCGCAACAGGCGCTGATGGTTCTGGAAATTGCCGACGATCCACACCCCGCCATGGATGAACAGCAGCACGCCCGGCTTGCCGCTCACATGCTCGGGCGTCATCACGTAGAGCTTCACCGTGTGCCCGTCCTGGGTAATGGTCCGCTCGGTCGTCGTGACGCCGGACATGTCGACCGGCGTCTGGGACTGAAGGCCGGTGAGGATCTCCTGCGGCTTCGGCTGGGGCTGCTCCCAGAACGGGCTACGGTCCTTGTTGATCTCGGACAGGAACGACCGGACCTGCGGGTCGAGCCGGGCATCGGTCGCGGCGTCGGGGGCTGCGGCAGCAGCAATCTGGGTCATAAGGCTTGCTCCAATGATCAAGGCTAAAAGCTTCGGCATGCGGTTCATGGGCGTCGTCCAGCAGTTTGTTAGAGGATGAGCACGGTCACGCCGCCCCTCGAGGGGCGGGGCAGGCTCTGTTGGCAGAGGGTAGAGATCGCCTAAGGAATGACTGAATGACGGAACAAGGTTTAGGCCGGCACGACTTGGTTCCGGCGGCCACTATGAATGCGGCGCCGATTTTCGTCTTTCCCGCGCCTGCTGTGATTTTGACCGGACTTGCTGTGCTCCGGGATATCGGTCGACGGCAGGCCTAGCGGACCAGGCGCCGGTATTCGCCAGGCGTCAGGCCGGTGGCGCGGCGGAAGGCGCGGTTGAAGCTCGCCTGCGACGAAAAGCACGATCTGTGCGCGATGTCGGCCAGCGAAAGCTTGCCGACAGCCAGCATTGCCATCGCATTTTCAAGCCGCCGGCGGCCGACATACCGGTACGGCGCAACGCCGACCGCGGCCGCAAACATCCGCGTGAAGTGGAAGGCACTGAGATTGGCGAGACCGGCCAGGCCGGCGACCGTGATCTCCTCTTCCAGATGCTGGTCGATGTAGTCGAGGACCCGGCGCAGCCGCGCATTGTCGAGCCGATTGGGCGTGCCTGCGCCGCGCGCGGCCAGGTTGGCATCGGCATAGTTATGGGCGAGCCGGGCCGCCAGCATGAGCGATGCGGTCTCCGCGAACATGCGGCCCGTCGCGGTCTCCCGGTTCATCTCCTCGAGCATCGACAGGCCGATCTGGCGGATCAACTCATCGTTCACCCCGCCCACGTACTGGATGGAATGGACCGGAGACCTGGGGAGATTGAACTGCTCCGCCAGCAGGTTGAACTGCCGGGCCGGCAGATAGAGGTGCAGGGTCTTGAGCAGGGGTGCGGCAATGGTGATCTCCTCATTGCCGACGCCGATCGGGGCCAGCCAGATCGTCCCCGGCGCCGATGGGGTATGCTGCTGCCGCCCCGCGCCGGACCGGATGACCGCCCCATCGTCGACGCCGCCCATGGCGATGACGATTTCCACGTTCTGCTGGGCAGCGGACGTGATCCTGCCGACCGGATGAGAGCGAAGCTCGGCGAAGATTGTCGACCATCCGCGATCGGCGGAGGACGCCAGCAATCTCGATTGCGGATATTTGCGTCGGCCGTCGGCTTGCAGATCCATGGCGTCACCGCGCCCGTCGCGCTGGCTGGCCAGGACCAGGGCCAGGGCGCGGCGCCGCAGGGGGACAAGCGCGGGGGGATGGAACGGGCATGGGGCGTCTCCTTATCTACCTATCTAGCGATTATATATCGTACGATATAATCTCTCGATAGGCATTTAGGCAACCAAGCGCTCCGCGTCAATACCTTGCGATTCTATCGCGTGATATTTATCTAGGAAGCGAGCGGGCCGAGGCCCGCTCCCCCGTGAGTCCGGAGAGACCGCATGTCAGACCAAGCCCCTGAACCGGACGACTTCATCTGCTTCTCGATCTATTCGGCAGGCCACGCGTTCAGCCGTGTCTATAAGCCGTTGCTGGCGGCACTGGGCCTCACATATCCGCAGTATCTCGTCCTGGTCGCGCTCTGGGCGCGGGACGATCAGACGGTCGGCAGCCTGGGCGAGGTGCTGTTCCTCGAATCCAGCACTTTGACGCCCCTGCTCAAGCGGCTCGAAAAGCTCGGCTTGCTGTCGCGCAACCGCGATACCGCCGACGAGCGGATCGTGCGTGTGCGCCTGACGCCGAAGGGAGCGGAACTCCGGGCGACGGCGCGCGATTACCCGTCCTGCGTCGATGGGGCGACCGGGCTTGCCCCCGACGCGCTGCGCCAGTTGCGGACCAGTATCCAGTCGGTCCGAACGTCGCTCCTGAAGGCGGGCGGCTAAGCCGGCGACGGACGCAAGGCGCGGTCACGTGCGACCGCGGCCCATGTCCTGGGGTTCAAGCTCGACGATGTCATTGGCCTTGATGGATGGGACGTTCCCGTCCGCCTTTGGGAGGTGCTAGGCGCGCATTGCCGATTCCACCTCAAGCGGCGGAGCGGGCTGTTGATAGGGTCTCAATAAGAATTCGGGCGAATTCTTCCGACCTCTCCAGCGAAGCAATATGTCCGGCGTCCTTGAGGACAATCATCTTCGCACGCCTGATCAGAGCCCGGTTCGCTTCACGCTCGGCCGGGCGCGACCAATCATGATCGCCATAGACCAAGGTCACCGGGACGTCGATCCGAGCGTAATTCGATCTCGCCGCGACGTAGCTCGGGAGGCCTCTATAAACGGCACGCGCAACCTTTGAGTAGCCCGGCCGCTTCCCGCCTTTCACCAACTCATCGAGAAATTCCGGCGGCAAGCTGCGCGGGTCGTGGAGACCGCCCTTCAAGATACCGGCGAGAGAGGCCCGGCTTTCCATGGCAGCGAAAGCCGGCCCGATTACGGGCGCGCGCACGCTTTTGATAATGACCGACGCGAGGAGGTTCGCCCGCTCCACACCCGGCAAATAGTCATAGGGATTGAAGGCGACGACCTGGTTCACGCGATCGCCAAGCACCGCTGCCGTCGTCAATGCCAGTGTGGCGCCCATCGACTCGCCAGCCAGAGTGACGTCGCGCAAGTCGAGCCGTTCGATAAAATTAACGACATGCTCTCGCATCGTCGGTTCCCGATAGTCGGCGCCCGGCACAATTTCCGACCAGCCAAACCCCGGATAATCGAACGCATACACGGTGAAGTGACTGGTGAGCTTTGGGATCACCCGTTGAAACAAGTCTAGCTGGGTACGGATTGAATGCAGCAGGACCACCGCCGGGCCTCGGCCGGCCCGCAAATAGCGGACCTTTGGACCGCCGGTGGCTAACGACAGGAACTCCGGTTTCTGATCGGGCGACCAGCGGAGCGTATGGTCGAATGCATTTTGACTAACCATGATCTTCCTCGTTCATTCTCTCTGGAAGCTGAGCCGAAAGGTGCCCGCTTCGTACCGTCTGCCGTCCATCGCGATCGATCACGAAGCCCTCGCCTCGAGCACCGCGGCGAATGTGCGGGCAAAGCTATGGGTGTCGCCGGGCCAGCGCGCCGAGACGTAATTCTCGTCCCGCACCACCCAGGCGGGGCGATCATCCGTCGCCGTATCGCGCGTTGTGCCGCCGGTCTTGCGCTTGAACTCGGGGGCGTTCTCGGGAACGTCGATGAAATCCCCAGAGCTGGCGAGTGCGCGCGTGACCTCCTGCTGCACGGACATGTATCCGACGGGTTGCCCCGCCGCCTCCGTGTAGGTGCGATAATAGTTGCGGTCCCAGAAACGCCCGACATGAGCGAGAGCACTGCCTTTGTGTTCCAGCGCCCAAGGCAGCGCCGTGGTTTTTCTTCCGTAGAGCACGGACCGGCCATCGACACGCTTGCTGCGGGCGGCCAGCAGCACGCCGTGACAGATCGCAGCCACCGGCTTTTCGTCGGCGAAGAACTCGGCGGTGATTCGCTGAAGAATAGTACTTTCGAGATATTCGCGCATGCCGCGCGCCCGATGCCCGCCGCCGAGCACCAGGCCGTCGAAGTCCTTGGGCTCGATCCGGTCCCAGCGCATCGGGCTCGCAAAGGCCGGATCACGCAGCATCTCGGCATAGGCGTTCCGGGCGTCGGCATTGGCGCTCAGCAGGAGGCCCAGGACACGGATATTGCGGAGCCCTGGGATGCCGCTCCACGGGTCGAGCCCGATACCGGAGAGCATGATCGGGTCGCAGGCGCCAGGCTTGCCGTCGGGCGTCGCGAAAACGACCCGATGACCGTGCTGCGTCAGTATCTTCCAACTCACCGCGACTTCCGTGGGGTCGAAATCGCGGCTGGGGATCGGCAGTAGAATGAGGCTCATGACGAGAGTCCTTGATCGACGGAAACGGCCTGGGCCGGTCGCGGCCCGGGAGCGGGACGGTGTTCGTCACCACGACCCGAGCTGATGTGATGCCATATAACATGGCGATAGCTTGACCGGTCGTCAAGCCAAATGTTATAGCAAATTACATGAACGCGAACCCAAGCGGAAAGACCCCTGACCGGGTCGGTTATCATCACGGCGATCTGCGGCGGACGCTGGTGCGAATCGCGCGCGACCAGATCGCGGAAAGCGGGGCGCATGCGATGTCGCTCGCCTCTGTCGCGCGGCTTGCCGGCGTAAGCCAACCAGCTCCCTATCGGCATTTTGCCGACCGCAACGCGTTGCTTGAGGCGGTCACGACGGAAGGGTTCGAGGAGTTTACCGCTGCGCTGACCGCGGCCGCTGCGGCAGGGGGGCGGGACGGCGCCCTAAAAGCGATGGCTCTCGCCTATGTCGCATTCGGCGAAGCGAATATCGAACTCTATCGACTGATGTTCGCATCGCGCCTCGTGCCCGAAGCCGGCATGGGGAGCGCCCTGGGAACCGCTGCTGTCGACGCCTTCAACCGCTTACGCGAAGCCTTGTCCGTCACGACCCAGGCGGACCGCGTCGCGGACGAAGCCCATCTAATCTGGGCCCAATTGCACGGGCTGGTGATGCTGAAGGCGGACGGGCACATCAGGCGTCCCTTGGGGGAACTGGTCGAGGTGTCGAGGCTGTTCAAACCATCCTGACGACCGCAATACCCCAGCGAGGAAGGAAAAATAGGGAAATGAACGGGGCCTTCGTATTTCGGCGCCTGGAAACGTTGAGCGACACGATATTCGGAATCGCGATGACCATGCTCGTCTATAATATTCCGCCGGCTGACCGCTTGGGCGCCGCACCGCGCTGGTCCGAAATTTTGGCGACCAGTGGCAGGACGATATCGGCATTATGCCTGAGTTTTTTCGTTGCCGCGCTTTTCTGGTTCAGCCATCACCGCCGCCTTGTCCTGGGCGACCACGAAACCCGCGCGGCACTTCTCATAAACATCATCTTCCTGTTTACGATCGTGTGCCTGCCTGCCACAACGGCGCTCTACGGAAGCAAAGGCAATGCTGGCGATGTCGTCGCCATTTACAATGGCCACCTCGCCTTGATCTCGCTCTTTAATGCAGCTTTGTGGGTAGCGACGTTCGAGACGAAACGGAAGCGCAAGCAAGCGTTTCGACTGACATTTCTGATCTCTCCACTCTGTGCGGCGGGCATCCTAAGCTTTTCAGCACTGATATCATTGATTTGGCCGAGCGCCGCTCAAGTGCTTATGTTTTTGGCATTTTTGGCATTTTTGGCGCCATTGGCAGAACTTGCCGCCGAACGCCGTGCCGTAATTGCTTCGCCGATCTCTTGACGTGCCCCGTGACCTCAGCCTTTTGCCCGGGGACCGGACGTAGAAGAAATTTCGAGAGCGGCGTCAAAGGGAGAGCCGAAAAGGGCTGTTCGTAGATTCACGGCAAGTGGAACAAGCACGGAAGATCCTATCGGTTCTGCGGGTCGGATTTGACTGTTCTTTCAAACGATCGTTTGCGGGAGCTTGCCAGCGGCGGCCTCTAAGGTGTCGGGAAACCCTCAAATGGCGTTCCCACAGTCCGTTCCCGCGGCATATGTTCTCATTTCGTCCAATCTGGTGTGAATCTAGGAACAGCCTCTGGCTGCCAGATCCTGTAATGACCGCTTCCGGCACGAGCGGGCCAGCCTGGAGTGACCTGCTCGGCTCGAATGTTGTCAGCGGACCGAAGTTGGGCGGATGACGGCTTTTCACGCCTTCCGCGCCGGAAGCCGTCATTCCGCTCCCGGCCATCCCGGTCGTGACGCGGCTGTCCGCTGCGGCATATCCCATGCCTAAAAGCGGTCTATCTCAAACCCACCCTTGTCCACCGATGCAGTTCCCTGCAGGCGGTGTCCGCTTCCGGGGAGCACTGAATGCCGTCCTTACGTACTAGTTGGGCGCCCCAAGCGGAAGCGGAGACCCACCGCCGCTCCGGCCTACTTCCCGGATTGGGAACAGGTTGCACCCCTCCTGGGAACGATCCCTTCCCCGCCTGGGAACAGCCTGATCCCGCCTTGGGAACGGCATGATCCCAGCCCGGGAAAAAACCCGCTCCCGGTTGGGGAACGAACTGTTCCCACGACGGGAAATTTCCCATCCGGGGAACACAAGAGACACTCGGGCGGACCGGCCTGTCGGTCGCTCGGGCCGCCCGGCCGCTTCAGCGGCCCGGTGCAAAACATCGTTTGATCCGAACGGCTTGTCACCCCAGCGCCACCCTATCACAGCATCCGCTTCACGTGAAACAAAACAAGAACAAAATTTGCGCGAGCGCAAAACTGTCCGGCGCCGGCCTCGGACGCACCCAAGTGTCCGGCGGGGATGGCGCGACCGCGCGGCCTACCGTTCGAAGATGAAGCGCCGGGGCTCGCGCCGGCGCTCCCAGGCGGCGCGCTCGAGCGCCGGCACGTCGTCCTCCTGCTCCGGATAGCCCAGGCAGAAATAGCCGATGAACCGCCAATCGGCCGGGACGTCGAGCGCCGTGGTCACGGCGGCCGGATCGAGGATCGAGACCCAGCCGAGGCCGAGGCCCTCGGCCCGCGCCGCGAGCCAGACGGTATAGACCGCGGCCACGGTCGAATAGTCGGCCATCTCCGGCATGGTGTGCCGCCCCAGCCCATGGCCCTGCCCGGTCCCGCGGTCGGCGAAAACGGCGAACTGCTCCGGCGCCTGATCGAAACCGGCAAGCTTCAGCCGGGCATAGAGCTGCGCCCGCTCGCCGGCCTGGGCCGCGAGCGCCGCGGCGTTGCACCGCTCGAAGCTGGCGCGCACCGCCGCCCGGCGCGCCGGATCGGCGACCCGGACGAAGCGCCAGGGCTGGGACAGGCCGACCGATGGCGCCAGGCACGCGAGCGAGACCAGCCGCTCGAACGTGCCGGGCGGCACCGGGTCGGTGCGGAAGGCGCGCACATCGCGGCGCCAGGCGATCAGGTCGACCAGCCGCGCCTGGAATGCCTCGTCGAAGATCGGCTTGTCGGTCACGGGGAAGGCTCAGCGCGGCGGCTGGTTGGTGAAATTGACGCGCCAGCCGTGGCCCTGGCCGCCGGTGCCGGCCGGGAAATGGTCGAGCCGGGTCACCGAGATATTGTCGACCGCGAAGGCCAGCGCCTGCTCGGGCGGCAGGTCGAGCGCCAGCGCGATCGCGGCCCGGATGGTGCCGCCATGGGTGACCGCGATGATGTCGCGGCCCTCGAAGCGCCGGTTCAGCCGATGGATCGCCCCCGTCACCCGCGTCATGAGATCGACGAAGCTCTCGCCGCCCGGCGGCCGCTCGACCGCGGGCGCCAGCCAGAAGCGGTGATATTCCTCCGCCTTCTCCTCGGCCAGGCTGGCGTAGGTCCGGCCCTGCCACGAGCCGAAATGCTGCTCGGCGAGGTCGGCCTCGACCGTCACGTCGGGCCCCGGAAAGGCTGCGGGGCCCGGCAGGCCGGCGGCAACGATCGCCGCCGCGGTCTCGTGGGTCCGCCGCAGCGTGCTCGTGACCCAGACCGCCTCGCGCGGCAGAATCTGGGCGAGCCGCCGATAGGCCGGCGGATCGTCGGTATTGCACGAATGGTCGGTCTGACCGTAGCAGCGCCCGTCGTTGACCACGACCGGGGCATGGCGCACCCACCACCAGCGGGTCGTCGAAACAGCGGGACGGACGCTGTCGGGGCTGGCGGCGTGGGTCATCGGGCTTCCTCGCGGGACATCAGAACGGAATCGGAAATTGCGCGGCGGCGACGAGCAGCAGGATGATCTCGCCGATCTGCTGGGCCGCCCCCAGCACGTCCCCGGTGTAGCCGCCGATCTGCCGGCGGGCAAGGACGCCGACCGCGACCATGCCGACCGCCGCCGCCACGAAGCCCACGAGGCCGAGCCGGTCGCCCAGCCCCCAGAAGGTCGCGACCGTGCCCAGCACCAGGGCCGCGAACGCGGACGCCGCCGACGGCACGCCGACCGAGGCCGCGAGGCCGCCCGGCCGGACCGACGGCAGCGCGCGCATCAAGAGCGGCAGCAGCGCACGCGATCCGGCATGGGCCGCGACCAGCGCACCCAGCAGATGAATGCGCGGTTCCACGACCAGCGACGCCAGGGCCGCGGCGCGCAGGCCGACGCCGACCATCAGGGCGAGCACGCCATAGGAGCCGATCCGGCTGTCCTTCATGATCTCGAGCTTCCGCTCGCGGGTCCGGCCGCCACCCAGACCGTCCGCGGTATCGGCCAGGCCGTCCTCGTGCAGTGCGCCGGTGATCGCCATGGTCGCGGCCAGGGCCAGCAGCGCCGAGGCCATCGGCGGCAGCCGTAGCATGTCGGCCAGGATCGCGGCCCCGGCGCCGGCGAGCGCCACCAGCGCGCCGGCGATCGGGAAGCTCCAGGCGGCGCGCGCGACGGCGTCGTCCGGCAGCGCGCCCCTGAGCCGGATCGGCAGGCGGGTCAGGAACACGAGCCCGAGGGCAAGCTGTTCGGCCGGGCCGAAGCGGGCGCGGCGGGACAGGATCGGCATAGCTCCCTCGTTCTGGCCGGGGTGGGACAAGCATGGACGGCGGCGATGGTGCCATGATAAGGCCGGATCGCCCTTATTGATTAGCACGAGTGACCCCGATGGCGACCAGCGCCAAGCCTGCCGCGACCCTGAACGAGATCCGCGCCCTGCTGCGCGAACTGCCGGGACCCGATCTCGAAGCCGGGACGACGGCGCTGCTGCGCGAGCGGACGCTGACCAAGCCCGCAGGCGCGCTCGGCCGGCTCGAGGAAGTGACCCAGTGGCTCGCCACCTGGCAGGCCAAGCACCCGCCGGTCATCAACCACCCCCGCACCGCCGTCTTTGCCGGCAATCATGGCGTCGCGGCCCGCGGCGTGTCGGCCTACCCGGCCGACGTCACGGCGCAGATGGTCGAGAACTTCATCGCCGGCGGTGCCGCGGTCAACCAGCTCTGCGCCGGGATCGACGGTGACCTGCGCGTCTATGAGATGGCGCTCGACCAGCCGACCGAAGACTTCACGCAAGGCCCGGCCATGAGCGAGGAGGCGACGGCCCGCGCCATCGCCTACGGCATGATGGCGGTCGAGCCCGGCGTCGATCTCCTGGCCTTGGGCGAAATGGGCATCGGCAATTCGACCGTCGCCGCCGCGCTCTGCCACGGCCTGTTCGGCGGCGAAGCCCAGGATTGGGTCGGACCCGGCACCGGCGTCGACGGCGAGGGGCTGGCACGCAAGATCGCCGCGGTGGCGGATGGCGTCGCCCGCAACAAGGCGGCCATGACCGATCCGTTCGAGGTGCTGCGCACTGTCGGCGGCAACGAGTTGGCGGCAATCGTCGGCGCCATCCTGGCCGCCCGCCTCGCACGGGTGCCGGTCGTGCTCGACGGCTTCGCCTGCACCGCGGCGGCGGCGGTCCTGTTTGCGGCCGACCGGCGCGCGCTCGACCATTGCATCGTCGGCCATCGCTCGCCCGAGCCGGGCCATACGCGCCTTCTGAAGATCCTGGGCAAGGAACCGCTGCTCGACCTGGGCATGCGCCTCGGCGAGGGTTCGGGCGCCACGCTCGCGGTCCAGATCCTGAAGGCCGCCGTCGCGTGCCATACCGGCATGGCGACCTTCGACGAGGCCAAGGTCAGCGGCCGGTCAGCCTGATCCCATGCGGCCGCCGGCGATCCTTGCCGCCGTCATCGCGGTGGCCTTCGGCGCCGCGCCGGCGATGGCGGCCGAGGTCACCGTGACGGTCGACCAGATCCACAGCGCCGAGGGCAAGGTCTACGTGACGCTCTGGGGCAGTGCCGACACCTGGCTCGACGATCAGAAATCGCTGCAGAACATCGGCCTGCCCGCCGCCAATGGTGCGGTGACCTTCACGCTGCACGACGTAGCACCCGGCCAATACGCCATCGCGACCTTCCACGACGAGAACGCCGACGGCGAAATGGACTTCAACTTCTTCGGCTATCCGACCGAGGGTTACGCCTTTTCCCGTGACGTCAGGCCGTTCCTGTCGGCGCCGAGCTTCGAATCCTGTGCCTTCACGGTCGGCATTGATGATGTCGCGCTGACCATCCATATGGTCTATCCCTAGCGCCACCCGGCGCTGAACCTCGAGCGCCTATCGGCGCGGCCCGGAGGCGCCGTTGACCTGTCACTGCCCGATCGCGCGAGCGCCCCGCGCATGAACGTCGAAGCCGTCGCCGATACCAAGGAAGCAGAGCCCCCCGCCGGTACCGAGCGCGGCCGCGTCAGCCTGCGCACGCTGATCTGGATCCGCTGGATCGCGGTCGCCGGCCAGGCCGTCACCCTGCTGATCGTGCATCTGGCGCTGGGCTTCACCCTGCCGCTCGAAATCGCGCTCGGCGTGGTCGCGACCTCGGCCGTGATCAATTTCGCCAACCAGATGCAGCGCACCGGCTCGCTCCGCCTGGGCGACCGCGATGCGATGACCTATCTGGCCTATGACGTGGTCCAGCTGGGAGCCCTGCTCTATCTGACCGGCGGCCTGCAGAATCCGTTCGCGCTCCTGGTGCTGGCCCCGGTCACGGTCGGTGCCACGATCCTGTCCCGGCGCAGCGTCATGATGCTGTGCGCCCTCACGGTCGGGGTCGCGACTATCCTCGCCATCTGGCACCTGCCGCTGCCGTGGGACGAGGACCAGCTGGAATTCCCGCTGCTCTACGTGCTGGCGGTCTGGCTCGCCCTCACCCTCTCGACCCTGTTCATCGCGGCCTATACCTGGAGCATCAGCGAAGAGGGCCGCCGGATCAGCGACGCCTATGCCGCGACCCAGCTAGCGCTGGCACGCGAGCAGCGCATATCCGCGGTCGGCGCGCTCGCCGCGGCGGCGGCCCACGAGCTGGGCAGCCCGTTGGGCACGATCGCCGTCATCGCCAAGGAATTGGCGCGCGATCTGCCCGCCGACGGCCCCATGGCCGAGGATGCGCGGCTGCTGCTGAGTGAGACGGCAAGATGTCGCACCATCCTCCAGGAGCTGGCCCAGAAACGCGAGGCCGACGGCGGCACGCCCTACGATCGCCTGCCGCTCTCGGCCCTGGTCGAAGCGGCGGGCGAGCCCTACCGCGTGCCCTATACCGCGCTCACCCAAAAAGTCGAGGGAATCCCTGAGGATCAACCCATCGTCGCCCGCAGTCCCGAGATCATGCACGGCCTGGGCAATCTGGTGCAGAATGCCGTGCAATTCGCCATCGCGGAGGTCGTCGTACGGACGCAATGGGACGCGCAATGGGTGACCGTCACCGTGATGGATGATGGACCGGGATTTCCGACACAGGTGTTGTCTCGGCTGGGGGAACCCTATCTATCGGGACGGGACGAAGATGCCGAGCACATGGGCCTCGGCATCTTCATCGCCGAAACGCTGCTCCGGCGTACCGGCGCCAAGCTGCATTTCGCCAATGGTGCCGAGGGTGGTGCCGTGGTGCGGGTGCGCTGGCCGCGCCGGGCGCTGGTGACCGTCGCGGGCTTGGCCGTGCCGGTCGCCTGAGCCGATCTGTTGCCCCGGGGGTGCGCGCTCGCCCCCCAAGAAGCTGAGGAATTCGTTCGACCATGATCGACGCCCCCATCCAGACTTCCGACGCCCCGCCACCGCCGGACCTCGATCTCGTCTCGCTCGATGGCCTGCCCGACGCCGAGCGCAGCCTGCTGATCGTCGACGACGACACGCCGCTCTGTCACCGCCTCGCCCGCGCCATGGAACGGCGGGGCTTCCTGGTCGAGACGGCCGAAAGCGTCAAGGAGGGCATGGCCAAGGCCGACGAAAACCCGCCGGCCTTCGCCGTGGTCGACCTGCGGCTCGGCGACGGCAATGGCCTCGATGTGGTCGGCGCCATCCGCAAGGCGCGGCCGGCGGCGCGCATCGTCATGCTGACCGGCTACGGCAATATCGCGACGGCGGTGGCGGCCGTGAAGGCCGGGGCCATCGATTATCTGTCGAAGCCGGCCGACGCCGACGTGGTCGAGCGCGCGCTCCTGACCCGCGGCGCCTCACTGCCGCCGCCACCGGAAAACCCGATGTCGGCCGACCGGGTCCGCTGGGAGCATATCCAGCGCGTGTTCGAGCAGTGCGACCGCAATGTTTCCGAGACCGCCCGCCGGTTGAAGATGCATCGCCGGACGCTGCAGCGCATCCTGTCCAAGCACGCGCCGCGCGCCTGAACACGCCGTCGGTTCCCGCCGTTACATTAAGTGCGCTCTTTTGTCGCATCAATTTTGGCCGCCATACCCTGGTAATGGCAGCCTTTTCACAACTCCAATGGTTCCTTGGCGTTAGCGCGACCGTTCGCTATCGCGTCAACGGCGAACGGTCCGGGCCTGAAATACTCTGTTACAGAGCAGTTACCAATGGGTCGGGGATGAAACCCCTGTTCGAGCATTAAACTTCTAAAGCCCTCTGGGAATTGCGGCTCGTCGCGAGGCCGCCCCCGGAAGACCGAGGAGAAGCCATGCCCGAATCTTCGCCACCGCCCGTGCTCGACGGCGACATGCCCCTGCTGATCGGCCTCGGGCCGATCCGATCCGGCACGACTTGGGTGCATGAGCTGCTGTTCGGCCACAGCCAGGTGGCGACGACGTCCCTGAAGGAAGTGAATTTCTTCAACAACCACTTCGACGAGGGCTTGGAGTGGTACGAGGCGCAGTTCCGTCCGGCGACCAGTGCCACCCGCCTGCGCGCGGATATTTCCCCGTTCTACATGATGGACCCGACGGTCTGCGACCGGATCGCCCGGACCGTGCCGAACCCGATCCTGATGGTCAACCTGCGCAGCCCCTATGAGCGCGTGCTGTCCTGGCATCAGAAATATCGGCAGGAAGTGGATCCGATCAGCTTCATCGCGAGCAAGCCCGACACCCATGCCGAAGCGCTCAAAATCGGCCTGACCGCCTCGATCCTGGAGCAATATGTCGAGCGCTTCGGTCGCGACCGCGTGATCCTGGTCGATTATGCCGATCTGAAGCGCGACCCGACGGAGCTGGCCGAACGGTTGCTGCGCCGCCTCGGCCTCGACGTCGAGACGCCGCCGAGCGTCACGCGCGAGGTCAATGCGTCGGTCTATTACCGCAGCGACCATCTGCGCCGGCTTGCCCATCTGGGCGGTCCGCTGGTACGCAAGCTGTCGCCCGAATTGTTCTACGCCATGAAGTTCGGCCCGCTGCACGATCTGGTTTTCGCCAAGAAGCGGATCGTCGGCCCGTCCACCGACCAGAAGATCGGGGCAATCGGCAGCCTGCGCGACGCGTTCGAGGCGGACATCAGCCGGCTCGAGGAGACGCTCGATCGCGATCTGACCTCCTGGCGGTTCGAGGCCCAGGTCGCGGCACTCGACCCGTCACAGACAGCGACCCCCGCTGCAGCCGCGTACGCCATCACGACCGACGCGATCGCGACCGGCGAGACCGCGTCGGCACCGGCCGCGACCGCCCCGGCCCAGTCACGCAGCTGGACCGCCATTCCGGCGCGCCTGGCGATCGAAGCGCGCGCGCTGTGGTCGCTCGCCTGGGATCCCAAGGTGCCCCTGCGCGCCCGGCTCGCCTCGCTCGCCGTGGCGAGCTATCTGATCTCGCCGCTCGACCTCATCCCGAACCGCATTCCCATCATCGGCCATCTCGACGAAGCGGCCACGATCCCGCTCGCCATCGCGCTGTTCCTATGGCTGTCGCCGGCGACGCTGATTCGCCGACACCGCGCCAGCGTGCGACAGTCGAAGCACGGGATGGCGGCGTAGGGCGCGGTTTAGAGCCAGGGCTTGAGCCAGCTGAGGCCGTCGGCGGTCTCGGCTTTCGGGCGATACTCGCAGCCGATCCATCCCTCATAGCCGGTCTGGTCGATCACCTCGAACAGGTAGGGATAATTGATCTCGCCCACGTCCGGCTCGTGCCGTTCCGGCACGCCGGCGATCTGGATATGGCCGGTGATGTCGGCATGGGTGCGGATCTGGGTCGCAAGGTCGCCGACCATGATCTGGCAATGATAGACGTCGAACTGCAGCTCGAGGTTCGGCGCGCCCACCTCCTCGATGATCCGGCGCGCCTCGCTCGGCCGGTTGAGGAAGTAGCCGGGAATGTCCCTGGTGTTGATCGGTTCGATCAGGAGCGTGATCCCGGCCTCGGCGGCGCGGAGCGCCGCATGGCGCAGATTGGCGATATAGGTCCGCCGAGCCAGCGCCCGATCGGCGTCGGGCGCCAGGATGCCGGCCATGGCATGCAGCTTTGGGCAGCGCAGCGGCTTGGCATATGCCAGCGCCCGATCGACGGCGAGCTCGAAGTCCGCCTCGCGGCCGGGCAAGGCCGCCAGGCCGCGCTCCGCCTTGGCCCAGTCGCCTGGCGGCAGGTTGAACAGCGCCTGCTCGAGCCCTGCCCGCTCCAGCCGACGGGCGAGCTCGTCCGCCGGATATTCATAGGGGAACAGATACTCGACCGCCTTGAACCCGGCATCGGCCGCGGCCGCAAAGCGATCGAGAAAATCGTATTCAGTGAACATCATCGAGAGATTCGCGGCGAAACGCGGCATCGGGCGGGATCCTTGAAGGCGGGGCTCGTCACCGCTTAGGATCGGTCCTGCCTCGGTTTTCGGCAACCCTCTGGAAGGAACGTCCATGGCGATCCTGCTCGGCGCCATCGCCGACGATTTTACCGGTGCCACGGATCTGGCCAATACGCTGGTGCGTCAAGGCATGCGAACGGTGCAGCTGATCGACGTGCCCGACGGCCCGCCCGCCACCCTTGCCGATGACGTCGATGCGGTCGTGATCGCGCTCAAGAGCCGCACCATCCCGGCGGCGGAAGCGGTCGCCCAGTCGCTGGCGGCTCTCACTTGGCTCGAAGCCGCCGGGGTCCGGCAGGTTCTCTTCAAATACTGCTCGACCTTCGATTCGACCGCCGAAGGCAACATCGGCCCGGTCGCCGAGGCGTTGATGGCGGCACTGGGCGTCGATTTCACCATCTATTGCCCGGCCTTTCCCGAAAACGGCCGGACCATCTTCAAGGGCTATCTGTTCGTCGGCGACGGGCTGCTGTCGGAATCCGGCATGCGCAATCACCCGCTGACGCCGATGCGCGACGCCAACCTGATGCGCGTGCTTGGTGCCCAGACGACCCGGCCCGTAGGCCTGGTGCCGCTGTCGACCGTGCTGGCCGGGCCCACGGCGATCCGGGCGGAATTTGGCCGGCTCGAACGGGCCGGCATCGCACACGTCGTGGTCGACGCGGTCACGGATGCCGACCTGCACCGCCTGGGTGAGGCCGTCGCCGGCCTGAAGCTGATCACCGGCGGCTCCGGCCTGGCGCTGGGGCTGCCGGCGAATTTTCGCCGCAACGGGCTGCTGCCGGAGCGCGGCGAGGGAGCCGCCGTGCCGGTCGACCTCGGTGGCACCGCCGCGGTCCTGTCCGGCTCCTGTTCGGTCGCGACCCTGGCCCAGAACGCCTACATGAAGGCACGCCGGCCGAGCTTCCAGCTCGATCCGCTGGCGCTGGCCGAAGGCGACGGGCAGATTGCGGCGGCGCTCGACTGGGCCGCCGGCCGGCTGGAAGTGGAGCCGATCCTGATCAGCGCCAGCGCGCCGCCCGACGCGGTCCGCGCCGCGCAGGACAGGCTCGGCCGCGAGCGGGCCGGCGCCCTGGTCGAAGATGCACTTGCCCGGATCGCGCGCGGCCTGGTCGAGCAAGGCGTGCGCCGCCTGGTGGTGGCCGGCGGCGAAAGCTCGGGCGCGGTCGTCCAGACCCTGGGCGTGACCGCCCTGCGCATCGGCCGGCAGATCGACCCGGGCGTGCCCTGGACCGTGGCCTCGGCCGGCGGCGGACCGTCGCTGGCGCTGGCGCTCAAATCCGGCAATTTCGGCGGCGAGGACTTCTTCCTCCGGGCCTTCGCATGAGCGCCGAAGCCGCAGCGCGCGACGCGATCTGCCGCCTGGGCGCCTCGATCTTCGGCCGCGGCCTGACGTTCGGCAGCTCCGGCAACATCAGCGTCCGGATCGCCGACGGCTTTCTGATGACGCCGACCAACGCGTCGCTGGGCGACCTCGACCCGGCGCGCCTCGCCAAACTGTCGCCCGACGGCACGCTTCTGTCCGGCGATGCGCCGACCAAGGAAAGCTTCCTGCATCGCGCGATGTACGAGGAACGCGGCTCGGCCGAGGCGGTGGTCCATCTGCACTCGACCCATTCGGTCGCGGTCTCGTGCCTTGCCGACGTCGACCCGGCGAACGTGCTGCCGCCGATCACCGCCTATTACGTGATGCGCGTCGGCACCCTGCCGCTCGTCCCCTATTTCCGGCCGGGCGACCCGAAGCTGGCCGACGCGGTCCGCACGCTGGCCGGCAGCCACCATGCGGTGCTGCTGGCCAATCACGGACCGGTCGTCGCCGGTACCAGCCTGGCGGCGGCGGCGGCGGCCGTCGAGGAACTGGAAGAGACCGCGCGCCTGCATCTGCTGCTGCACGGCCATCGCACGCGTTTTCTGACCGAGGCGCAGGTTCGGGATCTGCAGGGGTAAGGCCGGCGTCGATGCCGGGCCGGCAGCGCGGCCATGGGGACCGACGCTGCCGGCTCGACGTCCAGTTGCTGCGCTGCTGCGGGAGTCACACGAGGGGTCAGTGCGACGATCGGCGGACGCGGCTGGTCCGGCGCATGATGGGGCACACGCCGGGCATCAACTATGGTGCACCGCACACAGGTCGGCTGTCTCAACCTTGCGGAACCGTCACATAATTGCCGCTAACAGCTGTGGCAAGCTGACGATCAGCGGCCCGGAACCGACAGCGCCAGGGCTTCGCCCCAGCTGGTCGCGCCGGCGCCAGTGGCATAGCGGTCGAGATTGTCCCGGACCGCGGCAGCGCCATTGCCGCCGGCCCCGGTCGCCGCCAGCTCGGCCAGCACCGCGACCCAGCTGGTCAGATGAATGCCCGCGCCGGTCATGCGGGCGATGCCGACCCGCTCGCCGCCATCGTCAGAGCCAGTCGAGGCATCGAGCACGGCATGGACCTCGAGCCCGCTGCGGCGCGCGCCGAGCGCGGTCGCGGCCAAACCGAAGTCGGGCGTGAGCGAGGCGATGATCAGATGGTGGCGGCCCGACGCGAGGACGGACTTGCGCGATGCCGGATCGTCCCAGAAACCGCCGCCGATGCGCGGCACCACGGCCCCCGGGCCGAACAGCGCCAAGAGTTCATCGAGCACCGGCCCGCCTTTCGCACCAGCGCCCAGCACCGTCGGCACGCTGAAGGCACGCGCCAGCCGCGCCAGCCCCAACAGATTGTTGCGCAACGCTTCGGCGGTGCCGTTTGGACCGGCCGCGGTCGACAGCAGACCCGTCTGAGCATCGACGATGGCCAGCGCCGTGTCGTCTGCACGCAGTCGTTCCGCAAATCGATTATGGGTGAGGAGAGGTTCGACCATCGAGGGTTTCGCCAATGAATGAGGTTAACAGAATCTTACTCACTCAGTCCGAAATGTCGAGTGACTTGTTTTTTCTCGCGAAATCAGATAGTTACACCCTACATGCCGTCGTTGGCGCCAAAATTGGCTGAATCAGATTGGTAAGGTCCCATCCCCGCTGCCGCCGATCTTCGGACGAACCCATCGTCTGGTCGGCAGTGCGGGCGCGATTGCCGAGCGGCCGCGGAGCGGGCACCATCCGCACCCGCCCGCTTCAGGAATCCGGAAGGCCCCATGTCACCCGATCTGTCGCTCGATGATCTGCTCTATCCCGAAATCGAACCCTACGACCACGGCATGCTCGCGGTCGGCGGTCCGCACCGGATCTATTTCGAGCAGGTCGGCAACCCCAAGGGCCTGCCGGTCGTCTTTCTCCATGGCGGGCCGGGCGGCGGCGCCAAGGCGATCCATCGCCGCTTTTATGATCCGGACTTCTTCCGCATCGTGCTGCTCGACCAGCGCGGTTGCGGCCGCTCGCTGCCGATGGGCGAGACCCAGGACAACGACACCCAGGCGCTGGTCGGCGACATCGAGCGGTTGCGCAGCCATCTGGGGATCGAGCGCTGGGCCGTTACCGGCGGCTCCTGGGGCTCGTGCCTGGCACTGCTCTATGGCGAGGCCCACCCGGATCGCTGCCTGGGCTTCCGCCTGCGCGGCATGTTCACCGGCCGGGCGAGCGAGATCGACTGGTGGTGGCGTTCGATCGGCGTGCTGTTCCCGGAGGCTTACGAGGAGCTGCTGGCATTGCTGCCGCCTGCCGAGCGCGGCGACCTGCTCGCCGCCTACCATGCGCGCACGAACGATCCCGACCCGGCGATCCACGAGCCGGCGGTGCGCGCGCTGAAGCGCTTCTCGGCCCGCACCTCGACCTTCCGGCCCGACCGGGAGTTGATCGACCAGGCGGTCGATCTCGCCGCCGCGCTGCCGCTGTCGCGCTTCTTCACCCGCTATTGCGCGCACGGCTTCTTCATCGAGGAGGGCCAGGTCCTGCGCGATCTCGGCCGCATCGCCCATCTGCCTGCCCAGCTCGTGGTCGGGCGCTACGACGTCGTGACGCCGCCCGCAACCTCCTGGATGGTGCACCGTGCCTGGCCCGGCTCGGATCTGGAGGTCGTAGTCGAGGGCAATCACTCCGATCTCGAGCCGGCCATGGCCGACGCCGTGCGGCGCGCGACCGACCGGTTGCGCGATCGCCTGGCCGCAGGTTGAGCCGCTCCCCCGCGACAGCACTTGGCAAGACCGCTCCATTCATGGAGTCTGTCGTCGGCGCCATGGATCGAGCAGCTCATTTTGAAGATGGACGACAATGCGACCGGCTGACCTGCTGAAGCTGGCGGGCCTGGCCGGCGCCCTCATCCTTGGCGCGTCGATGCTCGCCGCCCTGGTCCCCGCCGGCCGGTCGCCGGCCATCCCCAACACGCCCGGTCGGAGCGAACTGGTCATCGGCATGCGCCAGGCGCCGCCGTCGCTCAATCCGATCCAAGGCAGTTCCGGCGCGCGCAACTATCTGGGCGGCCTCGCATTGCGCCCGTTGTCCGGCGCGGACAAGAACGGCCGCCCGAGCTGCTATCTGTGCGAGACCCTGCCGACCTTGGAGAACGGCGGGGCGCGCATCGTCGATCTGGCTGACGGCCGCCAGGGCATGGAGGTGACCTTCACCCTGAAGCCCGGCCTCTCATGGGCCGACGGTGAGCCGGTTACCAGCCGCGACATGGTCTTCAGCTGGCGCCTGGCGCGCGATCCCGAGATCGGCGCCGCCAACGCCGAGACGCTGCGCCATATCGCCGACGTGACGATCGTCGATCAGCGGACCTTCACCCTGCATCTCGACCAGATCGATTATGGCTACAACCGCCAGGTCACCTTCTGGGTGCTGCCGGCGCATATCGAAGCACCGATTCTGGCCGGCCTCGCCCATCGCGGTGATTATTTCGGCCGGTCGGCCTACACGACCGATCCGACCAACCCGGGCCTGTGGATCGGCCCCTATCGCCTCATCGGCTACGAGCCGGGCCGGAGCGCGCGCTACGAACGCACGCCGGCCTGGCCGGGGCCGCCGGCGCATATCCCCCGCATCACCGTCCGCATGATCGAGAATACGGCGGTGCTGGAGGCCGATTTCCTGACCGGCACTGTCGATTACATCGCCGGCGAGCTTGGCTTGACCGTCGACCAGGGGCTGGAACTGAAGGCCCGCCGTGCCTACAGCTTCGATTTCGCCATGCAAAGCAGCCTGACCTACGAACACGTCGACATGAACCTTGGCAATCCGCTGTTGGCCGACCGACGCATCCGCCGGGCACTGCTGCTGGCGATCGACCGGCAGACCATCACCCGGCGCCTGTTCGATGGGCTGCTGCCGGTGGCCGACGGGTTCGTCGCCCCCGGCGACCGGGGCTACGATCCCGACATCAGCAAATATCCCTATGACCCGGCCGCGGCCGGCAAGCTGCTGGCGGAAGCGGGCTTCCTGCCGGGACCGGACGGCGTCCGCGTCGATGGCAAGGAACGGCGCCTCGCCTTCACGCTCGCCACGACCACCGGCCATCGGGTCCGCGAACTGGTCGAGCAGGAATTGCAGGCGAAATGGCGGGCCGTCGGCGTCGAGATCACGCTCGCCAACGACAGTGCCACCGCCCTGCTGGGCGACCGCCTACCCCACGGCGCCTATGACCTGGCGCTTTATGCCTGGACGAACCCGCCGGAGTATCCGCCGACCTACATGCTGGTGTCGGCCAGCATCCCCTCCACCGCCAATGATTTCAGCGGCGGCAACTATCCGCGCTTCGTCGATGCGGACACCGACCGCCTGAACGATGCCCTGGTCAGGGAACTCGATCCGGCCAAGCGCATGCCGATCTGGGCCCGGCTGCAGGAAATCTACGCGCGCGAGCTGCCAGCCCTGCCGCTGTTCTTCGAATCCACCGTGTTCGTCATCCCGACCTGGCTCAAGGGGGTCGACCCGGCCGGCCATGTCGGCGATACGACTCTGTGGGTCGAGGAGTGGCGCGCCGATTGACCGCGGGGCCCGAATCGCGCCGAGCGATTTTCGGGCTTTACGTCGCGCCCCTGATTCTATCTCTTTCCCGGCCATGCGAAGTTGCTTTCGGGGAATCCCAATGACCAAGAAAATCATAGCCGGCCTGATCGGCGTGCTGCTGATGGGTGTCGGCGCCGCGGCCCATGCCGCGAGCTGCCCGGCGGCCCCGCCGGCCCAGATCGTGTTCGATGCCACGCCGAGCCCGACGCCGCAGGACACCAGCCTTTCGGCCAAGGACCTCGCCGCCAAGCTCGGCGCCGGCCCCGACCGCCTGGCGCCCGGTCACTACGACGCGAACGTGGCGTTCTCCGCCCGGCGCGACACCGCGATCGCCAAGCTGCCCGACGGCACGGTGTGTGCGGCGCTCGCCAAGCTGACCGTCAAGGTCTCCCTCGACCGCAAGCTCTGGCTGGCGAAGGAGCTGACCGACAACGCCTGCGTCCTCAAGGCCTTCGGCACGTCCTATGGCGCCCAGGCAAAGGCGGACGACGACACGATCGCCCAGTTCGGCCAGACCATCGCCGCAAGCTACCAGGGCAAGGTGTCGGCCATCGGCTGGCAGACGTCGAAGAGCCAGGAGGACGCCAACAAGGCGATTTCCGACAAGCTCTCGCCGATCCTGACCGACATCCAGACGAAATTCGAAGAGCAGCGCACTGCCGCCCAGAGCAAGATCGACCTGTCGAAGCCGCCGGCCGACGGGTGCGACGGCGCCACCGAGAAGCTCGGCCATCAGGTCGGCATGGGCAATGTTGCCGCCCAGGCCCCGAAGAAGGAACTGCACACTTCGCCGGGTGCGGCGGGCGGTTCGAAGTATTGAGCCGGACCGGCCGCCTTGCGGCCGGCCCTTCGCGAACGCGAGAATGACGGAGGCGCGCCGACAACCGGCGCGCCTTTTTCATGCCGTTTCTACAAGGAATTGCGCCCGACCCGGCATCTGTGGCTATGTTACCGCAAGCACAGAAAAAAAGACCATGGGAGGGGCCGTTCATGCCCGCAGACAAACGCCCGAGCGACCGGGCCGCGTTCGACCGGCCGGCGGCGGACCAGAATTGGGACCGGCCGATCTCGCCGGAGGAGACGCTCGCGATCTGCCCGGCCGCCGTTTCCAGTGCTGGCCGCAACTGGCCCGACCTGTTCGTCGTCCAGCGCACCGGCCGTGACGGCCTCGTCGAATATCCACCAGTCGACCATCACGTCATCAGCGTCCAGCAGTCGGGCGCGCTGCTGCTGTCGCGCCGGCTGGGCGGCGATACCCAGCGCCGCCGCGCCGCCGCCGGCAGCGTCAGCGTGACGCCGGCCGGCGAGGCCGCCGAATGGCAATGGGAAGGGCTCTACGGCCGGATCGAGGTCTATTTGCCGCACAGCCGGGTCGAGCAGGTCGTCGCCGAGGCGCTCGACATCGATGCCGAGCGGCTGGAGATCGCGCCGAGCCTCGCCGTCCGCGATTTCCCGGCCGAGCAGATGGCGCGGGGCCTGCTGCAGGAGCTGCAGGTGCCGGCGCTCGCCTCCGCCGTCTATGCGGAGCGCTTTGCGCTGCTGCTCGCGGTCCATCTGGTGCGCGCGCATTCGACGCTCCGGCGGCCGAGCGGCGCACGCAAGGGCGGCCTCACGCCGTTCGCCCTGAAGCGGGTCAAGGAATTCATCGAGGCGCACCTGGCCGAGGACGTCTCGCTGGGCGACATGGCGGCGACGGCCGGCCTGTCGGTCTTCCATTTCTGCCGCAGCTTCAAGCAGTCGACCGGCATGACGCCGCACCAGTACCAGCTCTACCGGCGGATCGAGCGGGCCAAGGAGCTGCTGGCCGACCGCTCTCTCTCGCTCGCCAGCCTGTCGGTCGCGGTCGGCTTTTCCAGCCAGAGCCATTTCTCGACCGCCTTCCGCAAGATCGCCGGCACCTCGCCCCACCGCTTCCGCAGCGAGCTTTGAGCGCGGCTTGCCGTCCCTTCCCGGCGGCCCGTTGCCGAACCGGCCTCGATACGGTAATTCTACCCTGGGTTTCGCAGGGAGGGTCATTGTCATGCCGCCTCGCCGGATCGCGCCGCCGTCCGTATCCTGGCCCGGAACCGCGTCCGCGCAGGCGAAGCCCGGGGCCCCGGCGCGTCATGGTGCCGTCCTGCCGCCAACCGTTCGTTCCGGTCATGCGCCGCCGCCCTTCGCGCCGCTCCATGACCGGGCCAACCCGCCGCGCCCGCAGCCAGCCGCCCAGGCAAAGCCCGCATCGGTCATCCAGCCGATGAGGAGCGTGCGCGAGTCGACCAAGAAACAAACCGAGCAGCTATCCCAACCGCCGAGCCCTCAGACGAAGCGCCTGTCGCGCCGCAACTCAGTCTCGCTCGAGAACGGCAGCTTCGAGATCGGCATGGATGTCGAACCGGTCTTCAAGGTGCCGCAGCCCAAGTATCCTCCCCAATACGATCAGTTCGGAAATAGGCTATTGCGCTTCGGCAAACGGAGCGAAGTATCTTGGCTCAATGGATTTCTGGATTGGTATTGGAAAAACAAGCAGCCGGTCGCCTGTCAGAGCACGGAACCAACGCTGCACAACAATAACGACATCGAGATCGACCATATTCGGTCATTCTTCAAGCAGATCGCGGCCGAATGCGTGAAGCATCCGGTGTGTGACGGAAGCCATCACTGGGACGCCTACGTCATCGATTTTCACACCGAGAAGCTGACCGCGGGCGACATCGACAGCAATGGAAGGAACAAGAATTCCGTGCGCCGGGCCTATCACCTGAGAAATAATCTGCAGTGGATGTGCCAACCGCACAACGGGTCGAAGAACGGCACGAAGGATCATGATTCCCTGGCCGAGCCCGACTATCTCGGCCCCTGCGACGGGAAGTCCTGCTCGGATCCGGCGCCCTGAGCGACCTGCTCCCGATCTCGCCCGCCGACACCGACCGCCCGACCGACCAGTCGGTTTTTTACATCGGATGGCGATTTCATCGGGATCTTGCCGCGACGGCTGCCCGCTTGCTGGCCGCGTCTTGACACCCCACGGGGAGAGGGCGGACCGTTCAACCGCAACGACAAACAAGCCGCCGATCGAGCGGCGTCACGTCCCTGAGGAGGAACCCATGCCCGAGGCCTCGCCCCCGATCCGCGACGGCGCCTGAGCCCCCATCGATCATGACCCGTCACCCCGTCTGATCCGTCCGGGAAGCCCCATGACATCGCCCGTGAGCACCAGCCTCGTCGGCAGCATCGCCGTCGTCACCATCGACAATCCGCCGGTCAACGCGCTCGGCCATGCGGTGCGGGCCGGCCTCGCCGCCGCGATCACGGCCGCCGAGGCTGACGCCACCGTGCGCGCGGTCGTGCTGAAATGCGCCGGCCGGACCTTCGTCGCCGGCGCCGACATCACCGAATTCGGCAAGCCGCTCGAGCCACCCGGCCTCGACGAGGTGATCGCGCAGATCGGCGGCATGTCGAAGCCGGTTGTCGCCGCGATCCACGGTACGGCGCTCGGCGGCGGCCTGGAGCTGACGCTCGGCTGCCACTATCGCATCGCGCTCGCCTCGGCGCAGTTCGGGCTGCCCGAGGTCAAGCTCGGCCTGCTGCCCGGCGCCGGCGGCACCCAGCGCCTGCCGCGCGTGCTGGGCGTGCTGCCGGCGCTCGAGATCATGGTCTCGGGCGAGTTCATCGGCGCCGAGCGGGCGCTCGCCGGCGGGCTGATCCAGCGCATCGTGCCGGACCTGGACGAGGTGGCACTCGCCTTCGCCCGGGAGATCATCGAGGTCCGCCCGCTGCCGCTCATCGCCGCCGGCGAGGGCAAGCTGGCCGAGGCCCGCGCCAACCCCGGCATCATCGACGAATTCGCCCGCTCGATCGCCCGCAAGAGCCGCGGCTTCAAGGCGCCGGCGGCGATCGTGGATTGCGTGAGGGCGGCCCTCGACCGACCGTTCGCCGACGGCCTCGCCTATGAGTGTCGGCGCTTCATGGAACTGATGGCCTCGTCCGAATCCGCCGCCCAGCGCTATGCCTTCTTCGCCGAGCGCGAGGCCGGCAAGGTCCCGGGCCTGCCCAAGGACGCGCCCGACCGGCCGATCCGGCAAGCGGCGGTCATCGGCGCCGGCACCATGGGTGGCGGCATCGCGATGAATTTCGCCAATGCCGGCATTCCCGTGACCCTGATCGAGACCGGCGCCGAGGCGCTGGAACGGGGCCTCAAGATCATCCGCGCCAATTACGAGGCGACGGCACGGCGCGGCGGCATCACGCCAGCCGACGCCGAGGCGCGCATCGGCCGCATCACCGGCAGCCTGACACTCGAGGCCGCAGCCGACGCCGACATCGTGACCGAGGCGGTGTTCGAGGAGATGGGCCTGAAGAAGGAGCTGTTCGCCTCGCTCGACGGGATCGTCCGGCCCGACGCGATCCTGGCCACGAACACATCTACCCTCGACGTGAACGCGATCGCGGCGGCGACCAGCCGGCCGGAACGTGTGCTCGGCACCCATTATTTCAGCCCGGCCAATGTCATGCGGCTCTTGGAGATCGTCCGTGGCACGGCGACCGACCCGACCGTGCTGGCAAGCACCATGGCGCTCGCCCGCCGGCTCATGAAAGTGCCGGTCGTGGTCGGTGTCTGCTACGGCTTCGTCGGTAACCGCATGCTGCACCGACGGTCCGACCAGGTCGAATCACTGCTGCTGGAAGGCGCCTCGCCCGCCGAGCTCGACCAGTCTCTGCTCGATTTCGGCTTCCCCATGGGTCCCTGCGCCATGGCCGACCTGGCCGGCATCGACGTCAGCTGGCGCATCCGCCGCGGCCTGGGCCTGACGGCCCCCGTCAGCGACCGGCTGCATGATGCCGGGCGGCTTGGCCAGAAGACCGGCGCCGGCTTCTTCCGTTACGAGCCCAGCAACCGCACGCCGATCCCCGATCCCGCGGTCGATGTCTTGATCGCCGAGGCCGCGGCCGAGCGCGGGGTCAACCGGCGGACGATCTCCCAGGACGAGATCCTGGTGCGCCTGCTCTACCCGATGATCAACGAGGCCGCGCACATCCTCGAAGAGGGTATCGCGCTCCGGCCGTCCGACATCGACATCGTCTGGATCAATGGCTACGGCTGGCCGGTTTATCGCGGCGGCCCGATGTATTGGGCCGACCGGATCGGTCTCGAAACGATCCGCGGCACACTCAAGGGCATGGCCGATCGGCTGGGCGACGACCGCCTGAAGCCGGCGCCGCTCATCGAACGGCTCGCGACCGAGGGGCGCGGCTTTCTCACGACCAAGGCTTAAGGGGAGATCGACATGGCTGAACTTTGGGAGAAATCCTATCCGCCCGGTTTCGACTGGCATGCCGAGATCAAGACGGCGACGCTGAGCGACGAACTGACCGAGGCGGTTGCCCGCTGGGGCGCCAAGACCTTCCTCGAGTTCGGACCGGTTAGGCTCGATTTCCGCACTTTCGACGCGCTGGTCGAGCGGGCGGCGCGCGGCTTCGCGGCGCTGGGCGTCAAGCCTGGCGTCCATGTGGCGCTGCACCTGCCCAACACGCCGCATTACCCGATCGCCTTCTATGGCGTGCAGCGCGCCGGCGGCGTGGTCGCCAACCTGTCGCCGCTCGATGCCGAGCGCGAGATCGCCCACAAGATCGCGCTCGCCGACGTCAGCCTAGTGGTGAGCTTCGCCGGGCTCGACCAGAAGCTGCCGCCGGCGGGCCCGGGCCTGCGCATCATCGTCGCGACACCGGAGGACATGGCGCCGGTGCCGCCGCCGGCGATCCCGACCGATCCGGCCGAGCGCATCCCGTTCCGCGTGCTGCTCGACCCGACCCGGCCGGCGCCCGGGCCGTGGCCCAAGGCGAATGTCGACGATCTGGCCGTGCTGCAATTCACCGGCGGCACCACCGGCCTGCCCAAGGCGGCGATGCTGAGCCACGCCAACCTCACCGCCTCGGTCTCGAGCTACGACGCCTGGGGCAGCAACCCCAGCATCGGGCTCAAGGCTGGCGAGGAAAGCGTGCTGGTCGTCCTGCCGCTGTTCCACATCTACGCGCTCAACACCCTCTTGCTGCGGGGCCTGCGCAACGGCTACCGGCTGATCCTGAAGGCACGCTGGGACACGGACGACATCCTCGACACCATCCAGCGCGAGCGGCCCAGCATGTTCTCGGGCGTGCCGACCATGTTTCGCGCCGTCGCCTCCCACCCGCGCGCCAAGGAGGTTGATTTCACCTGCTTCCATTTCTGCAACACCGGCGGGGCGCCGCTGCCGATGGAACTGCGCGACGAGTTCGAGGCCGTGGCCCAGCGCCAGCTGCTCGAAGGCTGGGGCATGAGCGAGACCTCGCCGGCCGGCACGGTGACGCCGCCGCAGAACCGCAAGCTCGGCTCCGCCGGCCTGCCGCTGCCCGGCGTGATGATCGAGATCCGCGACCTGGACGAGCCGACCCGCAAGCTCGCCCCCAACGAGAAGGGCGAGATCTGCATCAAGGGCAAGAACGTCACCCGGGGCTATTACAAGCAGCCCGAAGAGACGGCCGGCGCCTTCGTCGACGGCTATTTCCGCACCGGCGACATCGGCTACCTGGACGAGGACGGCTTCCTGTTCATCGTCGACCGCAAGAAGGACATGATCCTGTCCGGCGGCTACAACGTCTATCCGCGCCTGATCGAGGAAGCGATCTACGAGCATCCCTCGGTCGAAGAGGTGATCGTGATCGGCATCCCCGACGCCTATCGCGGCGAGAGCGCCAAGGCCTTCGTCAAGTTGCGCGCCGGCGCGCCGGAGCTGGGCCTGGAGGAGCTGCGCCAGTTCCTGGCCGACAAGGTCGGCAAGCACGAGCTGCCGGCAGCGCTCGAGCTCCGCGACGCCCTGCCCAAGACCGCCGTCGGCAAGCTGTGGAAGAAGCCGCTGGTCGACGAGGCGCGGGCCAAGGCAGGATAAGCATCGTCCATTCAATCCTTCGCCATGGCCGGGCGTGACCCGGCCATCCAGGCGCAAGCAAGCGCTTGCGCCCACGCGGCTCCGCCTGATGCCCGTGATGCAGACGATGGTGCAGGCGGCAACGCATGGATGCCCGGATCAAGTCCGGGCATGACGAGTGTTAATTTGATCAGGAGACACCACCATGGTCGACGCGGTCATCGTCTCGACGGCGCGCACGCCGATCGGCAAGGCGTTCCGGGGCGCCTTCAACCTGACCCACGGTGCCGAGATGGGCGGCCATGTCATCCGTGAGGCCGCCGCCCGCGCCCGGATCGAGGCTGGCGAGATCGAGGACGTGGTGCTCGGCTGCGCCCTGCCGCAGGGGGCGACCGGCGGCAATATCGCGCGCCAGGCGGCGATCCGCGCCGGCCTGCCGGTCTCGGTCGCGGCCATGACCGTCAACCGCTATTGCAGCTCGGGCCTGCAGGCGATCGCGATCGCCGCCCAGCGCGTCATCGTCGACCAGGTGCCAGTCGCCATCGCCGGCGGCCTCGAATCGATCAGCCTGGTCCAGGGCGCGGGCGGCCTGCCGCAGGAGCCCGATCCGTGGCTGGCCGAGCACAAGCCCGACATCTACCTGCCGATGCTCGACACGGCCGAGATCGTCGCCGAGCGCTATGGCGTCAGCCGGGCCGCCCAGGACGAATTCGCGCTGGAAAGCCAGCGGCGGACCGCCGCCGGCCAGCGCGACGGCCGGTTCGGCGCCGAGATCGCGCCCATCACCGTCATCAAGGCGGTGACCGACAAGGCGACCGGCGAGACGCGGCGCGAAACGGTGACCCTCGCCCGCGACGAGGGCAACCGGGCCGATACCACGCTCGACGGCCTCGCGAACCTGCAACCGGTGCGCGGGCCGGGCAAGACCATCACCGCCGGCAATGCCAGCCAACTGTCCGACGGCGCCGCGGCGACCGTGGTCATGTCCGACCGTGAGGCGGCCCGGCGCGGGCTCGAGCCCCTCGGCATCTTCCGCGGCCTCGCGGTCGCCGGCTGCGAGCCGGACGAGATGGGCATCGGCCCGGTGTTCGCCGTGCCGATGCTGCTGAAGCGCCACGGGCTGACGCTCGCAGACATTGACATCTGGGAGCTGAACGAGGCCTTCGCGGTGCAGGTGCTCTATTGCCGCGACCGGCTCGGCATCCCGCCGGAGCGGTTGAACGTCGACGGCGGCGCCATCGCCATCGGCCATCCCTACGGCATGAGCGGCGCGCGCATGACCGGCCATCTGCTGATCGAGGGCAAGCGGCGCGGCGCGAAGCTGGGCGTCGTCACCATGTGCATCGGCGGCGGCATGGGCGCCGCCGGCCTGTTCGAGATCGTGTGAGGGAAGCCCGGCGCGCTTTGCGTTCCTGACGTAAGGCCTGTCGACGAAGACCGGGCGCCGGCACAGAGCCGATCTGTGGCGGCGAGCCACCTTGCTTGTCTACGCAACCGGGCGGAACATTGAGGCCGTTACGCATTCCCCCATGCCGCACAAGGAAGATCATCGTGGCTCAACCTGCTCTGTTCAAGCCGATCCGCGTTGCCGATCTCGAACTGGCCAACCGGATCGTGATCGCGCCCATGTGCCAGTATTCCGCCGAGAACGGGTGCATGAACGACTGGCATCTGATCCACCTCGGCCAGCTTGCCATATCGGGGGCGGCGCTGGTGACGATCGAAGCCAGCGCGGTCGTACCGGAGGGCCGCATCACCTATGCGGACGTCGGGCTGTGGAACGACGAGACCCAGGCGGCCATGCGCCGCACGCTCGACGGCATCCGGCGCTGGTCGGACAAGCCGATCGGGATCCAGTTGAACCATGCCGGCCGCAAGGCCTCGGTCGAGGTGCCGTGGAAAGGCGGGGCGCAGTTTGCCCCGAGCCATGCGCTCGGATGGCAGACGGCGGCGCCTTCGGCTATCCCGTTCGCCGACGGCCAGGTGCCGCCGACCGCGATGGATCGGGACGAGCTTCGACGGGTGCGCGACGCATTCGCTGGATCCGCCCGACGCGCCGCAAGCCTCGGCCTCGACCTGATCCAGCTCCACGCCGCCCATGGCTATCTGCTGCATCAGTTCCTGTCGCCATTGTCCAACCGGCGGGATGACGAATATGGCGGCTCGCTCGAGAACCGGATGCGGTTCCCGCTCGAGGTCTTCGATGCCGTGCGCGCGGCCTTTCCGGCCGGCAAGCCGGTGTCGATGCGGGTCTCGGGTACGGACTGGGTGGAAGGCGGCTGGGATATCGCCCAGACCGTCGCCTTCGCCGAAGCGCTGGAGAAGCGCGGCTGCAACGCGATCCATGTCTCGAGCGGCGGCCTGCATCCCGCCCAGAAGATCCCGGTGTCGCCGAGCTACCAGGTGCCGCTGGCCCGCGCCGTCAAGGCGGCCGTCCACATACCGGTGATCGCCGTCGGGCTCATCACCGGCTTCGAGCAGGCCGAGGCGATCGTGGCGACCGGCGATGCGGACCTGATCGCGCTCGCGCGCACGATCCTCTACGATCCGCGCTGGCCATGGCACGCTGCTGCGGAGCTGGGCGGAAAGGTGCGCGCGCCCAACCAGTATCTGCGCTCCCAGCCGTCGAAGTATCGGGACCTGTTCGAAACCGAGTAGCCGCCGGAGAAGTCTCGGAAACCCTGCCCGCCCTACGGTCGGCAGGGTTTCTCATGCTCGCTTACAAGGAACTCATCATGTCTTCTGCACCGGCTACGGAGCTTCGGTCCGCCAATCCGCAAGACGCCGGGATGATCCGGGAGCTGGTGCGAGCCGCTTACGTGAAATGGGTCGCCGTCCTCGGTCGCGAACCGATGCCGATGAAGGCCGACTACGAGCGAGCCGTCCGCGAGCACCAGATCGACCTTCTGCATATCGACGGCAGAATGGTCGGGCTGGTCGAGACGATGCTGCGTCCCGATCACCTTTGGATCGAAAATATTGCCGTGAGGCCGGACTGCCAGGGCCAGGGCTTGGGGCAGCGGCTGTTGGCCCATGCCGAGCGGAAAGCGACTGCGGCCGGGCACACCGAAATTCGCCTGCTGACGAGTGCCGCTTTTGGCGCCAATGTCGCGCTCTACTCCCGGCTCGGATACTCCGTTGATCGACAGGAGCCCTTCATGGGCGGGACAACGGTCTATATGAGCAAGAAGCTTACCCAATAGCTTGGCGCAACGGTCTACGCCCCCGCCACCGCCGGCACCGGATTCGTCTCCATCATCCCGGCCAGATGATCCAGCAGCCAGCGGCCGGCCGGCCCGGGCGGGCGGTCGCGGCGGTGGGCGGCGCAGAGCGGCAGGGTGATGCCGTCACTGGGAACGCCGTCGCCCGCGATCGGAATCTGGCACAGCCGGCCGGCCGCCAGATCTTCGGCCACCAGATGGGCCGGCATGCTGCCCCAGCCGAGACCGGCGGTCAGCATGGCGTGCTTGGCACCGAGATCGGCCAAGCGCCAGGTCTGCGGCGACAGCACGCCATAATCGCGGCTGCCGGTCAGGCCGGATCGGTCGGACAGCACCAGCTGCACATGACGGCGCAGCTCTTCCGGCGGCACGGGGCCTTCATGGCGGCCGAGCGGATGGGACGGGGCGGCGACATGGATCAGCGTGATGTCCAGCAGCGGCTGCCGCTGCAGTGCTTCGAACTCGCTGCTGAAGGTCGACATCAGGCCGATCGCGCAGGTGCCATTCAGCACCAGCTCAGCGGTCGCCCCCAGGGATTCCACGTAGATGCGGGGCGGGACCGACGGAAAGCGCGCACTGAAAATGCGTAGGGCGTCGAGCAGCGCGCACGTCGGGAACATCGCATCGACGACCAGGGTCAACTCGGGCTCCAGGCCGGCGGCGATGCCCCGGGCATGGTCGGCCATCGCCCGCATTTCCTCCGCGATCAGCCGTGCCCGCGGCAGCAGGGTGCGGCCCGCCTCGGTCAAGGTCGGCCGGTAGGTCGTGCGGTCGAACAGCGCCGTGCCTAATTGCTCCTCCAGCCGCTGCACCGCGTAGGTCACGGCGGATTGCGCCCGGTTCAGGCGCCGCGCCGCGCCCGAAAAACTGCCGGCTTCGACGACCGCCAGCATGACCTGCAGCTGATCGAACGAGGGGGCGGGTTGAGACATGATCGAACTTTCAGATGAAGATCATCAAAACTTTATCGGTTTTTTCGGACAAGGAACATCACTATCTGTCGGATCAGGCCCTCATGCCCGCCCACACGGCCGGTGCATCTCCGAGAAAGACCCCGATCCATGTTCCGTAAGCTGTTTCCGATCGCCCTCTCCGCCGCTCTCCTCGCCGCCCCGGCGCTGGTTCCGGCCGCCCAGGCCCAGACCGTCAGCCATGACCCGGCGGCGACCGAGGCCGGCGCCTACACCGTCGAGCCCTACCACACCCGCGTGCTGTTCAGCGTCAATCACCTGGGCTTCACCACCTGGTACGGCGAGTTCTCGAACGTCTCGGGCAGCCTGAACCTCGACCCGAAGGCGCCGGCCAAGAGCACGCTCGAGATCCACATCCCGGTGGCGTCGCTCTCGACCAGCAACACCACGGTCGACGGCGAGCTGAAGGGCGACAAGTGGTTCGACGCCGCCCAGTTCCCCGAGATCGTGTTCAAGGCTGACAAGGTCGCCCAGACCGGCAAGGGCACGGCCAAGGTGACCGGCAACCTCACCCTGCATGGCGTCACCAAGCCGGTGACCCTGACCGTCAAGTTCAACGGCGCCGGCGTCAACGTGCTCGACAAGAAGTACACCGCCGGCTTCGAGGTGAGCGGCAAGATCAAGCGCAGTGACTTTGGCGTGAAGACCTACGTGCCGCTGGTCGGCGACGACGTCGACCTGCTCATCAGCGCCGGCTTCGAGCACGCCTGAGGATAACGGCAGGGGAACGGCCATCATGCGCGCACCGATCGCCCCCACCCGCTACGGCACGGTCTCGATCGCGCTGCACTGGGTGATCGCCCTCGGCATCCTGGCGCTCATCGTCCTCGGGCTCGCCATGACCCATCTGGGCCTGGCGCCGATGATGAAGTTCCAGCTCTACCAGCTGCATAAATCGATCGGCGTTACCGTGTTGCTGGCCGTTCTCCTGCGCATCCTGTGGCGGGTGACCCATCGCCCGCCGCCGCTGCCCGCCATGCCGCCGCTCGAACGGGCAGCGGCCGAGGGCACGCACCGGCTGCTCTATCTCCTGATGCTGGCCATCCCGCTGACCGGCTGGGCGCTGGTCTCGGTCTCGCCGTTCAACCTGCCGACCGTGCTCTATGGGCTGGTGCCCTGGCCGCATCTGCCGCCGTTCCCCGACCTTGCCAACAAGGCGCAGGTCGAGGCGGTGGTGCGCTTCATCCATGCCAAGCTCGCCTGGGGGTTCGCCGCCCTCATAGCACTCCATGCCGGCGCGGCGCTGCGCCATCACTTCGTGCTGCGCGACGGCGTGCTGCACCGCATCCTGCCGTTCGGCCGGCGCGTTCCCAAGGAATCCTGAGTCATGAAAACCACGGGCCTGCTGCTCGCCCTGCCGCTCTTCGCCGCCGCGCCAGCACTGGCGGCGGACTGGACGGTCGATACGGCCAAGAGCCGCCTGGGCTTCTCCGGCGTCCAGAACGGCGCGCCGTTCCAGGGCAGCTTCGGCAAATGGACCGCCGAGATCGCGTTCGATCCGGCCCATCCCGAGTCCGGCCACGCCAAGGTGACGATCGACCTGGCCAGCGCCAAGACCGGCGACACCCAGCGTGACAGCGCCCTGCCCCAGGCCGAATGGTTCGACGTCAAGGCCTTCCCCCAGGCGAGCTTCGAGGCGACGCATTTCGTCGCCAAGGGCGGCGACGCTTACGAGGCGCCGGGCCGGCTCACCATCCGCGGCATCGGCCAGGACACGGTGCTGCCGTTCACGCTCGAAATCACCGGTGACAAGGCCGCTGCCAAGGGCCATCTCAGCTTGGTGCGGACCGGCTTCGGCGTCGGCCAGGGCGTCTGGGCCACCGGCGAATGGGTGGCGCTCGACGTCGGCGTCGACGTCGACCTGACCGCGACCCGATCCGGGAGCTGAAGCCATGACCGAAGCACGCCTGCCGACCCTGTTCATTCCCCATGGCGGCGGACCGTGCTTCTTCATGGACTACCCGGGCGCCAACCCCTGGCAGTCCATGGGCGACTATCTGCGCGGCATCGCGGCCGACGTCGGCCCGCGGCCGCGCGCCGTGCTGGTGATCTCGGGCCATTGGGAAGAGACCCGGCCGACGGTCACCGCCGCGGCGGCACCGTCGCTGATCTATGATTATTACGGCTTTCCGGCCCACACCTATCAGCTGCGCTACCCGGCACCGGGCGCGCCGCGCCTCGCCGCCGAGATCCGCCTGCGCCTCGATCAGGCCGGCATCCCCAGCGCCGGCGACGCGACGCGCGGCTTCGACCATGGCGTCTTCGTGCCGTTCCTGCTGATCTATCCGGAGGCCGACATTCCGGTGGTGCAGCTTTCGCTCGCCGCCTCGCTCGATCCCGCGACCCATCTGGCCATCGGCCGGGCGCTGGCGCCGCTGCGCAACGAGGGCGTGCTGATCGTCGGCAGCGGCTTGAGCTTCCACAACCTTCGCGGTTTCTTCGCCGAGGATCCGCGCATCACCGCCGATGCCGCCGCCTTCGACCATTGGCTGACGGCGGCGGTCAGCGATCCGGACCCGGACCGGCGCAACCAGGCGCTCACGCAATGGGCGGCAGCACCCGGCGTCCGATCCAGCCATCCGCGCGAGGAACATCTGCTGCCGCTGATGGTCGCCGCGGGCGCCGCGGGCGCGGATCTGGGCGTGCGGACCTATAGCGACCGCGTCTTCGGGAAGGCGGTTTCCGGTTACCGTTTCGGTTGAGCGGGACACCATCTCTGATCGGGCGTCGCAGGGCCGTGGCCCCACGACCTTTCTCTCGATTTTGACCGAACCGATTCACCCCGGGCGTGTTAACGGCTTGTGCTCTTTTCGAGGGGCAACCCCTTTGAGATGAAAGGACAAGCCAATGAGCGACGCGAAAGTGAAGGACGCCGCTGCGGTTTCCGACGAGATCGCCGTTCTGAAGCAGGACATCGCGCGGCTGAGCGCGGCCGTCGCCGATCTGGTCAAGCTCGAAGCGAACCATGCGCGCAGCAAGGTCGAGGACGTGGTCGTCGATCTCTATAACGAAAGCCGCGAGGCCCTGGGCCACGCCGGCGCCCGCGCCAAAGGCTTGAGCGAGGACCTCAACCATACGATCGAGCGCAACCCCATGACCTCCGTGCTGACCGCCCTCGGCATCGGCCTGATCGTCGGCCTCCTGAGCCGGAACCGCAACTGATGGGCGGCTTGCTCGTCGTGGCGCGTGCGCTGCTGGCCCTCGCCGAGCGTGAGGCCAGCCATCGTGCCCGGCGGGCAGCCGGCATCGGCGCCGTGGTCCTGGCCGCGCTCTTCGTCGGCCTCGCGGGCCTGCTGTTCGTGCTCTATGCGATCGTGCTGGCGCTGACGCCCTACCTGACCCCGGCCGGCGCCGCCGCCGTGGTCGGCGCGGCCATGATCCTGCTGGCGGCGATCCTGATCGCCGTCACCTTTCGCGGCTCCAGAGCCCCATCCCGGCCGGTGGCGCGCGCCGCCTCGACCGTCGCCACCGACCTCGGCGTGCTGGCGAGCGAGGCCGGCCGCCGGCTAGGCGCCGGCATCGAGCCGCCCAGCACGGTGACGGTCGCCCTCGCGGCCCTCATCGCCGGGCTCATCGCCGGCCGGAAGCTCTGATCCCCGACATTCTTGTTCAGGCGATCCTTGCGGCGATCGCCCGACCGACCGCCGCCAGCGTCGCCTCGCGCCGCTCGGGCGGGGCCTCCGCCCCGGTCAGATAGGCCGAGACCAGGATCGGCGCCCGGCCCGGCGGCCAGATCAGGGCGACGTCGTTGGTCGAACCATGGTCGCCGCTCCCCGTCTTGTCGCTAACGCGCCAGTTCGCCGGCAGGCCGGCGCGGAGCCGCGCATCGCCCGTCCGGCAATCGAGCAGCCAGCGGACGAGTTGCCCGCGCGAACCGGGCGACAGGAAATCGCCCAGTGCCAGCCCGTGGAGATCGGCCAGCATCGCGGCCGGTGTGGTCACATCCCGCGGATCACCGGGGGTCGCCTGGTTCAGATCCGGTTCGATCCGGTCCAACCGAGTCACCGGATCGCCGAGCGTGCGCGCATAGGCGGTCAGCCCCGCTGGACCATCCAGCGCCGCCAGCAGCAGATTAGCCGCCGTATTGTCGCTATAGGCGATCGCTGCCGCGCACAGCTCGGCCAGCGTCATGCCCGTGCCGCCGGCATGGTCCTTGGTGACCGGCGCATACGCCATCAGGTCCGAAGCCTCGAACCGGACGCGGCGGTCGAGCCGTTCCCGCCCGGCATCGACGCGCGCCAGGATCGCGCCCGCTGCCAGCAGCTTGAACGTGCTGCACATCGGGAAGCGCTCGTCGGCGCGATGGCCCGTCCGGACGCCGGTCGCCGTATCCAGGATCGCGACGCCGAGCCGCCCGCCGCTCTGCGCCTCGATCCCCGCCAATCGGGCCGCCAGCGCCCCGGCGCCGGCGGCCCGTGCCCCGCTTGCGAAGCCGCTGCCGAGCACCGCGCCGGCCAATGCCGCGCCCGTTCCCTGCATCATGTGGCGCCTGGTAATCATCTGCCCTCCCCTGGTGACGGCCGCATCGACGCTCCGGACCGGACTGATGCACGGACGCCACCGGAAAAAAATTTTGCGCGCCACCCCGGACCACCCTCGCGATGCGCCGCAGCAACGCCACGCCGAAGCGTCCTTTTGCCGCAGCTTTAAAGAGAGACCTAGGCAGGGCGACGGTTCGGCGAGGAAGCCGCAAATTCCATTGAAACCGGAATTTCGGCACCAAACGCCACGCGGATTCGTTGAGATACTGAAGAGCTTCAGAAACGGGTGCGGCGCAACAATCCAGGCCAGTTTTTATGGATAAAATTCGCTTAAAAATTTCTCTGGAAGAAAGTCGAACTTCCCCATATAACCGCTGAAGCAGCATTTTTACTCAGCAAAAGTGAATCGGAGTACAAGATGCGCTTCGCCCTGGCAATAATGGCAACTGCCGGACTCTGCCTGACCTTAGGAACGGCCTCGGCACGCGACGTTTATACAGCAAAGAAGCTGGCGACTTTCCCTTCGGACCTGACTCCAACCGGTTTAATCACCTCGAACAACGACGCGATCTATGGTGTCGCCTATGATTATTCTAACACGTCAGACGCCAATCCGGCCGTCACCACCTGGGTCTATCGCGTCTCCAAGCAGGGCATAATTACCCGCCCCTGTCCAGGCCAGACGGGCGGCAACGGGGACTCCGTCGTCTTCGACAACCGCGGTACCGGCTATACGGTCGGTGCGAAAGGCATCCTGCAATTCTCCGATAAGGCTGGCTGCAAGCAGATCGCCAGCTTTGGTCCGGACCTGGACCCGAAAACCGTCAACGGCATGCTGACGATGGCACCGTCGGGCGTCGTCCTCGGGACGACCAGGACCGGCAAGCTGTTCTTCGTCGATTTCCCCCATGGCACGACCAAGACGCTGCAGACCTTCAAGGTTCCGGCAAACGGCTTCCTGACCGGCGTCGCTGCCGACCATGGCGATCTTCTCTACGGAACGTTCGTGGCCTCGAATGCTTCGGGCGCCGTGCAAACGACGCTGTTCACTTATCAACTCGGCGGGCAATACAAGCCGCTCAACGTCTTCGATCAGACCGTCTATGCCGATGCCTTGACTTTCGGCCCCGGTCAAATGCTCGCGGCCAACAATGCCGGCAGCTATCTTCTGTCGCCGACGGGTAAGGTCCTGAGCAATAGCGTGCCCGCCCAGGACTATGCGTTGACGGTGACAGGCAACCATGTGCTGTACACCTACCAGACCACGACCGTGACGCCGAGCAATCCGCCGAGCCCGGTGCCGGTCGTCACCGTCAATACCTACATCGGCCAGTCCGGCCTCGACGGTTCCGGTCGGGCGGCCCTCGTCGACACCACGGCATTCGGCTCGGCCGAAAGCCGCGTCGCAACCGGCTCCAATGGCACGCTCTATCTCGTCATGGTCGGGGCGAGCGGACCTCATGAACTGGTTCAGGTTTCGGACGTGACGTCCGGACACTGAACGGAAAACAGGCTCGGTGACGGGGCCCGCCTCTCGCAAGGGGGCGGGCTCAGTTCACACGCTGACCACAATGAGAAGTTTCAGGCATTTCCCTGGAAGCGCGCACTCGGCTAGAGTGCGCGCTTTCTTGCGTTCAGGACGCTTACCGGAGAAACCATGCTCGACGCCCAGCGCGATTCCATCCCGCCCAAGACCATTCGCCTCGCCGAGTATCAGGTTCCGGATTTCCTGATCGACACCGTCGATCTGCTGTTCGAGCTCGAGGAAGACCATACGACGGTGAAGTCGCGCCTGGGCGTGCGCCGCAATCCGGCGGCCGAGGCCGGCAACCGCCCGCTCCGGCTCGACGGCGAGGCGCTGACGCTCGTCTCAGTGGCGCTCAATGGCGAGACCCTGGGCCAGAACCGCTACCAGCTCGACGATGCATCGCTCACCATCGCCGACCTGCCGGGCGAGTTCGTGCTCGACATCGAGACCCGGATCGAGCCGCAGAACAACACGGAACTGTCGGGCCTCTACAAGTCCGGCGGCAATTTCACCACGCAATGCGAGGCCGAGGGCTTCCGCCGCATCACCTATTTCCTCGACCGCCCCGACGTCATGGCGCGCTACACGACGACCATCGTCGCCGACGCCCAGCGCTATCCGGTGCTGCTGTCGAACGGCAACCCGGTCGATTCGGGCGTCAGCTCCCACGGGCGCCACTGGTCGAAGTGGCAGGACCCGCATCCGAAGCCCTGCTACCTGTTCGCGCTGGTCGCTGGCGACCTGGTCGGCACGCGCGACCAGTTCACGACCGGGTCCGGCCGGCGCGTCGATCTGGCCATCTGGGTCCGGCGCGGCGACGAGGACAAGTGCGGCCACGCCATGAAGGCGCTCAAGGACTCGATGCGCTGGGACGAGGAAGTGTACGGCCTCGAATATGACCTGGACGTGTTCAACATCGTCGCCGTGTCCGACTTCAACATGGGCGCGATGGAGAACAAGGGCCTCAACATCTTCAATACGAAATACATCCTCGCCAAGCCCGAGACCGCGACCGACGCCGACTACGAAGGCATCGAGACGGTGGTGGCGCACGAGTATTTCCATAATTGGACCGGCAACCGCGTTACCTGCCGCGACTGGTTCCAGCTGTCGCTGAAGGAAGGCCTGACCGTGTTCCGCGACCAGGAATTCTCCGGCGACCAGGGCAGCCGGGCGATGAAGCGCATCAGCGACGTGCGCTCGCTGCGCGCCCGGCAATTCACCGAGGACGCGGGCCCGCTCGCCCACCCGGTCCAGCCCGACAGCTACATCGAGATCAACAACTTCTACACCGCGACCGTGTACCAGAAGGGTGCCGAGGTCGTGCGCATGATCCATACGCTGCTGGGACCGGGGAACTTCCGCAAGGGCATCGATCTCTATTTCCAGCGCCACGACAATGATGCCGTGCGGATCGAGGATTTCGCTGCCGCCATGCAGGACGCGAGCGGCATCGACCTCAGCCGCTTCAAGCGCTGGTACGCCCAGGCCGGCACGCCCGAAGTGACCGTGAGCGAGGCCTGGAACGCCGCGGCCGGCAGCTACGACCTGACGCTCCGCCAGGAGACCAAGCCGACGCCGGGCCAACCGGACAAACAGCCGCTGGTCATTCCGGTGGCGATCGGCTTGCTCGACGACCAGGGTGCCGAACTGCCCGTCCGGCTCGACGGCGAGACCGAAGGCCGCACGGGTACGCGCCTGCTGACGCTGGATCAGGCGGAGCAGACCTTCCGCTTCACCGGGCTTGCGAGCCGGCCGACGCCGTCCCTGCTGCGCGGCTTCTCGGCGCCGGTCAAGCTCAAGGGCGTGCCGCTCGACCAGTTGAAGCATCTGGCCGCCCATGACACCGACCCGTTCACCCGCTGGGAATCCGGCCAGCAGGTCGCGACGACCCTGCTGCTCGACCTGGTCGCCGCCTATCGCCGGGGTGAGAAGCTGGCGGTGCCGGAAGACTTCCTGGCGGCGGCGGCGAATACGCTCGACCAGACGGACGGCGACCCGGCGTTCCGTGCCGAGGCGCTGATCCTGCCGGGCGAGGCGTTCCTCGCCGACCAGATGACGACCGTCGATGTCGAGGCGATCCATGCCGCCCGCGAATTCGTGCGCGGTGCCATCGGCCGGCATCTCGCGCCGGCGCTGGCCGAGACCTATGCGGCACTCGACGACCGGGGCCCGTTCCAGGTCGACGGCGCCTCGATCGGCAAGCGCGCGCTCAAGAACGTGGCGCTCGCCTATCTGGCGGCAACGCGGACGCCGGCTGCGATCGGCCTCGCCGAGGCCCAGTTCGCCGCCCAGCGCAACATGACCGACGTGCTGGCGGCGCTCCGGATCCTGGCCGACATCGACGGGCCGGCGCGCGCGACGGCTCTTTCGGCCTTCTACGAACGCTGGGCGCATGAAGAGCTGGTCATCGACAACTGGTTCCAGATCCAGGCCATGTCGTCGCTGCCCGGCACCATCGAGCATGTCTGGGAACTGACCCGGCACCCGGCCTTCGACCTGAAGAACCCGAACCGCGCCCGCGCGCTGATCGGCGGCTTCAGCATGGCGAACCCGTCGAAGTTCCATGATGCCTCGGGCAGCGGCTACGCGTTCCTGGCCGACCAGGTGATCGCCCTCGATGCGATCAACGCCCAGATGGCCGCGCGCATGATCGTGCCGCTCGGCACCTGGCGCCGGCAGGACGAGGCGCGCCAGGCGCTGATGAAGCAGGCGCTCGAACGGGTGCTCGCGACCGAGCACCTGTCCAAGGGCACGTTCGAGATGGCGACGAAGAGCCTGGCCTGACGCCTACTGCTGCGGCGGCGGTTCCGAGGGAGCCGCCCCGCCTGTCGGCGGCGCCGTCGGAGCCGGCGGTGGCGAGGCGGGAAGGACGATAGGCACCGGAGGCTCGGCCGCCGGGGCGAGCGGCGTCGGCACGACCGTCACTTCGGGCGGGGCCAGCGGCACCGCGGCGATCGGAGCTGGCGCCGGCGCGGCGGGCGCGGCGGCCGGCGCCGGTTCGGCCGGCGTTTCCACCGGGGGCTTGGCCTTTTCTTCCGCCTTCGCCTTCTCTTCCGGCTTGTCCTTTTCTTTGTCCTTGTCTTTGTCCTTCGCCGGCGCCGGCAATTCCGTGATGACGCGATAGTCCGGGATGATGCGCGCCTGGTTGCCGGCGATGACCAGCACCTTCTGGCCGAGCGGGATCGGCGTCGGCTCGCGCTGCGTCACCGACAAGAGCTCGCCGTTCGGCTTCTGGACGATATATTCCCAGCCGATCGTGTCGGCGGTCGCGTGCTCGATGCCGGTGCCGAGCAGGCTGCCGACCACGCCGCCGCCGACCGCGCCGAGCGCCGAGGCGGCGCTGGTCGGCCCGGCCTGCGCGCCGAGGATGCCGCCGGCGGCACCGCCGGTGACCGCGCCCACCGTGCCGGCGGCGCTAATCGAAACCTGGCGGAATCCGACGATCACACCGGGATCGGCCTTGTTGGCCTGCTGGACCGCACCAGCGTTGTAGGTGTCGGGCGAATAGTCCGGCGCACAGCCGGTGAGGACCGCGACCGCCGCGACGGCGAGTCCAAATTTAAAGGTTTGCGACAAGAGGATCATCCGCTTCTGAAGCCGGAATGCTTGATAGGCGATCCGGCCGGGGGTGTCACCGGGCAATCTTAAGGCCATGAATGCGGAAGGATTATGGCCGAGGTCACTTGGCCGCAGCGCCGGTCCACGTGATGGGCCTTGAAAGCGTTGCTTTTTCCGCCCTCACTATCGGTCCAGACGACGCTGACCGGAGTCCGGCTCATGACCGATGCCCCCCGTCCCTCGGGCCCGCTCGCCGGGCTGAAGGTGATCGAGCTCAGCCATGTCATGGCCGGGCCGACCTGCGGCCTGATGCTGGCCGACATGGGCGCCGACGTGATCAAGGTCGAGAAGATTCCTGGCGGCGACGACACGCGCCGGTCGATCCCGCCGGCGATCGCGGGCGAGTCCGCCGCGTATCTGATGATGAACCGCAACAAGCGCGGCGTAGCGCTCGACCTCAAGACCGAGGGCGGCAAGCGGGTCCTGAGGCGCCTCCTGGCCGATGCCGACGTGGTCACCGAGAACTACCGGCGCGACACCATGGCCAAGATGGGCTTCGGCTATGACGCGCTGAAAGTCGACAATCCGCGCCTGATCTATTGCTCGATCTCCGGCTTCGGCCGGACCGGGCCCTATGCCGACCGCGGCGGCTTCGATCTGGTCGCCCAGGGCATGAGCGGCCTCATGAGCATCACCGGCGAGGGGCCGGGCCGGCCGCCGGTCAAGGTCGGCGCCCCGGTCACCGACATCACCGCCGGCCTGATCGCCTGCATGGGCATCCTGGCGGCGCTCAACCATCGCCATGCGACCGGGCGCGGCCAGATGGTCGACACCTCGCTGTTCGAGGCCGGCATCACCCACACCTACTGGCAATCCGCGATCGCGTTCGCGACCGGCATGGCACCGGGCCCCATGGGCTCGGCCCATCCCCTGAACGCGCCCTATCAGGCGTTCCAGACCGCCGACGGCTGGATCACGGTCGGCGCCGCCAACCAGCCGAACTGGCTCCGACTGGTCGAGGTGCTGGAGGCGCCGGAACTGGCCGAGGATCCGCGCTTCCGCACCAACCCGGACCGCATGGCGCATCTGGCGGAGCTGGAGGCCGCGCTGACCGCCCGTTTCCGCCGGCGCACGTCCGCCGACTGGCTGGGACGGCTGGAGGCGGCCGGCATGCCGGCCGGGCCGGTGCTCGACATCACCCAGATGCACCGGGACCCGCAGGCGCTCGCCCGCGCCATGATCGTGGAGACCGACCATCCGGTCGCCGGCCCGGTCAAGGCCCTGGGCCTGCCGGTCAAGTTCTCCGACAATCCCGGCGGCGGCGATCGCCCTGCCCCGCTCTATGGCCAGCACACGCGCGAGGTGCTGCTGGAGCACGGCTTCAGCGCCGCCAACATCGATGCGCTGGCCGCGGCCGGGGCGATCGGCATCCACAGTTCATGATCCGTCATGGCCGGGCTTGACCCGGCCATCCACGTGCGGGCAAGCGGATGCGCGTGGATCCCCGGGTCACGCCCGGGGATGACGGCGAAGAGAGACGGCACGACAGACCCGAAGGAATCCCCGCATGACCGACGAACTGCTCTACGAGATCGAGGACGGCATCGGCCGTGTCACCTTCAACCGCCCGGCCCAGCGCAACGCCTTCACCTTTGCCATGTACGAGCGGCTGGCCGAGGTGTGCGCCGAGATCGAGACCGACGAGCGGGTCAAGGCGCTGATCCTGACCGGCGCCGGCGACAAGGCCTTTGCCGCCGGTACCGACATCTCGCAGTTCCACTCGGTCAAGACGCCGGAGGACGCGCTGGCCTACGAGGCGCGCATCGACCGAGTGCTGGGCGCGCTCGAGCGCTGCCGGGTGCCGACCATTGCCGCCATCGTCGGCGCCTGCACCGGCGGCGGTGCCGGCATCGCCGCCGCCTGCGACCTGCGCATCGCCGCCGTGGGCGCCAAGTTCGGCTTTCCGATCGCGCGCACGCTCGGCAATTGCCTGTCGACCGGCAACTACGCCCGGCTCGCGGCCCTGATCGGCCCGGCGCGGGTCAAGGAGATCATCTTCCTGGCCCGGCTGGTCGACGCCGAAGAGGCCAAGGCGATCGGCCTGGTGAGCGAGGTCCTGGACAATCAGCAGGCCCTGATGGCGCGGGCCCGGGAGATCGCAACCATCGTCGCCGGCCATGCGCCGCTGACCCTGCGCGCCACCAAGGAGGCGCTCCGGCGCCTCAAGGACAAGGCGCTGGTCGACGAGGAGCAGGATCTCATCCTCAGCTGCTACATGAGCGAGGATTTCCGCGAGGGCATGGACGCGTTCCTGTCGAAGCGCCCGCCGGTCTGGAAGGGGCGCTAGGGCCGGCACAACCCCCAGGTGGCGCCTTCGGTTCCAGGATTAATTTCACCCGGCGGAATGATCCGAAGTGAGCCGGTCGTGTTGTTGCCTCGTTAGGTGCCGATGTCCGGCACTTTAGGAGGATTGCAATGAACAAGGACCGCATCGAAGGCGCTGCCAAGCAGGCCAAGGGCGCCGTCAAGGAAGCCGTCGGCAAGGCCACCAACAGCCCGAAGACCGAGATCTCCGGCAAGGCCGACAAGGCCGAGGGCAAGGTCCAGAACGCCTACGGCAAGGCCAAGGACGCGCTCAAGCACTGAGCGCCGCCGCTTCGCCATGCTTCGTTACGCCATGCCCCCGCCGGGGCGTGGCGCCTCCTTGCCGAGGAACGCCCCATGCTTACCAAACCGATGCTGGCAACAGCCTTGCTCGCGGCCCTGGTGCTGGCACTGCCGTCGCATCCGGCCCGCGCCCAGGGCGCGCCCCAGACGGTCAGCGTGGTCAGGGTCGACGTGGCGCCGCTCGCGACCGGCTTCCGCGCATCGAAGGTGATCGGCGCCACGGTCACCAATGACGCGAACGAGACGATCGGCAAGATCGACGACGTGATCATCAGTGCCGACGGCAAGGCGCCCTTCGCCGTGATTTCGGTCGGCGGCTTCCTCGGCCTCGGTTCGAAGCTAGTCGTCGTGCACTACGACAATCTGCGCTTTCAGCAGGATCGCGTGGTCCTGCCGGGCGGCAGCAAGGAGCAGCTGAAGGCGCTGCCCGACTTCAAGTACGCCCGCAAATAAGCGGGCTCGATCATCCGAATAGGAGAACGACCATGCGTGGTGTTTTGCTCTGGGCCGTCGGGATCCCGATTCCCGTCATCATCCTGCTCTATCTGTTCCATGTCATCTGACTCTATCTGTTCCATGTCATCTGAGCGGAAAGAGGCGGCCGCCCACCCCGGACGGCCGCCGCCTTCTCAGGCCGCGCGGCCCAGCACGTCCTCGACCAGCTGGGCCCAATAGCTGGCGCCGACCGGCAGGATCTCGTCGTTGAAGTCGTAATTGACCTGATGCAGCTTCTGGCCCTCGACCTCGGGGCCGTTGCCGATGAACACATAGGCGCCCGGCTTCTCCAGCAGCATATAGGCGAAATCCTCGCCGCCCATCGACGGGGCGACGTCACGCATGACATTGCCGGCGCCGGCGACGCGCTCGGCGATGGCGAGCGCCTTCTCGGTCTGGGCGGCGTGATTGACCGTCGCCGGATAGCCGAAGCGGAAGACGACGTCGGCGCGGCCGCCGAGCGCCAATGCCACACCCTCGGCGATCTCCTTGATCCGATCGCGCGCCAGCGTGCGCAATTCCGCATCGAAGGTCCGGATCGTGCCGCACAGCCAGGCCGATTGCGGGATGACGTTGAAAGCCGAGCCGGCATGGAATTGCGTGACCGACACGACGACGCTCTTGATCGGGTCGGCATTGCGGCTGGCGATCGTCTGCAAGGCGCCCACGACCTGCGAGCCGACCACGACCGGATCGACGGTCTTGTTCGGCTGGGCGGCGTGGCCGCCGCGGCCTTCGATGGTGATCTCGAACTGGTCGGTCGCGGCCATCATCGGGCCGACGCAGGCGGCGAACTGACCGACCGGCAGGCCCGGCCAATTATGCATGCCATAGACTTCCTCGGCCGGGAATTTCTCAAACAGGCCTTCCTCGACCATGATCCGGCCGCCACCACCGCCCTCTTCGCCCGGCTGGAAGACGAAATGCACCGTGCCGGCGAAATTCCGCGTCTCGGCCAGATAGCGCGCGGCGCCCAGCAGCATGACCGTGTGGCCGTCGTGGCCGCAGGCGTGCATCTTGCCCGGGGTCTTCGAGGCATGCTCGAACCCGTTCGCCTCGGGCATCGGCAGCGCGTCCATGTCCGCCCTGAGCGCGATCGCGCGGTCGCCCGGCTGGTTGCCCTTGAGCGTGCCGACCACGCCGGTTCCGGCCAACCCGCGATGAACCTCGATGCCGAATTCCTGAAGCTTGGCAGCAACCAAGTCAGCGGTCCGATGTTCCTCGAAAGCGATTTCCGGGTTGGCGTGAATATCGCGGCGCCAGGCCGTAAGATCGGCATGGAAATCGGCGATACGGTTGTTGATCGGCATCTTGGACGGTCCTTCGCTCGAAAACTTGCGACCCCAACGATAGGCCTGCACTCTGGCGGAGCAATCGGAAAGCGACAAAATGTCGGAAAAAATGCAGCGAAAAAAATGAATGCTTGTCCCGGTTGAAGCGTTCATCTTCCGAAAACGCGCATTTCTGCGCCGCCCGATCGACGGACCCGGCCAAGGCCTCAGGAGCAGCCTCCTGCCTCCGCGCCGACCCACAGGAGAGACCAGATGATCCCGTCCGAGGCACAAAGCCCGACACAGGATTTGAACAGCATAACGACCGCGCTGCCGGTCCCGCTCGACCAGGCGGTCGCGCGCGAGCTCGCCGCCTGGCAGACGGGAAACCGCATCGCCCGCCTCTGGTCCCGCGATGCCACACTCTGGACCGGCGGCGACGAAGCGCGCTGGCTAGGCTGGCTCGACATTCCCGACCGGATGCGCCAGACCTTGGGCAGCCTTGCGGGCTTCCGCACCGACGCCCAGCGTTACGGTCATGTACTGCTGCTCGGCATGGGCGGATCGAGCCTCGGCCCCGAGGTGCTCGCGCGCACGTTCGGGACGCAAGCCGGCTGGCCGCAGTTCCATGTGGTCGATACGACCGATCCCACCCAGATCCGCGACATCGAAGCCTCGCTCGATCTCGCGCGCACGCTCGTGATCGTGTCGAGCAAGTCGGGCAGCACGCTGGAGCCGAACGCACTCAAGGCCTATTTCCAGGCGAAGCTGACGGCACTCTTGGGCGCCGGCGAGGCGGCCAAGCGGTTCGTCGCCGTCACCGACCCGGGCTCATCGCTGCAGCATCTCGCCAAGAGCGAGGGCTTCCAACGCCTGTTCCTGGGCGATCCGGAGATCGGCGGCCGCTATTCCGTGCTGTCGCCGTTCGGCCTGGTGCCGGCCGCCGCCATGGGGCTCGACCTGCAGCGGCTCCTGGATTCCGCACGCGCCATGGCCGCCCTGTGCATGCCGGACGTCCCCGCCGCCGATAATCCCGGCCTGATGCTGGGCGCCATCCTGGCCGCCGCGCTCGCCGACGGGCGCGACAAGCTGACGATCTATTCCGGCCCCGGCCTCGACGCGTTCGGCGGCTGGGCCGAGCAGTTGATCGCTGAATCGACCGGCAAGAACGGTCGCGGCATCGTCCCGATCGACGCCAAGCAGGTAAGCGCGCCGGAGATCTATGCCGCCGACCGGCTGTTCGTGCATCTGGAGCTGCGGGGCCGGCCCGACCCGCGCACCGCCGCGATCCAGGCGCTCGCCGATGCCGGCCACCCGGTCGTCCGCATCCAGGTCGCCGACAGCTATGGCGTCGCCCAGGAATTCTTCCGCTGGGAGATCGCGACCGCCGTCGTCGGCGCCATCATGGGCATCCATCCGTTCGACCAGCCCGACGTCGAATCCGCCAAGATCGCCGCGCGCAAGCTGACCGACGCCTACGAGCAATCGGGCACGATGCCGGAGGAGACGCCGATCCTGGAGGAGGCCGGGATCCGGCTTTACGCCGACGCGGCGAACGCGGCCCAGCTGGCCGCCCTCGCCCCGGGCAAGAGCCTCGACGCCTATCTCAAGGCCCATCTGGACCGGCTCGGGCCCGGCGATTATGCCGCGTTCCTGGCGTTCCTGCCGATGAACCGGCGCACCGAGGCCATCCTCGAGGGCGTGCGCCTGGTCGTGCGCGACGCCAAGCATGCCGCCGTCTGCCTCGGCTTCGGCCCGCGCTTCCTGCATTCGACCGGCCAGGTCTATAAGGGCGGCGCCAACAATGGCGTGTTCCTGCAGGTCACCTGCGAAGAAGCGGAAGAACTCCCGGTGCCCGGAAAGCGCTATGGCTTCGGCGTGGTGAAGGCGGCCCAGGCCCGCGGCGATTTCGCCGTGCTGGCCGAACGGGGCCGCCGGGCGCTCAGGGTTCATCTGGGCCCCGATCCCGTGGCAGGGTTGGAACGGCTGGCGTCGGCGATCGGTCGGGCGCTGGCCTGAGGCATGATCCTCGGCGCTTGGGACGGCCGATCGACGGAGAAGTAGATGCAGCTTGGTATGATCGGCCTCGGCCGGATGGGCGGCAACATCGTGCGCCGGCTCATGGCGAAGGGCCATGAATGCGTGGTCTATGACCAGAGCATGGCCCAAGTCGGCGCGCTCGCCGAGCATGGGGCCATCGGCGCCTCCTCGCTGGAGGCGCTGGTCGGCGAGCTGAAGGCGCCGCGCGCCGTCTGGGTCATGCTGCCGGCCGGTGCCGTCACCGAGGAGACCGTGCAGAAGCTCGGCACCCTGCTCGAAGCCGGCGACATCCTGATCGACGGCGGCAATTCCTTCTGGAAGGACGACGTCCGCCGCGCCAAGGAGCTGGCCCAAAAGGGCATCCGCTACGTCGACATCGGCACGTCGGGCGGCGTCTGGGGCAAGGACCGCGGCTATTGCATGATGATCGGCGGCGAGAAGGACGCGGTCGACCATCTCGACCCGATCCTGGCGGCGCTGGCGCCGGGCCTCGGCACCGTCGACCGGACCAAGCGTCCGCAGGGTGCCGATCCGCGGCCGGAACAGGGCTATCTCCATACCGGCCCGTCCGGCTCGGGCCATTTCGTCAAGATGGTCCACAACGGCATCGAATATGGACTGATGCAGGCCTTCGCCGAGGGCTTCGACATCATGCGCCACGCGGACTCGCCGCTGCTGCCGGAGGAACACCGCTTCAAGTTGGATCTGGGCGACATCGCCGAGGTCTGGCGGCGCGGCAGTGTGGTCTCGTCCTGGCTGCTCGACCTGACGGCCATGGCGCTCGCCGAGGATCCGGCGCTCGACGGGTACGAGGGCTCGGTCGCCGACTCCGGCGAGGGCCGCTGGACGATCAATGCCGCGATCGAGGAGGCCGTGCCGGCCGACGTGCTGTCGGCGGCGCTCTACGTCCGCTTCCGCTCGCGCCAGGAACATACCTTCGCCGAGAAGCTGCTGTCGGCCATGCGCCACAAGTTCGGCGGCCATGTCGAGACGCCCAAAGGCTGACGCGCTGCTTGACCCGGCGGGTGTTTTCTCGCACACCCGCCGGATCATTCCGCCAGGGATTTCAGCCGAGGCCCGTCCATGAGCATCGCCAACCCTACCCGCCCCGACCGGGCCGTGGTCGTCGCCCCCTCGATCCTGTCGGCGGATTTCCTGAAGCTGGGCGAGGAAGTCGCCGCGGTCGACCGGGCCGGTGCCGACTGGATCCATGTCGACGTCATGGACGGCCGCTTCGTGCCCAACATCACCATCGGCCCGCTGGTGGTCGAGGCGGTGCGGCGCGCGACCAAGAAGCCGCTCGACGTGCATCTGATGATCGTCGAGCCCGAGAAATACGTGGCCGATTTCGCCAAGGCCGGTGCCGACCACATCCTGGTCCATGCCGAAACCTCGTCGACCACCCATCTGCACCGGGTGCTGGGCCAGATCCGTGACCTGGGCAAGAAGGCCGGCGCCGTGCTCAATCCGGCGACCCCGCCCGAGGTCCTGGAATATGTCCTGCCGCTGTGCGACGTGATCCTGGTCATGTCGGTCAACCCGGGCTTCGGCGGCCAGAAATTCATTCATGACGTCGTGCCGAAGATCGCGGCCCTGCGCCGGATGGCGAACGAGCGGGGCCTCGCACCCTGGATCGAGGTCGATGGCGGCATCAATGCCGAGACCGCGCCCAAGGTCATCGCCGCCGGCGCCGATGCGCTGGTCGCCGGCGCCTTCGTCTATGGTTCGGACGATTATGCCCGCGCGATCGGCGCGCTGCGCCCGTCCCTCACCGTCTGAACGCACCTTCCAAGGAGATCCCCGATGGCCGAAGACAACGTTCAGCGCCTGAAGCGCCTCGCCGCCGAGAAGGCCGTCGAGCTGGTCGAGGACGGCATGGTCCTGGGCCTCGGCACCGGCTCGACCGCGGCGCTCGCGGTCGATGCGATCGGCGCGCGGGTCGCGGGCGGCCTCAAGGTCGTCGGCATCCCGACCTCAGAGGTCACGGCGGCGCAGTCGCAGCGGCTCGGCATTCCCTTGACCGATTTCGGCACCCACGACGTGGTCGACCTGACCATCGACGGCGCCGATGCCGTCGACCTGAGGGATCTCACGCTGATCAAGGGCCTGGGCGGCGCGCTGCTGCGCGAGAAGATCGTCGCGGCGGCCAGCCGGCGCATGGCGGTGATCATCGACGAGACCAAGCTCCACGGCGTTATTGGCAGCCGCACGCCCGTGCCGGTCGAGACCGTGCGCTTCGGTTGGCAAGCGACCGAGCGTCAGTTGCGCGCGCTGGGCGCCAAGCCGCGGCTGCGCCTGGGCAAGGACGCCCTGCCCTTCGTCACCGACGGCGGCAATTTCATCCTGGATTGCGACTTCGGCCCGATCACCGAGGCGGCCAAGCTGCAGGCGGCGCTCAAGAGCCTCTGCGGCGTGGTCGAGACCGGCCTGTTCATCGGCCTCGCCACCGACATCATCATCGCCCGCGCCGACGGCATCGAGGTCGTGCGCAAGGGGTAATACATCGCTTCGCCGGGCAGGCTTCTGCCCGGCGAAGCTAGGTGTGAGACCGCGGTTTCACCCGACGGTGAAGAACACCGTCTTCGCGTCGAAATCCATGATGAAGCGCAGATGCTTCAGCACGTCGGCCCCGAGCTCGATGTCAACGGGATGGAGCAGTCCGTGAGCGCCCAGGTGCGAGGTCTGCCCGTACTCCTGAGGCAGTTGGAGTGCGGCGCTGTTCACCGAGATGTTGTGCAGCGTGATTCCACCGAATTCCAGCGACTGCAGCTTTCCGCTGCCCTCGCGCGGCAGATGTGACGCGTCGGCCGCTTCGAATGAGATCGTGCTCTGCGGCAGGTCCGGTTCCAGGATCGCGTGGCTGTCGCGACCGTCGATCTTGGCGCTGAACAAGAGGCGGCCATCTGAATCGTCATAGCCGAACGTAAGGTAATCCGACGCCCAATAGACAAGCTTGTCCGCGCAATGCTGCTTGGCGAACAGACGGACGACACCCTGCTTGAGATCAAACTCGGGTAGGAAGCTCCGCAGCATGTTGACGCCCAGCTCGATGCCCGTGAAATCCTTGGGATTGTCAAAGACGAACGCCTGGAAGTTGCTGAGGTCCGCCGTGCCGAGCCGCAGCGTCCCGAGCGACGCGACATCAGAGTGACCATCGTGGCCGACCTCGGAAAGGCTCGCCCTTCGATTATTCCGAAGTTTTCATTTGGCGAGGCGGGTTTTCGGCGGAATGGTGCGGGTTCCGGGCTGAGTCATATTTTGGCGTGTCCATGTAGGGGATTCCGGCGGAAGGCGGTTTGTGATTCGATGGGG
>Ga0070730_10000386_pt1 | contig 52779 bp, 38 predicted proteins | sample Coa_R1_3_FD_66447 | JGI IMG/M metagenome (GOLD analysis project Ga0070730, IMG submission 66447) | Surface soil microbial communities from Centralia Pennsylvania, which are recovering from an underground coalmine fire - Coalmine... | ecosystem: Environmental > Terrestrial > Soil > Unclassified ...
GATCGGCCGGACCATCTTTCTTGGTCAGGTAAGCGTCGACCACCGCATGCGAAATGCACGGACTCAGGTAAATCGATCCCCGGCACACTTCCTGGATCGCGGTAACGAGATCGTTGGCAAAGCCTTCGAGGACTACAAGATGCAAGACAGGAAGGTTCAGCGCCGATGCTAGGCAAGTTTGCTGTTGGGAGTCTTGGACGAATTCCTGGCATAGGCCCTGCTTGATACGTTCCAACTCGCCGACCGCGTCGCCAGCCTTGCCCTGCTGAACCAGTGCGAACGCACAGCTATTCTCAGCTGTGATGAAACTAGAGGCGTCCTTCACCGCCAGAGCCTTCACCCTCGCTTGGATGAGCGACCCTGGGCGTCATCAAGCTTTCCTGCCAATCCCAAGCACACACCGCGATATGCGAGGTGGAGAGCCTCAAGTCTACAGCCGTTGAGTTGAACAATTTGCAGCGCCCGATCAATCGCACGTACGCCTTCAGCTCTCTGCGATCCGCCTTTCGCAAACCGCCTTCCGTCGGAGGTTGGGCTATAAATTCTCTCACACACCGTAGTACAAGAACTCCATCAGGTCACAAAATTCACGTTGGAGCCACTCGATTTTTCTGATGATCACTTCCCAATCATGTAGAGCTGCCAAAGCTCCTTCCCGCTGACATGGAGGAAGGGTAGCAGAGCAAGCTTGCCTGTCTTGCCGATACTTTTTTCCAGGTAGTTCATCTCCTGGAAGAGCGAACGCGTTTCGTCATCTGGCTCGGCATCGAATCCTGCTTCGCGCATCATCAAGATCCCCTTGGCGCGCAGAGATAGCTCAAGGTGAATTCGGAGGTAGCAGAGGAGATCAATCACCACCTCGCCGCTGAACTTCTCTCTGAGGGACTGCAAGTACTTGCCAACCTTGGACTCTGATAGCCTGCCCGAGTTCATCAGCTCCAGCAGTTCGGTATCGGCGTCGAATCCTACCTCAAGCCAGTTCCTCAGTGATTCCTCGCTCTTGTCGAAAACCACGAAGATCAGCAGCGGGAAAACCACGAGGGTAGCAAGGGTCGAGAAGACCGGCGAAAAGAAGAGGTGATTGAACAGCGAATGAAGCACCATCGCCGCGAGCAGGCCCGGCAGGAAAATCGAAACCTGTTTCGGCGATCTAAACTCTGCCAGGAGCTGGGAGCCCATTGCGAAAATGGAGGTCGTCCCGCCGTGCATGACTGCCGTCCCCAAGCCCCGAAGTACCCAAACGACGAGATGGGTGTCGGGGATGGCGCGCAGGTAGTAGGCGTTCTCAAGCAGCGCAAAGCCTGTTCCCACTGCGAATCCGAAAATGGAAGCATCAACGAGAAATCCGGTCCTCTGGTAGCGAATGAACCAAATGAGGACAAGGGCTTTGGCTGACTCCTCAACCCCGGGAGAGACGTATCGCGAATAAGTTGTGAAGTCCATCGCCAGGTGGGATAACAGCACTCCGTTGATGGTGTAGCTGACTGCCGCTGCCACTCCACCGAGCACCATAGTGAGGACCACCCAGCGCAACCGGACAAGCTTGTAGCTGTCGAGATAAATCAGCACGCCGAGGAAGATCAGAACCGGGAGGAACCCTGCCAGCAGGCGAGGAATAAATTCAGTCATCGCCTGTAGCCCCCTGTAGGGAAACAGTCAAGGAATAGTGACTAACGCATCGTGCCCCGCAAACCATCAATTCATGATCTTTAACGAGATCATGGCCTCGTCATGTTTGGTTAGATTGTTTCCGAGGGCCACAGCGTATCCACCTGAAAGTGTCATGTCCAGTCTCGAAAGCAAATTAAACCTCAAATCCAACTGCGTACCTGCGTTTCGAACAGTTCTGCGGACGGTTGCGTCGTCCATGTTCGTGATGAGGCCACTGGTAAACACGGCGGGCCGCGCCCAGCTCAGGTAAAAGCCGGGCCTGCCCACACGGCGAAAGCGAATGGGAGGAAGGTTCCACTCGAGCATGCTCTTCGCGTAGTTTTTCCCGGCGATTTCATTCAGTTCCACTCCCGGGAAGCTGTAGTATTCGCGGTACCTTTTTTCCGGACCGTGATCCACCCAGTTGTTTCCGTATCCACCGAAATAGAAGTTGGCGAAAGGAGACAGGCGATCTCCGAAAGCCGTCCCTGCCGAACTCCTCAGCCAAAGGGAAGAGTGGCGAAGCGGGAGTGCGAAGCCCAAGTCGTAGTCGGTCCAAATCTTTGGGATGGCCGTCCCGTTTGCATAATCGTTTTGAGCTGCGACCTGCCACGCCTGGCCCTTTTCATCGTCCACGTGTCCCAGTGAGGAGCGCAGATTTGTGTACCTAAGTTTTGCTCTGACTGTGAATAGCTTTTCGAAAGGGGCGGCCACGTTCTGGTAATCGGGCAGGCGATCCAGATTCCCGTAGAATTTGCCTTCCAGGCTCAGGGTTAAATTTCTGGGTTGATCGTAGAGGAGCAACTTGTCGTAGCCGAGGCCAAACATGTAGCCTCTGCGGCTGGTCTTGGTTGGCCCAAACAGATCATAGAAGTCCGCAGCGTTATATGCGGCGCTGGCTTTCCAGTCATAGCGCTGGTATTCCAGCTGCGCGTGCATCCGCTCATTCGACGGGAGCACATGGTCCGGAGAATAAGACGCCGTGAGATTGATGCGGTTCAAGGAGAGGGGATCGGAAAAATTCACACGATACCCATACGCGATCGAATCCTTGTAGCCCCGCACGACCGGATAGAACGACTCCGGCCGGATGTTCCTCCACATACTATACTTGTCTCTGTCGGTGATCATGGAGTCCAGCGGCACATTTGCCGGTGAACCTACATTCCATTTCTTCAGTTCCGGATATTTTTCAACGATTGTTGCTCCCAGGAAGGTAATCGCGCCAAGGTCCTCGGCGGGCTTGGCCTCGATAATCGTGGGAAGGAAACCTTCCCCGGTGTAGCGGAACACGATGAGTTGACCGTCCTCTCGCGGAATCGGGCGGAAAAAACCGGTTTCGCTGTTGCTGAGCGCCTCAAGCTTGCCGGTTTCGATCTCATAGCGGTAAATGTTTGAGACACCCGTGTAGTAGGAACTCCCGTAAACATACTTTCCGTCGGGCGAAAAGACAAAATCCAGGGGAAGCGAATCCCCGAAATCGAAGTGTGCGACGGGCGCGACTTTTCCTGCTAGTAGATCCTCCGTCAGGAAAATCTGGACCGAGTGTTTTCCGTTGATTTCAGCTACGGATGCCGAAAGCAGGCGGCCGTCAGGTGAGACATCCAGATCGTAGGGTACTTCTCCATACGGCCACGAATGAACCTGGTGCCAATTGTTGTAAGGAGGCGGTACGCGGACGAGTGTTGCGATGCCATTGAAGTGACGGACTCCCCAAATCGCCCCATCAGCCTGGTTAAATGCCAGGTCACCAATTCGAGCATCCTTCATCAGCGTGCGGGATTTGTGCGTGGCGGGGTCCACCGACCGCAAGTCGCGGTACTCCGTGTTGTCGGTCGTATAGAAAATGATCTTCTTCCCGGGATCAAAGGTGAGTGACGTTACGCTGTAGATGGTCGGGCCCTTAACGTCGAGAAGTTTCTCAACCGAGCCGTCCTGCGTCGAGATCGCACCCACGTGAGCCACCACGCCCGGATAGTTGAACGCGCCGTAGATCTTCTGTGAGCTTGGGTCGTAATAAGCGCGAGACACGGACCCAAGGGCGCGCCTCGAAATGTCATGGTAAGGGGTGAGCGGGTACTTGCGGATAGCCTCGAGATTTTTCTGCTGGAACTCCTTCTCCGATTTGATCCAATCTTGCCAAGCGTCTTCGAGTTTCTGGCCAAAGACGTGCCGAAATTGAGAGGAATAGTAGGCCTTGCTCCCGTCACGCCGGGACACCCACTCGATCAGCTTTTCCGGAGAGTGCTGGTCCGCGAGATAGGACATAAAACGCGTGCCGTACAAATAGGAGTTGACTTCCACCTGGAAGTCGATCTTTGTGCCTTCGGAAACGAGACCCAGCGGGTCGTAAAAGCGGCTCTTATCCAGAACCATAGAACGGAAAACCATCTCGTCGTATGGACCTTGGGCGCGCCCCATGCCTCCGGCCATCCAGGTTTCGAGGAAAACCGCGATTCCTTCGCTGTACCAACGGGGCGTGGCCACTCGCGGCGAGGTAAGGAAAAAATAGAGAATGGACTCGGGATCCTCGGCCACCGGTATGACTTTGCCGCCGAAGAAGCTGCGAAAGAAGCGATCACGCCGCGCCGCCTGATCCACCGTGGCGATGTGAACCAACTCGTGGTTCATGATCCAGTTCAATCGCTCATTAGGAGTGACAGTTTCAAAGGCGACGTTGATGGGAGCCGTTTCGAGCAGCATCAGGTTGCGTGGGGTACCTGTGGTGCTCGCATTTCCTGCATCCGAGTAATCGTTCAGGAGAACAGCGACTCTCTGCGAAGGAAGATAGTCGAACAGCCAACGTTGGAAGCGCATGGAGTTTTCAAAGCAACGACCAGCATGAGGAACCAGGTATGCCTGAGATGGGTCTCGGTAGAGGAGGCGCAGGTCGTCCGTTTCGATCTCGGAGAGTCCTTGCGCGCGAGCGGGAACGGGAGCGGCGGCAATCAGGAGCGCGACCGGGACCACCCAGGTTGCCAGACGCATTCTTCGGGCTCCAAGATACCTAACGGCCAGGTTGGCCCTTCAAAATTCAGAAGGGATCCTGGCCGTTGAAAGTGATCGTGTCACGAAAAGCGTGGTGAATGGGGGAATCCATCACCCGCAGAGTCAATCATACTTACCTAGTCCCTCGCAAGGGCGTCACGGAAAGCATCGCTTCTCAGCGCATCGCGGAAAGCGTCATTCTTCAGGGCGTCACGGAAAGCATCGCTTCTCAATGCGTCACGGAAAGCATCGCTTCTTAGCGCATCGCGGAAGGCATCGTTCTTCAGGGCATCGCGGAAAGCGTCATTCTTCAGAGCGTCGCGGAAGGCATCGTTCTTCAATGCATCGCGGAAAGCGTCATTCTTCAGCGCATCGCGGAAGGCATCGTTCTTTAGAGCGTCGCGGAAAGCATCATTCTTCAGGGCGTCACGGAGGGCATCACTTTTCAGCGAATCCCGCAGAGCATCGCTCTTTAGAGCATCACGCAGGGCATCGCTCTTCAGGGCGTCGCGGAAAGCGTCGTTCTTCAGGGCATCCCGGAACGCGTCGCTCTTCAGCGCATCGCGGAAGGCATCGCTCTTCAGGGCATCGCGGAAGGCATCGCTTTTCAGAGCATCGCGGAAGGCGTCACTCTTCAGGGCATCCCGGAACGCGTCGCTCTTCAGCGCATCGCGGAAGGCATCGTTCTTCAGGGCGTCGCGAAACGCCGCATTTGCGAAAAGCTTGCTCGCGGCCGGGTCCTTGGAGAGATGGTCATATTCGGCCGTCTGTGTCCACCGCGTCAAGTCGGTTTCCGTAACCTTCACGTCGGCACTGCCGATCTGCTTGGCATGGTACCGATCGGCCGGAGCAATCGTACCCGTAACGTGGCTGCCTGAAGGCGGGTAAAAGAAGCTGAAGTAGCCAGCTGTCACCAAGGCAACCAACACAATTCCACCTAGGACGATGCTCTTTCTAACCTTTTGGCTCTTATCGCGAATTTCCATACGTCCCTCCAATTCAGCTGACTTTCCAGTTGTCCAAACTACATGAAGTACAAATTCTACAGAGAAAAGTTGGAACTTATTTCGGGGATTCCCCAGGGAACCGACCCGCGAGCGCGTCATGACGTATCAGTTTGCCTGCAACATAGAACCGAAGATCCAGGGTCAGTTGTCCGGCCTTCTCATTCGTGAGAAGTACCGTCGAACGCCGCTGACCTTCAGTTTGGAACGAAATAGTACCCTTTTTAGCCTCAAGAGAGCGAATGTCACCTGGCTGCTGGTCGAAGCTCATCAGGCCCGCCTGGCTGGCATCAAAGCCTACTTCCACCTCGACCGCTTGCTGCCCATGCAAATCGAAGATAACCATCGCGTTAGAGCCGGAACGGCGTAGCTCGACGGAACCTGCAAGCTCTGGGGAGTCCAGCTTCAACTGCTCCACGGGATCATAGCTAGGGGCATTTTCCCGAACAGCCAAGGTACCGTAGATGTCCGACGTTTCGACAGGAGACAGGCTCTTGAAAGCGACTCCCGTAAGAGCTGCCCCAATGAGCAGACCGGCTGCCAGCGCGTATCCGTAACGAATTAAAGGAATTCTGAAACGCGAGCGGCTATTCCGCTGGCCAATTTCGGCGACCAAACGCCGGGGTGGGAGCGCCGCCAAAATGCTTCCGTGCAAGTCCTCTGGTGTTTCGAGCTCTTCCACTTGGTTCAAGATCTCGGTCAGCTTTGCCAGTTCGGCGTGAGCGCTCTGCGCTTCGGGGTGGGAGGCTATGTAGTCCCGAAGAGTGGCCAGTTCCTTGTCAGTGGCCTCTCCATCCAGTGCGGCGTGCATCAACTCCAGGTACTTTTCAGGCGAATCGCTCAAAGGATCCCCTTCTTAGCCAAGCTGTTCCTCAGCAAAGCCCTGGCAGTGAATAGCCTGGATTTGACGGTCTTCTCCGGTATTTCGAGGATCTCGCTCATTTCCTGATAGTTGCAGTCATTGAAATGTCTCAGCACAATAACCACCCTGTACTCAAATCCTAGGGACATCAAAGCAGCTTGAACAACCCCACCCAGCTCTGTGCTTCTCATCAGTTTTTCGGGTGTATTCTCCTCCACCCGGGTATCTTCAACTGCGTCTAACCGCCTTCTGCTCTTGCAAAGATTAATGGACTCGTTGAGAGCGATTCTATAAATCCAGCTGAAAAAGCGGTGTTTTGCATCAAAGTGCTCGAGGTTTTGAAACGCTTTGAGAAAGACGTTTTGGGTGACATCCTTCGCATCCTCGTAGTCGCGCAGTATTCGGTAGGCTGCGTTAAAGATCGCCTTTTCATACCGGGCAATCAACCTTTCGAAAGACTCCCGGCTACCTTGCCGGGACTCCTGGACAAGCTTCAAATCCTCGTTGTCATCCATAAATACAACGCACCCGGAGAAAAGTTGGTGACGGGCCCGACTGTTGCGCGCATTCTACCACCCAACAGTGCTAACGATTGGCAGGAGCGAGCCCAATTCCCTTGGCCAAAGTCAGGGCTGCGCGTTTGGCAGTTCTCCATAGGTCCTGTGGTAGGATTTCAGCCTGAGTTTCAAGGACCAGACGGGGTGGACGGAACCATCTATCTCTCTTAGGGGGCGGCGGTGCGCGCATGGTCTATGAGCAGATCCGCATCGTCTTAAGCAACGACCTCTCCGAAATTGCCAAGTTGCACCGGGAACTGGAAATCTTTGGACAGAAATGCAGTCTTACGCCGAAGACATTGTTTGAGCTCAATCTGATTCTTGAGGAGCTCCTTGCAAATGTTGTCTCCTACGCATACGGAGATAACCAGCGGCACGAGATCGTGGTGCAAGCCGATTTAAGAGACGGCGAGTTGGTCATCAAAGTTGAGGATGACGGCCGCGCCTTCAATCCGCTGCAAAGTCCCCCACCGGACCTGGAACGCCCGCTCGAGCAGAGGAAAGTAGGGGGGCTCGGAGTGCACCTAGTTCGGGAGCTCACCAATAGCATCGAGTACGAACGTAAAGACGGAAAAAACTTTTTGGTGGTGAGAAAAAGAATCGAGGATCCCCGTTAACGGCACACAAAGGACAATTCGAATGGAGATCAAAGAGGAGACGCGGGGCAAGGTGAAGATCGTGGGGCTGCGGGGCAAGCTCGACGCCAACTCCTCTCCTGCTGTCGAAAAGGAGCTGCTGGCTCTTATGGATCGTGGCGAAGAACGGCTTGTGCTTGATCTCTCAGAGCTGACCTATATCAGCAGTCTTGGTTTGCGCATATTCATTTCCGTGGCGAAAAACATTCGGAAGGTCAACGGGAAACTTGCTCTCGCCGGACTCAACGACCATATCTACGAGATCTTTAAGATAGCTCGTTTCACCAACATATTTTCCATCTTCCCAAGCTGTGAAGAGGCAGTCGTCCATTGCGCGGACTGAAGGGGGTCGAGTATTAGCGCAAACATGAAAATGCTATCCCTTTGCTCACTCTCCGCCCCGTCGAACAGTTGCTTTTCGTGGCGAAGGTTAGATAATTGACGCGTCCCACGGTGAGAGGCGGGATGCGGAATGGTTTGCCCTCAGTGCAGCCACGAAAACTCGGCTGAATCGGTTCAGTGCGAGAAGTGCGCCACTCCTCTTCCCATGAGCGAACAGACGCTGGCTACCGGCGGCGAAGGCTGGTCCCAGCCGGTTGGAGATGCGATTGTTTCTCAATCCTCTCTCGTACTTCTTACTCCCGGCTCGGCCCTCGGGACGCGCTACGAGATCATCCGGCTCCTCGGACAAGGTGGCATGGGAGCTGTCTATCTGGCTCACGACCGCGAACTGGATCGCAAAGTTGCCTTAAAAGTGATCCGCTCGGACATGGCGGCAAATCCCGAAATCCTGAAGCGCTTCAAGCAGGAATTGATTCTCGCCCGCCAGATCACTCATCGCAACGTGATTCGGATCTTTGACCTCTCCCAGGCCGAAAACATCAAGTTCATCACCATGGAGTTCGTCGAAGGCGAGGACTTGCAAGCCGTCCTGCGCCGCAAGAAGAAATTGGATCCCGCCGAGGCAGCCAGCATCATGGCCCAGATTTGCCGGGCGCTCGAAGCCGCCCATGGAGAAGGCGTTATCCATCGCGACCTGAAGCCTCAAAACATCATGCTGGACAAGACGGGCCGGGTTTACGTCATGGACTTCGGCATCGCCCGGTCAATAACAGCTGCCGGCATGACGCAAACCGGCGCACTCATTGGCACGCCGGATTACATGTCGCCGGAGCAGGCCGAGGGGCTCCCCCTGGATGTCCGTTCCGACCTCTTCACCGTCGGCATCATCTTCTACGAAATCCTCAGCGGCACGACCCCCTTCAACGCGGACACCGCCATGGGCAAGCTGTGGAAGCGCACCAGCGAACCTCCGCGACCGCTGATCGAGCTGGATAAGACCATTCCTGCCGTTCTCAGCGACATCGTCAAGAAGTGCTTGGAGATTGATCACGGCAAGCGCTTCGCAAGCGCCAGCGAGCTTCTTGATGCCATCGAGCTTTGGCAGGGTCCTCAGGCAGGCACGCGCGTCCTGGTGGAGCCCCGCCCCGTTTTCCCCGCCTATGCAAAGTGGGCTGCTGCGGGAATCGCTCTTGCGCTGGTGGCTGGCGGAATCGTCTTTCGTGGACGGTTCGTTTCCTCTCCGGCCGCGGCCCACGCTCCGCTGTCGCTGCTCATCGCCGATTTCGATAACAAGACCGGCGACAGCGTTTTCGACGGCACTCTGGAGCCCATGCTCGGCATCGCCTTGGAAGGCGCTCCTTTCATTTCTTCCTTCAATCGAGGCCAGGCCAAGAAAGTTGCCGCTCGTCTTGTGCCCGGAAACACACGGATGGACGCATCGATGGCCCAGCTCGTCGCCAAGAGTGAAGGCGTCAACGTGGTGGTGACCGGCTCGATCACCCGGGAGGGTAGCGGTTATCGGGTCTTCGTCACCACCCTGGACGCCGCTACTGGCAAGTCCATCGTCACGGAAGAATCCAAGGCCAGCCAGAAGCAAGATGTCCTCACTGCCGCGGGCAAACTCGCGGATAAGATTCGCCGCGGGTTGGGCGACAAAACCCCCGAGTCTGCGCAGGCCATGGCCGACGAAACGTTTTCGGCAAGCTCTCTCGAGGCTGCCCACGCTTACGGCATGGGCCAGGACTTTGCCCAAGCCGGCAAGTGGGCCGACGCCATGAAAGCCTATGACCAGGCCATTCGGTTCGACTCCAACATGGGCCGCGCCTATGCCGGCATCGCGGCGGCTTACGCCAACCAGGGCAAGCGGCAGGACGCCGAGAAATACTACGGTCTTGCCATGACGCACATCGACCGCATGACCGACCGGGAGAAGTATCGCACCCGCGGCAGCTACTATGTCTTCATGCGCAATCAGGCCAAAGCCATCGAAGAGTTGGCCGCTCTGGTCAGCCAGTATCCTGCCGACAGCATCGGCTTCGGCAATCTTGCGCTCGCTTATTTCTACCAGCGCAGCATGACCAAAGCCCTCGAAGAGCAGCGCCATGCGCTCGAACTGTCCCCGCACAGCGTCCTCCAACGCAGCAACTTCGCCATGTATGCGCTCTATTCCGGCGACTTTGACGCCGCTGCCAAAGAATCCCAGGCCATGCTCGCAGAGAACCCCTATTTTGACCAGGCACTGCGCACTCTGGCCTTAGCCGAACTCGGCCGCGGCCACAACGAAGAAGCGCGTCAGGCGTATGAGAAGGTGAAGGACGTAAGCAACTTGGGTGCTTCCATTTCCCGAATCGGTCTTGCAGACCTGGCGCTCTATGAAGGCCGCATCACCGACGCTGCTGGCATTCTCGAAAAGGCTGCGCGCGAATACAAATCAGCTAACGACGCGGAATCGGCTGCCGATTTCGAAGCCACTCTTGCCCTGACTCAATTGGCCCTTGGGAAAAACAAAGAAGCGCTTTCGTCCGCCGGCGAAGCCTCCGCGAGCAGCAAGGAGCCCAGCGTGCTCTATCGCGCCGCGCAGGTTTATCTTGCTGCCGGCCAGCAGGCCAAAGCTCTGCAACTCGTCGCGCCACTAGCGCAGCGGCTGGAGACCGAACCTCAGACGTACTCGAAATTGATTGCCGGGGAAGCGCAGCTTAAAAAAGACAATCCCCGTGACGCGCTCAATTCCTTTCAGGAAGCCCAGAAGCTGACCGACACTTGGCTCGGTCATTTCGACCTCGGGCGAGCCTATCTCGATGGAGGGTTTTTCACCGAAGCCTCTTCGGAATTCGATGTCTGTCTGAAACGCCGTGGCGAAGCCACTTCCGTATTCCTCGACGACGTCCCCAGCTATCACTGGCTCCCGCCCGTTTACTACTACCAGGGCCGCGCCCGCGAGGGCTTGAACAGCCCCGGTGCCGCCGAATCCTACAAAACTTTCCTCGCCATCAAAGAAAAAGGCGCCGGGGACCCCCTCGTCGCGGACGCCCAGCGCCGCATTTCGTCCCACTGAACAATTTCATTGACCCGTCGTTAATCACGGCGAGACGACCTGAACCTCGTTCGAGAACGGGCTCTCGACCCCAGAAGCGCTTACGGCGGTGACGACAAAGAAGTACGTCGTGCCCGTGCTCAAACCTGTATTCACAAAGCTGTTGGTGTTACCCGCGTTGATCGTCGTCGTGTAGTTGCCGGAAGAAGTCCCTCTGTACACCTTGTACGAAACCACGTCTCCCGACGTACTTGTCGTCCAAGTCAGGGTAATGATCCCTTGGCCTTGCGGCGACCCGATCAAACTCGTCGCCGGCTGTGGAAACACCGTGAGCGTATACCCTTGCGTGGCCATCTGTTGCGGGTTGCCGCTGTCAGCCACGGATTCAGTGAAATTGTAGATTCCGGCTAGCGTCGGTGTGCCCGCTAACGTGTCGCTCGTCGAACTGACCGCGGGCTGCGTGATGGTCAACCCCGGCGGGAAACTCGCATTCGTCAGCGAGAAGAAGATCGGCGGCGTGCCACCGGAAGTAAGAATGGTTGCTGTGTACGGAACGTTTTCCGTCGCGTTCGGCAACGTTGTCGTCGTCACCACGAGTTGCTGAACAACGGTAAGCGTGAAGTTGACGGCAGCGGCCACCTTTTGTGGCAAGCTGCTGTCGCTGACATTCACCGTAAAGTTGAACACCCCCGTAGCCGTGGGCGTGCCATGCAAGATGCCGCCGGCACTTAGGCTGATGCCAGGAGGCAGCGTACCTCCGGTCACGCTCCACGTTAACGCGCCCACACCGCCCTGTTCGAGCAGTACTTGCGTATAGGCTGAGTTCTGGATCGCGTTGCTTAGCGTGACGTTTGCCGTCCCGAGTTGAAGATTCAGCAACACCCAATCGTCGTTGTTAACCGTGTACGTAAGGGCTGTAAATGGAGTTCCGGAGACGAATCCGGCAAACTGCGTTTGTCCAACCGTGGGCAGGCTGCTTAGCGGAAGGACGGAACCGTTCGAGAGTGTGATGTTTCCGTTGCTTTGGCCGGGAGCTTTGAAGCCGAGTGCACCGTAGGTTAATCCGACCGCAAAGGTTGGGGCCGGCAACGTGATCACGAGTTGATTGCTCGGATTCGAATTGGTCGAATCCACGATGAAGTCCGCACTATAGTTGGGGGTGTAGAACGTCGAAGTCGTCACATTCACTAAGGTACTGGGCTGCGGAGTAAAGAAACTTACCCCAGATAGGAGGAGCGGGTTAAAGTCCTGATTTGCGGCGCCTGCGGGAAGTATGCCATTGAATCCGATAGTGCTGAGGCTACCCGCCGCCCCGCCAAAAGCCGTCGGGTTCGTAAAGCTTGTCGTCCCCGGCTGCCCGGGAGTGCTAGTCGTGATCACCATCGGACCGAATGTCGACGTGCTGTAGTAGCGCTCCGTGGTTGCCGTGGGGCTGTTGCCGCTGAATCCTCCCGCGAGCAACACCGTGCCGTCGTTCAACAATACAGCCATCTCCTGGTAACGGGCATTCATGAGACTCCCGGTATTTACGAACGAGGAGTTCGTCGGAGTATAGATTTCTGCGCTACCCAGGATCGGGTTAGTGCAGCTCGGGGACGGACAGTCGTACCCGCCCGCGATCAAAACGGTTCCGTCGGGCAGAGCAGTCGCTGTGTGTAACCCGCGCGGATTGCTCAAACCACCATTGGTGAAGGAAAAGGTCCCCGCCACCGGATCGTAGAGTTCCGCCGTGCCGATGCCCGCAGCGCCGCTGACCAGACCTCCGGCGATAAGCACCTTCCCGCTGGAGAGCAGAGTTGCACTCGCGTTTTGGCGCGCCGTATTCAGGTTCCCCGTGTTCGTGAAGATGTGCGTCACCGGATTGTACAGTTCCGCTGTGTTGTCCAGTCCCGAGGCGATCAGCACTTGCCCGTTCGCCAGCAAGGTCGCCGTGTGCGTCTGGCGCGCCACGTTCAGCGAGCCGACGATGGTGAAGGTCTGCGTTGCAGGATTGTAGATTTCCGCGGGAAGTACCGAGAATAGCGGCCCCGAGCCGTTCTGGCTGATTCCACCGGCGATGAGCACGGTGCCGTCACCCAGCAGCGTGGCAGTATGCCCGGAACGGGCAAAGTTCGGGTTGTTCGCCGGTTGCGTAAATGTGCCAGTGGCAGGCGAATAGAGCTCCGCGACGAACGTGAACGGGCTCGTGCTCGGCGATACGGGAGTGATTTGTCCGCCGAGGATCAACACTGTCCCGTCGGGCAACAGCGTGGCGGTATGGCCGCCGCGGGCCACCTGCAGTGTCCCCGTCGTCGCTGTGGTTGTTCCGGTGGCCGGATTGTAAAGGTCCGCCCCATTGGTGAATCCCGTCGAAGTTTGCCCTCCCGCCACGAGGACCGTGCCATCTTGCAGCAAAGTCGATGACGGACTCGTGCGCGCAACGCTCAAGTTGCCGCTTCCGCAGAATCCGTTGACCGTGAACGTTGGAGAGACGCCCGAAACCGGTCCGACACTCGCTAGCAGTGTGTAACCGATCTGGCCGCGATCTACAGTCAGGTCGGGGAAGGTCGCTACTCCCGTCGCACTCGTGATCTGGGACAGCGTGCCGCCCAGAATGGCGCTCGCACAGGGTGGCGTTCCGTTGAACGACATTGTCACCATTGCGCCTTGAACCGGAGAATTCGTGCCGTCCGTGACCTGCACGGTGATGGCGCCGCCGTTGATCAGCTGTCCGCCGGTCGAGTTCAGCGGCCGGGAGGTGAAAACGATGTGGCCGCCGGCCCCAAGTCCGCCAAAGGTGACCGTGTAGCTCGTGGTCTGCACCTGATTGGGATTCGCCGAATCATGTACCGTCACGCCAAATGTGATGGACGCCGTTTGCGGATTTCCAATGGTGACCAAGCCACTGCTGCTGACGAGTACCCCCACCACCGGATCCGGAACACCAAAGGAATATGCGCCAATTCCACCCGTCGCCGAGAGTTGCGCGGAATACGACACGCCCAGCGTACCGCTAGACAGCACCGCCGGAGCGATCTGGATGACCGCACCCACGCGAATCGTTGCCACCATGGACACCGATTCTGCCGGGAAGGCCGCGTCCGTCGCCGTGATCGTTACGCTTGTCCCCGCCGAATTGGCCACCGTCGGCGCTCCAGTGATTTGGCCCGTGCTGGGATTGATCGACAATCCCGGCGGCAGGTTCGGCGCGGAATAAACATACGGCGTCGTTCCGCCCGTGGCCACGAGCGGTGTCGCCCCGTATTGCTGATTCACGACTCCATCCGCCGGTGTTTGCACGGTCTGCACGGTCAACGGTGCAACGCTCACGTTCAGCTTGTAATTCCTCACCCCGATGTTCGCAGGTGTCGCGCTATCCGCAACCTGGATGGCGAAGCCGTAGGCTCCGGGCGTTGTCGCTGTTCCGGAAAGCAGTCCGGTTGGACTCAAAGTGAGTCCTTGCGGCAGGTTCGCCTGCCCCCCAAAAACGGACCAGGTATCGGGACCGGGCTTTCCACCTTGGGACGTGAGTTGCAGCGAGTAGTTGGGATCGTTGCGGTCGGTGAACGGCAAAGAAGAAGTCGTGATGCTCAACTGCGGGAAAACCACGGGCCCGGTGAGAGTTGTATTCCCAGGATTCGAAAGCACCGTAATCGTGTCCACCGCCTGCGCAACAGTCACTGGAGCGAGCGCTGTGACCGGATTGAACTGCTGCTGCGCCGGCGTTTGTTCCGGATTCTGAATGCGCAATGTCACGTACACGGTCTCGCCCGGCGCCAGCGTTACCGATCCTTCGTTCGGAGTAGGATTCTGGATATTCGGATTCCCCAGCCCCGCCGTTCCTGGCCCGTACAACTTCGGATTGATAATGTTCGCCACCGTCACCCAGTGCGTTTCCAATCCGAGTTGGCAGTTCTCCGCCATCGGCGTCTGGTACAGCTTGTTCAGAATCAACTGCACCACGATTCCCGCGGGAACTCCCGTGCTGCTCGCCGACGCCACCTGCACCGTGTACGTCGCCGTAGTGTTCCCGTTGTTCGTCATCGGATAAATGACATCTTCAATCACGTTGTTCTGAACGTTCGGGTTTCCGATGTTCGGGTTTCCGATGTTCGGGTTCGGCGTGTCGGGATTCTGGATATTGGGGTTCTGAATGTTGCCATTCTGGACGTTAGGTGCCGTCGCGCTGACGTTCCCAATATTCGGATTCCCGATATTCGGATTCTGGACATTCGGATTCTGGATGTTGGGGTTCTGGATATTTGGGTTGCCGATGTTGGGGTTTTGGACGTTGGGGTTGCTGATATCGGGGTTGCCGATGTTCGGGTCGGTGACTTCGGCGTTTTGGACATTGGGATTCCCGATGTTGGGGTTGCCGATATTGGGGTTCTGGATGTTGGGGTTGCTGGCATCGGGATTCAAGACTGCCGAAGCGCTCAGCCCGTTCGAAATAACGGAACCACCGATGGCGGTGATCTGCGCAACGTTTACCGTGACCGTGGCCAGCGGATTCGTGGAAGTCACGAAGACGCTGCGCGATACCGACGAATATTGCGGGACGGCGATGTCGAGCGTGGTCAACTGGGAAAACTGCAGGAAAGAAGCTGAGCCTCCGGTGGGCTGGTTCGCAATAATGAGGCGCACAAAAATCTGCTGACCCGTGATGTTTTGCGCTTCGACTGCGAAGGCGCGCTGAAACGGCACGACAGAAGTGACACCCGTGACGGGATTGGTGAACGTCGTGGTTCCGAGGGGCTTCGCGTTTCCTGGCGAGCCCACCACGAGGCCGCCTGTAATCTGCGCGGTGTAGATGTTCTGGTTGCGCATTCCTTCCTGGCCAATTTTGCACGCCGGCAGGATTTGGCCGGGCTCGAAGATGCTCATCTGCGGTCCGGTTGTTCCCGCGATAATTGGCGGCGTGTAATGCACCCAATCACCATTGGCAGGCGGGACGACATCGCGATTGTCGGTCCAAGTCGCATGGAAAAGGGGATTGACGCTCGGCTTAAAGTTGTACGCCCAGCCGCTGCCACTCGGCACAAACAATGGCGAGGGCACAACTTCGATGTAATCGCCGAGGAAGGGCTCCGATCCCTGTGCGAAGAGCGGCAAATTGGGTACGTTGAACTTGTACTGCTCGATATTGGTCGGCGTTTGCGAAGCAGAGGCGTCCGGAGCGAGGCAGCACCCGAAGTCGTAGTGCGAAACGGAAACCGAGGGCCCGAGCACGATGGTCGGAAAAATTCCAAGTTCCAGAACACGCAAGTCGATCGTGTGGCGGCGCAAAGTCAAACCGAAATCATCAATAAAAGATGTGAAGACCTCTCCGGGGTTCGCGACGGGAGGAGCAAGCTCCCCTTCCGGTACGAGCGTCGAAGTGTACGTTCCCGAGATGGTGTCTGGACTATAGAAATTGACGTAGTGATCCAATCGCAGATCGTAATAGAGGAGGGTCAGCCTGCCGTTGGCAAAGGTAATGGCAGGCATGATCTGGTGGCCGCGGCCTGAAGGATTCGTGGTCGTGCTTTGTGAAGGATTGTCGACCATGATCGCGGGCGTCCAATGCGTTCCGTCAATCGATCCAGCGGCGACTACGCGGGCATCTCCATTTGGCCCCAGCCCGCGAGCGGAAAAAGCGACGTACACAAAACCGAACATGTCCGTGGTGATGGAAGGATAGGCGTTGGTGCGGAAGGAAGTTCCCGTGGTGCCTTGATCGAACGGCTGGAAGGTGGAAATCTGTACGGGCGCGCTGAAGGTGCTTCCAGCATTGGTGGACTGTGCAACCATGATGGCGTTGGACACGCCCGTGGAAGAAAACTGCCGCCAGGCCACGTAGACATTTCCGTTCACCGGATTCACCGCAATCGAGGCGCCCTGGCTTGTTACTGTTCCCTTGTTAATCTGAACGGGCGCACTCCAAGTGACGCCACAATCCGTGGAGTGCGAAAACATCAGCATGGTAGGAGTAGCGTTGTCCTTTTGGGCCTGCAGGAACTCGGTATAGGCAATGTAAACGTTGCCCGCAGCGAATGACTGGTGTACCGACAAGGGATTGCCGTTCTTGTCGACCACTCCAGGTTCATTCATGGTGAACGAGCAGGTATTCGCGCCCGGGCGGGGGATGTCGACGGCCATCGCAGGCTTGTCCAGGAACTGTGCTCCGGTGCCCCCGGTATTTCCAGTAGCGACGAGGTGCGTATCGATGTAGGTGACAGGGTCGATGTTTTCGTTGTTGTTCAAATCGTTGTAGCGAGCCACGAAGATTGAACTCAGCGTTCCCGGAAGCGCTCCGGAGACTGGCCGCACAAAGGCAAGCCCCGCGTAATAAAACATTCCGTTCGTACCGGCGCGCACGACGGGGTCAGACGCAGCTCCGTAAAATCCCTGGAGTGCGGCGTGCCCGTTTCCATTGTTGTCGGTGCATTGCGGCACGAGTTCCGGGCAACCAGGAAGCAACGTGCTCTGCCAGGTGTAACCGCCATCGAAGGACTTGAATATGCCGAGCCAGGAGTCGCCGGTTTCTGTGCCGCCGCTCAGCAAACTTTCGAGATCGACGGTGCGGTAATCATTCGCGCCCGCCAGAATGTGCATGGGGTTGCGAGTGGAGACGGCCATCGACGGCTCGTTCTGGCGCTGCAGAAAGGGGTCGCCCGTCGGCCACTGCGTGCCGGACACCATATTCACGTTTTGACCGGTGACTTGGGCATGCACCACGGGGGGCAGCGTCAATGCGCCACACAAAGCGAGTAATGCAGTCGCACAAAATGAACGAAGGGAAGAATTCACGATAGACCTCCAGTACGGATAGAGATCAAGCACATCGGGGGCCCGCGACCGGTCGTCCTCGAGCATCGCTACCGGCGAGGCAGCCAATCGATTTAGCGCACCATGCGAGAGTGGGAGTGACAGACCACGCATCAAGCGATGCGACGCGCAGTCTCTGCGCAAATCCAGGAAAAGTCAAGGAATTACCTTAAAAAGGGTAAAGTGCGCGGTATCGCCACCACACAAAGATATTCCCCGAGTTCTACAAGTCGCGCGTCCTTCTCCCGTTCCTTTGTCTTCCCCCAGATCAAGATCTCGTCGATCTTCCCCGGCACGCACACGGCTCGCGACTGATTGAGTTCCGGAACCGCGGACGGCCCCGTCAATTCACTAGCTCGTCGAGCCGATCAAGATCGTTCGATCGTGGTGTGCGGATAAGTAGGCACATGAAGGCATTATTGCGTTCCCTTAGAGGCACGCAGACTCGAACAGATAGCTGATTCAATCACCAATCTCCGCAGGGACGAAATTACAAAACGAACTTCGACAAGTGTTTTAAATCCTAGAACTGAGGCTCATTGCGGAACGCTTCAAGCCCTCAATGCTTGCAAAATCTTGGGGTATGACGCAGCAAGCGGCTAACAGAATCAGAGACAGAAAGTGTTTAAGAATGATCGCGGGTTTCTCTCCACAGCGTTTCAGGGGAGATGAGCTGCCAGCTTTTCATAGACGGCTTTCGCTTCAGCCAGGCGCTTCAATACATATTCTTTTTCGGAAGGAGAATTCCAGTCGGGATAGTTCGACGTTACCTCGATAGTTCGCTGAATCCATGCCTCAAAATATTTCGCATCCTCCGGCGAACGAGGTGCCTTCCCGGCGATTGTTACGTAAATCGGGCTCGTCGTCGCGTAAACATACTTGTCGAGCACTGGATATTCCGCATCATCACTGGATGCGCGCAACACGCACCACCCACTCTCTTTCAGCGGCAGCGTCCCGGCGACATCGATAGAATCACGCGACCCTGCAAGAACCAGCGTTTTCTCGACTCGACCGTTGCAGACCACTTCCAAATGGTCGACCGGCACAATCGATCGCAGCTTCGCCGTGAACCCAACTGCCGGCTGGGGGCCACCAAGCCTTAGCTCGTCTCCAACCCTCTTTCCTGCAAGCGTGAATTCGATCAGCGGTCCATTCGTCGCAAACGTGCACCCCTTCTTCAGCGAAGCCATCCAAGCCGCCACGTCCACGGCCCCATCCGGGACAGCCGCAAAGACCCGATCCATGCCGACTTGTCCGCGAATCGGCGCCGCATAATCCGTCGTCGCGTCGGTTCCGCCTCCTGCCGGAATCCGGAAACCAAGATTCAGCAGCCGGTACCAAACTTTCGCGGTCGACTTGTGATCGCTGAACCCGACGATCTCCATGTAATCCAGTTTGCCGAGTGCCACATCTACGGGCAGTTCGTCAGTGATCTTCTGCGGCGGATTCGCGAAGGGATCAGGCTCCTCATCAAAAGGATGTACGGCTCCCACCAGCGCGCCTTGCCGATGCGCTATGTCATAAACATCCGCATTCATGGGGTACAAACTGGCTGCTGCGGTATTCGGGTAGCCGGCATATCCCGGTAATAGGAGGTGGTCCTTCAAACCCAGGATTCCGCGATGGCCCCAATAACTGGTGTGGAACTCCTGCCCCGGAACCATGACCGGGTCACTGTAAAAGTATTTGGTGATTGGACCAAACACTGCGTACTGAATGTCTGGAAACCTTTGCTCTTTATTTACGACGAGATTGTTGACGATCCGGACTCCTTCGCCCTCCGCCTGACTCAGAAGGAGCGCGCTCTCGTTTCTGTAGGTGCCCCCATAGTTCATGTGAACGTGCAAATCCCCGCTCACCCATCTCGGCCCGGGACCGCCTCCCCAATCAAGCTTCTTCAGATGGAAGGTCAGATCGCGCGCACTTGCTGTGCTCGGATCGAGGATCCTATGAATGGGCCTGGTTTCGAAGCCTTTTGTGACCTCGACGACGAGTGGTTCCTCCGGTACATCCAGGCTCGCGCTCTTGGCGTAAAAATAATGTGCTTCGAAAGGAGTCTTGCTCCGGTCGTAGCCGTCGTCCGCCTGAATCCATGTCCGGCGTCCTGCTGGTGCATGGAATCTGCCGGGCTGGTCCGTCACAGAAATGCGCGCAAACTGTGGTTTGCCATTCTCATCCACAACGGAAATGTGGATGCGTGTCCTCGGTCGCAGGTACTTCCGATTCTCGGGAACCAGCGGATTCGCATTGCCCTCGCCAAAATCTTGAATACATAGTTCTGTGTTCAAGTCCTTGTTTGAAATGAACGCCAGCCGCTTTCCGTCCGGCGACCAACGAACATTCGTCTCATCCCAATTGCCATACGAAATCGGAAACGGATCGCCGCCATTCGCCGGCATCACCCAGAGGTTGTGCCACTGCCGGCCCAGGTAAGAGCTGTAAACCATCCTCGATCCATCCGGCGAAAAGTCCGGCCGTGCTTTCCAATTCGTTTCTTCGTAGTGAATCTCCCTTGCTTCCGCTCCCGGCTCCGCTTTCATGCTCCAGAATCCGCCAGTCCCATGAATGTGCCCGCGATTCGAAACAAAAAGAATTTCTGTCCCGTCGCGAGTCCACACCGGATTGATTTCCATGTCGTATGCGCTGTAGTAATAGCGAGGAAGTGCGCTCTTCATTTCTCCCGTGAGCCGCACGACGTTTTCTAGCGCTCCTCCGCTTACGTTCGCGCGAAAAATGTGGAATCTCTTGTTATAGGAAGTGGAAACAAAAACAATTTGTTTTCCGTCCGGCGACCATCGCGGCTCTACGTTAACGGCACCTTCGCTCGTCAGTCGCTTTGATTTCCCGGAATCCAAATCCAGCAGCCATAATTCCATCGCGTCCCTTTGGTAGGATACGTAGACAACACTCTTTCCGTCCGGCGACCAATCGGGCTGGTAGTCATATCCTGGCCCATCGGTTAGCTGAAGCGCCGTTTTCGAATCGAGTTTCTGCCGCCACAACGATCCGGCCATCGAGTACACTACCTCTTTCGAGTCTGGCGACCACGCCACACTGCTCGGGCCATTCGTCAACTGCGGCAGATACATCTCGCGAAAATAATAGGGATGCGGCAGGTCAATCTGTGGAAGTACCGGCCGGCGCTGCGCGAAGGCGGGCAAAGCAGCCGCAACAAGGGCAGCTAAAAATAGCAAACTTCTCCGGGGCACGTTAAGCGAGGCCCGCTTTCGAGAGCGGCAATTCGCGAATGCGCTTGCCCGTCGCGGCGAAAATGGCGTTGCAAACCGCCGGAGCGAACGCAGGCAATCCCGGCTCACCCACTCCTCCCGGCGGCGCGTCGTTCTCAACGATATGCACGCGTATTTCGCGTGGCGCCGTATTCATTCTCGCCAGCGGATATGTATCGAAGTTGGATTGGTCAATCGCTCCATTCGTGGCCGTAATCGCGCCATAGAACGCCACGCTTGTTCCCATCACGGCTGCGCCTTCGAATTGATTCCTGACCATGTCCGGATTCACTACCGTTCCCGCATCGAGCGCTGTGTCCACTTGGTCCACATGCACGCGGCCCGCATCATCCAGATGGATTTGTACGACGGAAGCAACATACGTCAGGAAACTGCGGTGCAGCGCCAGCCCCATTCCATAGCCATTCCCCTGCTTTTTCTTTCCCCAGCCCGCTTTTTCAGCGGCGATCTCCACGACGCGCTTGAACCTGGCCGTATCGATCGGGTACTCCGCGTAATCTTGGCCGTAATTCGTGTAATCCTTGGGCAATTCGGTCTTCGGAATCAGGCGGTCAGGTCCCAGAAGCGCCAACGCGTATTCAACGGGATCTTTTCCCGCCTCGTGCGCCAGCTCATCCTCGAAAGATTGGATTCCGAACGCATGGTAGATGTTCGCCACGGAACGCAGCCATCCGATGCGCACGTGCGCTGTAGCCGGGCCATTCTCGGAGCGCTGATTCGCGATGGCAAACGGCAGGTCGCTGAATCCCAGCCCAAGTTCATCCGCGGAGGAATAGACCGCTTTGGCGTCAAACGTAGAGCCGATGGGCGGAAACACTGTTCGCTGCAGCCAGGCCGTCGGTTTCCCATCCTCCCCCAGCGCCGCTTTCATATACATCGCGGAGACGGAGTGGTAGGTGTCGAATTGGATGTCGTCTTCCCGGCTCCAGACCACTTTCACTGGCTTCCCTGTTTTTTTGGAAAGCACAGCTGCTTCGACCGCAAAATCCGGAAACGATTTCCGGCCAAACGCCCCGCCCAGCAGCGTGACGTGCACCGTAACGTCTTCCTTTTTCGCTCCCACGGCCGCGGCAATCGCGTCTCTCGCGCCCACCGGGCTTTGCGTCGGCGCCCACGCCTCAACTTTTCCATCCCGGTATACGGCGAGCGCCGCAGGTGGCTCCATCGGCGCATGCGCCAGCAATGGCGCGTAATATTCCGCCTCGACGACCTTTCCTCCCTTTGCAAAGGCTCCGTCCACGTCCCCGATTTCGCGGACTACTTTTCCTGGTTTCCGGGCAGTCTCCTGTAGTTCCTTTTTATAGGGATCTGAATTGAAAACGCTATGCGAGCTGGTCTCCCATTCAATTTTCAATTTTTTCTTGCCTTGAAAGGCCGCCCAGCTGTTGTCAGCCAGCACTGCGACGCCGCCAAGGGCCTGAAAGAGAACGGGCGGCTTGAACGTGTCGATGGTTGCAGTTTGTTTTACGCCTCTGACCGCAAGCGCCCCGGAATCGTCCAGCGATTTCACCGTGCTGCCCAGCACCGGTGGGTGTTGGACGCTGGCGTAGAGCATCCCCGGCATTCGCGTGTCCTGTCCGTATTTGGCTTTGCCCGTGCACAAATCTTTTAAGTCATAACTCGCCGCGGGCTTTCCGATGTAGCGCCACTGGCTGCGCGGCTTCAGCTTCAGTTCTTCCTTCTTCGGAACATCGAGCTTCGCCGCGGCCGCAGCCAGTTCGCCGTACCCCGCCTTCTTGCCCGATGCTTTATGGATGACATGGTGGAGCTCGGTCGAACACTCCTTTGCAGGCACACCCCACTGCTGCGCTGCCGCACGCACCAACATCAGCCTGGCTGTTGCTCCCGCTTCGCGCAGCGGCACGAAAAAGCTGACGACGGAGTGCGAGCCATCTGTATCCTGGTCTCCGTATTTCTCCGCGCCGATGGCCTGCACCACTTTTACACGCCCCCAGTCTGCGTCCAGCTCATCCGCGACGATGCGCGGCAAGGACGTCCGCACGCCGTTCCCCATCTCCGAGCGGTGCGCGATGACGTAGGTCGTCCCGTCGGTGTCGATCGCCAAATAAACGCCAGGATGGAGCGGCGACTTTTCCATCGATGGGAACGGATCCCCCGCTGCGCCACCAGCCCCGGCGGCGAGAAGCTCTTCCGGCAACACGGTCACACTGAGTACAAAAGCACCCGCTCCCAGCATCCCTTTCAGGAAATCGCGCCGGCTGTTTTCCCTATCTCGACTATTCCTTGAAATATTTTCGATGTGGACCATGCCGCCCCCCGCTTTACATTCGAACTCTCAATCACCAACTCATGCGCAATATCCTACCGCCGATCCCGACACCAGGAAGCCGTATCTTTTTGCAGCGCCGGATTTGCGCATGGGAAACCATCCACGCTTCGCGGCCTTCCTCCGCCAACACCTTAGGACTCTGGCCACGCACCGAGCGCTCGGCGCAGGTCCACGAGTTGGCCGAGATGATAGGCGTTATGATCGGCAAGAAGAAGCACTTCCCGCAAAATCGTCTGTCCCTGGCCATGCGGAATTTTGGCGAACAAATCGGTGCGCGAATCCTGCACCAGGCGCACCATCGCCTGGAGATCGCGTCCAAAACTCTGCACACTTTCCGCCCAGGCCTGCTCAGTGGGAGGCGCAGGTGTCTTGGGCCAATATCCGCCGGGAAAGTCCGGGGAAACGTGTTTCGGATTTTTGCTGAAGTCCACAATATCCCACTGGGCGATGCGCGTGTGCTCCAGCAACTGCCAACCGGTGTGAGGCAGCGCATTTGCGAAGGTTCCATACTTTCCAGCTGGAAAACCTTCGAGGGCGTCCATGAAGTGGACGTGCGCGCCGCCGCCTTTCAGTAGATAGACCAATTGCTCGCGCAAATCACGATCTGTATTTCGTGACGGCTTCCGGCCGCTTTTCTTGGCTGTTTTTTTTGTCGATTTCTTCATGGTTATTCTGGCTTTTCAGATATCAGGACCTGCTGTGGCATTCCCGCAACCTCGTGCAAGGTAGTTTTACGAAAGCCCGCGTTTGCAAACATTTTTTCATATTCGGAAAGAGTATAAGCATCCCCGGCGTCGGTACCCACGAGCATGTTGAGGCTGAATGCGGCTGCCGCCGGCGGCGATACCCTGTCCTCATTCGGCACAAATTCGAGCGTGACAGCCCTGCCACCCGATTTGAGAGCGGTATATACGCGGCGCATCAATTTTCCGCACGTCGGCTGATCGAAATGATGGAAGATATTCGTCAACAAAACAAAATCATATCCGCTGCCAAGGTCGGTTTCAAAGGCGCTTCCGGGCCGCGCCGTGTAGCGGTCGGAAACTCCGGCCGCCTTCGCATTCTCCGTAGCCACGGCGAGCACAGCCGGCCAATCGACAGCGACGATTTGCGCGTTCGGATTTTTCCTGGCAATGGTGATGCCGTAGTTGCCATGTCCGGCCGCGATGTCGAGAACCCTGCACGGCTTTGCTTCCGCAGCGCCGATGGACGCGGCGATGAAGTTGGCCGCCGGAATCGTCAACGGGGCCATGGATTTTGCGAATGCCACCCAAACTTCATCCTGCGGCTTGGAATTGTCTCCCTGGACTCCGGCCGACCCGCCTTTCCGAACTGCCTGGGTCAAGGCTTCGACATTTTTCTTGTGCCAGGGGCTGGCGAGAAAACCGGTTACAGAAGCAAGACAGGCGGGCGACCGCGTGTCGAGAAATAGAGCGGACTCTTCGGTCAAAGCGTAACGTCCGTCCGTTTTTGTGAGGAGTCCCAAAATCGTCAGGAAATCGCAAAGGATGCGCAACCCTCGCTCGGAAGCCCCAGTCTTTGCGGCGAGAAGTGCGGGAGTATTTGCGCCCGCTCCAATCGCGCTGAAGACCCCCAACTCAATGCCTGTTTTCAAAGCTTCGGTGTGCTGGAACGCGTTCATCAGCGCAAAGATTCGTTCCGGTGTCGGCCTGTTTGTTGTGGATGGTGTCGCCATGTGGATTGCCTCCGTGGACTAATTTTTGCTGGTCCAAATATACACCTGCTGCAGCCCCTCAATTCCAATTCAATTCCATTGCTCCCGTCCGTGCCGGGCTGGCATACTTTCTCTCCCCGCGCGGCGTGCGGGAGGCAGAGAATGAAACGTGAATATCATCGTTGGCATTCGCCGCGGCTGGGTTTCGAGCTGGGTGTCATCGTCCACGGCCACTGGGGACAACCGATTCTCGGATTTCCGACCAGCGCGGGCGATGAAACGGAACTGGAAGGCCAAAGTATGATCGGCGCGCTGGCCGATTTCATCGACGGTGGGAAGATAAAGTTTTTCAGCATTAATTCCATCAACGGCCTCAGCTTTTATAATAAGGGCGCGCATCCCTTTCATCGGAGCTACGTCCAATCCGGGTTTGACAGCTACCTTCGCGAAGAAGTCGTTCCTTTCATCTGGGACAATTGCCAAACCCCGGGGATCGCCATTTCAACAATGGGCGCGTCCTTTGGCGCGTATCACGCCGCCAATTCGCTCTTCAAGCATCCGGATGTGATCAAGCGGTGCTTCGCCCTCTCCGGCGTGTACGACGTCCGGAATTTCATGGACGGAATGTACGACGACAATTTTTATTTCAATAATCCCGTCGATTATCTGTCGAACATGAGCGATCCGTGGTTTTACGAGCAGATTGGCACTTGCGATATTCACCTCGCGACCGGTACGGGACAGTGGGAAAACAGCGGACCAACTTACCGGTTGTCCGAGATTCTTTCGAGCAAGGGAATACGCCATTCGCTGGACAATTGGGGTCCGGAAGGCGGGCACGACTGGCCCTATTGGAAGCACCAAATGCGCGAGTATGTAGCCCGCCTGTTCTGAACCGACGTTCGAGCATCTTGCCCGGTGCTCACGTTTGCCCTGGTTGCTCTCGGCCTCGTCCGTTTTGGGACCTTCCCCGCGACGAATGCACCATTGTTCATCCTGTTTGGCAGAAAGAACAACTAGAGAGGGCGGGACCGAATTCAGCCGACCGGTTGGCTGCGACCACTGCTGGACCGCTCGGAAGTAGAGCCCGTTCGGGAAAAGTGAATGAAAAATGTTCTACAAATCGAATGAACAAAAACCTTGAGGCAGGTTTAAATATCTGATGACAAAAGGTTTAATGTGATTTTTTGCTGTCCACTTGCGAGACACGCGCCTTCACCATCTTCCGAATGAGCGCGGTCGGGAGTGGCTTGTCGGTGGGAAATTGAATAGTTCCCTTGGATGTGGAGTAGCGCTTGAGATCGCTCCTGAATTTTTCGATGACAGACGCCGTGGGGAACAAACTGCAGTGATCCGAAAACGCTGCGAACCACACCAGTACCCCTTTATATTTGAATGCCGGAATACCGTAGCTGATGGTCTCCGTAGCCTCCGGAGGCGCCGCGGAGCGAATCGCCGCGCGAATCTTGTTCAGCGTGGTACGGGCGGGCTCCGGAACACCAGCAAGGTATTCATCCATGGTTTTCGCGGCGGCCCGACTTCTAGGAGTGCCTTTGCTTCTTGAAGAGGAATTGCCTTTGGCTGTTTTCGCTCTCTTCATGCCGCGAATGCTACAAGAATTTCCATTTCAAATCCACGCTCCGCGACACCGTCCCCCTCTAGACCACAATTCGGAGGGCAAGTTCTTGCGATAACCGGGAGTTGACACTCGTGAGTTCGAGCCAGATGCTTTTATCCGCGAAACCGGCAGCGGTGGGAACGGATGTGTGATAAAAGTGCAAATTGCTATGGGGCAAGCGGTCGAGGAGGCGGCGAGTGAAATTTAGAGCGGTGGTGAGGAGTGGACGGATTGTGGCGGTGCTGGTGTGGACTGGGGCTGTTGCTACATTCTCTGCGTCTGGTGCGCAACCCGATCCGCAGCTGGCGGTGACGCACTTGCGTTGCGAATACAAAGTGGATCCGCTGGGGATCGATGTGAAGAAGCCGCGGCTCAGCTGGGAGTTGGAGAGCGCGGAGAAAGGTGTGATGCAGACGAGTTACGAAATCCGGGTTGCGGAATCCGAGGTTGGGCTTACTAAAGGAAAAGTGATCTGGGAGAGCGGAAAACAGGAGTCGGATGCCTCGATTCAAGTGGAGTACGGAGGACCGGCGCTCGAGAGCCGGAGGATTTATTACTGGCGGGTGCGCGTGGGAGACAACCACGGGCATCTATCGGAGTGGAGCCACATAGCGCGCTGGGAGATGGGGCTTCTCGACGCCGCGGACTGGAAGGCAAACTGGATTACGCCGAATCTTGTGGAGGATGCTACGAAATCGAATCCTTCGCCGATGTTGCGAAGAGAATTTGCGTTGAACTCCAAGAAAAAATTGGAGCGGGCCCGAATTTATGCGACAGCCATGGGACTGTATGAATTGTCGTTGAACGGCATGCGCGTGGGAGACCAATACTTTACACCGGGGTGGACGGCGTACGATTTTCGTTATCAATACCAGACCTACGATGTGACGAGCGAGTTGAAGAAGGGAAAGAACTGTCTGGGGGCGATGTTGGGAGACGGTTGGTTCCGCGGAAGGCTCGCCTGGAATAACAAGCGAAACAGCTACGGAAAGAAAGTGGCGCTGCTCGCGCAGCTTGTGATTACTTACGCGGACGGGACGCAGGAAATTCTGGGAACCGACGACAAATGGAAAGCGGCGACGGGAGCCGTGCTGGAGTCCGACATTTATAACGGGGAGACGTACGACGCGCGGCTCGAAAAGACAGGTTGGGACGAGGCGGGTTACAAAGACGCGGAGTGGAAAGGCGTAACGGTAGTGGATGCTCCAAAAGCGAAGCTTGTCGCATCGGCGGGGCCGCCGGTGAAAGAGATCGAAGAGATCAAGCCGGTGAAAGTGTTCAAGACGCCCGCCGGGGATACGGTGCTGGATATGGGGCAGAACATGGTGGGCTGGATGAGATTTCACTTGTCGGCCCCGGCGGGAACGACGGTTACGCTGCGGCACGCCGAAGTGCTGGATCGCGATGCGAATTTCTATACCGAGAATCTTCGTTCCGCGAAAGAAGCCATTCGCTACACGAGCAAAGGAGCGGGAACGGAGACATTCGAACCGCACTTTACCTTCCAGGGATTCCGCTATGTTGCGGTGAGCGGATGGCCGGGAGAAGTTAAGCCGGAGGAATTTACGGGAGTGGTGGTGCACTCGGCGATGGCACGGACCGGGAATTTTGAGAGCTCCAGCGCGCTGCTCAACCAACTGGAGCACAACATTATCTGGGGACAGAAAGGGAATTTCGTGGATGTGCCGACGGATTGCCCGCAGCGCGACGAGAGGCTCGGGTGGACCGGCGATGCGGAGGTTTTCGCGCCCACGGCTTCGTTCAATTTCGACACTGCGGGTTTCTATACGAAGTGGTTGAGGGACGTGGCGCTGGATCAGGAAGACGATGGAGCCGTGCCCTTTGTGATTCCGAACGTTTTGTCGCACGAAACCCGGAAGGGCGAAGCCGCATCAGCGGGCTGGGCGGACGTGGCCGTAGTGGTGCCGTGGACCATGTATCAGGCTTTCGGTGATAAGCGGATTTTGGAGGAGCAGTACCCGAGCATGAAGGGGTGGGTGGAATACATGCGACGAGCCGCCGGGGACAGTCACCTCTGGAAGAGCGGATTCAGTTTCGGAGATTGGCTGGCGTTCGCGACTACGAACGCAGACTACCCCGGAGCGACTACGGACAAGGACCTAATCCAAACGGCGTATTTCGCGAGGTCAACGGAGTTGCTGGCAAGAACGGCGCAGGTTCTGGGGAAAAAAGAGGATGCGTCAGTGTACGCGGACCTTGAGGAGAAGATCAGGAGTGCGTTCCAGAAGGAGTATGTGACGCCAAACGGGAGGCTTTCTTCAAACACGCAAACCGCTTACGCGCTTGCGCTTGCGTTTGGGCTGCTGCCGGAATCGCAGCGAGCGGAGGCCGCAGCGCGGTTGGCGGCGGACGTGAAAAAATTCGGCCACTTGACCACGGGATTTTTGGGAACGCCGGTCCTCTGCCGCGCGCTGAGCGATTATGGTTATCTGGATGAGGCGTACCTGCTCCTGAACCGGACAGAATATCCTTCGTGGCTTTATCCGCTGACGAAGGGCGCGACAACAATCTGGGAGCGATGGGACGGAATCAAGCCAGACGGCAGCTTTCAAAGCGCGTCGATGAACTCATTCAATCATTACGCGTACGGAGCGATCGGAGAGTGGATGTACCAAGTGATCGCCGGACTGGAACTTGATGAACACGCACCGGGTTACAAACACGTTTTGATAGAGCCTCATCCCGGAGGTGGATTGACGCACGCAAGCGCTTCGGTCGACAGCACGTATGGGCGCGTGGCGTCGGCCTGGGAAATCGCGGGAGGAAAGTTGAAGGTGAAGATCGAAGTGCCGGCGAACACGACTGCGTCAGTGAGATTGCCGAATGCGAGGTTGGAGGAAGTGAACGAGGACGGGAAGGCGCTAACGGGGCGCAGCGAACTCTATCACCCGCGGCAGGCGGGGGATGCGACGGTGGTAGAAGTTGGTTCGGGGAAGTATGTATTCGAGAGCGCGTATCCCGATCACCATTAATTGGCACGAGCGTGCGGCGCGAGATAAGGCTGAACGAATTAGGAAGTAACCGCGTTCTCAGACCAGGCCGAGGTGGTCCAGTTGGTAGTGGCCCTTGGAAATTACCTGATCCTCGTCGATCCAGACATCGCAATTGCGGGTAAGGACATCCACGTGAGTTTTAGACTTCCAGTCGGCATGGGTCTGGCTGCCGTAAGGATCGCCGAAGGCGATGTGGACGCCGGGAAATTTTTCGTCCTGCAGAAGGATGCCAATCATTGAAGAAAGGCCGAGGTTGGTGCCGAAGGCCAACTCGCCGACGCGGTCGCTGTTTTCGTCGGTGTGGCAATAATCCCAGAATTCCTGTTCGAGGTCCTTGCGTGCGCAATTGACGCCGGCAAGACGGGCGCCTTCAATTTTCAAGACCAGGGGCGTGGTTTGGAGATCCCCGTACTTGCCATTGAAATGGTCGCCGGCGGTGGCATCACAGACAAAAGTGCCGTCAACAGTGGCGGGCGTTGTGAAGACTTCGCCCGCGGGCAAGTTGGACCAGTAACGCGGGCTAATGAGGCCGCTGGTTTTTACCCAATCGAGGCCGCGGTCAAAATGAGCCGCGAACGAGGTGCCCGCTTCGGTCTTGACGGTAAGAGTTTCCGCGCGGAGCATGCGCTCGCGAAGTTTGTCGCTCAGGCGATCCACCTTGCGGTAATCCGTGCGCATGCCCTGCTGCATGATCTCCGGAGTTACACCCACCATATGGGCATAGCGAATCTGGCGGCGCTCGACGACGCGCACGATAGCCATGCGCGCCCCGAGTTCACCGGGCTGCGGCGTCATGCACATGACCCCTGCGTCCGCCGTTTCGAGGGCTTGCAGGATATCTGCCGGAGCTTCGATCATCGGGCGAGGACCAAAATCTTCGAGAAGCAAACCGGAATAGCGCGCGTGACGATCTTCGACAGCGGCAGCGATGCTGGCGGCGACGGAGCGGCTTGCTTCGTCGGCGATAAGAACGACATGCTCGTCCGGACGGACGCTCAGGCAGGTTTCCACAGCGTTCTTTGCGCCGGGCATTAACTCTGGCGCTGGAAGACCAAAGTACATCTCTCAATCTTACAAGAATGGGATGAAAATTGAAGAGGCTCAATCGTCTATTGCCGCTCTCAAGGAAACAGGCCGGCCACGGACAAACGGCGTGAGAGCAGAGATCAAGCGGCTCGTGGGCTGACGCGGAAGGCGGGAACCTGGCCGCCGCCGCTGGTGACATTGGCGAGGCCGGTGGCGCTCAGACGAGTCAGAAAGCCGCTGACTCTTCCGCGGAAAAGATAGGGCGCGAAATCGACTAGCATGTCGCGGTAATCGACCTTGCCGACATCCGCGATGTAGGGAAATATTTCGCGGCGGATGGGAATGCGTTCCTGGACGATCCAGGCGCCATTTTTTGCGGAAAGGGCGCGGCCGATGGCGGCATCCCAGGCGGCTTCGTCGGTTTCCCAGCCGAGAGTTACGCCCGAGCCTCCGTACTCGTCGCTGGGCTTAAGCACAAGATTTTCGCGCTCCTTGCCGATGAACGCGAGAAGTTCGACTTGCTGGCCATAGTGGGCAGTCTTTACGTCAGCCACGACGCGCGTCCATGGGATATGCGTGCGAATCAAATCCCGTTCGTCATGAGAAAAAAGGGCGCCATTTTGCTCGTCAGTGAGGACGGCGAAAAAGGTTTTGACGTGGGGGATTTTGCAGCGGAACGTGTTTGCGACGCAAACGACGTTGGCGGTGTAGGCTTTGACGAGTGCGCCGCATTCAGCAGGTTTTGCGACGATGTCGTTAATCAAAACGCGGCGGTAGACGAGATCGATTTTTCTGTCGTGTGCGACCAGTTTCTGGCCGTCGAATTCCAGCTCGCGGGGATCGGCGATGACCGTTGGGACTCCCATTTTCTCGAAGCGGGCCTGGAGAATCTCGAATTCGCTCCAGGTGGGCACATCTTCCCAATCCACAATGGCTATCTGTGGCGGACTGGCCGAGCCTCCCCAGTCCTTGTAACTCATCACCAACGCATCGAGGAGCTTTGCGCTGAGCGGATAACTGTGAACTGAATACTGCTGGGCAAACTTCCCCATCATCGGCAGCGCGCGAAAAATCTCCGCAAGCGTTTCGGCGTATCCGGCTCCTGCCGGTGATTCTCCGTTATATTCCGCGAACTTCAAGGAGTCCGGCAAGAGGAAGGCATCGAGGCGGGAAGCCGTGCTGGCACGGCGGTAGGCAGCGGGGAGTCGAGCCAGTCTCTCCTCCTCCGGCCTCAAATGGAGTTGGTCAAAAAGATGTTTGTCTCCCAGCGCAGCCGTCACAATTCGTTCGCCGAGATCGGCGATGGTCTCCGCTACATTGCGCACACGCTCTTCTTCTTCAGGAGAGAGGAAAAAAGGGCGCAAGAATGGGCAGTGGACACGGTCGCCAAAAGTGAGCTTCGCACGGCGCATCGTTTCAAGCAGGTTTTCGGGAAGCGCCGGGACACGAAGCAGCGTCGCCTTCAGAATGTCGTTCCATGCCTCGACTGGATTGTTCGGCGCTACCGATGGTGTCGCGGCGCTTGTCATTTTGTCGCTGGTCCTGTTGATGCTGAGGAAAGCCCAAGTGCGGTGGTGTGGGCAGCGCCGACAGCTCTCGGCGCTCCAATAAATCCAGCCGCCGCGCCGATGCCCAGCATTTCTTCCCACCGGGGCCAGGGATTCGAAGCGTACCCATTCAACGCACGGTCGATGACCAGCCGGGCCATCTTGTCAACGACATGCTCGAAATAGAACTCCGTGATGCGATCGCGTTCCATATCCGGCGCCGGATTGAGGAAATCTATGGCGTAGGGAATGCCATCCTTGATAGCGAACTCGATGGTGTTCATTTCGTAGCCGAGAGCCTGGTTGATAGTCTGCGCGTCCTTCACGACGCGCGCGCCGAGTTCGGGAGATAAGTAGTTGTGATCGACGAGGTACTTGCGCTCCTTCGGGTCGTAGTGAACGGGAAGGATGTCGGATTTTCCAAAAGTGAAGCAGCGAACGTATTGTGTGAAATCAATGAATTCCTGCAGGGTCATGCAGTAAGGCGAGGTCTTGTCGTAAGCGGCGAGGAGTTCCTGCTTGTTGTGGACTTTGTAGACGTGTTTCCAGCCGCCGCCGGAAAAGGGTTTGAGAATAGCGGGGCGTCCAACGTAATCGAGAAGTCCTTCCCAGTCCACGGGGTATTCGAGGTTATGCAGGGATTCCGAAGTGATGTCCACGTCGGCGGGGTAACCCTTTTGAGGCAGCAGAACCGTTTTAGGAATGGCAATCCCGAGTTTGGAGGCAAGGGCATAATTGAAGAACTTGTCGTCGGCCGTCCACCAGAAGGGGTTGTTAATGACGTAGGTGCCCTGGAGGACGGCATGTTTGAGATAGCCGCGATAATATTCGACCTCGTGCGAAATGCGATCCACAATGACCCGATAACCGGAAGGGCCGCCCATGCGCGTACCGCCGAGTTTTACGAATTCCGCCGCGACCCCGTCTTTTTTTCCAAGCTCATTGACGCGCACGATAAAGGCCGGAGGAAAACTGTATTCGCGCCCGCAGAGAAGGCCAACTTTTTTCATGATGCCGCTCCTACTTTTGGAACAGAGCCCGTGGCTTTGCTGGAGCCGTTAATTGATCGCGTGCGCTGAGGAAGCCCGTGGCTCGGTGACGCCGCGGGTCTCAGAGACCAAATGTCTCACGACGGCCTTCAAGTCGCCGGTTTGCTGATAGACGCGCAACTGGCGTTCCGCGCTGGTGCCGTCCTTCAGAATCGTGTGGATGTATTCAACAGCGCTGCGGCTGCCGAGATCGTCCAAGACGTCGTCGACAAAATCGAGCAACTCGAGCGCGAGCTCGCGCATGGGGACTTCGGCCTGTTTTCCAAAGTCGATAAGCTTTCCTTCGATGCCGTATCGGGCTGCACGCCACTTGTTTTCTTCAATCAGAGCGCGGCGATAGAGGCGATAACTCTGGTTGCGCTCGTAAAGGCGATGGAGTTTGACGATGATCGCTTGGGTGAGAGCGGCGATGGAGACTGCTTCCTCCACCTTGGTGGTGACATCGAACATGCGGAACTCGAGCGTACCGAACATGGGGTGAGGGCGGACATCCCACCAGATTTTTTTGCCGTTGTCGATGCAGTTGAGTTTCATGAGCAAGCTCACGAAATCTTCGTAGGCGCTCCAGGAATCAAACTGTTCCGGTATGCCGGTGCGCGGAAAACGGCGGAAGACGGTGGTGCGGAAGGATTTCAATCCGGTATTGCGGCCCATCCAGAAGGGCGAACTGGTCGAGAACGCCAGCAAATGAGGCAAGAAATAACGGACCATGTTCATCATGTCGATGGTGGTCTGCTTGTCCGGCATAGCCACGTGAACATGCATGCCGAAAATGAGGAGGGATCGAGCAAGCTGCTGTAGCTCCTCAACAATGTTTTCATAACGTTCGCCGGGTGAGATGACTTGGTCAATCCAGTTCGAAAAGGGATGAGTGCCCGCGGCAGCAACCTGTAATCCAGCGCGTTCCGCGGCGGCGACAAGCTCACCGCGCGTGCGGTGCATTTCGATGCGCAGCTCCCCGACGTTTTCACAAATTTTGGTGCCGGTCTCGACGATGGATTGGTGCATCTCGTTTTTTACTTGATCGACGATATCGGGGGATGCGGCGGATATGAGTTGCATAACATGAGAGCGCAAGGCACACGTGGCAGGATCAATGATTTGGAACTCTTCTTCGACACCGATGGTGAAACGGTGAGCCATGAGGCGGCCCTCCGGATGGGCATAGTCTTACTGGGGACTTCGCGGTCGGTATCATACCGCGCAAAGAAGGAAAATACACTCTCCTCCGGACGGGACAAGAATCGGGGATAAAAGAAATCGGGACAGACACAAGTGGCTGTCCCGGCGGATGTTTTGCCCGAAGCGCCTCGCACTCCGGTTTGCAATCCCTAACTCGAAGCCGCAGCCGGATTAGGCCGCGCCGAGAGCGCGCCGTTGCTGGAAGCACTCGCGGCAAAAGACCGGGCGTCCCTGCGTGGGCCGGAAGGGAACTGTGGTTTCCTTCCCGCACTGCGAGCACGTGGTCTTTGTTTCCGAGCGCATCTGCGCGGAGCCGCTACCTCCTCCGCCTTCGGCTCGTTTGGCTTTGCAGCCCTTGCATCTTTTGGGCTCGTTCTTAAATCCCTTGTCGGCGAAAAACATTTGTTCGCCGGCTGTAAAAACAAACTCAGCGCCGCACTCCGCACACTTCAGGACCCGGTCGTGGTATTCCATGAGCCGCTCTCCCCTTGACCCAAGTCAGGAAGGGGGATGGGCACAGTTCGCACTGTGGGCCAAGTGATGTGGCGAAACCTGTAGTCCGGGGGTACCGGGCTGGGGTCCCTTGGGCCTGAGTATGCGAAGCTGCAACAGAAACCCAACGTCTCTGCCTAACCGGGGCCTAAATCACGGAAGTGCGGCGCTGAGCTGCAGCGAGGCGGAAACTAGTCCGCTTCTCGCCGCTGCTTTTTGCGCAGTCGCTTCCGCGAAAGCGCTTCCTTGGCCCGGCGCTTTTCACCGGGCTTCATGTAGAAGCTGTGCTTCTTGATTTCCTTGATGATATCTTCCTGTTGCACCTTGCGCTTGAAACGGCGCAGGGCATTTTCCAGAGACTCACTCTCCTGGATAATGACTTCAGCCACGTTTACATTCACCCCCAATCCGGTTCGGATTGGTAACATGCGGTGCCACTGCTTCGTTCGGACACCGCCCCAGGATATTATCGCACGCCACACGCTATGCGGTCACGCACAGCGCGCACGGCTTCCCACTTCGAGTCCCCATGGAGCGCCTTACGGATATGCGCTTCCATCGGTCACATTCTGTCTTGCGCACCATTGGCCGTTCTGGAGTCACCCTGATGAGGTAGCTGGCATCTTCTAATCAAATGAGGGTGCTGAAGTCAAGGAATCTTTACGAGGGACGGGGAGCGGCCGGGTTTAGTATCCTTGTAGTTACCGAGTTAATTCTTAAGTATCGAAGCCGCCTGAGGAGGCAGGGGCGGTGATTGCCGGGAGAGAGACGCGGGGCGTTTGTACTTCTTTTGACCTCTGCTGTTAGAATGGGCCGCTTTTCCGAAATGTATCCGGAGGGCAGCCATGTCTGCGATGAGCGAAGCCATCGGAGTACTCCTCGCTGGAGGACAGGGGGAGAGACTTTGGCCCCTGACTCGCGACCGCGCCAAACCTGCGGTTCCCTTCGGTGCCCTGTACCGCATCATCGACATCACCCTGTCCAACTGCATCAACTCCGATTTGCGGCGCGTGTTCGTCCTCACGCAATACAAAGCTCTCAGCCTTAACCGTCATATTCGGGCCGGATGGTCGCCGCTTGCGGGGCTGGGCGATTATATTGAACTGCTTACGCCGCAAATGCGTGTCTCGAGAGAGTGGTACCAGGGAACAGCGGACGCCGTCTACCAGAACATCTATTCCATCGGCAGCGAGCGCTCCAAATACGTCTTTATCCTTTCGGGCGACCACATCTACAAAATGGATTACGCCAAGATGCTCAAGCAGCACGTGGAATCGGGAGCCGACGTGACGGTCGCCACTATCCAGATTCCCGTGGCGCAGGCCGCGCGGCAATTTGGCGTGATTGAAGTGGATAAGGACTGGCGGATCAAGGGCTTCGAGGAAAAGCCCGTGGAGCCCAAGCAGTCTCCGCATCATCCGGGGAATTGCAACGCCTCGATGGGAATCTATATTTTCAATACGCAACTGATGATCCCCATACTGCTGGCCGATTCCGAGGATCCTAAATCGAGCCACGACTTCGGCAAAGACATTCTGCCGCGCATTATTTCGAAACATCGCGTCTTCGCCTATAACTTTGTGGACGAAAATCAGAAGGATGCGCTGTACTGGCGGGACGTGGGGACGCTCGACGCCTATTACGAAGCCAACATGGACCTGGTAAGCGTTTCGCCGGTGTTCAATTTATATGACAGCCACTGGCCGCTGCGGACGTGGCAGCACCAATATCCGCCGGCGAAATTCGTTTTTGCCGATCCGGAGCGCATGGGCGTCGCGCTCGACTCGATCGTCGCTGGCGGTTCGGTCATCTCCGGCGGCCGAGTGCAGCGGTGCGTCATCGGGAACAACGTCCGTGTCAACAGCTACTGCGAAGTGACGGATTCCATTATGTACAATCACGTGAATGTCGGGCGCCACTCGCGCATTCGCCGCGCGATTATCGACCGGCACGTCAGCCTACCCGAACGGACGGAAATCGGCTACGACATGGAGGCGGACCGGCGGCGGTTCCATGTGACAGATTCGGGAATCGTAGTTGTGGTGCGTCAGGAATCACTCATCGAGGAACCGGAAACCGCGTAATCCGGCAGACCGTGCCTGAGCACGGGACACCCAGAGCGGCAGGCCGGTCCACGCAGGGCGCGGTTGATGTTCTCGCCGTCTGATACAATCTCTAATTCAATTCAACCCAGGAGACCGCTCGGAAATGTCAACGAATATTACCCGCGTCAACGCGCGCCAGATCATCGACTCGCGCGGCAATCCCACAGTCGAAGCCGACGTGTACGTTGGAACAGGCGCAAAGGGCCGCGCCGCGGTGCCTTCCGGGGCATCGACTGGGGAACACGAGGCGCTCGAGCTGCGTGATGGTGACAAGTCGCGCTATCTCGGCAAAGGAGTCCTGAAAGCCGTAGCGAACGTGAATGAAGAAATTGCCAGAGCCGTTTTGGGGCTGGATGCTGGCGATCAGCGCGCGCTCGACAAGCGCATGATTGAGTTGGACGGAACGCCCACAAAGTCGCGTCTCGGGGCGAACGCTATCCTCGCGGTTTCCATGGCCGCGGCACGCGGCGTCGCTGCCGCGACGAATCTTACACTCTACAAATGCCTGGCGCATTATTCGTCCGATTCGGCCGCCAATCTCCTGCCCGTTCCCATGATGAACATCCTGAATGGGGGCGCTCATGCCGATAGCTCCGTGGACTTCCAGGAATTCATGGTCATGCCTGTCGGGGCGCGCAGCTTTTCGGAGGCGCTCCGTTGGGGCGTGGAAGTGTTTCACTCGCTGAAAGCCGCGTTGAAGAAGCACGGGTATTCGACAGCGGTAGGTGACGAAGGAGGCTTCGCACCGAGCTGCAAGTCCAACGAGGAGGCCATTCAAATCGTGCTGGAAGCGATCTCCGCGGCAGGATACAAGCCCGGCGAGCAAGTCAGCGTCGCGCTCGATCCCGCCGCCAGCGAGTTCTACGATAAAGCCACCGGAAAATATGTATTCAAGAGGTCGGATAAATCAGCGCACTCGCCGGAAGAGATGGTCGAGTACTGGGCAAACTGGATCGATAAATATCCCATCGTCTCCCTGGAAGACGGCATGGCAGAGGACGATTGGACCGGCTGGAAAGCACTGACGCAGTCGGTTGGCATGAAGGCGTCCAAGAAAAGAATTCAGTTAGTGGGCGACGACCTGTTCGTGACCAACACAGCGCGGCTCTCGCGAGGGATCAAGGAAGGCATCGCCAACGCGATTCTCATCAAGTTGAATCAGATCGGCACGGTCACGGAAACCATCGACGCCATCGAGATGGCGAGAAAAGCCGGGTACCACTCGATTATTTCGCATCGCTCCGGGGAAACCGAAGACACTTTTATCGCCGATCTGGCTGTTGCCACCGGAGCGGGCCAGATCAAGACGGGCTCTGCTTCGCGTACGGATCGCATCGCCAAGTACAACCAGCTTCTCCGGATCGAGGAAGAGCTTGGGTCAGCGGCGCGTTTCAATGGAAAAGCTGCCCTCGGTTAAGCGAGCGGCTGCACGTGCCAGGGCGCGGCAGCGAACTACCCGTTTCGCGTTCGGGAGGTTTGCCTCATGAAATGCTCACGGCCCATTCTGGGTATGATTCTTTTTCTGGTGGCGCACGTTTCGATCTCGTCCCCGCAGACCGAAAAAACTGCGAACGCAGCTTCAACGCCACCCAAGCTGCTCTTACTGGTTCACCAGCAATTTAAATTTGGCAGCGAAGGTACGCGGCAAAAGCTCGAAGCAGCCATGGTGAGAGCCTGTGAGCGCCTGGAAGTCCCAAATTCATGGATCGATCTCCAATCGATTACAGGTCCACCGGAAGCCCTTTCTTTCGATCCCTTCGATTCCTTTGACCATATGGGAACGGCCTACGCTGGCTGGGAGCAAATATTTGCTTCCCATCCAAAACTAGCTGAATTGCAAGACCAAATCAGGGTGCTGGAGACGAAGGAACGGAGCGTCATCGCCGCGCGGCGCGATGATCTCGGCTATCGCGTGAGCCAAATCGACCTATCGAAAGCGCGCTTCATGCGCGTTCTCGAAGTGCGCGTCCGACCGGGCCATGAAAGCGATTTCGTCGAGTCCTTCAAACTTCTCGGTGCGGCGTATGAAAAAATGGGCGCTGACATGCCGTGGGTGGTCTATCAGGTGAATACGGGAATGCCGTCTCCAACTTTCCTCGCTTTCGTTCCGATGCACACGCTTTCTGAGAATGACAGCTATCTCGCTCGGGCGCCGAAGCTCCGCGAAGCGGAAGGCGATGTGAACGCGGACCGCATGCATCAAATTGCGCGCGATGCCTACGAGAGTTCGGAGAGCAATCTTTACGCCATCAGTCCCGCGACTTCCCACGTGCCCAAAGAATTTGCAGATGGCGATCCAGATTTTTGGTTGCTGAAACAGACCTCAGCGGTGAAGCCGCCCGCGAGCAGCTCAATAGCAGAAAACTCTTCGCGAAAACGCAGGGAAGCACAGCCAGGACAATAGCTCCTCGAACTTCACTGGAAGGGTTTCATGACCCATGCTCCAGAACCATCACGGCGTGGCGACGACACTTCGATCCGCATTGGGCAGCGCAGCGATGTGCCCGGGCTCGTGCGGCTAATCAACGCGGCGTTCGTGGTTGAACAAATTGCCTTTGATGGCGACCGGATTGACAAGGAAGAGACGCACGCCTTTCTGGACACCGGACAATTCCTGGTCGCTGAAGACTCATCTGGTTTCGCCGGGTGCGTCTACGTGGAAGTTCGCGAAGGCCGCGGCTATCTTGGATTGCTCGCGGTGGACCCGCCGCGTCAGGGAACAGGCTTCGGCCGGAAGTTGGTAGCCGCCGCGGAAGACTATTTTCGGGCCGCAGGTTGCGGCGTGGTGGATCTGCGCATCATCAGCCCCCGAACACCTCTTCCAGCATTTTATCGCCGGCTCGGCTACGTGGAAACTGGCACGGCTCCGTTTACTTCGGCCGTTCTCACAAAAGTGCCGGTTCACTACATCATCATGTCGAAATACCTTGGATAAATTGGCTGTGGATCGATCGAGACTTTCGCGATCAGCGTACGCTATGTTGTGGCGGCCCAAAATATCGGTAGTGCCCCGTGATCTTCCACGCAAACAACACATCTTCCAACTTCGGCCCCCGCCCGATGTTGTGAACGATCAAGAATCGACTGCTCTCCCTTGACTTCACATTCACCACGATCCCGATATGCGGCACATTGCCGCCCAAGTCCCACGTCACGATGTCTCCCGGCGAATAGTCCTCCGCGCGCAGCGTGATAGGCAAGGATTCGCCTTTGCGCGAGAGAAACACCATCAGATTCGGCACTCGTCGATGGTCGATGCTCGGGTCCGGGCGAGTTTCACCCCATTTTGTTTTTGAAGGGTAGGCAGCCCAGTTTTTCGTGATGTCTTCGTGTACTTCTTTCTGAAGATCGACGCCGACAGTCCGATACGCGCGAATGATTTCATCGGTGCAGACTCCAGTGTCTGCCGGCACGTCTCCACCGGGGTAGTCCAGGTGGACGTAGGAGGAAACGTACGCCACGGAATGATGTGTGCGCTCAATGGCTGCGGCCACCAGCTTGTCCAAGAATTCCTGACGCGGATTTCCGCTTGCTGGTTTTGACTGTGCAAGGCAGCATGCAACCAGGAAAAATGCGCCTAGTGTCGTCAAGCCTGCCTTCGTGAGCGACGAACTTTTCATATCTGCATGTTATCAGCAGTTACTTGTACGTTCCCCGACTTTCCGGAAGAGGCTCGGGAGCTTCAGCGGCTTCTTACGGCAGCGATTCCAGCAGCGCCGCTATGGGAGCATTGTCACCGAACGTTTGGCTGATGTGCGCGAATCGATCCACGTTCCCCGGCCCAAAGACGAAGCTGGCGCCAAGCTGAAACGGGTTCTCGCCCAGCTTGTGCTGCGCATGCCCGGAAGCGCGTGCTCTCTTGCGCGCGACTGCATTGTCGCTTCGCAAAAGATGAAGGAGATTAGCAGACTTCAACTCCGCAGCGCGATAGGCCTGACGGAGTTCATCAATAAAAAGCGGAAAAGAAATGCCTGTCTGATCACGAAACTCGCGGGCATAGACGCGGTCTCCCAAACCAATTGCGGCGACTGCCGCGCCTTTATCGCGAAAAGTCTCTGTGTGTTCGCGCAACTGCGCGGCATGCTCGCGGCAGAAGATTCATCCATAGTGGCGCAAAAAAACGACGACCGCTGGTTGTTTGTCCCACAAAGATCCGAGCCTGATTTCCCGTCCATCACAATCCGGGAGCGTGATGAAGGCCAGCTTACTGCTTAAAGAACTATCCATGGTGCGTTCATCATGTCCAGCGCGCTTCGAGGTGTCAAGCAGTTGCCGCGCGCAGGATGCGGCCCCGATTGCCTTCACGAATTGTGTACCGGCAGAGCCGGGCACCGCTCTCTGATTGCGCACAAAAACGGTTCTTTCGTCGGCATTGGCGCCGATTTCTGGCTTACTTGGAAGTAGCTCTCGGAGGGCAAGAACCGTGGCCTCTCAGCCGATCCTTACTTCCCTGCCTGCGCCTACGCAGGACGAGCGCACCATGGCATTTCTTGCGCACCTGCTTCAGGTATTCACGGGGTTCATCGCGCCACTCGTCATTTACTGCGTCAAACAGGACTCGCGCTTCGTGAAGTTTCATGCCTTGCAGTCTCTGATCTGGCAGCTCTGCTACATGGCGTTTTTCTTTGGCGGGATGATTGTTTTCTTTTTTTCGGTTTTTGCGACGGCTTTTGGCGCCGCCGTAGGACACACTCAAAATGGGCCACCGCCCATGTTTATTTTCATGTTTCCACTCTTCTGGCTTTTCTGGTTTCTGGGTTGGGTGGCAAACGTCATTCTCGGCATCATGTACGGAATTAAAGCCAATCGCGGGGGAGTGGGCCGCCTATCCGGTCATCGGGAAATGGTGTATGCCCAAACTTGCGTCCGGCCCAGGAGCTCCGTCTCAGCCCTAGGTGCCTTAACCCCCGCGCACCGCCTTGATTCTTGCTGCGTGTATAATCCTGCTCCGCCATGAGCGATCCAACTCCGCCTTCGCCACTTCCCTCCGGAATGGAGCGACAACAGAAGATCTACATGCTTGGGATGAAAGGCGGAGCAGCTTCAATCCCGATTTCGCTTGCGCAATTGGAGCAAAAGGCGAAAGAGATGCTTTCTCCTCCTGTCTTCGATTACGTCGCCGGAGGAGCGGGCGGCGAGGACACGATGCGCGCCAATCGCGGAGCCTTCTATCGCTGGCGGATAGTGCCGCGCATGCTGCGCGACGTCTCGCATCGCGACTTGAGCGTGGAGATCCTGGGCACGCAATTGCCCGCGCCGGTGATTCTCGGCCCGGTGGGTGTCCAAGGCATAGTGCATGCCGATGGGGAAGTTGCCTCGGCTCGCGCAGCCGCGTCACTCGGATTGCCCTTCGTGCTCAGCACAGCCGCAAGCCGAACGATCGAAGAGGTAGCGCAGGCAGGCGCAGGCGCGGGGAGCGGTGTCCGATGGTTCCAGCTCTACTGGGGGAAGAATCCAGGCTTGACCGCCAGCATGCTGCAGCGCGCTGAACGCGCTGGATACAAGGCCCTCGTAGTCACGCTCGACACCAGTATGCTTGCCTGGCGCGAACGCGACCTGCAGCACGCCTATCTGCCATTTATTCTGGGGCACGGCCTTAGTAACTATTTCAGCGACCCCGTTTTTCGCGCTCTCCTTCCGGAACCTCCGGAGCAGAATCCGGCGGGAGCCATTCAAGTCTGGAGCAGTCTATTTTCCAACACCGCGCTCACCTGGAGGGACATTCCGTTTCTGCGCAAGCACACGCGCATTCCCATTATTTTGAAGGGAATTTTGCATCCAGAAGATGCCGCCCGCGCGCTCGACGCTGGCGTGGATAGTTTAATCGTTTCGAATCACGGCGGACGGCAGGTAGACGGCGCCATCGCCACGATTGACGCTCTTCCCGCCATCGTTCACGCAGTGAATGGCCGAATTCCCGTGCTGGTGGACGGAGGGATTCGCCGCGGGGCCGACATCTTCAAAGCGCTCGCGCTTGGCGCTCGAGCGGTGCTGCTCGGGCGTCTCTATACGTGGGGACTCGCAGTGGCCGGGGAAGAGGGCGTGCGCGATGTTGTGCTCAATCTCTTGGCCGATTTCGATCTTACGCTGGCACTCAGCGGCTACACTTCCTGCCGAACCTTGGATTCCGCGGCTTTAAGCCGGTCGGATTAGTTTGTTTTTCCATCAGGGTTTCCTGGCAACCATGAGCCCGTAGACGAAATTGCCCGACACGAAACCATCTCTCATGGCCCTAAACGCTTTGAGGTGGTGAACAAATGCCATACCATTTTGTACGGCAATAGCCCAGAACGCCTTGTTCTTGATGATATCCAGGCAAAGTTCCCAGGTCTTGGGGCAATGTTTGTTGAGGATTTCGGTTTTTACGACTTTCAAGCCATTGGCTCTCATTAAAGATTCGTACTCTTCCATAGTGCGCAGCTCGACCAGCATGCCTTTTTCAATCGGCCTGAGAGATCTCCTGTGTTCGCGGGCCGTTAGGCCCTCTTTCTTGAACCAGTCCGTGATAGCCATAGTTCCACCGGATTTCAAAAGCGTCGCAGCAGCACCAAAGAACTTCTCTGGATTCGGATAGTGCGAGATGGATTCCACCGACCAGATCACATCGAAGAGTCTTTCGAAATGCATTGCTTCGGCGTCCATCAGCAGGAATCTCGCGCTTGCGCGGGCTTTTTCTGCCGCCTTATTGGCCATTTCCACTTGCACGGCGGAGATCGTGATTCCCGTCGCTTGTGCTCTGTACTTCTTGGCCAGGTAGATGCTGCTGCCTCCGAAGCCGCAGCCGACGTCAAGTATCGTGCAATCCGAATGAAGTTTCGCGACTCGGGCCAAATGCTCAATCAGCTGAAGCTGCGCCTTTTCTTTTGTTTCGTTGCCGCGAGTCCAATAACCGTGGTGCAAGTGTTCGCCCCACAATTTATGGTAGTAAGGACTGACGCGATTATAGTGGTCTCGTACTTTTACCTTCTCGTTGAAGCGTGGCATCGCAACATCATGCTTCAAACCCAAGCGGATTTATAGTCTCAAGCTCCCACAGAGACGCCTTCGGCCTCCAACCCAAGTTGCGGCTCCCTTTACCCGGTGCCATAATCCACTCTTGCGACGCAGAGTGAATGAGACCGGAGACGAATCATGTGTCCCGAATCATTCCGTGCGGTCTCTGAGGGGGTTCTATGGCGATACGCGATTACTGGCTGGAGAAGCGAGACAAGGAAGCGGCGGCAGCCAACGGCCAACGGAACGTCTCGCAGATGCACTTCGCGCGGCAGGGTATCGTCACTGAAGAGATGGAGTACGTCGCGAGGCGCGAAAAGCTCGATCCGGAGCTGATTCGCAGCGAAGTGGCCCGCGGACGGATGATCATTCCCGCAAACGTCAATCACCGGAACCTCGAACCGATGGCGATCGGCATCGCCTCAAAGTGCAAGATCAACGCGAACATCGGGAATTCCGCGACGAGTTCGAACATTGAAGAAGAGCTGAAGAAGCTGCATCACGCGGTGCACTACGGCGCGGACACGGTTATGGACCTGTCCACCGGCGGCGACATTCCTGTCATTCGGAAAGCGATCATCGAGGCGTCGCCCGTGCCTGTGGGCACTGTTCCCGTGTATGAGGCAATTTCCCGGGTGCGGCGTCCCGAGGATCTGACGATTGACCTGATGCTCGAGGTCATCGAGGAGCAGGCCGAGCAAGGCGTGGACTACATGACCATACACGCCGGCGTGCTTCGCGAACATGTGCCTTTTGTGCGAAAGCGAATCACGGGCATTGTGAGCCGCGGCGGCTCGCTGATGGCGCATTGGATGGAGCACCACAAGAAGCAGAACTTTCTGTACGAGAATCTCGAGCAGATTTGCAAGATTTTCAAAAAGCATGACGTCAGTTTTTCCTTTGGCGATGGTCTCCGCCCGGGGTGTATCGCGGACGCCAGCGACGAGGCACAATTCGCTGAGTTGAAGGTGCTGGGCGAGCTCACGAAAAGAGCGTGGGAGCACGACGTACAGGTAATGATTGAAGGGCCCGGGCACGTGCCGATGGACAAGATCAAGGAGCAGGTCGACAAGGAGATGGAATGGTGCCACGAGGCGCCGTTCTACACGCTTGGTCCGCTGGTCATTGACATTGCGCCGGGCTATGACCACATCACCAGTGCGATTGGCGCCGCGATGATCGGATGGCACGGCGCGTCCATGCTCTGCTACGTGACGCCGAAAGAGCACCTCGGGTTGCCGAATCCGGAGGACGTGAAGCAAGGTGTGATCGCCTACAAGATTGCCGCGCACGCCGCGGACGTGGCGCGTCACCGGCCGGGAGCGCGGGACCGTGACGACGCACTCAGCTACGCGCGTTTCCTGTTCGACTGGAACAAGCAGTTCGAGCTTTCTCTCGATCCGCCAACCGCGAAGGCCATGCACGACGAAAATCTACCCGACGATTTTTACAAAGAAGCAAAGTTCTGCTCGATGTGTGGGCCCAAGTTCTGCTCGATGAACATTACGCAGTTAGCGGAAGCAGAGAGCGGCCAGGACCAGTCTGAACGCAAACAGAAATTCGTCGAACTGTTGGCCAAGGTGCAAGGCGCGTAGGATGCGGCCAGCCCTAATCAAGAATGCCCTCCTGGGGCGCGCTTGACGTCATTTCTGAGCGGCGGTGTAGCGGTCGTTACGGGCGCCGGAAGCGGCATCGGGCGCTCGCTCGCGCAGCAGCTTTCCGCGGCAGGCTCGGCGCTAGCGATTGCTGATATCGACGAAAATGGGCTGAGCGAAACGTCCTCCACGCTAACCGGTAAGCAAGCTGCCGTTTCTACACACGTACTGGATGTTTCCGATGAGGCCGCCGTCAGGAGTTTTGCGGAAGACGTGGCGGCGAGACACGGCCGCGTCACGCTACTTATCAATAATGCCGGCGTAGCCCTGATCGGCACCTTTGAGGAGATTTCTCTCGACGATCTGCGCTGGCTGATAGGCATCAATTTTTGGGGCGTCGTTCACGGAGTGAAGTATTTCCTCCCTATCTTGAAGCAACAGCCGCGCGCGCACATCGTCAATCTATCCAGCGTGTTTGGGATCGTCGCTCCCGTGGGGCAGAGCGCATACTCCGCGAGCAAATTCGCAGTTCGCGGATTCACTGAGGCCATAAGACACGAGCTCGAAGGCACCTCGGTTTCCGTTTCCTGTGTTCACCCCGGCGGAATCCACACGCCAATCGCGAAGCGGGCGCGCCTCGGAGCGCATTGCCCGCAAAACAAGAAGGATGAAGCCATCGCCTTTTTTGAAAAAGTTACCCCGACTTCACCGGAAACGGCGGCAGCCCGCATCCTGAAGGGTGTCGAGAACCGCGAGCCGCGCATCCTCATCGGCTCGGATGCCCGCAAGATCGACTTTGTGCAACGTCTCCGGCCTGCAACTTATTGGAAAGTGATGGCAAAACGCGCCCAGTAAACAACCTTCCTGGCGATTTGTCTTAGCAGCCTACTTTGACGTCGAAACCCCGCCGGAATATACTGCCCGCCAGCTTTCAAAGCGAGTACCGGGTCAATTCTTGCGAAAAGGAGCCGTCATGCCATTATTGCGCGCCGCCAAGACAGCCGAGGTGCCTGCGGGTACCATCCACGAGTTTCAGATCGCGGGCAAAGCAGTGGCACTGGCCAATGTGGAAGGGAAGTTCTACGCCATCAGCGATGTATGCGTGCACCGCGGCGGCCCTCTTGGCCAAGGAGAGCTCCACGGGAAGGTAGTGACATGTCCCTGGCATGGCTGGCAGTACGACGTCACTTCCGGCAAGGTTATGCAGAACCCAACCATGGGGGTAGCCTGCTATGCCACGGAAGTGCGAGGCGATGAAGTCTTCGTTGACATCGCTTGACGTCCTTATAAGTTATTAATAATAAATAAGTTACTTCCAATTTGACACTTTTTGGTGTTCTTCGAATATTTTCCTCAGGCCGGCTGCTAGAGCTGCTAACCCTAACATTTTGTTTCGTTTTTTGGTCGTCCCCGTGTATATTGCTGCCGACTCGACTCCTCGATGGCAACACCAACTTCGCAACGACACTATTGGATCTTTAGCGCCGACCCGCACCACTATCACTGGGATACGCTGTTCGTTAAGGGTAAGGAAATGTGGCACGGTGCGGAGTCGAAACCGGACGCCGTGCGTGCCCTAAAGCAGGTGCGCAAAGGCGACCGCGTTTTGTGCTACCACTCCGCCCCAGAGAGGACACTCTATTCGATTGCGGAGGTCACTCGCGACCCTTATCCCGACCCGCACGATTACACGGAGAAGAATCTCGTCGCCGACCTGAGAGCGTTCGACCGCTTGCCCAGGCAAGTCGCGCTGGCTGAGATGCGCGCCAATCCAGCATTGAAAAAAATGAAGTTGTTGAAGAACGTGCGGGTACTGGTCTCGCAGATTACGGAAGCCGAATACCAAGAGATTCTGCGCATGGCGGGAATCGTGGCGTCACCTGGCATACCGCTTCCTTGATGCCATGTTCGAAGGAATCTTTTCCGGTAGGACGCGAGTGCTGGACCTCGCGTACGCCATAAACGACAAACTGGTCCCGTGGCCCGGGGATAACCGGTGGTTCGAGGCCAGCGTTAATGCCAGCGTCGCCAAGGACGGCTACTTCACGCGCAGTTTCTGGATGCTAGAACACTATGGAACGCACCTCGACGCGCCGATACATTTTCCGCCGGGGACTATTCCGGTAGACGAGATTCCGGTCAGACGTTTTTTTGGGATGGCCGTCGTGCTGGATGTTCGAAGGGAAGCCGCTGCGGAGGCCGATTATCAACTTCCCGCCGCGCGTATCGATCAGTGGGAGAAACGGCACGGGCAGATTCCACAGGGCGCCATTGTCTTGCTCAGGACAGGTTGGGCCTCGCGCTGGCCGGACGTTCGGCGCTACCGGAATGAGGATGCGGCGGGGCACATGCATTTTCCGGGATTTTCCGTCGATGCGGTGGAGCAGTTGATCAAACGCAATATCAGCGGCATCGGTTGTGACACAATGAGCGTGGATCAGGGCAGTTCGGCGGATTTTGCCGTGCATCGACTGGCGTTGGGTTCCGGGCTCTACCATCTGGAGAATTTGTCGGATCTGAGCGAATTGCCTGAAGCGGGTGCTCACCTCGTGGTGGCGCCCATCAAACTTGAAGGCGGTTCGGGTGGACCGGTCCGGGTGTTTGCCCTTCTACCTTGATGAAGCGTAGAAAGACGCAAACACTTCTGATACGGGTTACGTCTTAAGAAGTAAGGGCTTCAACTGAGGGTGTGTTCATGAAGGCAATCTGGTCCCGCTACACCGTAGTGCTGTGGTTGTGTGTCCTGGGAACGGCGGCATCGTCGTCCTGGGCGCAATCGCAGGAGTTTCCCGTCAGTACGCGCACTCTCAAGAATGGGATGAAAGTATTGGTGCAGCCGGACCATAGCATCCCGAACGTCGCGCTCTACATTTTCTACCGAATCGGATCCCGCAACGAGCAACCCGGCACGACCGGCCTTTCGCACTTTTTCGAACACATGATGTTCAACGGAGCGAAGAAATACGGGCCGGGTGAACTCGACAAGGTAATGGAAGCCAACGGCGGTTCGAACAACGCCTACACCACGCAAAACGTGACCGTATACCAGGACTGGTTTCCCCGCTCGGCGCTATCCCTGATTTACGACATCGAATCGGACCGCATCCGCGATTTGACTTTCGATCCCAAGAAAATTGCTTCGGAGCGCGAAGTGGTGGCTTCCGAACGGCGGCTGAGCGTCGACAACGACAATTTCGGCTTGCTCGACGAACAGCTTCGGGCCACCGCGTTCATCGCTCATCCCTATCAATGGCCGGTGGTGGGCTGGATGAGCGACATCGAGCACTGGACCATGGAGGATTTGAAGCACCATTTTGAGATGGGCTACTCGCCCAGCAACGCGACCATGGTGGTGGTCGGAGATGTTTCCCCCGACGAAATTTTTCAGCTATGCGAAAAGTTTATCGAGTCGATTCCTTCCCACGCGCCTCCTCCGCCCGTAACCACGGTCGAGCCCGAGCAGCTCGGCGAGCGGCGGCTGGTCGTTCACAAGCCTGCGGAACTCCCTCTTTTGTTGATCGGGTATCACATTCCGCAAACCAACAATCCGGACTACTATGCCCTGAACATTCTTCGAAGCGTGCTCTTTCAGGGTGAAAGCTCGCGGATGTACTTGCGGCTCGTGGACAAGGATCAAATCGCTTTGGACGTTTCTTCCTTCATCCAGCCCGCGTTCGATCCCACACTGGCAATTCTTACGGTGCAGCCACGTCAGGGCATCGACCCGCAAGCCTGCGAAAGAGCGATCTATGACGAGCTGGACAAAGTAAAGGCCGCTCAAATCAGCGACCAGGAGCTGGAGAAAGCGAAAAACGGCCGGCTTGTGGAATTTTACAGGGAGATGAGGACCATCAGCGGACGCGCAAACACGATTGGAACCTATGAAATATTCATGGGTGACTACAACAAACTGTTCGATGCGGCAAAGAACTACTCCGCAGTCACGAAAGACGACGTACAGCGCGTGGCGAAAAAATATTTCGGAGCAAACAACCGCACCGTCGCGACGCTGTTGCCCGAAAAGGAAGAGAAGGCCAGCCAATGACGCGGATAAAAAAAGCCCTGTCCCTTCTCTCAGTCGTCGGATTCTTGATACTGACTTGCCCGGCGGCTCCGGCCCAGTCTATCCACCTGCCTTCACACGAAAAATTCGTGCTCAAAAACAGCTTAACGGTTCTGCTGATGGAAAAGCGTGGAGTGCCGTTGATCAATCTGTTCGCAATCGTGAAAACGGGAACGGCGGCTGATCCGGCCGGGGAGGAAGGTCTCGCGTCGGTCACAGCCGGCCTGCTTCGCAAGGGAACGAAGACGCGCACGGCGCAACAGTTTGCCGCCGATTTCGATTACATCGGCGGCTCGTTTGATGCCGGCGCCGGCGCCGACTTTTCGAACATCAGCGCCGAATTCCTGACCAAGGATTTGGACCGTGGATTGGAACTTTTTTGCGATGCCCTCCTGCATCCCACGTTCCCCCAGAGCGAGGTCGAGAAAATCCTGGCGCAGAGCCTGGACGGCGTGAAATCGGAGAAGGACGAGCCGCAGTCCGTGCTCGGTCTGTATTACGCGGGGTATCTGTACGGCGCGCATTCCTATGGACGCCCATCGGACGGCGACGAGATCTCGCTGAAACGCATCCAGCGGGACGCTGTCGTGAAATTTTACGAAGCCAATTACGCACCCGGGAACATCATTCTCGGAATCGCGGGAGAGTTTGATGCCGCAGAAATGCGGAAAAAGCTCGAAGAGAAACTGGGCTCGTGGCCGGCGCGTACCGTGCCAGGCACTGCCATTGCTGTCACCCCGCCTGAAAAGGGGAAAGGACTTCTTCTGATTGACAAACCCGACGCGACACAAACTTATTTTGCCATCGGGAACCTCGGCACCGCCGTAAACGATCCGGATCGCGTCGCCATTCGGGTGGTCAACACGATTTTTGGGGGCAGATTCACCTCGGAGTTGAATGAAGCTCTCCGCGTCGAATCAGGCTACACCTACGGAGCGGGATCGTTTTTCGATTCACACAGAGCTCCGGGCCCCTTCGAGATTTATAGTTTCACGAAGAATGAGACCACCGTCCCCGCAATTGATCTCGCTTTGCAGGTTTTGGAAAAACTGCACAAGAACGGCGTGACACCGGACCAACTGGCCTCGGCGAAAAGCTACATCAAGGGACAATATCCCCCGACAATTGAGACCTCCAGCCAACTGGTGCGGCGGATTGTTTTCAACGAATTCTACGGCCTGGGCGATGACGAAGTAAACCAGCTCGAGGCGCGCGTCGACGCGGTAACACCGGAGATCGCACGACAAGTCATCCAAAAGCACTTTCCGCTCGAAAATCTCGTTTTTGTGCTGATTGGGAAAGCCTCGGCGATCGGACCGGCAGTCAAGAAGTACGCGGAAAAGATGGACGCGCGCCCCATCAGCGAGCCCGGCTTCTGGCCACCGCCGGCCGCAGTCCAGAAATGACGGCTGACTTGGCAATTTGACAGGTCCAAAGGTTTTGCAGATTTCTTCAGGAGGAATGATGCGCATCCGAATCTCAGCAATTGCAGGGGCCCTGTTTCTGGCGCTGCTGTTCGCGGCGAGGCAGTCTGCCGCGGCGGAAGAAGCTCCTTTGCTCGTGCAGGCCCCTACGATGAACGAAACGCAAATCGTCTTCGCGTACGGCGGTTATTTGTGGAGCGTTCCGCGCCAGGGTGGCGAGGCGCGCCAGCTTACAACCGGGGGCCACGAGCGCGGGCCAAAGTTTTCTCCTGACGGAAAGTGGATCGCATTTACGGGGCAATATGACGGCAATATCGATGCTTACGTAATGCCGGCCGAGGGCGGCGAGCCCAAGCGGCTGACTTGGCATCCCGATTCGGATGTTGTTGACGGATGGACGCCCGACGGCAAGAAAGTCCTCATCCGATCGCCGCGAGAAGCCTACGCGGACTTTGACCGTTTGTATACCGTGCCGGTGGAAGGCGGCATTCCGGAAGTTCTTCCCATGTGGCGAGGGGAGGCTGCGTCGTATTCTCCGGATGCATTGCGCATTGCCTATGTGCCGAATCTGAAATGGCAAGTTGCATGGAAGCGATATCGCGGCGGTCAAACAACGCCGATCTATCTCCTGCGCTTGAGCGACCTGCAACGTGAGAAAGTCACGCGTGAGAATTCGAACGACGACGATCCCGTGTGGGTTGGCGACACGGTCTATTTTCTGTCGGACCGCAAAGGGCCGGTGACGATCTTTGCCTACGACACCAAAACGAAGAAAGTCAGACAAGTGCTCGAGAACAACGGGCTCGACTTGAAATCGCTTTCTGCCGGTCCGGACGCGCTGGTTTATGAACAGTTCGGCGGTATCTACACGCTCGATCTGAAAACCGAGAAACCTCGCAAAGTGGAGATTCGAATTTCCGGCGATCTGCCGGCGACGCGGCCGCACTATGAAAAAGTAGCCGACAAGATTCAAAACGCAGCGCTTTCGCCGGCGGGAGTGCGTGCCGTCTTCGAAGCGCGCGGTGAGATTCTTACGGTTCCCGCAGAGAAGGGCGACATCCGGAACCTGACGCGCACGACGGCTGTTGCCGAACGCGACCCTGCGTGGTCGCCGGATGGCAAGTCCATTGCGTTCTTTTCCGACGAATCAGGAGAGTACGCACTGCACATCGTCGATCAAAGCGGTTTGGGAACGGTCAAGAAAATCAATCTCGGTAATCCCCCTTCCTTTTTCTACAGCCCGACATGGTCTCCGGATAGCAAGAAGATCGCCTACACCGATAAACGCTTGAATCTTTGGTATGTGGATGTGGAGAAGGGAACCCCGGTGAAGGTTACGTCCGACCGCTACGAAGATCCCACGTCAACGATCACCCCAGCGTGGTCTCCGGACAGCAAGTGGCTGAGCTACGCGAAGTTCTTGGAAAACCACATGCGGACTGTTTTTGTGTATTCGCTGGATTCGGCCAAAGAATCGCAGATCACCGATGGAACTAGCGACGCGCGATATCCGGTGTTCGATAAAAACGGAAAGTCGCTTTATTTCGCAGCCAGTACGGATCTTGGCCTATCGATCGGATGGTTGGATCTTTCCAGT
>Ga0070730_10000387_pt1 | contig 52664 bp, 42 predicted proteins | sample Coa_R1_3_FD_66447 | JGI IMG/M metagenome (GOLD analysis project Ga0070730, IMG submission 66447) | Surface soil microbial communities from Centralia Pennsylvania, which are recovering from an underground coalmine fire - Coalmine... | ecosystem: Environmental > Terrestrial > Soil > Unclassified ...
CTCGACGAGCGGAACCATGTTTTTGCGAAACATCCGCGAACCACGTTCATCGCGTTGCACATCGCGAATTGGCCGGAAAATCTCGATGCCGTTTCCGAATGGCTCAAAAAATATCCGAATATGTACTTGGAATTTGGCGCGAGAGAAGCCGAGCTTGGGCGGCAGCCGCGACGTGCGTACAAATTCTTCACGGAATTTCAGGATCGCATCTTATTCGGCACCGACGCGGAACCGATTCCTGCGATGTATCGAAATTATTTCCGCTGGCTGGAGACGGAAGACGAATACTTTCCGTATTGGGATTACCCCGGCCAAGGGCGGTGGGGCATTTACGGATTGGGCCTCGCGGACTCCGTCCTGAGAAAGGTTTATCACGAGAACGCCGAAACAATTTTTTCGCAATTCCACGGAGGGAAGTAGACATGCGCTCGCGAAATAAATGGCAAATTGCATTGGGTCTGATCGCGCTCGCTTCGATTGCGGGATGCAAGAAATCGGGCGAAACGGCCGCGCCTGCGCCAGTTCGATCGGCCATCGCGGTCCGAATCGAAAACGATGGCATCCGCGTGTCCACGAAGACCGCTTCGTTCCTTTTGACGTCAAACGGCTCGCTAACCGGCCGGCTTTCGAGTGACAACAATGCGTCTCTTTCGGAACGTGCGGACGGCGTCGAGTTGATGGCGGCAAAAACGGCGGTGAAAGACATTGCACGGGACATAGAGCACGCGCAAATTGTGGACGCCACGGGAAAGCTCGGCGCAACCGGCAAACGAATCGAAATCAAGGGGCGCAGTGCGAGCACCGATATTGAAGAAACATTGGTGCTCGAAATTTACGACGATTTTCCCTCGCTCGCGCTCCTCTCCGCGAGTTATACGAACGCGGGAAGCAAAGACCAACGCATCGACAGCGTTTCGCTTGTGCGCCAAAAACTTGATGCGTCGCGTTTGGACGCAAGCGCCAAGCCGCATGAGATGTATGCGTTCTTCGGCTCCAGCCTCAAGTGGGGCAAAGACGACGTGGTGGCGATTCCCGCCACGTTCTCGCAGGAAAATCCCTTCGGCGTTCCCGTCGAAACGAAAGACGATCTTGGACGGGTGGGCGGCGGCATTCCGGTTGTCGCGTTCTGGACGCGGACGCAAGGCGTCGCGATCGGCCATCTCGAAACGTTACCGCTGCCCGTATCGATTCCGGTGAATACAACGCAAGATGGTCGAGTCGAAGCAAGCGTGCGTATTCCGGCCGACGCCACGATCAAGCCCGGTGAGACTTTTTCGACGCCGCGCGTTTTCGTATCCGTCTATCGCGGGGACTACTACGAGCCGCTTCATACGTGGTCGGACGCGGTGGAGCGCGAAGGACTCACAAGACCGAAGAACAATGAAGAAAATTATGCGGTGAGTTGGTGCGGCTGGGGCTACGAATCGGACGTCACACCAAAACAGATGACGGATACGATTCCGAAACTCAAGGAACTCGGAATTCATTGGGCGACGCTCGATGACCGCTGGTTCAACGATTACGGCGATTGGCAGCCGCGAACCGATACTTTTCCCGGCGACACAATCCAAAAGCTGGTTCGAGATTTTCACGCGCAAGGAATCAAGGTGCAGCTGTGGTGGTTGCCGCTAGCGGTCGAGGATGGCTCGAACGGTTATGGCGGCCATAAATTTGTGACGTCGGAAGTGGTCAAGCAACACCCCGATTGGCTCATTCTGGACGAGCATGGCAAACCGGCGCGCATGACGCGAAATCTCGCAACGCTGTGCCCGGCCGTGCCCGAAGTGCGCGAATACTACAAACAGCTGACGGAACGCATGATTCGCACGTGGGATTTCGACGGCCACAAGCTCGACAACATCTATTCCACGCCGAAATGTTACAACCCCGCGCACCATCACAAATCTCCGTACGACTCCGTCAACGCGATGGGAGACGTGTACAAAACGATTTTTGAAACGACGCGCTCGTTGAAAGCGGATAGTGTGACGCAAAGCTGCCCGTGCGGCACGCCGCCAAGCCTCGCCTGGTTCCGCTACATGGATCAGGCCGTGACCGCCGATCCCGTTGGCTCCGTACAAGTGCGGCGCCGCATGAAAATGTACAAGGCGCTGCTTGGACCCACCGCGGCGATTTATGGCGACCACGTGGAGCTGACGCAAATTTCGCAACCGAACGGTGGCGAAGAGCAAGACACAGGCAGCGACTTCGCTTCCACACTCGGAACGGGAGGAGTTCTGGGCACGAAATTTACGTGGCCCGATTACGGCAAGAAATTCTCAAACGTCTACCTGAACGCCGGCAAAGAACCCGACTGGAAAAAATGGATCGGCCTTTACAACCAGAAAATGTTGTCGAAGGGGCAGTTCCTCGATTTATACGTTTACGGCTACGACGTTCCCGAAGCCTACGCTATCGCCAAAGACGGAAAGACGTATTACGGATTTTACGCGCCGGAACCGGCCGGAAAAACGGGTGGCAAGAACGGCGTTTATAAAGGAACGATTGAACTGAGAGGACTGGGCGCGGGAAAGTATCGCGTGGTGGACTACGTCAACAACAAAGAGTACGGCACTGTTTCCGGTCCGAGCGCGCGGGGAATGGATCCAAAACTCGACGTCGGCTTTCAGGGTAGTTTGCTTTTGGAAGTTACGCCCGTGCAATAGCCGCCGAGCGCGGGTTGAGCGATCAACGATTTAGAAATGTTGTGCGATGAAGGGCATCGCGAAATGCTTCCGTTCCACCTTGCCGCGTGGTCGAAAGCGCTCCGGAGAGGTTGCCGTAACGAAGACAACTTTCAAGGGATGATCCACGAATAAATTGGTGAAGAAAACCGGCATCGAAACTGTCACCCGCCCCAATCGAGTCAATGGCTTTGGTTGGGAAAGGCGTGGACACGACTTCGATGTCTCCGCGCCTTGCCACCGCGCCTTTTTCGCCGCGCTTCATTACGACGAGCGGCACCTCGGCGGAAAGTTGCGCGAGCGCAGCATCCGAAGTTGCACACTTCGCGAGCCGGCACGCTTCGCGCTCGTTGGGGAGAAGCACATCGAGATGTCTGAAGATCTCGGCGCCGCCCAAGTCCCAGCGATCCTCCGGATCGTCGTTGGTGTCGAGCGAAGTGGTCAGGCCGGCTTGCTTTGCGAGCCGGAAAAGTTCCGGAACGCGAGGACGAAGCGCACGCTGCAAAAATATGGAAGAAATATGCAAATGCCGCGCATCGAAAACGAGTTCGAGATTGAGATCTTCGAACCTCATTTCGGCCATCACGCCGGGAAACGTAAGGATGTATCGCTTCTCCGGCCGGGGAAGAATCACCGTGAGCCCGGTTTGCTTCTCCGGAAATCTGCGAACCGCGGAAACATCTGCGCCGCTTTCCGCAAGCCGCGACAAACAGAGCTCGCCGAGTGCATCGGCGCCCACGGCGGAATGGAACGCGACGCGATTGCCGAGCAATGCGAGATTGTGCGCAAAGATCGCGGACGAACTGCCGAGCGTGAGCCGCATGTCCGATGCGATGTGCTCGCGATCGAGTTCCAGTTCCGGAGGAAGACCGTAGAGCACGAGATCGAGATTCAGCTCGCCGATAACGCTGACATCGAATTTGCGCGCGGAAGTCATAAAACTATTTCCGGCCACTTCAATCGAGAATGACGACGCGGCTCAGATTTTTCGGTTCGTCGGGATTGAAACCTTTCTTGATTCCCGTGTGAAATCCGAGAAGCTGCGCGGGAACAAGAAATGGAGCGAGCAGTGAGAGTTCCGGGATATCGGCTTCCAATTCAAAAAGCAGATCGGCGGATTGACGGACTGTTTCGGGAGCGCGATTGCAAATCGCAACGATCGTTCCGCCAAGCTGTTTCATTTCGACGAGGACTTCGCTTTCCGCTTGCATGGCGGTTTCGCTAAGGAAGAAAGTGAGGCAAGTTTCCGGCGCGACGATCGATTTCGGACCGTGGCGAAATTCCAGGGTGTGATACGGCTGCGCGTACGAACACGACATCTCCGTAATTTTGAGGGCGGCTTCGCGAACGACAGGAAAGAATGGCCCTTGCGCAAGATAGATGTAGTCAGAAAAAGTGCGAGCCGCGACGAAGGACGCAATGCGATCGTTCATCGTTTGCATCCGATTGGCGAGTGCCGCCGACGCCTTTTCGAGAATCGATGCGGAGGATGAATCGCCTCGTTGCGCCTCCGCGAGACGCATCAGAAGGTGAAGCATCGAAGTGAACGAGCGCGTCATGACCATACTTTTTTCGTCGGCAGCGGGCAGCGCGACGGTGAGATCGCAGACGTTGGAGAGTTCGGAGCCGGTCGCACAGGTGATGCCAAGCGTTGGCAGATGTTGCCTGTTCGTCAGGAAATCCGCGGCACGCACGGCTTCAGAAGTCTTGCCGGAGCGAGAGATGACGACAATTTGCAAATTCGCAACGTCGAGTTGGCAGAGGCCCGGAAACAAGAGCAATTCGGACGCCGGAAGGGCACGGGCGCGACGCCCGGCGAGCAGAGTCCAAGCCGCGGCCGCGACTTCGGCGAGATACAAGCTCGAGCCGCAGCCGACGAACAGAATTTCTTTTGCCGAAGCGAGGCGCGCTGCGGCGGAGTTGAAGGCGGAGTCCGATGCAAATTGGCGCTGACAGGACAGCCAGACTTCAGGTTGCGAAAGAATCTCGGCAAGAGTGTAAGTACTGCGGACGGGCGCGCTTGGAGCAGGCATTTCGTTTCCTCGACGATAGAGATGAGAGCAACTTTAAGTGCGAGCGACTGTAAGTCTAAGACATTTTGTTGCGCTATTTATTCCATAAAGTCTGGAGGCGCGGCGCTAAGGGCCTGAAAGAAACGTTTCGACACGAACCTGGCATCGAAATTTCTCGACAAGGCTTTTATCGACGGCGCCGGGGGACTCGGCGAGACAGTTCGCGGCGGCACAGGCGGTGGCGGTGCGCAACGCGTCCTCCGGCGAAGAGCCGGACGACAACGCAAATGCAAAGCCGGCCAGCGCGGCATCGCCGCAACCGACGGTGGACTTTGGCGCGAGAGGGATTCCCGGCGCAAAAAAAACCGGTGCGTTTTTTGCAGGAACGAAGAGCAAGCCTTCCGCGGCGAGGCTGATGGCGGCGCCAGAAGCTCCGCGCGAAAGGAATTGCGAAAGCGCGCTTGCGGCAGACTCGCGTGAGCTAATTTTTACGTCGAGGGCAGTTGCGGCTTCCTCGCGATTGGGCTTGACGAAATCGGGATGAGACGCGAGCGCGAGACTTAAAGGTTCGCCGCTCGTGTCAAGAAATGTACGGCACCCGGCGGCGCGTGCGGCCGAAATGAGCTTGGCGTAGAAGTCGGCCGGAGCGCCGACGGGCAGGCTGCCGGAGAAAATTACTGTGGCGGTTTCCCGGCTCTTTTCAAAGAGATCGATGCAAGCGCGTTCGAAGTCGCAGAGTTCGGCCGAGGAAACGGATGAACCTGGTTCGCGAATTTCGGTGACGACGCCGGCGTCGTCGATGATTTCGAGATTCGTGCGTGTTTCACTGGAAATCGGGCTAGCGTGCGCTTCGATTCCAAGTTTTTCGAAGCCGGCGAGAAGTTCGGTTCCGGCGGATCCGCCGCACAGGCCGATCCAATGCGGTTCGGCGCCGAGCGCTTGCAAAACCATGGCAACGTGCGTGGATTTGCCGCCCGGAAATGCCTGCACCGTTCGCGCGCGATGAATCCCTCCAGGAGCGAGCGCGGTCAGAGTCATGCGCTTGTCGATGGCCGGATTGGGGCTGACACAGAGAAACATATCGACCCGGGCTAGGCGGTCCTTTCCGAAAACGCGGCGCGCCTGGCGTTCCACGGACGAGCAGCGGAGAGACAAGCGTTCACATTTTCGATGTTTTTTACGCCTTGCTCGCTGAGCCAGGCGTCCAGCGCCGCTTCGCCATGCTGAACGAAAACCGACACGCCGTCTTGCCACGTGGCACGGCCGCAAAGGACGCCAGAAAATGCAGAGCCCGATTCGGCGGCAAGAGCGAGCGCGTCGGCAAAGGTTTCGTTCGAAACGCCCTCGGACAAATATATGAATGGAAGCGAGCACGCGTCGGAGGCGCGACGAAAGTATGCAGCGGCTTCCTCGCGAGTATAAAGTGACTCGGCCTTTGCGACTCGCGCGGAATGGACAAAGTTCATGTTCACGGGCACGCCGATCTTGATAACGTCGACGGCGTACCGCGGTTTGCAAAACTCCTGGACGGAACGAACGACGACGTCCGGCTTAATGCGCGCAAATTCAGAGCCTTTTTCGTCCATATCGTCGTGGTAGCTGACGAGCTCCAGAAAAAAGGGAACGTCCGCCGCGCAACATTCCTTGCCAACACGCTCTACCCACGCGAATTTTTGCGAATTAATTGCGTCGGCGCTGAACGGCGAATAGTAGAGAAGGACTTTGATGGCCTCCGCTCCGAGGTCGCGAAGTTTTGCGGCGGAGAATCCTTCCAGCAGACGCGGAAGGCGCCCGGGAATGGATTTGTCGTATCCGGTCTGCTCGTATGCGAGGAGAAGTCCCGATTGCGGAGCGCGCGCAGCGGCGGCGGGAAGTCCGAATTCCGGATCGAGGAGAATGGCGCTGGCATGCGGCGTAAGCATGCGGCTGACGCGAGATTTGAAATTGACGAGAAGTTCGAAAGGAATCTCTTCCGCAACGTGGCCGGAGGCTTTTGCGAAAAGCTTGCGAAGGGCGCTGCGCTGATCGATGGCGAGCGCGGCGATGATGCCGCGATCGGTGGAGAGCGATTTGAGGCCGCGCTGTTTACCCGGCGATAGCGTCACACATGGCTCCATGGAATTGGCGGTAGCAATAAACAGAGTTTACTTGGAGTCATTGAGCCAGACCACTGCGCCGCGGTCAAACGGCGGCAAATGAAAGATCATTTGATCGCCGGAGCGCTCACCGCTCACAGATTGCTCGCTGCCGAGAAACGGAACGAAAGTGAGCGTGGCGCGAGGGCCGGAGGAGACGACGATGCGCGCGGCGCTCTCCGAAATCGGGCGGACATTCTTGTGGGGAACGATGCCGGCGAAATTGGAAAGAAAGACGTGGAGTTTGCCATCGACATGGGCGGCGTACGAAACGACATACGGCGAAGCTTCGACGCGAAGGTCGTGATCCTGAGGGAGCGCGTCGAGCAGTTCGAGACTGAGCGATTGCGAGGCTTGCATAAAATCTTTTTCGAGACGAGCAAGGTGAGCGGCACCGGGGGACGACGGAGAACGGGCGATTTGCGGAGAATCGGGAAAATTTGTTGCGTCAGCTCCGGTGATGAAAAGACGGCCGCCACGACTCGTGAAACTCTTTAGTTGATCTCGTTCGGAGGGGGAAAGTTGCGAAATGTCCGGGAGAACGAGGGCTTGGCCATTAAAGGAGGCCAGCGTGCGCGGCGTGACGATTTGGAATTCGCGGTGAGACTGAAGCAAAAGCAAAACGGTGCCGCGGAAAGACGGAAGGAAATGCGCGGCGTCGTAGTTGCGCGAGTCGGTGGAAAAATAGACGCCGACGGGATGGATCGGCGTGCGCGGATGGTACAAAACATTTTGGTAACGCTCGATCCAGCGAAAGATTTCGACGCGTGTGGCGGCATCATTCGAACCGGCCATGGAGTGGCCGGGCGCGTCCCAGAAATTGACGCCGGCCATGATTTGGGAAGACGCAAGCGTTTTCATCGCTTCGCGTGCGTCGACATCTTTGTCGCCATCCCAGGAATAGTTCAGAAGCCAGGTGGCTTTGCCTTGCGCGAAGGCGCGGAACGATGACATGCCGACCTGGTAGAGGAGCCAATCGAGTTGCGTGCGCGAACCGGCCATGTGATCGCCGCTGCCGAACTCGTATTCGTGGGCGATGGCGTCGACGACGCCGTAAAGTTGATAGACGTCGGCGCCGACGCGGACCGCTTCTTCTTCGATGCCGGGATAAATTTCCGGGATGATCATGATGGATGGATTGACGCTGCGGGCGTTTTCACGGATTTCGCGCATAAAGTCCGTGAAGGTGGCGATGCGAAAATCGATCCATTTGCGAAAGTTGGGATCGGAAAAATCGCCAAGCTTGAGGTCGGTGCGCGCGTCGAGATTGGTTTCCTTTTTGAAGGCCGCGACGGTGTATTGATCGAAACTGGCCCAGGTATTTTCCCAGCCGTCGAAATGCGTCATCCAGTAAGGGATGTCAACGTAGATGCCATCGATGCCGGTAGCGGCAATTTGGCGGACGCGCTGCATGTATTGCTTGCGCCAGGGTTCGGCGTAAGGGCTGATCCAGACGTCTTCGTCGCCCTGGCGAATCCAAAATGCCGCGCCACCGGTGAAGACGGCGGGTTCACCCGTGATTTTGCGTTGCAGCCAGTCAGGATGGTCTTTGACGACGGAGTGAGCAGCTTTGTCGGCGTTCGCGGTGATGCACTCCGTTCCGGCGATGTAGACGAAAGCTTTGTTCCCGGCTTGATGAGCTTTTTCGGAAACGGATTTGATCGCGGCGAGTTTTTCGGTTGGGTCGAGAAAACTTTCGTAGCGGCCGGGAATGTCGTTATCGACTTCGATGCCGAAGACGCGCGAGGCGGTCGCGTCGCTGACGATTTTTCCGGAATTCGAAGAGGAGAGGCCGTAGGCGCCGATGCGAACGAAGTGCGTCCAGTTTTGTTGTGGATCGTCAGCACGCAAAGGCGCGGCGAGGCAGATTGCCGACACTGCCGCGATGTTGAGCCATACTTTCGTCCGCGATCTCATTTGGAGTCCTAGAATTCGAATCGAACGCCGATTTGTGAATGGCGCGGCGAGCCGAGCGTGCTGGTAACCTGGCCAAACTGCGTGCTGCCAAAGTTGGTGTTCGGAACATTGAAGCGCGGCGTATTGGAGAAATTGAAGAACTCACCGCGCACTTGCAGCTTCATGCTCTCGCGAATGCTGAACTCTTTGCTGAACGAAAGATCGGCATTGTGGATGCCGTCGCTGCGGAGATTCGAGAAATAGCGCGGAGCGTTGCCCGGAATCTGGTCGCCCGGAAACGCGAAACAGCTTGCATTGAAAACGGAATTGCCGGTGGCGGCAGCCTGATGGTAGCTGAGGCCGGAAGAAAGTTGCGAGCAAATGACGTCCGGGCGCTGGTTGCCGTCGGCGAGAAGCGCCGAATTTCCGTCCATGACGATCGCAATGGGCGTACCAGTCTGGAACGTGAGAATCGTGGACGTGGACCAGCCGCCGACAACGGCGTCCAGGACACGGTTCATGTTGCGGCCAATCCAGCGATTGCGGCCAATGGGAACATCGACGATGGTGGCGAGGACCATGCGGTGCGTTGCATCGTTGGCGCTGATGGAACGCTCGGCTTTCAGATTGTCGTAAACCTGCGGGATGCCGGAGCTGAGGCTTGCGGTGATAAACGAGTTGGCGCCGGCGGAGGAATTGTCGATGGCTTTGGAGAAAGTGTAATTGCCCTCAAAGCTGATGTAGTGGCTCTGGCGCTTTTGAAAGCGGACTTGCATGGAATGATAAATTGCGCTGGCGCTGAGCAACGTGAGGCCGCTGAATCCGCCGTTGAACTGCGGAAATGGGCGCAAAAGATTGATGAGCGGAATCTGGGCATCGTTGTAAATCGAAGAAGGGTCGTTGAAGATATGGTTGGGATTAGTGACATCAAAAAGAGGCTGAAACGGATTGTTCGTCGGGTTGTTCAGCGCGTTTGTGGGAGTGAGGGGAGCATTCCCGCAGACTGACTGGTTGCCGGGGTTAGCCGCCAAGCAGGCGTTGAAAGAAGCGAACGCAGCATTGGATTGAGAAACGATTTGCTCGCGGATTGAAGAGGGCAAGAAATTGCGATTCGCCGTGCCCGAAAACGAGCTGTAAGGAAGATGTGTGCTGCGGCTTGCGGAATAGTCCACACCAATCACGATCTGGCCGGGGAACAAGTGCTGGACGCCAAGATTCCATTGATAAATTTCCGCGTTGCGCGCGGCCGAGGTGTCCAGGCTGTTGTTATTTGGTTCACCGTAAAGCGCGGTTGGGCCGGCGGCTTTGCCCTGCGGGAAGGAAAAGCCATTGGGAAACGGATTGGCCAGCGTGGCGAGCTGCGTCTGAAAATTGTCATTCGTCACGACTATGTTGTTGGTGTTGCCAAATGCCGTGCCCACGAATTGGAAGTTGGTGGCAACGTTCAAGCCATAGTAGATGCCGGCGCCGCCGCGAATTACGGTCCGTGGAGTGAGAGCGTAAGCAAAACCGAGGCGAGGCGCGACGTTGTTGCGGTCGACCGGAACATTGCGATTGCCCGAACCGGCGAATACCGTGGTGCCCATCAAATCTCCCGTGCGCGTCAGCAGATCCTGCATCCCGGTATACGGCGAAGCGACGGTATACGGCAGCGAAATGCCGCTGTCGCCGGTGAAATCGCTGAACTGAATATTGTTGTGGCGTTCGTTGTACGGGGTGCTCCATTCGTAGCGAAGGCCGAGGTTTACGGTGAGCTTCGTATTGATTTTCCAATCGTCCTGGAAATAAAAAGCGGTTTCCTTGGACTTGTTGGCGACGGACGGCGCCACGGTCAGGTGCGAATCGAGGTCCGGAAAACCGAGCAGAAGGCTTGCGAACGAGTTTCCTTCAAGGGCATTCCCCGCGCCGACGACGCTTTCCGTGACGCCTTGCGTGAAGTGAAAGAAACCGCTCGGATTCTGCGGCTGCGAGAAATTGTTATAAAAAAGGCGTTGTTCGAAGCCGAACTTCCACACCTGGCGCCCTTTTACCCATGCAATGGAGGAACTGTAAGAGCCTAGAGTGTGCGCAAAACCCGTGTCCGTGCAGCACTGATTGAAGAGGGATGTGGCGTTGTTGTCGGTTTGAATCGTGGGGAAACGCGTAGCGCCGTTGGCCTGGGTCAGGATTTGGTCGCCGGGCTGATTGAAGATCGTGGAAGCTTTTGGATAGTTTTCCGTGACGGGAGAGACCGCGCGATCCAAGGCCGCGCGATTGGTCCAAACGATCGTGGAAGTCGGACTCCAGTTGTCTTCGAGCGCGGCATTGTGGACGTCGGTGGAACTATTGAGCCCGTCGTTGAAGTCGCCATCGCCGAAAACGGTGGGAACCGCGTTCGCGTTGTGAAGATTGCTGTAACGCGCGAATAGTTTGTGCTTTTCCGAAAAGTGATGATCCACTTTGATGTCAAATTGATGGCCGGTCGTCTTTGACAGAATGACCTGGTGAAAATTCTGAACGCCGGCGCCGGCGTTTTGCACGGTTGGCATCGGATATAAATTGATGATCGCTTGGCCGATGGGATCGATAAGGTTGGAATCGATCAGGTTGGGAACGGTAAAGTCCGCGCGATTTCCGTTGGCGTCGACGTTAAACGGATTGAAGATGCGCTGCGTGACCGGATTGCCGTTGTTGTCGAGCACTTGCGTGTTGCGGAAATCGCCTTTTCGTTCGAGTGCCGTCGGAACGAATGCGTCAATATGAACCGGATCGTCTTCGCGGAGTTGTTCGTAGTCGACGAAGAAAAATGTTTTCTCCTTTTTGATCGGGCCGCTGAACGAAAAGCCGTACTGATCGCGCGCATGATCGGGTTTGGCGATTCCCTGCGCGTTGCTGAAGAAATCGTTGGCGTCAAGCGCGGAGCGCTGGCCGAACCACCAGCCGCTGCCATGAAATTTGTTCCCGCCTTCCTTTAGGACAATGTTCACGACCGTGCCGCCGTTACTTCCGAACTCCGAAGAGAAGCTGTTGTTTTCGACTTTGAACTCCTGGACGATCTCCACCGACGGCTGCCAGTAGACGTTGGTCGTAGCGCCTTCGCCTTGTTCGGGCGCGCTGGTGAGGGCGCCGTCGACGCGGACTTCCGCGGTGGCATTGCGCTGTCCGTTCGAAACGAAGTTCGTACCCTGCGGGTACGAATCGGTGGTTCCCTGTCCCGCGGTTTCCGTCACGCCGCCGGCGAGAAAAACCAATCCGAAAAAACTGCGATTGGGAAGCGGAATGTCGCGGACGTATTCATTGGTGACGTCGGTGCCGAGGGAGGCATCGGCAGTATCGAGAAGCTGAGATTGCGTCGTGACGGTCACGCTCGTCGAGACCGAGCCGGGAACAAGCGTAATGTCCAACGTGGCGCGCTGGCTGACGGCGAGCACCAGGCCTTTGCGTTCGACGGCGGCAAACTTGTCCGCTTCCACGCGGATCGAGTACGACGCAGGGCGAAGTCCGGTGAAAACGTAGACTCCGCGATCGTCCACGTTGGTGACGGAGGCAATGTTCGTAGCCTCGTCGGTAAGAGTCACTTTGGCGCCGACGACAACGCCGGAAGAGGAGTCTGTAACGGTGCCCGTTAGCTGGGCCGTATACGTGGCTTGCGCGCGAAGAAGGAGCGGGGCGCACAACAGGCCAACAATGGCGAGCACGGGACGGAGAAAGGATGACATAGAAGCCTCCAAGGACGAGCTGCCGAGTCTGAGTGTAAACACGATGACTTACGCTTTCCTTCTTTTACTTTCTATTTGTTTCCATGTCAAGGACGGAGATTTTTGGCGGCGACGGGCCGCGGGAAGGCGAGTTAGACGAGCGTGACTTCGATCTGCGCTTCGCGGAGTGCCTTGAGATCGTGGCGAGCGACGCCGCGGTCGGTGATCGTTTCGTGCACGGCGGAAACGGGCATGATAAGCGAGAGGCTCCGCCGGCCGAATTTCGAGGAATCGCAGACGACGATCGTGCGGCGAGCGGCTTCGGACATGGCGCGGTTCACGCGAGCTTCAAGTTGATTGGGCGTGGTCAGGCCATAGCCTACGTCGAACCCGTCGACGGCGAGGAAGAGCATGTCCGCGCTGAGTTTGCGGAGCGATTCCTCGGCGAGCGGGCCGACAAGCGAGAACGAATTCTTGCGCAGCGTGCCGCCCGTGAGAATCACTTCTGCATTGCTGCCCTGTAATTCCGCGGCGATATTCGTCGCATTGGTGATGATGGTCAGGCCGCGGATCTGGCGGCAGCCGCGCGCGATGGCGGTGGTGGTCGTGCCGGAATCGAGGATGACAACCTGGCCTGGACGAATCATGCGTACGGCGGCAGCCGCGATGCGAAATTTTTCCTGTTTATGGAGACGCTCTTTTTCCTGAAGTGTTTGATCCTGCAATGCGCCGGTTCGAATGGGAAGCGCCCCGCCGTGGGTCCGTTCGAGCAAACCTTGGTGGTGGAGGGATTCGAGGTCCTTGCGAATGGTGATGAGAGAAGTGTGGAATTTTTTAGCGAGATCGCGGACGAGAACACGCCCATCGTGGCGGAGAAGTTCCAGAATTTCGCGGCGGCGTTCCTCGCTGAGCATCGCGGGTCTCCAAAAAGTGCGGGGTTACGTTTTGCTTCGTTTGACTTTGGCAGAGTTTCGAATTTTTCACAAGAGAAAGCGGCGGAAGCAAAGCGAAATAACGATGAAGGAAGGAAAAAGAGCGGGCGAAAAATGGTCGGGGCGAGTGGATTTGAACCACCGGCCTCCTGCTCCCGAAGCAGGCGCGCTAGCCAGGCTGCGCTACGCCCCGACAACTGCCGCGGCAAACGGAGGGCTCACCGCAGTAACCGTCAGAATAGCACACTGCTGCCCGCTGGCCAATATCGAGAGCATAATGGGAGAGCCGTATCCTGGCGCGGTTACCTTGAATACGTCCCGGAACTTAGTTCACGAAACTGACAGGCGCCATTTTTTACCGCCGCGTACCCCGTCTTTACCACCACTCTTCGTCAGATCGCCGAACGATTTGGGATAGATGGAGACGTTCTGTCGATACTTGTTCTCTTACCTTAATAAGTTTTTCTTGCTTATAACGCACGACACGAAATTGGCCTAGAAATCCCCCAGGCGGATAAGCTTCGCACCGGTGATGGCTTTTATTGCGCCGATGGTGTCGAGAATTGACGCGGAAACGTCGCCATCGAGGCGGACAAGCGCAACTGCTTCCGCGCCGCGTGCGGCTTCGCGTCGGCCGAGGGCAAACGTGGCTATGTTCACGCCCAGCTTGCCAAGGGTGCCGCCCACCTGACCGATTACGCCCGGCTCATCCTGGTTTCGAAGATAAAGAATCGTGCCGGCAAGCTGTGCTTCGACGGGGATGCCGTCGATGGCGAGCACGCGTGGCGAACCATCATGAAGAACCGTGCCTTCGGCGGTGAAGCCCACGTCTCCGGCTTTTGCCGGCAGGGCGGAGACTTCCAGCGTGTGCGGAAAGCCCAATTCGCGGCGGCGCGTCTCTTCTTCGACGGTCAGGCCGCGCGCCGCGGCGACGGCCGGCGCGTTGACAACGTTTACCTTTTCGTCGAGCACGGCGTTCAGCACACCGGCAAGGACGGCGCTGCGCAGCAGGTGCGTGCCAACTTCCGCGACTTCCCCCGCATAGCGGATGCGAATGCGGCCAGGACGCGTTTGCGCCGCTTGCGAGACAAGCGAACCAAGACGTTCGGCCAGCTCCAGGTAGGGGCGCACGCGGCGGTATTGGTCGGCAGAAAGTGCGGGCAAGTTCACGGCGTTGCGAATAATTCCTTCGGCGAGGTAATCGCGAATCTGGACGGCGACTTGCGTGCCAACTTCTTCCTGCGCCTCTTGCGTTGAGCCGGCGATGTGCGGCGTACCGATCACGTTCGGGAGGCCGATGAGCGGAGAATTTTTCGGCGGCTCTTCGACGAACACGTCGAGAGCGGCGCCGCCGAGCCGTCCGCTTTTCAGCGCGGCAGCCAGGTCCGCTTCATTGATAAGCTCGCCGCGCGCGGCATTGACGATGCGCGCGCCCTTTTTCATTTTTTCGATCGACGCGGCATTGATCATGTTCGTCGTCGCCGGACTCAAGGCAGTATGCAGTGAGATAAAATCGCTATCCGCGTAGAGCCGATCCAGCGGAACCAACTCAACCTGAAGCTCTTTCGCGGCGGCTTCGCTGATGTAGGGGTCGTACGCGAGCACGCGCATATCGAACGCTTCCGCCCGGGAAGCGACTTCACTGCCGATGCGCCCGAGCCCGATCAAACCGAGCGTCTTGCCGCGCACTTCCGTGCCGGACGAGGATTTTTCCCAGCGCCCTTCGCGCAGAGCGGCATCGAGCCGGGGAACTTGCCGAGCGAGCGCGAGCAGCAGCGCAAACGTGTGCTCGGCGACGCTTATAGCGTTGCCGCCAGGCGTGCTCATCACGAGCACGCCGCGGCGCGTCGCCTCTTGCAAATCGATATTGTCGACGCCGACGCCCGCGCGGCCCACCGCGCGTAGATGTGGCGCTTTGGCAAGCAAATCCGGCGTCACGCGGGTTGCGCTCCGTACGATCAAGGCATCGGCATCCGCCAGTTCGGCGCCGATCGTGTCTTTGGTCGTGACCACCACGGTCAAGCCCGGCGTTTTCTTCAGGAGTTCCACTCCCCGCTCGCTGATTTTGTCCGCAACGATAACTTTCATTGGTCCCCTTCGGTTTTTCGGCTGCAGGCCGCTATGAATACGGACGGTCCCGCGCCAGGTCCTGAAACTAACCAACTTAACGGGCGAGGCCATGCCTGTCAAATTAGAATAGGAAATGGAGAAGCCTTCGCTCTGTTATAGTTTCTGCAGGAGAGCGCCAGCAATGAGTCTTAGCGAGACGATTCAGAAGGATATTGTGACGGCCATGAAGGCCAAGGACGAGATGAAGTTGAGCGTCCTGCGGATGGTGAAGGCGGCATTTCAGCTGAAAGAAGTGGACAAAATGCGCAAGCTGGACGAGCAGGAGTCGATTCAATTGCTTCAGACGCTCGTGAAACAACGAAAGGAATCGATCGATCAGTTCGGTAAAGGCGGCCGGCAAGACCTGGTGGATAAGGAACAAAAGGAGCTTGTGCTGCTCGAAGCGTATCTGCCCGCGGGCGCGTCCCAGGCGGAAATGGACGCCGCCGTCACGAAGGCCATCGGCGAAACGGGCGCAAATTCGATTAAGCAAATGGGCGCGGTGGTGAAGGCGGCGAAAACGGCGCTTGAAGGCAAGACCGTTGACGGCAAAGCGCTGAGCGATCTGGTGCGCGAGCGGCTTTCGAAACTCGGCTGAGCGATCGCCGCGCGATGGCTGCCACCTCACATATACGAGATTCGAATGGGTTCGCGCTTGCCGTATTGCGAATCGGCATTGGCGCGCTCTTTCTGATTTTTGCGGAATACAAAGTTTTCGGAACGCAATTCACGCTGCACGGCGGGTTTCAGTTTTGGATCAACCGCTTTCTTGAGGACGGCGCGTACCCCTTCATGAAGCCAATCTTGAGGAATTTCGTTTTGCCGCACGCAACGCCGTTGGCATTTCTTGTCGCCTACGGCGAATTGGCAATCGGCCTCGCGCTGACCTCGGGAATTCTAGTGAGAGTGGCGAGTTTTTTCGGGCTCGTTTTTATGTTGAGCCTTCTCTTCTCGTCAAACTACCCCGGCCCGCAAGCGCCACTGTGGCAATACTTCGGCGCTTCGCTGGAACATTCCGTGCTCGCGCTTTGCTTCCTCGCGTTTTTAATTGGCCGGCCCGATGCGGTCCTTTCGTTACGGGAACTGCGCGCCAAGCCCAAAACGGTTTAACAATCGAACTTATTTCTTCAGGACTTGGGTTTCAGCACCGCGTTATTCCGCTCATCACCGCCGATTACACGATAAAATTTCCTTAGGTCGTCGATTTTATTCATCGGAACGTTTAGTTCCTTGATTTCAAATGTTCTTGTGTATCGCAGGGTGTTGCCAACTGCTTCCGTTTTGCTGTGATAACTGGCGAAGCTGTAGTCGAGGTCAACCGGAGGCGGAAGGTCGTCCACCTCGTATCCCTGCGGTAGCTGAATTTCGATTTCGTCGGTATCGCGGCGCGGCCCTTCAAATATGACCGGAAATTGGCGCGGCTCTTTGGTCTCAAGCAGCCCAGTCGCCTTGGTTCCGATCACGCGCGGCCTCAAAAGCAACAGATTCCCCGCGCTTTTTGCGTAACCGGCGGCGACAAATGTGAATTGAAAGCCGAAGGGCAATGACTGCTCGTGAAGATTAGTAATCGTTGCTTTCGTCAAAGCAAAATTGGGCAGCGATTGCGAGAGCATAGTCTCGAGCGGCTTCACTTTGTCGGACTCCTTCGTCGCAGATTTCAAGGTGGCGCGCATTTCCGCGGCGAAATCGCCAACCCGAGTATCCGTAATATCGCCGGTTAGCACGCCGCTCGGAGTCAGCGAAAGTTTGCCAACTCTTTGGATCCCATTCGTCGTCGTCGGCAATTGCGGCACTTTGATCAATTCTCCGCCGTCGGGCGTGACCAGCAGTGCGTAGCTCGCCTGCAGTTCGCCGCTCAATTCGCCAAGCGGCGTGTATTCGTCCGTTGGATCAAAAATGAGCAGCTTACCGAGTTTCGGGTGGTCTATCACCATCTTTAGAGAAGAGTCCGCGACTCCTTCGGGAAGCTTGATGGCAAGAATGACGTGGTCGAACCAGCGAGTTGCGGGCGTGTTCGGAGTAATAACGCCCCGCTGCGTATTTACATCCAGGTAGTACGACTCGATGCCGATTTCATGGAGCATGGCACTCAGCAAAGTCGCTTTGTCCTTGCAATCGCCGTAGCGGTGCGCAAAAACGTCCGCCGCGGGATGCGGCTGCCAGCCGCCAATCCCCAGCTGAATCGCGACGTAACGAATCTCTCTCTGCATGAACGTCGCAAGCGCGTTCATTTTCGCGAGAGGAGTCGAGGCAGCCGCGGTCAGCTGCGCCACCTTTTGCTTAATCTCCGGTGATGCATCTCGCCGGCCGCTTGCGAGGTTGTCCTCCCACCTGGCCATCGAATTCCAATCTTTAAAGCCGGCATTCTTTCCGTTTTCCGGAAAAAGCGAGATCGCCATAAAAGCAGCAACGCTTTCGTACGGTGGCATTCGCTCTTCATGCCGTATCGCCTTTACGTCGGTGACCACCCACTGAAATTGTCTGTCGCCCACCGCAGTGGGCGCAATCTCGGCGTGGTTCAACCAAGCAGACCGGTATTCCCAACCGGGAGCGAGTTGCAACGTGTAGTGCGCTTCCCTCACTGGTAAGTCGGACTGGATTGACCAAAAATCCTGTAGTACATACGGCTGCAGCTCGAATTCAATTTCATACGCGATTACGTTTCCGGTATCGGCCGCCGGGATGCGCAGGATTTTGGACTTTACATCGCTGACCAGCTCTCCGTTTTCCAATCCAGTTAGCGAAGTTTCGATCGCATCCTTGTCTTTCACTTCATAATCTTTGCCTTGGGTCGGAATGCACCATCCATGCATGCTGACGACGCGCGTCTCCGAACTCATGTCTGCGCGCACCGACCCCAGAACTCTTCCTTCGGGCCGAAGGATTTTGTAAACGCGCCGTTCAATTCGCTTCAATTTCCCGATGTTCTGAACCGTGAGGACGTCTTCTGAATAAAGTACAGCCGCCACCGCTTTTTCGTCGTGCTCCGGCACCGGCGCGTTCGCGGCGGTGTGCACCCAGGCAGGCGCATCGTTGTTGGCCCGCGAGGAATAAGCCCCCACCGAGGCGATCAATATGGTGCAGAACAATCCGGCAATTAACCGTTGGTGATTAGTTGGAAGCACTTCCAGCTCCTGGCTGCAGAACGATCTGCTCTTCGTCAGCGGTTCGAACAACCTGAAAGAAGGACTGAAGGACTGGATATTTCTCCTTTTCGACCATCATCAAGTCGCATCGCAGCGTACGGGAAATGTGCAACGTCCCCTTCTTATCTTCCATGTTCAGAACGTATGCAACGGCTTTGGCATCCTGATTCTGTGCCGTGGGCAAGCTGCCGAGCTTCCATCCCAGCGGCAGTTCGACGCTGATATCGTCCACTTTCTGGTAGGGATATTGAAAATAGACGGCGTAGGTTCGAGCCTTATGTTCGAACAGACGCTTCTCGGAAGCCGAAAATAGTCCAACGGGCATCAACGCGCGCTTGCCAGCACCGCTCACCCAACCAGGCACTTTCAATGTGAATTCCGCGACCAGGTTCGATGCGGAACTAGTCCAATCCGGTTTGTTTGTCAGCTCAATTTCGATTCCGACTGGCACAGTTTCCTTGACGAGGTCCTCTAGCAATTTCTTTCGCGTCATGTCGTCGTCATTGCGTTCGTCGATTCTCATCCAGAGCGCGTCAAGTCCGACGTATGTTACGGTGAGCTTTCCTTCCAGACTTCCGTCAGAGGTGAGTTTCAAGTCAGCTTTTCGCTCTACCCTGGACGCGTCGCTCGGCGGCAGCGGCGTCATTACCCATTCGCCCCCGTCCTTGGTTAATTTCAACCCTCCAACCGCGGTTTCAGACCAGGGCAAGTAGCCAAACGATGTGAACGCCGTCCCGGGATCGAAATATCTGTCCTGTCCATTCACTTTCACCAGGACAACGTTGTCGTTGAGCTGGTGCGGGTTCATGACGCCGGCTTTAAAGAAAAAGTCGCTTCGCCGGGAAACTAAGACCGGGTATGCCTCAAAACCGGCCGCTCGCACCAGCGCAAGATAAAGCCACGTCAGCTGCCTCCCGTCTCCGGAGCCCCGCTTCCACAGGTCCTCGACGTTGTTTATCTCTTTTTGCTTTTCGCGCTTCAATTCCTGTTCCGTCTTTTCTTTCTCATACGATGTGTTTTTAACCTGTTGCACGCGCGCGTAAATTTTCTGCAATTTAGCTTCGGGGGAGTCCGCCGCAGAAATGATCTGAGAAACGACCTGCTCCATCGCCTTTTTCTTATTCACAAAGCTTTCTGTCGCTTCGAATTGGCGTTTGCCCTCTTGCTTCCAGAACTTGGCGGGATCTTTCTCCAAGATCGTCTCTTCGCCATAGATAAAATCGACGCGGTATTTCAGCTCGTTCTCCGGCGGCATGTAATCTTCCACCTGAAACGCCGGCACATTTTGCGTTTCAAGGCGAATCGCCTGGGCTTCCTGTTTGGGCTGGTTGGTGCCGGGGGGTAGCCCTTGCGGCCAACTCCAGCGGATGGAGTAGTTGGAATTTGGCTTCAATGAAAATTTGGCCCGGCGCGTAAACAGTTCATCGCTCAAAACCCATTTTGAGTCGAAGACGTACTGATAATCGCTCGTGTAGTGATACTCGATGATGCTTCCCACTTGCACGTCGGGCAGTGTCAGTGTTTTTGCCAGATACTTCACGCCTTTCGCTTTTACGATGGTCTGTTCATATATTTTCCCGTCGAAATTCGCAATGGTTCCATCGGGCCGGATGGTGCGGGCTTTGACGCTATGGATATCTTCATATTGCTTGAGGAAAGGAATTTGCACGTCGGCGTATTTACGCCCTTCTTCCGTCAATATTTTTATCCGGACGTATGTATTTTCATGGCTGTTCTGCCCGTCATCGCGGTCAACCTGCTTGTAAAGAATCACCGCCGGCGCACCGGGAGCTTCGGGCAAGCTTGTAAGCTTCAGTTCTTCTTGCGTCACGGGCTGCCACTCGTCTCCCTCGACGGGCCGCAAGTAAATCATCGCGGCGCAAATCAGCAACATCCCTCCAAGCGGCGCCTTCAGCCATCCAACTTTCGACATGAGAATCTCCTTGGTTCTCGACATCGGAAACCGCTGATTCGCACAACTAATTCCGAGCTTCGTTGGAACCCGAACGCGCATTGCAATTCATTGAGACTTGGGCTCCGCTATTAACTCGCGATGCTTGTATCGCGAAAAAGTACAGGTACGTCACTCTTCTGTCAAGACTACGCCAGTGCAGCTGTTCCATTACCTCCCTCTTCCCCATCCCGCCTCTCTGCGGCATAATCCCCGCGCACCTTTCCAATTTGGCTTGCTCTTGCCGCGAGGGAGACACACGTGAACAATCGCCCCTGGAGTTCCACTGCACCCCCAGGAGAATTTCGCCCGTACATCGGCTCCGAAGAGTCCGTCAAGGAATTTACGCTTCGCGCGGTGATCCTCGGCGCACTGTTCGGCTTGTTGTTCGGCGCAATTACCGTGTACGTTGGCCTTCGCGCCGGCCTCACGGTTTCCGCTTCCATCCCCATCTCGGTGCTTTCCATCAGCATCCTTCGCGCCTTCGGCCGCTCCACCATTCTCGAAAACAATATCGTTCAAACCACCGGCTCCGCCGGCGAATCGCTCGCCGCCGGCGTGATGTTCACAATTCCCGCGCTCATCTTTCTCGGCTTTGGCAAAGAGTTCACCTTCTGGCGCATTTTTCCGCTGGCGCTGCTTGGCGGATGGCTCGGCGTTCTTTTCATGGTGCCGCTTCGCCGCCAGCTCATCGTCAAGGAACACGGCAATCTTTCCTTCCCCGAAGGAACCGCTTGCGCGGACGTTTTGGTCGCCGGCGAACGCGGCGGTTCGTTTGCCGGCCGCGTCTTCTGGGGCCTCGGCCTCGGCGGCATTTATACGTTCCTGATGAACACCTTCCAGGCCTGGACCGGCCAGCCCGAAGCGCGGCCCAGTTGGTTCCCCGGCGCTTCTTTCCGCGCCACCATCACGTCCGAATATCTCGGCGTTGGCTACATCATCGGCCCGCGCGTTTCAGGAATTCTCTTTGCCGGCGGCATCATCTCGTGGTTCGTCATCATGCCCGCCATCAAATTTTACGGACAGCTTTCCCACGACGTTCCGATCTATCCGTCAACCATTCCCATTCCGCTCATGTCGCCCGACGACATTTGGAAAAGCTACATTCGTCCCATGGGCGCTGGCGCCGTTGCGGCCGCTGGACTCATCACGCTCCTACGCACCATGCCCACAATCATTTCCGCGCTGCGTTCTGGCCTCAAAGATGTTCGTGCCGAAAGTGCCGGCAATTTGGCTGCGGCAAGTAGAATCGATCGCGAAGTCCCCATGCGCACTGTCGTGGTCGGCTCCATCGTTATCGTCGCCATGATTTGGGTGCTTCTCACGTTTCATCCCATACCTGGCGCGGAAACGCACTGGTACCAGAATCTGTTCGCAGGAGTTTTCGTCGTTGTCTTTGGATTCCTGTTTGTCACGGTCGCCGGACGCATCAGCGGCCTTCTCGGCAACTCTTCCAACCCCATTAGCGGCATGAGCATCGCCACTCTCATGGCCACTTGCGCAATTTTCTTCGTCGCCGGTTGGACTGCCCCCAACTACCAGGTCTTGGCGCTCATGATTGGCGGAATTGTCTGCATCGCGGCCGCAATCGCCGGTGCCACTTCACAAGATCTAAAAACCGGTTATCTCGTCGGCTCCACTCCTTATTGGCAGCAGATGGGCCTGCTCATCGGCGTCACTGTTTCCACTCTCGCCATCGGCACCACGCTGAACCTGATGAATCAGGGTCTGCAAAAATACATCCCCACGCAAATTGCGGTGAACGTTCAGTCCTTGCCTGCTGGCGTAAAAGTCGAACAGGACACCTTCGCCTATCAGGGAAAGAATTACATCCTGCTCAATTCACTTGGCTCTCACGAAGTTCCCGACGGCGAATACCTCTTCGACAACTCGTCTAAACAAATCGAATATCAATGGGCGCAAGGCATTGGCAGCGACAAAGCACCCGCCCCGCAAGCCCGGCTCATGGCTACCGTCATCAGCGGCATTTTGAATCAACGCTTGCCTTGGCGTTTGGTTTTAATGGGAGTCGCGCTCGTCATCGCCGTGGAAATTCTCGGCGTGCGGTCTCTCGCGTTTGCTACCGGCTCTTATCTGCCGCTTGGCACGACCGCCGCGATGTTTGCCGGAGGCCTCATCCGCGCACTCATTGAAGCCACCACAAAGAAGAAAGACGAAAGCGAAGCCAGCCCTGGCGCTCTTTATTCCAGTGGACTCATCGCCGCCGGAGGTGTCTTCGGCCTCCTCGGCATCGTCATAAATCTTCTTCAGGATCCGGAAATTTCCAACCGCGTCCCGCGCTGGCTTACCACGGCGCTTCACCTGCCATGGCGGCCCGATCTGTTTTCCTTTGGCCCAAAATATTGGCCCGCGATCGCCAACAGCAACCTCTTCGGCATTTTCATGTTCGTGCTGCTCGGCGGGTCGCTCTTTTACTTCGCGCGCAAAAAATTGGATTAGCGCCGCGTGAATCAACTTATTTCAATCAGGCTGGGGAGTTAACGTCGCGCCGAAATTGGCCGATCGCGTACGCGCTCAAAATCGTCAGCGCCGGATCGATTGCGTGGCGGTAATGTGCATTCGAATGCGTGATGTAGTAGACCAGCGGAAATAGCGCCAGGCAATACAGCAGCAGTGCGCTGCCGGCAATGTGCGCGCGAAGTGCCAGTATCATTCCGGCAAACGCAAGCAACGAAAAACCGGTATAAAAAATCACAAACGCTCGGCTCAATCCCAGCGCCTTCAGCCAAACCTCGCCATCTGCCTCATACCACGACGTCCACGTATCCAGAATGCGCTCGGAAGTCAGCCGCAAGAATCTTCCCGGATGTGCTCCGATAAACGCCATCGCTTCGGCTTGCTTCATTTTGTTATAGCGAATTTCACCGTTCACCAGCAGCGGCAGCAGCCCTTCCGGGCTCGCCCACGGATGCAATTCCGGACTCCACACATGCTTCACCGCCGGATTATTTCCAAGCCAAAGCTCAAGTCCGAAATTCGATTTCACCGGAACAAACGCGCCCATCTCCTTGTAATTGCGAAGCGTCCACGGCACCAGCGCCAAAATAAAAAACAAAGCGGTTCGCTCCACCAAATAGCGCGATTCCAATTCGCTCCGTTTCCTTTGTGCAACCAGCCATCCCACAAAAAATGGCAGCATCACGCCGAGCCCCGGATTCGTCAGCACCGCAACCGCCCAAAACAATCCGTACAACGACCAATGCGCCGTCGACGAGTTCTCTCGCAGTTCCAGTGTCGCCCACAACAACAATGCCACCAGCAGCGCGTCCAGGCTTTGATCCCAAATCCATTCCATTGGAATCTGGATCGCGGTCGGGAGGATCACCCACGTCCACGCCGCAATCCATCCCGTGCGCACCGAAAATATTTTTCGCCCCACCGCGTAAATCGGCCAGCACGTCAACGATGCGAACGCGCAGTTCATGATCTGCGCTCCGACTCGCGCCGTGTAATTGTCCATGTGCGCCAGTTTGTAAACCGCCGCCAGCAAGTACGGATACACCGGAGAGATCCACGCCGTCGGCCCGTTCAACTCGTACCAAAGCCCGGAGAATCCTTTCCCCGTCGCAATCGACCACGCCACTTTGCCGGATTCCGTTCCAATCGTCGGCAACCACACGATTCCCGCATCGTGGTAATGGTGATAAACGCGCAGAATCACCATGCGCAAGACGAAAGCAATCGCCACCGCGAGCCACGGCGAGCGCAACCAATTCGCCGCACGCCCGCGCTCTTCGCTTTCTTTCAAAGGCATTCTGAAAAGATTCTCCGCGGGATACTTCCCGCCCACTTTGCCAACCGTTCGTTATGCATCGTGCTCGATCAACGTATCATCGCGGCCGCGGCCGGTCACTCGGTTCGTCGTGCGAAAGTACTCAATCAATACAATTCCAGCTGCCAGACTATTCCTATGCGCGCGGAAACCACTTCGCGCGCTCGCATATCGATTTTCCGCACGGATGCGCCACGCCAAACTCTGTAACGACGTACCGGATCAATCCTCGCAAAGTCACCACGTCTCTTCCTTTACTTCTTCTGTTTCCTCCTCGTACACTGAACTTGACATGGCCTCGCGCGCCAGCATAAAGAGCCACCGCATCAGCTTCGATTTTTACGTCACTCCGGGTGTGAAGCTTCTCCTCATCGCCAATTTCGCCGTTTTCATTTTGGAAGCTTTCGTCTACCACTATGGCCGAATCGACGGCTACAACTGGCTCATAAAATGGTTTGGTCTGGTTCCCGCCGCCGTCTTCCCGCTCGGTCGCATCTGGCAGCCGTTCACGTACCTTTTTCTCCACGATGTCACCTATGTGTGGCACATCATCCTGAACATGCTCTTCCTCTGGATGTTCGGCCGCGAAGTCGAACTCGTCTGGGGCCGAAACCGATTTCTCCGCTATTATTTTTTGACGGGTGTCGGCGCCGGCCTCATCAACGTGCTCGTGAACACCATTCCACACGTTTGGGGACAGCCGTACTCTTTGGTGCCCACCATCGGCGCGTCCGGCGCCATCTTTGGCATCATGATCGCTTGCGCCGTTCTTTTCCCCGACCGCCGCGCCTATCTTTTCCCGATTCCGGTTGCGATTAAAATGAAATGGATTGTCGCGATCATGGCGGGCATCACATTTTTTGGCACGCTGGGACTCGGCGAAGGCAACGTAAGCCACATCTGCCATCTCGGCGGCATGGTCGTCGGCTACCTATATCTACGCCGCGATTCGTATCTCTATCGCCTTCGCAACGAAGTTTCCGATTGGAAATATCAGCGCAATCGCAAGCGCTTCGAGGTCTACATCAACAAGCACAAAGGCGATCCGCCTTCGCGTCCCGATCGCTGGGTGAATTGAAGCGGCACCGCCGCGCGTCTTTTCCTATCCGTTTCCGCCGATCACGTGGAATTTCATGAAGTTCGTCGTTCCCCGCACGCCCATCGGCGTTCCCGCGATGATTCCGATCACGTCGCCCTTGCGCGCAAGCCGCTCCCGCAGCAGCTTTTTCTCCGTCGTTTCCGCCAGCGTATCAATGCGGTGCTGGTCGCGCGATTCAAGCGGCAGCACGCCCCAAATCAGCGCCATCCGTCGCAGCGTTGCCACTTCGGGCGTCAGCGCAATAATCGGCACCTGTGGCCGGTAACGCGAAATCAACCGCGCCGTGAATCCGCTGTGCGTGAACACCACAATCAATTTCATGTGCAGCTCGCGTGAAGCGTGGCAGACGAGTTCCGCAACCGTCTCCGCCACCTTCAACTTTTCCTGCGGCACCGGCCGCGGAAATTCCTTGATGCTTCCTTCCGCCGATTCGATGATTCGCGCCATCATGCTCACGGCTTCCACCGGATATTTTCCGCTCGCCGTCTCCGCCGACAGCATCACCGCATCCGAACCGTCGAAGATCGCATTCGCCACGTCCGAAGCTTCCGCGCGCGTTGGCCGCGGATTTTCCGTCATCGATTCCAGCATCTGCGTCGCCGTGATCACCGGCCGGCGAAACTCGCGCGCGCGCTGAATAATCTGCTTTTGCATCACCGGCACTTGCTCCGGACTCATTTCCACGCCGAGATCTCCGCGCGCCACCATCACGCCATCCGCCACTCTCAGAATTGCCTCAAGATTCTCGATCGCTTCCGGCTTTTCCAGCTTTGCGATCACCGGCGTCTCTTTTTTCGCCTTGCGAATCAGCTGTTTCGCAAGCACCACATCTTCCGGCCGCCGCACAAAGCTCACCGCGATGTAATCCGCGCCGGCGGACAGCGCAAATTTCAAATCGGCTTTGTCCTTCGGCGTGAGCGCGGGTACGCGCAGCTTCACTCCGGGCAAATTGATCCCCTTGTTTTCTCCAAGCGATCCGCCGTTCACCACGCCGCAAATTATTTCCGCGCGCCCCACCTGCTTCACCCGCAATTCAATCAACCCGTCCGACAGCAATATCCGGTCGCCTTTTTTCACTTCTCGCGGCAGCGGTTCAAACACCGTGCTCACTCTCGTCGTATCGCCCAGCACTTTCGCCGTCGTAATCGTAAATTCCTGGCCTGCCCGCAAACGGACCGGTCCGCCCCCAGCCAGCGCGCCCGTGCGGATCTTTGGCCCTTGTAAATCGGCAAGTATCGCAATCGTCTTTCTCATCGCGGCCGCGGCGGCGCGCAGCGCGCCAATGTTCTTGGCGTGCTCGTCGTGCGTGCCATGAGAAAAATTCAGTCGCGCGACGTCCATGCCCGCTTCCAGCAGCTTCCGGATCACCCGCGGCGAAGAACTCGCCGGGCCAATGGTGCAAACGATTTTCGAATGTCGAAACGAATTCACGTGTTCTTCCGTAAAAAATGTTTGGAGACGCGGAATAAGCCTAACTCATTCCGCGCCGTTTCGTCGCCGCCGCGTGAGGTCATTTTTTTTCGTGTGATTCGGATCCGCGAAGCCGTCGTGCCGGCGCGTTTACTTGGACACCGCGAATTCATTCACGATTCGAATCATGAGGTCAACGCCCTTCGAAAACGCCGCCACCGGAATCCGCTCGTCGTTTCCGTGCATCCGCTTCAGATCGTCCTCGCTCAACGGAAAGGGCACAAGCCCATACGCTTGCACGTTGTGCAGCCGCAGTTGCGCCGAATCGGTTCCCCACGTGGACTGGTACGGCAACACCGGCGCGCCGCCAAATTCCTGCGCGGCAGACTTCACAATCGCGTTGTAAAAATCGCTTTCGAGCGAAGACGTTGGCGCCGCCAGCCCCGCATTGTGTTGTATCTCCAATTTCACTTGCGGATCGTTCACCACTTTATTCAGCTCCGCCACCAGCGAATCAATCGTGTCGCCCGGCAGCAATCGAATGTTCAGCGTCGCCCGCGCCTCCGCTGGAATCACGTTTGCCCGCACTCCCGCGCTCAGCATCGTCGGCGAAATCGTATCGCGCAGCATCGCGTTCCATGCCGGGTTCGCATCGGAAATCACGCGCGCCGCATGCTCGCCTCGATCGGCGGAATCCAGCGACCGGATCCATTTCCCCAATTCGTCGTCTTGCAGCGGCGCAACCCCCTCGAAGTATCGCCGCGTCACCGCCGTCAAATGAACCGGCGCCGAATAATTTCCAATTTTTTCGAGCGCCGCCGCCAGGTGCACCACTGGATTGTCCTTCAGCGGAATCGAGGCGTGTCCGGACGTGCCGCGCGCCACGACGTCCACGTTGTACGCAACCTTCTCGCTCGCCTGCACCGCCGTGTACTGCACTTTGCCGTCCTTCGCAATCACCACGCCGCCCTCATTGATCGCAAATCCCGCGGCAAATTTGTCCCAATTCTTCGCGATCAGCACCTTTATGCTCGAATCGCCAAAACCCTCTTCATCGCACGTCGCCAGAAAGATCACGTCGCGATTCAACCGCGCCCCCGCCCTCTTCAGCGCCACAAACGCCGCAAGATTCGCCGCCAGCATTCCCTTGTCGTCCACCGCTCCGCGGCCGTACAAATACCCGTCCTTCATCGTTGCTGCAAAGGGGTCCACGGTCCATCTCGCCTTGTCCACGCCCACCACGTCCATGTGCGCCACAAGCAGCAACGCGCGCGATGGATCCGCAATCGCCGCGCTCTTCAGCCTCGCCACCACCGCGCTCCGTCCCGGCGTCAGCGGCAATGTCTCGGCGGCAATTCCTTCCTTTTGCAAAATCCCGGCAATGTATTTCGCCTCCGCTTCTTCGTTCCCCGGAGGATTCGTCGTGTTGAACTTGATTAACTCCGCCAGCCATCCGAGCGCCTCTTGCCCAAGCGCGGTCGTGCTCGTTCCGCTCTGCGGCGCCGCCGTGGGCGCCGGTGAAATTGGCAATCCCGGTCCATTCTGCGCCGTCACCGCGCTGGCGCAGCCAATACTCATCCCCACCGCAAGAACCCACACGCAAATCTTCTGCTTCCCGATCACCAGACTTCCTCCTTGGCCATTGAACTCAATTTTTTGCATGACAACCGTTTTGCCGGGAAAGTGCTTCATACTAACATGCAGGAGTGCGGCCATTGGCTTTGCTGAAGCCCTGACGTTGCCAAAACTCCACGGTCTGCTCAGACTTCAGACCTTCGCTTTTGCGTTTCGAATAGGGGGAACGAATGAAACGGTTTTCCGCGGGGATTCTGTCTGCAACTTTGCTTCTGGCCATGAGCGCCTTGTCCGCCAACGCCCAAGCGCCAACCGGCCCTCAAACCGGCCCCACGCCTCAGCAGACTCCTCCTCCACCGGCTTCCGGCACCGCTCAGGCACCGCCGCCACAAGCGCAAACCGGCGGCGTTTCCATCGCGGTGGAAGTTCCAATCGTCACCATTGAAGCCAACGCGGCCACGGTAAACGGCGATCTCATCACCGGCCTCAAGCGCGACAATTTTCGAATTTACGAAGACGGCGTTCCGCAGCAGATCACCAGCTTCGGCCCCAGTGACGCTCCCATCACCATGGTTCTGGTGCTGGAATTTGGCAGCAGGGGCGGCTCCTGGTTCGCGATTCTTTCGAAATACTGGTCGCAATATCTCTTTGCCAATTTGAAGCAGCAGGATTGGATCGCGCTCGAAACGTTCGACATGAGGACGCATATCGAGCAGGATTTTACGCAAAACAAAGACGAAGTCATCGCCGCCATCAATCGCTTATATTTTCCCGGTTTTAATGAATCGAATGTTTTTGACGCCCTTCTCGAAACCACCGATCGGCTCAAGGATGTGAAAGGCAAGAAAGCCATCGTCGTTCTGGCCAGCGGCGTAGACACCTTTTCCAAGCACAATCTCGATCAAACCATGAAACAGCTTCGTCAATCGGACTCGGCGATTTTTTGCGTTGGGTTGAGCCAATTCGCTATCACAAGGGCCAACCTGAGCTCGTTCCGCGAATTGGATTACTTGCAAGCCGAGAACCAGATGAAGACGTTCTCAAAAGAAACCGGCGGCTATGCCTGGTTTCCCCGCTTCGAGGGCGAAATGCCCGACATCTTCCGGGCCGTCGCCGCATTTCTGCGAAATCAATACAGTATTTCCTACTCGCCCACCAATCGCGCCCGCGACGGGAAGTTCCGTAAAGTGAAGATCGAACTCGTCGCCCCGGACGGTTCGCCGCTTGTCGTTTCGGATCAAAAAGGGAAAAAGCAAAAGTACGTCGTCTATGCTCGCGAAGGATACAACGCGCCAAAGGGCGCGGATTGAAGCTCAGTAGCCGCGGGCCAGGTCCACGACGTTTGTCATTTCGCGCCCGCTAAACCATTTTTCCAGCAGATCCGCCAGCAACTCCGTTTCGCGTTGCCACAGCTGGTCGCTCACCGCGCTCGTGTGCGGCGTGATAAAAAGATTCGGCGCATGCCACAGGGGTGAACTCTCCGGCAGCGGCTCCACTCCCGTAACGTCCAGCGCCGCTCCGCTCAACTGTCCGCTCCCGAGCGCGCTGCACAACCCGCTCTCGTCCAGCAAAGATCCGCGCCCAACATTCACCAGCCGCGCGCCGCGCTTCATCCGCGCTATCTGCGCCGTCCCGATCAAATGTTTCGTCTCGCTCGTTTCCGGCGCGGCGATCACCACGTAATCGGCGCCCGGCAGCACGTCATTTAACTGTGTCGTCGGCACAATTTTTTCCGCCAGCGACGAATCGCCCGCCCCCGATCGCGTCACGCCCCACACACGCATCCCAAACGCCCGCGCCCGCTTTGCCAATTCCCGTCCAATCGATCCAAATCCCACGATCAAAAGGACCTTTCCGTTCACCTCCGTCAGTTGTTGCGGCATGTCCCACAACGCCTGTTGTCCCCATCTCGCTTTGTCTTGAAATCGCACCGCATCCGGAAAGTTGCGCGCCATTGCCAACAGCATCCCCATCGTGTGTTCCGCCATCGGCACCGAAAACACTCCGCGCGGATTCGTCACCAATATTCCCGATTCGCGCAACTCCGGATAAGTCAGTTGCGCCACTCCCGCTGCCGTCGAATGGAGCCATTTCAATTTTTTCGCATTTTTCAGTTGATCCGCGCGCAGCGAGTACCCGACAAAAATATCCGTTTCCGGCAATTCCGGCGGCAATGCTTCGTAATTCGGCACGTGCACCAAATTCATTTCCGGCCACCGCGCCCGAATCGTCTCCGCCATCACCGGCTCCGGCCGCCAAAACCGAAATGCATGCCATGCACAAATCGTCAGCTTCGTCTCACTCGGCGTCGTCCGTTTCATCTATGGGTTTCTCTGAGACCTCTGCGTCCTCGGCGGTAAAAATACACAATAAATGCATGGTAGAAGCCGCCGGTAAGCTTCTCAGCTCTTCATCCGCAGGTCCGTTCCGCTCATCTCCGCCGGCTCCGTCTCTCCAATCACTCCCAGCAACGTCGGCGCAATATCGCGCAACGCGCCGCCCGTTCGCAGCTTCAATTTGTCGTCTTCCGTCACCAGTACGAACGGAACCGGATTCGTCGTGTGATACGTATGCGGCCCACCCGTTTTCGGATCGATCATCGTCTCCGCGTTTCCGTGATCCGCGGTAATAATCCAGGCGCCGCCCTTCGGCTTCAGCGTCCTGTAGATTTCTCCGAGGCCTGCATCGACAGCTTCCACGGCTTTGATCGCCGCTTCCAGCTTTCCGGAGTGTCCCACCATGTCCGCATTCGCGTAATTCATGATGATCGCGTCAAACTCGCCCTTCTCAATCGCCTTCACCACCGTGTCCGTAATTCCCTGCGCCGACATTTCCGGTTTCAAATCGTAAGTCGCCACTTTCGGCGACGGCACCAGAATCCGCTCCTCTCCTTCAAACGGTTTCTCCACGCCTCCATTGAAAAAATATGTCACGTGCGCGTACTTTTCCGTCTCCGCCGTCCGCAAATTCTTGTAGTTCAGCCCCGCAAACACTTGTGCCAAGATGTGTTCCAGTTTTTCCGGCTTGATCACCGATTGCAGCCACGGCCAATTCTTGTCGTACTGCGTCATCGCCACATAAAAAAGATTCTTCGGCCGCTTCGCGTCCGCGAATTTGTCGAAGTCCGGCGCCGCCAGCGCATACGTCATCTGCCGTGCCCGGTCCGCGCGAAAATTGTAAAAAATCACTGCATCGTCGTCCCGAATCAATCCCACCGGCGCCGCGTTTGCGCCATTCACGTTAGTAATCGCCACCGGCTTCACAAATTCATCGGTCACGCCCGCTTCATAACTCTTCTCGAGCGCCGCAACCGGATCGCTCGTCTTCGTCTCCGCCTCGCCATGCACCAGCGCGCGATACGCCAGCTCCACCCGCTCCCAGCGGTTGTCGCGGTCCATCGCGTAATACCGCCCGACCACCGTCGCAATCTCTCCCACGCCCAATTCGCGCATCTTCTGCTGCAATCTCTGCACAAATTCTTTTCCGCTGTGCGGTGGCGTGTCGCGCCCATCCATAAAACAATGCACGAACACTTTTTCCACTCCGTGCCTCTTCGCCATCTCCAGCAGCGCAAACAGATGCTCGATGTGCGAATGCACTCCTCCATCGCTCAGCAGCCCCAGAAAGTGCAGTTGCCGTTGCCGTCCGCGCTCCATCGCCTGTTTGAATAGCGGCACTTCGTCGAGCTTCTTGTTCGCCACCAGCACGTCAATCTTCGTAATGTCCATCCGCACCACGCGCCCCGCGCCGATATTCATGTGCCCCACTTCGCTGTTCCCCATCTGCCCTTCCGGCAATCCCACCGCTGGGCCCGACGTACTAATCAACGTATTCGGAAATTTGCGCAGCAATTCGTCGTACACCGGCTTCCGCGCCAGCGCAATCGCATTTCCTTCCGTCCCCGCGCGGTATCCCCATCCATCCAACACCGTCAACACAATCGGCTTCGGTCGCTTTCCCATGGTTCCCTTAAAAACTCCCTCCGTCTTGTCCTTATCTTTAACTTATCTCGCTGCAAATTCCTTCAATGCGGCCAGCAGCCGGTCCACTTCTTCCGCCGTGTTGTAATGCACCAGCCCAACGCGCAGCACGCCGCCCTTCTGCTCCACGCCCAGCCGCTCCGACAAATTCACCGCATAGAAATTTCCATCCCAGGTAAAAATTCCACGCTCTCCCAAGAACGTCGCAATCTCCGTCGGATTGTGTTCTCCGATTCGAAACGACACCGTCGCACACCGTTCCGCAAATCTCCCTCGATCCGTAATCCCAAAAATCCGAATCCCCGGCAACGCCTCCAATCCATCCAGCAGCCGCGTCAACAGCGCCCGCTCATACGGAACTGTCGTGGCATAAGCCGCCGCCAGCGCTTCGCGCCTCGTCCGCGCCGCCGCATCGCACCTCAGCCCCAACTCCGCAAGGTACTCCACTGCCGCGCCAATGCCCGCAATCAGCTCGTGCACCTGCGTCCCCGTCTCCCAGCATTCCGGCGAAACATTCGTCGCCGGCCGCACCTTGTACGGCTTGAATCTCTCCAGACGTTCTTTCTTTCCGTACAGCGTCCCCATGTGCGGCCCAAAAAATTTGTAAGGCGAACAAACCAGAAAATCGCAATCGAGCGCCTTCAGGTCAATCAATCCGTGCGGCGCATAGTGCACCGCATCCACAAACATCAGCGCGCCCGCCGCGTGCGCCATCTTCGTAATTTCCGCCACCGGATTGATCGTCCCCACCATGTTCGAAGCGTACCCAACCGCCACCAGCTTCGTCTTACTCGTTATTTTCCGCTGCAAATCCTGCAAATCCAGCGTGCAATCCGCCTCGCGAATTTCCGCCTGCCGCACCACCACTCCCTTTTCCTCCAGCGCGCGCCACGGCCCCACGTTCGCATCATGATCGAGCGTCGTCACCACAATCTCATCGCCGGCCTTCAATTCGCGCCCGATCGCCCGCGCCAGCCCCAGCGTAATCGTCGTCATGTTTTGCCCGAACACGACCTCTTCCGCCGCGCAATTCAAAAAATCCGCCATCGCCGCGCGCGCCGCCAGAATCATTTCATTCGTCCGCCGGCTCGTCGCAAACATTCCGTATGTATTCGCGTTCGCATGCGTCAAATAATTCGTAATCGCGTCCATCACTTGCCGCGGCACCTGCGTCCCCGCCGGACCATCCAAAAACGCCGCCGCCGCGCCCGCCACTCGCTCCTTCAACGACGGAAATTGCTCCCTCACCCACGCCACGTCCAACTTCGCGCCGCTCATTTCCTGCATCACCGGTGTACTCATTTCCTTCTCCCATGACGATTCCCCGCATGTTGTCCGTGCGGTTTTGCGCCGAAATCTTTTCTCTTTGCTTCTGCCGCTTCTTCGTTTTTTCCGCTCCACGCTTTTTCCGCAAAACTTCCTGTCATTCAAATCGCCCGCTGCGAACTCGTTAGTTTCTCACACCTGCCACGCCCGCGCGATTCCGCCCCGCCCTGCCGTGCTAGCATGTCTGCTGCTTCTCCCACTCATGCCGCAAGCGCCGGCTATCAACTCTGCGCTTGGTTTCACCCACGGTGTCCACCATGTCCGATTCTGTCGCACCTTCGGAACGCACTCGCGTCATCCGCGAGTCGCAGCGCGCCGTTTACGATCGCCCCGCCATCCACGCCATCCTCGACGAAGCCTTTGTCTGCCACGTCGGCTTTTCCGTCGACGCGCAAACATACGTCATCCCCACCATGTTCGCCAGAGTCGACGATTCCATTTACTTCCACGGCTCCGCCGCTAGCCGCATGCTTCGCAATCTTTCTACCAGCCTCGCCGTCTGCATCACCGTCACGCTTGCCGACGGCCTCGTCCTCGCCCGCTCCGTTTTCAATCACTCCATGAACTACCGTTCCGTCGTCGCACTCGGCTCCGCGCAACTCATCGACGATCCCGCCGAAAAACTCGCCGCCCTCCGCGCCTTCACCGAAAAAATTCTCCCCGGCCGTTGGCACAACGCGCGCCAGCCCAACGAAAAAGAACTCAAAGCCACCAGCATCCTCAAACTGCCGCTCACCGAAGTCTCCGCCAAAGTTCGCGTCGGCGACGTCGAAGACGATGCCGACGACTATGCCCTCAAAGTCTGGGCCGGCATCGTCCCGCTTCGCCTCGTCGCCGACACGCCAATCCGCGACGCACGCTGCGACGCCTCGCTCCCCGTTCCCGCTTATGCCAAAAGTTTCCGGAGATAACTCATGTCCGCTTTCTCGCCCGCCGCAATCAAACCAACCGTCGCCTTCGCCGCGCTCGATGCGCTCGACATCCGCGTCGGCACCATCGAACGCATCGAAGACGACTTCCAATCCGAAAAGCTCCTCAAGCTCACCGTCAATTTCGGCAACCATTCCCGCTCCATCCTCGTCGGAATGAAAAAAGAGCGCGCCAACCCTCGCGAAATCGAAGGCAAGCAAGAGCTCTTCGTCGTCAATCTCGAACCCCGCAAAATGGCCGGCGAAATTTCCGAAGGAATGCTGTTCGACATCGGCTTCGCCGACGGCATCACGCCCGTCCTCGCCACACCGGAAATTCCCGTCCCCAACGGCACCCGCGCCGGTTAACTTTCTTGCCATTCAATCCGTTGTAGGGCCGGCTTTCTGAAGCCGGCCATTTCGAAGCCACATTTGAGGTTCCGCTTTCTGCCTGCCCGCGGTGGCGGGAAGCGGCCCGTCTCGAAGCGCAAAACATAAACCCAACATGAAAGTGCGCTCTTGCCCGCCCTCACCCCGCCGCCACTCGCACCAAATCCGCCAACAACCCATACGCCGTCGCTTCAATCCCCGGTTTGTGCTCCACAATCGACAATCCAAACATATCCATGTCAAACCGAATCGCCGAGCTCGTCCCTTCCAGCCCCGCCAGCGGATCGGACGCCAGCAGCAACTCCGGCTGCACGCTGCATTGCACCGAATCTCCCCGCCGCTCCGCGCGGCACACCAGCTTGTACCGCATCCCGGCCGCACGCACCGCGCGAATTTTCTCCTCGCTCAATTCGCGAATCCCCGTCCGTTGCACCTGCTCGATCTTCACGTCCACACCCATCAGCACAATCGCCAGCGCCGCCAGCTTCACCGCCGCGTCCCATCCATCCAGGTCCGCCGTCGGATCGGTCTCCGCAATCCCCAGCGCCTGCGCCCGTTGCACCGCATCCGCAAACGTTCGCCCTTTCTCAATCTCCGTCAACACCACATTCGTCGTCGAATTCAGCACGCCGTGAAATCCGTGCAACTCTGTCGCCGGCAATCCCAGCGGAAACAAGGAAAAAATCGGCACGCCGTCCATCACCGTCGACTCAAAAAGAAATTTCCGGTTTTTCTCTTTCGCCAGCGTCGTCAGTTCGCGGTACGCATGCACCACCGGCCCTTTATTCGCCGAAATCGCATGCGCCCCGCTCTCGAGCGCCGCTCGTAAATGCTCCGTCGCCGGCTGCCCCGTATCCACCGCCAGCGCGCTCGCTTCAAAAAACACATCCGCCTTCGCGCGCTCCAGCCACTCCCGCACGTTTCGCGGCGCAGCCACATGCGCCGCTTGCGCCGGCCAATGCCCGTTCAGCAACGCAATTGGATTGAATCCATCCGCGTCCGCGAACCACCCCACCCGCCGCGTCGCCACGCCCGTCAGCCGCCATCGAATGTCGTACTTCCGCCGCAGTTCCGTCTCTTTCGCGATCAACAAACGCAAAAAAGCTCGCCCGACATTCCCAAATCCCACCATCGCCAAGTTATACGAAGGCATTCATCGCTTCTCGGTCACGCTCAGTTTTTCAACGATTACGAAATCCAATGTAGGGGCGGCCTTCTGAGGCCGCCCTCTTCGATGCAAACAAAACCGCAGCCTCATCCTTTTTGTTTCCCGACCGGCCGTGACTACTTCCCCTTCGCCTCACCGGCCAACTTTCTCGCCGCTTCCGAAATCAATTCCGCCTCATTCTCCAGCACATGCGCCACTCGCGCCGCCGCCTCTTCCGCCTGCTTCCATTTCTTCTGTTCCAGCGCCTCGCGCACAGCCGGAATCGCCTTCGCCGCATATCCCGTATACGCTCCCGGCGCGTACAGTTCATGTTTGTACCAGAACCGCCCCGGCAATCCTTCCGCCGTCGTCAGTTTGTGTTCGCTCTGCATCAGCATCTCATTCAAATCCCGCAACGACGCCTTCGCCAGCATCGCGCTCCCATTCGCTCTCGCCGCCTCCAGCGCCTTTTTGTATTCCTCCGCGCTCCGGTTTAATTTCTCCACGGCGTTGTCCAGTGGCGCAAAATTCAAATGCGGCGGCACTTCTTCGACGCTCGGTGGCACATACTTCTCTTTCGGGTCCGCCGTCGCCGAAAACGCTCCCTCTTCAATCTCCCGGTTCCGCTCGTTCACTTCGTCCTGTTGCTCGCCTGCAAATTTCTTCACTTCCCTCACGTACATCCGCACGTCGTCGGCAAAATCGCCAAATTCAAACGGCAGCAAATCCGCATCCGCCAGCCGCATCATCGCCGTTCCGCCCGTTTGCGAGAGCGCTCGTCCGTAAGAAAAATCCGTGTCGCTGAAATGCGTGTACCAGTAAAAATCGTCGTAAATCGAATGATAAATCCCGCCTCCATCTTCCCCGCCAAATCCAATTCCCAGCGCCGCCACTCCCGCAAAATTATTGAACGGCGCGTGATCCGATCCGCCTCCCAGCATCTCCAGCCGCAAATCCCCGCGGCTTCGCGCTTCTTTTCGCTCGTCGCCCGATTTCGCCGTTCGAATCGCCGCCAGTTGCGCTCGCTTCCAGACGGAAAGCTTCGTCTCCGGGTCCTCAATATCCCGCGCCACGTCGTTCATGAATTTTTCCAGCGTCTGCGACCCTTCCAGCCCCAAATATCCGCGCGAGTTACTATCCGAATTGATGTACGCCACCGCATGTTTTTTCAATTCGTCCACGTGCGTCTCCACCCATTCCGTCGAGCCCAGCAGTCCCGGCTCTTCGCCGTCCCACGCGCAGTAAATCATCGTTCGCTTCGGTTTCCAGCCCTGCTTCACGAGCTCGCCCATCGCCCGCGCTTCTTCCATCACCGCCACCATTCCCGAAATCGGATCTTCCGCTCCGTTCACCCACGCATCATGATGGTTTCCGCGTATCACCCACTCCTCCGGAAATTCCGCGCCGCGAATCCTTCCAATCACGTCGTACAGCCGCTTGATGTCCCAATTCGAAGCCACCTTCAAATGCACTTTCGCCGGCCCCGGCCCAATGTGATACGTAATCGGCAATCCGCCGCGCCACGCGCGCGGCGCCGTCGCTCCGCTCATCGCATCCAGCAGCGGCTGTGCATCCGCATACGAAATCGGCAGCACGGGAATTTTCGTCAGCGATTGCGCGTCTTTGATCGCCAATCTCTTCGCATCCGGCGTCGCTCCCACTCCCGGCGTCAGCGGATCGCCCATGAACACCGCGCTGTCTTGCACGCTCCCGCGTTGCACTCCGTCCTTCGGCCGCCACGCCCCTTTCGGAAACGTTTCGCCGCCCGTATACCCGTCGTCGCGCGGGTCCGAATAAATAATGCAGCCGATCGCTCCATGTTCTCCCGCCACCAGCGGCTTGATTCCGCGCCACGCGTGCCCGTATCGCGCAATCACGATCGCGCCCTTCACCGAAATTCCGCGCCGCTCCAGCTCCTCGTAATCTTCCTGCACACCGTAGTTCACATACACCAGCGGCCCCGTCACGTCTCCGTCAATCGAGTACGCGTTGTACGTCGGCAATTGTTCGCTTTTCTGATTCGAAGTCGGATCTTCCGGCAACGCAGGCTCTTCCATCTTCGCCTTAAAATATGGGCCTCCGCCAACCAGCTCGATCAGCCGCTCTTTCGGCGTCGGATACAACACGTCAAAATTCTCGATCTGCGTTTCAAGGCCAAACTCTGTAAACTTCGCCGAAATCCATTCCGCATTCTCCTTGTCGTACGCCGATCCCACATTGTGCGGCCGCGCCGTCAGCCTCCGCATGTATTCGCGCAGATTCTCCGGCTTCGGAATCGTCTTGAATTTCTCTTCCCACTGTCGCTCCACGCGAGAAGACTCCGCGCTGAATCCAAACAGCGGCGCGTCGTCTCCCGCGATCGATGGAGGAACGGTGGTACAAGTCGCCGCAACAAGCAGACCGGCAGCAATCGCGAAAATGCGTTTCATAAGTCCCTCGCTTTAGTGAAAAACAAAATTCAACCGTAGATAAACCTTCGTAGAATCCATCCGCCGAGCAAAGGAAATTCCGCCCACTCGCCGTTATGCGCCTTAATCCCGTAAACAATTCCCAATATGAGGTTGATGATTCCCCCGCCCATCGCAAGCAGCCAGATCGCGCCGAAGAATCCGAAAAACGCGAACGGCGGTTGCCCGTGCGTCTGCTCGCGAAATCCGCCGCCGGCAATCATCGAAACAACGAACAGAATCATCCCGCCAAAAATCAAAACGAAATAAATGATGTGCCACGCCAGCGATTGCAGCGCATGAAACGAAACAAATTTCGAGTCGCGCTTCACCAGAAAAAAAACCAGCGGCGCAATGAATCCCGAAAAGATTCCCAGCACGTGCGCCAGCAGCGCGAACGTCTTCTCGTCCGGCGTCGGTTCATACAATGCAGGACCAGTCGCATACAGATGGCTGCTCAAATTCCCCTCTCTTCCGTTACCGCAACTTCGCGCGCAGAATTATTCTCTCTTCCCACTCCCTGCGCAACCTTTTCCGCTCGCGGAGGTTCTCCGCGTTCTTTGCATGCTCGGTGTTAGAAATCGCGGACCTTCTTGACTCGTTGTCGTGCCTGGCTCGCTTCCGTTTCGACTTTCAACTATCGACGCTTAACTTTTTTTCTTATGCGTCGTATTCAAAATCTCATCCGCAATCCGCAACCGCTCCACCGGTTTATCGCCCAAAATGTGCGACTCAATAATTTCGTCCACATCTTCGGGCTTCACGCCGCCGTACCAGACGCCCTCCGGATACACCACAACGTTCGGCCCGAGTTCGCATTGATCAAGGCATCCGGATTTATTGGCACGCACCAGCTTGATTCCCCGCTCGGCAAGCTTCGTCTTGAACAATCGCTGCAGCTCGCCTTGCCCCGTCGGGTCGCAGCACCCCCGCGGATGTCCCGCTTCTCTCCGATTCATGCAAATAAAAATATGCTTCGTAAATTTCGGCATAGGCTCCGGGCGAATATCAATCTTTCGGGTTCGGCACGAATTCGTATCCCACTCCGCGGACCGTCAGCAGATGCTTCGGCGCGGACGGCTCTTTCTCAATATATTTCCGCAGCCGCACGATAAAATTGTCGATTGCACGCGTGTCCGTATCCTCGCGTAAATTCCACACGTCTTCCAGAATCGCCTTCCGCGAAACCGGCTGCCCCGCCCGCCGGATCAAATACCGCAGCAGCTCCGTCTCCATCAGCGTCAGCTGCATCGTCTTCTTCCCGACTTGCAGCTTCAATCCTTGAAAATCGATCGTCTTGCCGCCAAACGTGTAAAGCCGCGGCACACCGGATTCGCTAGCCGCCGCTGCCTCTTCTTCGCCGTTCCCGCCCCGCACCCAATTTTTTCGCCGCAGCATGCTGTCCAGCCGCGCCAGCAATATTTTCAAATTAAACGGCTTCGGCAAATAATCGTCCGCGCCCGCCTCGAACCCCTTCAACACATCTTCTTGCCGTCCCCGCGCCGTCAGCATCAGAATCGGAATGTAGTTCTGCGCGTCGCGCAGCTCGCGCGCCACCGTGAATCCGTCTTTCCCCGGCAGCATCACGTCCAGAACCAGCGCGTCGTACTCCCGCTTTTCCTTCAGCAGTTTCTTCAGCGCGCTCTCGCCCTTCTCTTCCACCTCAACCGAATGTCCTTCTTCTTCCAGGTTGAACCGCAATCCCTCCGCCAGGTGCTCTTCGTCTTCCACGATCAGAATGCGGCTCATGCGCGGTACACCCGCGGCAATCGCACGAAAAATGTGCTGCCTTGTCCCTCGCCCGCGCTCTCCGCGTATGCGTCCCCGCCGTATCGCCGCGCCACCGATCGCACGATGAATAGTCCCAGTCCGGTGCCTTTCACCTGCTTCGTTTTCGCGGATTGCGCGCGGTAGAACCGCTTGAAAATGCGCTTCAATTCGCCTTTCGGAATTCCCGTGCCTTTGTCCCGCACGCTCAGCGAAATCGAATCGAGTGTCGGCGCCTTCACGTCCACCGCGATGTCTTTTCGCTCGCCCGAATATTTCAATGCGTTGTCGAAAAGATTCTGCACCAGCGTGCGCAACTCTTCTTCGTTTCCGAGAACGAGCATCTCCTCGTCCGCCGCATCCTTCAATTGCAGCTCTTCCGCCTTCAGGTGATGGCTCGTCCGCGCCGCATCCACTTCTTCGCAAACCAGTTTTCCGAAATCCACTTCCGTCCAGTTCTTTCGCGTGCTGCGCTGCCGCACTTCGCTCGCTTTCAGCACTTGCTCGACGGTTCCAAGCAGCCGGTCGGTATCCACCAGCATATTTTTGTAAAATTCGCGCCGCTTCGCTTCATCCAGCTGGCGCGATTCCAGCGTCTCGAGGTACAGACGCAGCGAGGCAATCGGAGTTTTTAATTCGTGGGTGACGGCGTTCAGAAAACTGTCGTGTTGTTCGTTGCGGCGGATTTCACGCACAAGAAAAATCGTGTTGATCACGACGCCCGCGATGATGAAACCGAACAGGATTACCCCGAGCACCAGCGGCACCACTTCCCGCCAGTTCAGCACGATCCAGCTGACGTTCAGGGCGATCGTCAGCGCAACCAGGCACGCGCCCAGCGTGATAAAAAATGCGGTGGCCTTTGCGCGGCTCGTGATTTTCATGGGAAATGCGCCTGCTTCCGCAATCCCCATGATAGATGAGAAAGGGCCCGCAATGCAGAATTGCGGGACGCTACAAAATCAGTCGCCGGAAATCGCCGCGACCATCTCTTCCGGCTCGGGGACGGCGGCGGGCATCGCCGCGAGTTCATCGGTGGTCAATTTGGATTTCGGCAGCTTGATGTCCCACGCCAGTCCAAGCGTTTTGAGCGCCCAGATTCCGTACCAGTTGATGTCGAATTCATACCACGCGATGCCATGCTTCGCCGCTTGCGGCGACGCGTGATGATTGTTGTGCCAGCCTTCGCCGAACGTCAGCATCGCCACCCAAAAACTGTTCGTCGAGGTGTCTCCCGTGAGGAATCGCTGCGAACCCCACATATGCGTCGCCGAATTCACGAGCCACGTCGAATGCAGCCCGACCACCGTGCGAAGAAAAACGGCCCACAGCAGCGCGGACCAGCCGAACGCCGCAAAAATAATCACGGCCAGCGCCACCGGCGGCACCCAATGGTACTTGCTGACCCAAACGTAATATTTGTCCTTGCGCAGATCCGGCACGAACGGCAGCAATTCCTCCGCGCGCGCATGCATCGATTTTCCTGTGATGATCCAACCCATGTGCGCAAAAAATCCGCCGTCGTTCGGCGAATGCGGATCGCCTTCCCGGTCCGTATTCTGGTGGTGCACGCGGTGTGTCGCCACCCACGCAATCGGCCCGCCTTCAATCGCCAGCGTGCCGCACGTCGTCAAAATATATTCGATCCACTTGTGCGTTTTGTATCCGCGGTGCGTCAGCAAACGGTGGTAGCCCATCCCGATGCCGAGGCTGCCAGCCATCCAGTAAGTAATGACGGCAAGAATGAGGCCAGTCCAGGAAAAATAAAAGAGCGCGACGACGGCGAGAGCGTGGAGCGCGATAAAGAATGCGGTGATTCCCCAGATCACGGGGCGCGAAAAAGTTTTGTCGTGTTCAAAAAGGCTCATGTTGCTCCTGACGGAAATGGACGGGCCGGCTACAATCAAAAATTATCACGGGTGGGAAAGCCGCTCTGTAATACCTGTGTAATCCTTGCGCATGAAAAAACTGTCCTTTTGGACAGGGCGAGAAAAGCACGCATCAAAGATCGGGAAGGTTTTGCGCGCGCATTTCCTTGGGATGGAAGTCGACTCGAATGGAAATGGCGTTTTCGCGGTTCGGCAATTCCTTCTTCGCGCTGGCGCGCAAACGAAACACGATTTTTTCGCTTTCGGGGTCGATCGCAGGCTTGTCTTCGACCAGGCGCGGAAAGTGAAATTCGGTGCGAAGAGGATCGGCATCGGCGCCGTCAAGAAATTGCACGCTCGCCAGATCGACCGTAAAACCGTTGTCGAGTTCGAGAAAAACCGTGTCGTGCAAGTCTTCTTTCGCGTTACGAAGAATGCGCATCGGTTCGTCGCCTTCGATCGCAATCACGTAGTCCGGCGATTCTTCGGCTTTGAGCGGCGGCAGCGTTCCGTTCACGTTCGCTCGCAGCCGGTGCATTTTTTCAAGCGCCAGCCGCATGGTTTTGGCCGACATCCACTTCACGTAATAAGCGGGAGCGCCGCCCTTGCTGAGCTGCACGCCGCGAACGCTGTTCGAGTTCGGCAAATTCACGTCGGAATCGGAAATCAAACCGGTGGGCGGCTCGGTGTGCTTCTGCGTGAATTTTGCTTCGATGATGACCTTGGAAGGGGCCCAGGGCGAATCTTCAAAAATTTTGTTTGCATCGGCGGCGGTCCACTGGTCGGGCGGTTTGTCCCACGGCGTGTTGGCGGGAAACGAAATCGCCACGAGGGCGGCAAAGGCAAAGCGCAGGAAGAGGGCGGTCGTTTGCATAGAACTAGATGCTGCGATGCCCACTTGTTGAGGCGGGTTGCAAGTTGGAATGGGAACATTGCGAATTCATAACGATCGCTCGGCTTTCATTTTTGCGGCAGTTTGAGCGGCGCAAGGGGATCCTTTGTCGGAACAAATTCTATCGGCACTTCGGTGACAAACGTCTTGAGCCATTTTGCACACTCGTCCATGCCGAATTGTTCGGAAGGAACGTGGCTCAAAATGATGAGCGCTTTGTGGCGGCCTTCGGCGATGGCGTCGGCGACGTACTCGACGGTTTCCCACTCGCGCGTTTCGCCGGTGAGGAGCAGATCGACGTCCGGCATCTCCAGCGCTCCGGCTTCCCGGTGAAAGCCCGACGAGCCGGGAGCGTAAGCGATGCGCTTCACTTTCATGTCGCGGTCTCCGACGACGCGCATGACGTAGATTCCCAGTTTTTTCTGGATGTCTCCGGAAAGCTGGCCAACCGTGGTTTCCGGAATCGTGAAAAGGTACGGATTCGCGGCGTCTTGATATTTTTCCCAGCCGAGCGCGTGCACTTGTCCGGCAAGAATTCCGTCGCGCGTATTGCGATGCCAGTGATCGTGGAATCGCCAGATGACCAGATGATGCTCTTCGATGAATTTGCGCTTTTCCGCGAGCACCGGATCGTTTTCGCCCATGGGCAATTCTTTCGAGTTGTCCAGGTGATCGAAGAAGGTCGGCTCGTGCGTGATGATGAGATTGTCGCCTTTGGCCGCGGCGCGCTGCAGTACGTCGAGCGTGGCCATCATCGTCGTCGCGATGCCGGTAACTTTGGCGTTCGCGTCGCCCGCTTTAAACGTATCGACCGTTTCGCTTTTCCATTCGACGCCGAGATTTTTCTTGATGCGATCGACGACTTCGCCCGCGGTGATCTCTTTTTTCTCTTGCGCGAACAAGGAAGAAGCGCCGCAGAGAAGTGCAAGAAAAAGTGCGATACGTTTCATCGGGCCCCCTCGATTTTCTACAACGATTTGGACATGTGAATGAAATGCGACGGAACCGCCATCACAACGTCGGGCGGCATCGGCGAAGTTCCCGTAACCCGATAGCCGAAGTGCATGTAAAACGGCTGAATATCGGTGCGAGGACTGATGGAGCGCAAATCCATCGCCGCACAGCCGGCGTTTACGCCGAATTCTTCGGCAATCGTCATGAGTTTGCGCCCGAGCCCTTTTCCCTGCTGCGCCGGATCGACGCACAACAAACCGAGGTACATGCGGTCCGCCTTTTTCTCGAGATAGACGCAACCGACGAAGGCGTTATTTTCTTCGAGCAAGAGGAACTGGCCGGTGCCCAGATATTTCAGCGTTCCGTCGCGGTCGATTCGTTCTCCACCGATGAAGGGGCGTTCGACTTCAAACGCGGCATTGATGAGTAGCGTGAGCGCGTCGGCGTCCGAATTCTGTGCGATGCGAAACGTGGTTGTGACTCCTGAAAAGCCTCACGAAAAAATGGATCGGCCGGGAAATTTTGCGGCGGCGCCGAGTTCTTCTTCGATGCGAAGAAGCTGATTGTATTTGGCGATGCGGTCGGTGCGAGAGGCGGAGCCGGTTTTGATCTGGCCTGCGCCGGTGGCGACGGCAAGGTCGGCGATAAATGTGTCTTCGGTTTCGCCACTGCGATGAGAAATGATGGAGTTGTAGCCGGCTTTGCGGGCAAGCTCGATGGCATCGATCGTTTCCGTGACGCTGCCGATCTGATTGAGCTTGATGAGAATTGCGTTGGCCACGCCTTCGTTGATGCCGCGCGAAAGACGCTCGGTGTTGGTGACGAAAAGATCGTCGCCAACGAGCTGGATTTTTTTCTTGGAAGTTTTTGCGCCGACGGAATTCGTGAGCGCTTTCCAGCCGGCCCAATCGTCTTCGGCCATGCCATCTTCGATGGAGACGATCGGATATTTTTCAACCCAGCCCGTCCAGTAAGCGGCCATCTCGCCGGAAGAATGTTCCGATTTGTCCGACTTTTTGAAAATATATTTTCCCGCCGATTTGTCAAAGAACTCGCTGGAAGCGGGATCGAGCGCGATGGAAACCTGTTCGCCGGGCTTGTAGCCGGCGGCGGAAATCGCTTCGAGCACGATTTGAATGGCTTCTTCGTTCGATTTGCAGCTCGGCGCGAAGCCGCCTTCGTCGCCGACGGCGGTGTTGTAACCGCGCTTTTTCAAAGCGGATTTGAGCGAGTGAAAAATTTCCACGCCCCAGCGAAGCGCTTCGGAAAACGACGGCGCGCCAACCGGCATGACCATGAATTCCTGAAAGTCCACGGAGCTGTCGGCGTGCGCGCCGCCATTTAAAATGTTCATCATCGGAACGGGAAGGATGGAGGCGGATTTTTCGCTGGAGTAGCGGGCGAGGTATTTATAGAGCGGCTGCTTCAGCGCGCCGGCGGCGGCGCGCGCAGCGGCCATGGAGACGGCGAGAATGGCGTTGGCGCCGAGGCGGGATTTGGTGGGCGTGCCGTCGAGCGAAATCATTTTGTGGTCGAGGCCGCGCTGATCGGCGGCGTCAAAGCCGGCGATGGCTTTGGCAATTTCGTTGTTGGCGTTGGCGACGGCTTTTAGCACGCCTTTGCCGAGATATTTGGATTTGTCGGCGTCGCGAAGCTCGAGCGCTTCGTGTTCGCCGGTGGAGGCGCCGCTGGGAACGGCGGCGCGGCCGAGAACGCCAGACTCGACGAGGACGTCGGCTTCGACGGTGGGATTGCCGCGCGAATCGAGGACCTGGCGGGCGTGGACTTTGGTGATCTTCGTGGACATTGCTATGTGCTCTCCTCAGAGGAAATGAACTGAAGATTGTAGCAGAGGGCCGACTCGGAAGTCGGCCCCGACAAATGCCTCTAACAAATTGTAATTTGTGGAATTCGTTCAAATCGAAGAGGGCCGGCTTCGGAAACACGGTCCTACATAAGAAAAAACAAGTCGCGGTGTCTGCATTGGAGGGCGGCCGCCGCAATGGGCTGGGTGTGGGCTACATCGAAGAGCGCACGATGTATCGTGCCGCTACGCTCGTGACCACGAACGAGTCGGGCGGAGTGTGTTGCCTAGTCGGAAACGGCGAATGCGGTTAAACATCCGTGGAAGCATTGATTTGTTATGCTCGGCGCATGCCCTGAAATTCCCCGAACAAAGGAGATCGCCCATGAAAGTGTTGCTTACGATTGCCGCTGTGTTGGTTGTGCCTGCTTGCAGTTACGCGCAAGGGGCAAAGGCTTGTGAGGATTTGAAGACGGAAATCGCCGCGAAGCTGGATGCGAAAGGCGTGAAGGGATATACCCTGGACATTGTGGCGAAAGACGCGGATGCCGGAGACGCAAAGGTTGTTGGAACGTGCGAAGCCGGAGCGAAAAAGATTTTGTACAAGAAGGGCGACGCCGCAATGCCAGCGAAGAGCGAGAAGAAAGAACCGACGAAGCAGTAAGAAAATTCGCTTGGAGTTTAGAAGGGCCGCTTTCCGCTGTTCGGGGAAGTGGCCCTTTCGTTTGCGGTCTCGATTGAATGCGGGAGCGGCGGCGGTTGACGTCGAAGAGGGCCGGCTCGGAAGTCGGCGCCTGCAAATGCCGAGAGTAATTTACAGGTTACGAAATAGTTGAAATCGAAGAGGGCCGGACTAAAGTCCCGGCCCTACACAAGACGGAACAAATCAAGAAGGCCGGCTTCGGAAAGCCGGCCTTACAGTCGTCATCACCAGAATGATCCGAGGACGATCGAGGCGCAGACTCGGCGCCGTGGTCGTCGGAGCACAGCCAGGAATGGCTGTGCCACAAGGAATCAGGAAGAAGGCGCGAGTTCGCGGAGCCAAATGTTGCGGTAGCGGACGGGGTGATTGTGGTCCTGGAGGGCGAGGGGCAGTTTGTCGGGACCAGCGGCGTAAGGCGGGCGGACGTGATGGCCGGTGGGACCGGTGAGTTCGACGTTATCTTGCGTGAGGACGCCGTTGTGGAAGACGGTGACGTGGGCGGGGCGAGTGAGTTTACCGGAGGCGTCAAAGCGCGGGCCATGCCATACGATGTCGTAAGTTTGCCACTGGCCCGGAGCGCGCGAAGCGTTGACGAGCGGCGGATATTGGCCGTAGACGGCGGAGGCCTGACCGTCGGCGTACGTCTTGCTGTTGTAAGAATCGAGCACTTGAATTTCGAATTGGCCCATCAAGAAGACGCCGCTGTTGCCGCGGTCCTGGTCTTCGCCTTTGGGAGGATCGGGCTCGCGAAATTCAACGTGCAGCTGGCAATCGCCAAAACTCTGCTTGGTGCGAATGTCGCCGGTTTTGGGCGCGACTTCGAAGTAGCCGTTTTCCACTTTCCATTGGGCGGGGCTGCCGTCCTTTTTTTGCACCCATTGAGAAATGTCTTTGCCGTCGAAGAGGACGATCGCGTCGGAAGGCGGCTTGCCGGGCGCGTCCTGTGTGCTGGCCGTGCCGGAAGTAACGACCGGCGGGACAGGGCGGTTGCGATCGTGGATTTCCCACTTGGGGTCGACTTGAGCGCCGGAAGAGACGGCCAAGAGCGCAAGGAAGAAAGAAATAGCGAAAAACTTTTTCATACAGCCTCCAAGACTGACGCGCAATAGATAGCAGAGAGTGCGAGCGGAGACAAATGGTTTAGTTGCTGGAACCGATTGCCGGCAAGAAAAGCGGCGTCATGCCGCCGCACGACAAAGGCTTACTACAATTTTCTCGGCATAGAATCGGCCTTGCTTCGATCTCCGGTCCTCGACGGCGTCACATCGGGCACAGGCAAGAGTGCCTGTGCTACCGAACGTGCCAAATCAGAAGCGGTCCTCTAAATCAGAACTTTGCTATGCGGTATCGGGCTCTTCGATGAGCGATTCTTCGCGGACGACGACGACGATGCCCGAATCGGTGACGTGGTAGCGGCGCTTATCGGCTTCGAGGTCGTAACCGATTTCGGTGCGTTCGGGAAGAGACACGTGGCGATCGATGATGGCGCGGCGAATGCGTGAATGGCGGCCGATGTTGACGTGATTGTAGAGGATCGATTCGCTGACTTCGCTGAAACTGTTGACGCGAACGTTGTTGCCGAGAACGGAGTGAGAGACGCGTCCGCCGGAGACGATGGAACCGGGAGCGACGATGGAATCGATGGCGACGCCCATGCGGTCCGGATCGCCGAAAACGAATTTGGCGGGCGGGTATTGATGCTGCCAGGTGCGGAGCGGCCAGGCGCCGTCGTAGAGATTGAAGACGGGCGTGACGCTGACGAGATCCATGTTGGCTTCGTAATAGGCGTCAAGCGTGCCGACGTCGCGCCAGTATTGAGAGGTGCCGCTGTTTTCGTCCACGAAATCGTAGGCGAAGACGCGATGTTTGGCGATGATGCGGGGAAGAATGTCTTTGCCGAAGTCGTGATGCGATTTGGGATCTTCCGAATCGGCGAGAAGGATCGGAATCAAAAGCTGCGTATTGAAAATGTAGATGCCCATGGAAGCGTTGCACTGGCCGGGCTTGTGCGGCGATTCCTTGGGATGGGCGGGTTTTTCTTCGAATCCGGCGATGCGCCAGTCTTTATCGACTTCGATCACGCCGAACTGAAGAGCCGCTTCGGCGGTGGGAATTTGAATGGTGCCGACGGTGACATCCGCGCCCGAATCGAGATGCTGCTGAAGCATCTTGGCGTAGTTCATTTTGTAAATGTGATCGCCGGAGAGGATGAAGGCGTATTTCGAACGTTCGCTGCCGATGGAATAGATGTTCTGGTAGACGGCGTCGGCGGTGCCGCGATACCACTCCTTGCTGACGCGCATCTGCGGAGGAAGGATTTCGATGAATTCGCCGAGGCCGACGATGGAAGACCACCCGGCGCGCACGTGGCGGCTGAGGCTGAGCGCTTTGTATTGCGTGAGAACGAAGACGCGGCGGAGATCGGAGTTGATGCAATTGGAAAGCGTGATGTCGATGATGCGGTAGGCGGCGCCGAACGGCACGGCGGGCTTGGCGCGGTCGCGCGTGAGCGGCCACAATCGCTCGCCCTGACCACCGGCAAGAAGAACGACGATTGCATCGCGCATATCGGTCATGGAACGTCCTCCGGGCGGGAAGCTGAGCGGCGCGGGCCATTCTAGCAGGGGAAATGCAGGAAGCAAACGAGAGCCGCAAAGTGAGGGGGAGTAGCACTGGGAGTAATAGGGTGGCGGAAAAGTTAACGAAAACGGCCGAAAGTGGGAAAAACAAGGAATTCGCGAAAGATTGCTTGACAGAAACCTCTGAATTGAATAGAAAGTGCGCATATACCGCCGCAAGGTGCCACACAAAGCGCATAAAAACGCAGCAGGAAGTGTGCGGAAGCAGTGACCACGCACGGCTTGGCATGCGATAATTAACGTGGGTAGAGCCCGATGAATCGAGGCTTTACAACGTAGCCAATCCTAACCGGATTGGGGGTGAAGGTACACAGTGGCTGAAGTCATCATTCAAGAGAGTGAGTCTCTGGAAAACGCACTGCGGCGTTTCAAGCGCAAGGTGCAACAGGAAGACATCATCAAGGAAATCAAGAAGCATAGCTTCTATATGAAGCCCGGCGAGAAACGCCGTGCAAAGGAAGCGCTTTCGCGGAAGCGTTTGCGCAAAAAGCAGCGGCGCGAACAGGAGTAATCCTGTTCGTACCGCGGCTCGGCGCCGCCTCCGTGATTCAGGCCCCGGTCAGGTAAAGACGTTTGGGTGAAGTTCGCACTTCCGTGCCCGCAGGCTCATGGGACCCCAGCCCGGTTTCCTACGGCGACAGGTATCCCGGAATCAGCATGCCGAACGAGCAAGACTGTGCGCGTCCCCGGACCGAGGCAGGTCAAGGGGGAAGCCACAGATGGAATTTCATGACAGGGTTCTGAAGTGTGCGGAGTGCGGCGGCGAGTTTGTATTTACGTCCGGGGAACAGATGTTTTTCGCGGACAAAGGTTTCAAGAACGAACCGAAGCGATGTAAAGGCTGCAAAGCAAAGCGAGCGGAAGGCGGCGGTGGCGGCGGCAACGGCGGGCAGATGAGGTCGGAAACGAAGACGACCTGTTCGCAATGCGGCAAGGAAACGACCGTTCCCTTCCGGCCGACGCAAGGGCGCCCGGTGTTTTGCAGGGAGTGCTTCCAGCAGCGGCGAGCGTTGGGAGCGGCGTAAGCAGTAACTTTCCGACGAAGATTGGCGAATCGACAGCAAAGTCCCGGCAAAGGGCGGCGTATTTTCTGAAATAAGCTGGCCGTGAAGTAAAGTGTCAATTTGAGGCTGTCCGGCGTATGATACCCCGCGAAGTCCCCAGTTAAGCCAAACGACCCGGAGGGCCACCCCATGGCTCACCGCTTTACCATCGGTGTCGAAGAAGAATTCCAAATCATTGACCCTGCCACGTGCGAATTGCGTTCGCACGTGATGCAACTGGTGTCGGAAGCTTCGCCTTCCATCGTGGACCAGGTGAAGCACGAGATGCACCAGTCGATCGTGGAGACGGGGACGAATATTTGCGAAAACGTGGCCGAGCTGCGGATTGAAATGCACCGCACGCGCGGTGAATTGGTGGCGGCGGCGGAGCGGGCGGGATTGCAAGTGGCCGCGGCGGGGACGCATCCGATTTCGAGCTGGATCGATCAGGTGATTTCGCCGGGCGAACGTTACCAGCACATTGTGGAAGAGCTGCAGCAACTGGCGCGGTCGCTCTTGATTTTCGGCATGCATATTCACGTGGCCATGCCGGACAAGCAGACAACGATCGACATGATGAACATGGTGCGGTATTTCGTGCCGCATCTGCTGGCGCTTTCGACGAGTTCGCCATTCTGGATGGGACGCAACACGGGATTGAAGTCGTTTCGCACGACGGTTTTCCGGCGGTTTCCGCGAACGGGAATTCCGGAGCAATTCGAATCGTGGAGCGCGTACGAAAATTTTGTGAATTTGCTCGTCAAGTTGAATTGCATCGACACAGGAAAAAAGATCTGGTGGGATGTGCGGCCGCATCCGATGTTTGGCACGCTGGAATTCCGGATGTGCGACGTGACGACAAAAGTGGAAGAGGCCGTGGCGATTGCGGCGTTGACGCAGGCGCTGGTCGTGAAGCTGCACCGGCTCTACAAGAGCAACCAGAGCTGGCGGATTTACCGCCGGGCGCTGATTGAAGAAAACAAATGGCGCGCGGCGCGGTATGGAATCGAAGGCAAGATGATCGATTTGGGCAAGGAAGAAGAAGTGCCGCTGCGCTCGCTCATTCCGGAATTGCTGGAGCTGGTGGACGACGTGGTGGACGATTTGGGAAGCCGAAGCGCGGTGGAATACGTGAACACGATTCTGCTGGAAGGCACGAGCGCCGAGCGGCAGATGCGCGTGTACGAACAGACGGGAGATTTGAAGGCGGTGGTGCGGCACATCGTGGCGGAAACAAAAGGCGCGGTGACGGAACCGAGGCAAGCCTCGGCGCGCGCGGTGAATTGAACTTTCCGCAAGAAACCGTTGCCGAATATTCCTCGGGAGCAAAGCAATGAAAAAAGTGGGTCTGCTGTGCGGCAGGGAGCACGCGTTTCCACCGGCGTTTATCGCTCGCGTGAACGAAGTCGGAAAAAAAGACGGCGTGACGGCGGAGTTCGTGAAATTGGGCGGAACGAAACTGAATGAGCCGCCCGAGTACAGCGTGATCGTGGACCGGATTTCGCACGAAGTGGAATATTACCGCGGCTATTTGAAGCACGCGGCGCTGCAAGGAACGTACGTCATCAACAATCCTTTCTGGTGGACGGCGGACGACAAATATTTCAATTATTCCGTGGCGGATAAATTGGGCGTGGCGATTCCGAAAACGGTGCTGCTGCCGCAAAAGGGGTATCCGAGCAATGTGGACATCACCGCCGAATCGCTGCACAACCTGAAGTATCCGATCGATTGGGACGACTTGCTCGATTACGTGGGGCGACCGGCGATTTTGAAACCGTTTTCGGGCGGCGGATGGAAGCACGTCTACAAGGTGAACAACAAAGAAGAATTGTGGGCGGCGTACGACCAGACGTCGCCCGTTTGCATGACGCTGCAGGAATTCGTCGACTTCGACAAATATGTGCGGTGCTTTACGTTTGGAAAGATGGACATTGTGCCGGTGCATTACGATCCGAAGGAACGGAAATATCTGGTCGAGCACGATTATTTGTCGTCGGCGATGACGCAGCGCGTGGTGAAGGACGCGCAGACGATCAATCAGGCGCTCGGCTACGAGATGAATACGATCGAGTTCGCGATCAAGGGCGACGTGCCGTACGCGATCGATTTCTTGAATCCAGCGCCGGATTTTGAACGCGACCGAATCACGTCCTATTACTTTGAGATGGTTTTGGACAAAATGTCGCGGCTGGTGATTGACCGCGCGCTGCACGGAGCGCCGTCAAATCCGTGGCCGCGGTGGGAAGAGATGCTCGGCATTGGCGCGGCGGGCGGATTTGCGGGCACGCCAAAGGCCGCGGCGAAAGCGGCGGTTGCGCCGGACACGAAGGGATAATGAGCAGCAGAACCTCACCGATTTCGAGCGCAAAAGATC